>JACXTT010010500.1_pt1 | contig 12472 bp, 13 predicted proteins | sample 9270951 | NCBI WGS metagenome assembly JACXTT01 (sample SAMN15532306, study PRJNA645909) | rock metagenome | isolation source: weathered quartz diorite | place: Puerto Rico | collected 2017-06-21 | reverse complement strand
GGGCGCAGGTTGCGGTAGTCGATGTAGTAGGCGTGCTCCCAGACGTCCACGGTCAGCAGCGCGGTGTCGGCAGTGGTCAGCGGCGTGCCGGCGGCGCCGGTGTTCACGATGTCCACCGAGCCGTCGGCCTTCTTCACCAGCCAGGTCCAGCCCGAGCCGAAGTTACCCACGGCCGACTTCACGAAAGCTTCCTTGAAAGCGTCGTAGCTGCCCCACTTGGCTTCGATGGCCTTGGCCAGCGCGCCGCTGGGAGCACCGCCGCCTTGCGGCTTCATGCAGTTCCAGAAGAAGGTGTGGTTCCAGATCTGGGCGGCGTTGTTGTAGATGCCACCGCTGGACTTCTTGACGATCTCTTCGAGCGTCATCGCTTCGAATTCGGTGCCCTTTTGCAGGTTGTTGAGGTTCACCACGTAGGCGTTGTGGTGCTTGCCGTAGTGGTACTCGAGGGTTTCCTTCGAATACTCGGGTGCCAGTGCGTCGAGTGCGTACGGCAGGGGTGGGAGCACATGTTCCATGGTTTTTTCTCGTGGGTTGGTTGTGGGAATCGTGGATTCTAGGAATTAATTATTGAGGTCGCGTCGGACGTGTTCCCGTCACGCCGCCCGGCGAGACGGTCAGGTCGACTTCGCCGTCGGCGAGCCGCGCCACGACCGCATCTCCCGGTGCCAATTGCTTCGCGCTGACGACCGCGCGGCCATCCGCATCCGTGAGCCAGGCGTAGCCGCGTTGCAAGACCAATGCCGGATCGAGCAGCCGCCAGCGCAGGGCCACGCGCTCCAGCCGATCGTGGCGTTGCGTCACTGCACGCTCTAGCTTCAACGGAAAGTCGGCAGCCATTGCACGCGGCGCCTGAGCCAGGCGTTCGCGCTTCGACCGCATCGCGTACTGAAGGCGCTGCGCATGGTGCGCCAGGCGAAGTTGCTGGCGCGTCACGAGGTTCGAAGGACGGCCGAGCCGCCCCGCCGCCTGGTCGAGCCGCTGCCCAAGTACATCGAGCCGACCACCCAGCGAGTCACTGAGCCGTTCGTCGAGCAAATCGAGCGCGCCGAGCCACAGGTCGCGCGGCGCGCTGACGAGTTCTGCCGCCGCGGTCGGCGTGGGCGCGCGCAGGTCGGCGCAGAAATCGGCGATGGTGAAGTCGGTCTCATGCCCCACGCCGCTGATCACCGGGACCGGGCTCTGCACGATCGTGCGTGCCAGGGCCTCGTCGTTGAACGCCCACAGGTCTTCGATCGAGCCGCCGCCACGCACCAGCAAGATCACGTCGACCGCCGGCTCGAGCGCATAAAGCGAATGCAGCGCGCGAACGAGTTCGCCCGGCGCATTCGCTCCCTGCACGGCGGCAGGCGCCAGCACCACGGGAATGTGCGGTACGCGGCGTCGCAGTGCCGTCACGACGTCATGCAGTGCCGCCGCTCCGAGCGACGTGACGACGCCCACCGCGCGCGGCATGGTAGGCAAGGCACGCTTGCGCGCGGGATCGAACAGCCCTTCGGCTTCGAGCCGCGCCTTGCGCTGCATGAACTGCTCGAACAGGGCGCCCTGCCCCGCGCGCCGCAAACTCTCGACAACGAGTTGAAGATCGCCGCGCGGTTCGTACACCGCGAGCCGGCCGCGCACCTCGACCTGGTCGCCGTCGCGCGGCGAAAAATCGAGCAAACCCGCGGCACGGCGGAACATCGCGCAGCGCAGTTGACCCGACTCGTCCTTCAGGGCGAAGTAACAATGTCCACTCGAAGCGCGAGAAAAACCGGAGATTTCGCCGCGCACCGTGACCGGATTGAAACGCGCGTCGAGCGCGTCGGCAACCGCATGGCACAAGGCTCCTACGGCCCAGACGCGCGGGCCGGGCGCGGAATTCATGTCACGCAAGCTCACGAAGAGCACGCTCGGCCAGATGCCACTCTTCCACAACGGGCGGCCCGCCCCCTGTCGCCCGCCCCTGAAGCGGGACGGGTGCACGGTTCTCCGTGCAAGCCATTGATTTCATTGAAAAAAGTGCTGCTCAAAATTCAGTCGTTCTAACGAAAAGCCCATCCCATGCGGGTTCGGACACGTAGCGCAGCAGGTTAGTCACAAAGTTATCCACAGAATCTGTGCGTCCTTGCCGACACCAAAACAAGGCGCGTGCCGATGGTAGGCTCAGTGGATAATCGCCGCGCATTTGCAGTCTACGGGCCGGAGGATTTTCTTGTTTTCCATCATAGTTGCCGCGGGTTGGCCGATCTGGCCCTTGCTCGCTTGTTCGGTCATTGCGCTCGCGCTGGTTATAGAACGTTTCACGAGTCTGAAGACCGTGAGGGTACTGCCGCCGAAGCTGCTCGACGAGACCATCACGGTGTCGCAGGGAGCCATTCCTGGTCCTGACGTGGTGACCAAGCTCGAACGCAACTCGATGCTCGGCCAGGTGCTGGCCGCCGGCCTGCGCGCACTGAACGCCAACCCACGCTGCACCGAAGACGACCTGCGCGCCGCCATGGAGGCCTCGGGCCGCACTGTGGCGCACAAGCTGGAGCGTTACCTGCCTGCCCTGGCCACCATCGCCTCCGCAGCCCCGTTGCTGGGCCTTCTGGGCACGGTGATCGGCATGATCGAGATCTTCGGCTCGCAGTCGCCCGGCAGTGGCGCGGTGGGCTCGGGCAACCCGGCGCAACTGGCGCACGGCATCTCGATCGCGCTGTACAACACGGCATTCGGCCTGATCGTGGCGATTCCGACGCTCATTTTCTGGCGCTACTTCCGCAGCCGGGTCGACGAATACCTGCTGAATCTCGAGCTGTCCGGCGAGCGCTTCGCCCGCCATCTGAACGCTCTGCGCAAGTGACGCCATGACCCGAGGCCGCATGCAGTTCCGCCACGGTGCGCGCGACGAGCCGGAGATCAACCTGATCCCGTTCATCGACGTGCTGCTGGTGATCCTGATCTTCCTGATGCTGTCGACCACGTACAGCAAGTTCACCGAAATGCAGCTGCGGCTGCCGACCGCGGACGTCGACGCGCAGCGCGACTATCCCAAGGAAGTGATCGTGGCGGTGTCGGCCGACGGTCGCTATTCGATCAACAAGACGCCCGTGGCCGACCGCAACGTCGAGGCCGTGGCAGCCGCGCTCGCCGCCGCTGCCACCGGCGGCAAGGACAGCGTGGTGATCATCAGCGCCGACGCGACCAGCCCGCACCAAGCCGTCGTCACGGTGATGGAGGCCGCGCGCCGCGCCGGCCTGATGCAGATCACCTTCGCAGCCCAGTCGACGGCGCAAGCCGGTCGCTGAGTGCCTTCCGAAGGCCGCGGCAGCACAACGGGTACGCCGGCAGCTTCGCGGCTGCAGGAAGCGTGGCTGCACCGCGGCCCGTTGGCCTGCCTGCTGTGGCCGCTGTCGCTGCTCTACGCCGGCCTCTTCGCCGTGCGGGGCTGGCTCTATCGCCTCGGCTGGCTTCGGTCCGAACGCGTGCCTGTGCCCGTGATCGTCGTCGGCAACGTGATCGCGGGCGGCGCGGGCAAGACGCCGGTTGTGATGGCGGTGGTGCGGCATCTGCGCGCGCGGGGCATCCAGGTGGGCGTGGTTTCGCGCGGCTACGGCCGGCGCACCGACGACTGCCGCGAAGTGATGGGCGACAGCAATCCCCTCGATGTTGGCGACGAGCCCGCCCTGATTCACCACGCCACGAAGGCCCCGGTGTTCGTCGCGCGCAAGCGCATCGAGGCCGCGCGGGCCTTGCTCGAGCAGCATCCCGGCACGCAGGTCATCGTCAGCGACGACGGATTGCAGCACCTGGCGCTGGGCCGCGACATCGAGATCTGCGTGTTCGACGACCGCGGTATCGGCAACGGCTGGCGACTGCCCGCAGGCCCCTTGCGCGAGGCCTGGCCGCGCCGCTGCGACCTGGTGCTGCACAGCGGCGAACGCCCCGCCTTCGACGGCGGCTACACCGCTTCGCGCCGCCTCGCGGACTACGCCCTGACCAGCGACGGACAGCGCGTGCCGCTGAGCACCCTGGCCGGCAAGCCGGTGACCGCGCTCGCAGCCATCGCGCGACCCGAAGCTTTCTTCGACATGCTCCGGGGCCGCGGCCTCACGCTGGCCGAGACCATTGCGCTGCCCGATCACCATGATTTCGACGCCTGGCAACGCCCGGCCGATGCCGGCGGCCCTCTTGTCTGCACCGAGAAAGACGCGGTCAAGCTGTGGCGCAAGGCACCAGACGCACTGGCCGTGCCCCTGCTCTTCGCACCCGTTCCGGAATTCTTCAACGCGCTCGACGCAAAGCTATCATCGCTCGATGGATACCAAGCTGCTTGAACTGCTCGTCTGCCCCGTCACCAAGGGTCCGTTGACCTGGAACCCCGAGAAGCAGGAGCTCTGCTCGCGCAGCGCGCGCCTGGCCTATCCGGTGCGCGACGGCATCCCCGTGCTGCTGGAAAACGAAGCACGCACGCTTTCCGACGAAGAGCTCGGGCTGTGAGCTTCACCGTTCTGGTGCCGGCGCGTCTGGCGTCGACAAGGCTTCCCAACAAACCCCTGGCCGATATCGCCGGCGTGCCGATGGTGGTGCGCGTGGCCCGGCGTGCCGGCGAATCCGGCGCGGCGCGCGTGGTGGTGGCCGGTGACGACGCCTCGATCGTCGAGGCCTGCAAGGCGCACGGCGTCGAGGCGATCCTGACCCGCCAGGACCACCCCAGCGGCACCGACCGGCTGGCCGAGGCCTGCGAGCAACTCGGCCTCGACGGCGACGACATCGTCGTCAACGTACAGGGCGACGAACCGCTGATCGCCCCGGCGCTGATCGATGCCGTGGCCTCCACGCTGGCAGCGCACGCGGAAGCCGCGATGAGCACCGCGGCCCACGAGATCGATTCGCTGGCCGACTTCATGAATCCGAACGTGGTGAAGGCCGTGCTCGACGCACAGGGCAATGCCATGTACTTCAGCCGTGCGCCCATCCCGTGGTGGCGTGACGGCTCCGCCAACGGTGCCGCACCGGCGGTGCTGCCCACGCCAGCCCCGCTGCGCCACATCGGCATCTACGGCTATCGCGCGGGCTTCGTGCGCAAGTTTCCGTCGCTGCCGCCGTCGCCAGTCGAGGCGACCGAGGCACTCGAGCAGTTGCGGGCGCTGTGGCACGGGCACCGCATTGCCGTGCATGTGAGCCACGTCGCGCCCGGACCGGGCATCGACACGCCCGAAGACCTGGCGCGCGTGCGCGCGGTCTTCGCCGCCGGCCTGACGGCCTGAAGGGGCCCGCCGTGCTTGTCGGGGGAGCGACAAATCGCAGGAAGCACGCGTGCTATCCTCGAAGCAACTCCGCCCTGCCCAGCCCCCCAAGCCGACGCCTGGCGCGACACAAAATCTAAGAACCGTCCGAGGACACCATGAGACTAATTTTGCTGGGCGCGCCCGGGGCGGGCAAAGGCACGCAAGCGGCCTTCATTTGCCAGAAGTACAGCATCCCCCAAATCTCGACCGGCGACATGCTGCGCGCCGCCGTCAAGGCCGGCACGCCGCTCGGGCTGCAAGCCAAGGCCGTCATGGACGCGGGCGCACTGGTCAGCGACGACCTGATCATCAATCTCGTGAAGGAACGCATCGCCCAGGCCGACTGCGCCAGCGGCTTCCTGTTCGACGGCTTCCCCCGCACCATTCCGCAAGCGGACGCCATGAAGGCAGCGGGCGTCAAGCTCGACTACGTGCTCGAGATCGACGTGCCCTTCGGCGACATCATCGAGCGCATGAGCGGCCGCCGCTCGCACCCGGCTTCGGGCCGCACCTACCACGTCAAATTCAACCCGCCCAAGGTGGAAGGCAAGGACGACGTCACCGGTGAAGACCTGATCCAGCGCGAGGACGACAAGGAAGAAACCGTGCGCAAGCGGCTCGACGTGTACAGCCAGCAGACGCGTCCGCTGGTCGACTACTACTCGGCCTGGGCCAAGACCGACCCGGCCGCAGCGCCCAAGTACCGCGCCATCAAGGGCGTGGGCACGGTCGATGAAATCACGCAGCGCGCACTCGCCGCGCTGAGCAGCTGATTGCCGGCCGCCCTTCGACAGGGCGGCCAACACCTCATCCCAACAATTCGAGCATCAGCGCGATACGCGCCTTCACGGGCGTGAGCACGCCCGCGTCTCGCAGCTTGTCGTCGGCTTTCGGCAGGATGCGACCGTTCATGCAGCGCGTCGCCCGGACCACCGCCACGCCCGTCTCCTGCGCCTTCAGCGCGGCTGCTTCGAGCGCGTGATGCAGCGTGCCGTTGCCCGTGGCGGCCAGCACCAGTCCGCGCACCGGCTCAGAGCCGCCGGGCTGCAGCAGGGCCTCGATGACCGCGCCGCTCGCACCGGCATGGCTCATGACGATCTCCACGCGAGGCCACTGGACAGCGGCCGCTTGGAAGATCTTCGAAGCCGGCAGCGCCTTGCCTTCGGGCCACGCCCTCACGCGGCGGACTTCGCCCTCTTCCACATAGCCCACCGGACCCGCATCGCCCGACGCGAAGGCATCGAGCCTGTAGGTGTGCACTTTCTGGACGTCCGCACCACTGTGGATCGCCCCGGCACACACCACCGTCACGCCCTTCGCACCGGCTGCCAGAGCCACGCCGATGGCGTCGCGCACGTTCTGCGGCCCGTCGGGTGACAGTGCGGTTGCCGGGCGCATGGCGCAGGTCAGCACCACCGGTTTCGAAGGCGCGAGCACAGAGTGCAGGAAGAAAGCCGCCTCCTCCAGAGTGTCGGTGCCGTGGGTGATCAGCACGCCCGCCAAATCGGCCTCGGCCAACCAGTGCGCGCAGCGTTGCGCGAGCTTCTGCCAGGTCTCGAACGACATGTCCTTGCTGTCGAGTTGCGCGACCTGCTCCGCCACCAGCGTCACGCCCTGTGGTGCCTCGATGCCGCCCAGGAGGTCGGCCACGTCCACCTGCCCGGCCGTGTAGCCGATGTTGTCGCCGCTGCTGGCGGCCTTGCCGGCGATGGTGCCGCCGGTGCCCAGCACGACCACGCGGCGCAGTTCAGGCAAAGGGAAATCGGCCATGACTTGTCAACTTTTTAAAACTGGTTAAAAATACAGGTACTGGATATCTAGCCAGTGCCGCAAGGAACCACATATGCAGTTCGCCGTGAAGCTTACAGCCCGCCAGCAGCAGATCCTGGACTTGATCCAGAGCGCCATCGCCCGCACCGGCGCGCCACCCACGCGCGCCGAAATCGCCAATGAACTGGGCTTCAAGTCGGCCAATGCCGCCGAAGAGCATCTGCAGGCATTGGCCCGCAAAGGCGTCATCGAACTCGTCAGCGGCACCTCGCGCGGCATCCGCCTCAAGGGCGACGCCCTGCGCTCGCTGAACGAAACGCGCCACCGCGAAGGCGGCCAGTTCTCGCTCTCGCTGCCGGGCATGGCGCAACTGGCGCTGCCGCTCATCGGCCGTGTCGCGGCCGGCTCGCCCATCCTCGCGCAAGAGCACGTCGACCAAACCTATTACGTCGAGAACACGCTGTTCCAGCGCCAGCCCGACTACCTGCTCAAGGTGCGCGGCATGTCGATGCGCGACGCCGGCATCATGGACGGCGACCTGCTCGCCGTGCAAGCCACCAAGGAAGCGCGCAACGGCCAGATCGTGGTTGCGCGCCTGGGCGACGAGGTCACCGTCAAGCGCCTGAAGCGCAACAAGCAGGTCATCGAGCTGCACGCCGAGAACCCCGACTACCCGACCATCATCGTCCAGCCCGGCGAGCCCTTCGAGATCGAAGGCCTCGCGGTGGGCCTCATCCGCAACACCATGCTGATGTAGGCCTCGCGGCCTGCTGGCAGCAGCACTCATCCGGCCGCTACAGGTGGCGGGCGTATGGCGCGAAGTCGCCATCACCCTGTCGCGGCCGATTCAAGAAATCCTGCCTGTGTTCAACCTCATACTTTTTTGGAGTTCACATGGGAATCGCCCTCCTCGCCATCGCTGATTTCTGGATGCCGCTGCAGTCACTCGCCAGCCGTTTGATCCCGGCACGCCGCCCGCATCGCCACGCCCCTCTCGACCACAGCGAGAGCTCCGCCGGACTGCGCTATGTCGCTGTGCGTCCGTCTTGCGGCGCAACGCCCCCGGCAGCGCAAGCCGCCACGCCCGTGCGTCCCCTGCGCGTAGTGCGCGTGGTTGACGGAAAGGGCCAGCAGCGCAGCAGCAACCGTGTCTTGATCTCCGGCCGAATGGACGACGTGTGCGCGGAGCTCGACCGGCTGGCGGCTATCGAAGCCGCCGAATCCATGGTCGCCGCACCCCGTTCCACGCGCCTGCACTGAGGCCCGATACCCCTGGGAGAGCCCGTCGGCGGTGGGTATCCAAACGTTCGGGGGTGCGACATCCCAATGCTGCGAGGCACAATGGCACGCCATGAATATTGTGATCCTCGACGACTACCAGGACGCCGTGCGCAAATTGCGCTGCGCCGCCAAGCTGGACGCGTACGCCGCCAAGGTCTATACCAACACGGTCAAAGGCATCGGGCAACTCTCGGTTCGCCTTAAAGACGCCGACGTGATCGTGCTGATTCGCGAGCGCACACAGATCTCCCGGCAGCTCATCGAGAAGCTGCCCAAGCTCAAGCTCATCTCGCAGACCGGGCGCGTTGCCGGCCACATCGACGTGGCGGCCTGCACCGAGCGCGGCATTGCCGTGGCGGAGGGCTCCGGCTCTCCCCAGGCGCCCGCCGAGCTCACATGGGCGCTCATCATGGCCGCCATGCGCCGACTGCCGCAGTACATCAGCAACCTCAAGCACGGGGCGTGGCAGCAGTCGGGCCTCAAGTCGGCCTCGATGCCGCCCAACTTCGGGCTCGGCTCGGTGCTCAAGGGCAAGACGCTCTGCATCTGGGGCTACGGCCGCATCGGCCAGCTGGTCGCGCGCTACGGGCAGGCCTTCGGCATGCAGGTCGTGATCTGGGGGCGTGAGGCCAGCTGTGCCAAGGCCCGTTCCGACGGCTTCCAGGTAGCGCAGAACCGCCACGAGTTCTTTGCCGCGGCCGACGTGCTGTCGGTCCATCTGCGGCTCAACGACGAGACCAACGGCCTCATCACGCTCGAGGATCTCTCCCGCATGAAGCCGACGGCGCTGTTCGTGAACACCTCGCGCGCCGAGCTGGTCGAGGCGGATGCCCTGCTCGCGGCACTCAACCGGGGCCGCCCCGGGCTGGCCGCCATCGACGTGTTCGAGAGCGAACCGCCACTGCAGGGCCACGCCTTGCTGCGGCTCGAAAACTGCATCTGCACCCCGCACATCGGCTACGTCGAGCAGGAAAGCTACGAAAGCTACTTCGGGCAGGCCTTCGACAACGTCGTGAGCTACATCAACGGCAATCCCACGAACATCGTGAATCCCGGCGCGCTGCAGGTTCGCCGGTGAGCCGGCCCGCGCCCAAGGGTGCGCTCTGGGCGCTGTTGGCCGGCAATTTCGTGATCGGCACGGGCGTCATGGTCGTGCCCGGCACCCTCAATGAAATCAGCGCTTCGCTGGCCGTCTCGGTCGCCACCGCGGGCCAGTTGATCACGGCCGCGGCGGCGGTGATGTGCATCGGCGCGCCGCTGCTGGCGGCCGCCGTTGCGGGCTGGGATCGCCGCCAGTTGCTCGCCCTCACCCTGCTCTGGTACGCCGTCGGCCATGCTCTCGCGGCGCTGATGCCCAGCTTCGGTGCGCTGCTGCCGGTGCGCATGCTCACGGTGATCGCACCCGCCATCTTCACGCCGCAGGCCGCGGCCTGCGCCGGCATGCTGGTGCCACCCGAGCAGCGCGGGCGCGCCGTCACCTTCGTGTTCCTGGGCTGGTCGATGGCCTCGGTGCTGGGCCTGCCCATCGGCGCGCTGATCGGCGGGCACCTGGGCTGGCGCATGGCCTTCGTGGCGATTGCCCTGCTCAGTGTCGTCAGCGCGGCATCGATCTGGTTCACCCTGCCGAACGGCATTCGCCCGGCGGCGCTCACTGCCGCCGCCTGGTCGCGCGTGCTGCGCAGCCCCGTGCTGATGGGCATCGTGTCGGTCACGGCCCTGCAGGGCACCGGTCAGTTCGTGTTGTTCAGCTATTTCGGCCCGATCCTCAAGCAGAGCTTCGGCGCGGACGCCACCACGCTGAGCGTGATGTGGGCCCTGTTCGGCGCCTGCGGGCTCATCGGCAACATGGTGGTCAGCCGCTTCATCGACCGCGTCGGCGCCGGGCGCATGGTGCTGGTCACGACCGTGCTGATCGCGCTGAGCCTGCTGCTGTGGCCGGCGGCCTCCACGCTCGCCTGGCTGGCCGTGGTGCTGGTGCCCTGGGGGTTGGGCTGCTTCGCCACCAATTCGGCCCAGCAGGCCCGCCTGGTGGGGCTGGCGCCGGCCCTCGCGCCAGGCTCGGTAGCGCTCAACAGTTCCGGCATCTACACCGGCCAGGCCGTGGGCGCGGCGCTCGGCGGCTGGCTGCTGGCGCACGACGCCGCGGCCTGGATGAGCTGGGTCGGCTTCGGCGTCATGCTGGTGGCCATTGCGCTCAGCACGGCCATCGACCGCAGCCGCCGTCCGGCCTGAAATCGCGCCCCCGCGTAAAACCCGTCACGCCCCGCCCGCGCACAACTGCAAAATCGGAGGTGACGACAGCGCTTGCGTCGACGCCTGCGCGGCAGGCCGGATACCAATCAACCAGCGAAAATCTTCAGCAAATGACAGTGAACTACACCCGAATCGGCGTCATAGGCGCCGGCGCCATGGGTCGCGGCATCGCGCAGATCGCCGCCCAGGCAGGCAGCGAAGTGCTGCTGCTCGACAGCTTCGCGGGCGCCGCGGAGCGCGGCCGCGAAGCCCTCGCCGCCCAATGGAACAAGCTGCATGAAAAGGGCAAGATCGACGCCGCCGCGCGCGATGCGTACGTCGCCCGCGTCAAGGCGGTCGACGCCATTCAAGAGCTCGCCGGCTGCGACCTCGTGGTCGAAGCCGTGATCGAAGACCTGGAAGTCAAGCGCAAGCTCTTCCGCGAGCTAGAAGGCGTGGTGGCCGAGAGCGCCACGCTGGTCACCAACACCTCGTCGCTGTCGGTGACGGCCATCGCGGCCGGGCTCAAGCGCCCCGAGCGCGTCGCGGGCTTCCACTTCTTCAACCCCGTGCCGCTGATGAAAGTGGTCGAGGTGGTGGCCGGCTTCAAGACGGCCCCCGAGATCTGCGCCCAACTGGCGGGCTACGCCAAACAGATGGGCCATAGCGCCGTGCAGGCGCAGGACACCCCGGGCTTCATCGTCAACCACGCCGGCCGTGGCTACGGCACCGAGGCGCTGCGCATCGTCAGCGAAGGCGTGGCCGATTTCGCCACTGTGGACCGCATCCTCAAGGACCAGGCCGGCTTTCGCCTCGGCCCGTTCGAGCTGCTGGACCTGACGGCGCTCGACGTGTCGCACCCGGTGATGGAGTCGATCTATCACCAGTACTTCGAGGAACCCCGCTTCCGCCCGAGCGTGATCACCGCGCAGCGCCTGGCTGCCGGCGCGCTGGGCCGCAAGACCGGCGAAGGCTTCTACCGCTACACCGATGGCGTGATGCAGCAGACGCCCGAGGCGCCCGCGCCCGTGGTCGACGGCACGCCTTCGGTCTGGGTGTCGCCGCGCGCCGCGCGCCGCGCCGAGCTGCTGCGCCTGGTGAACACGCTGGGCGCGCAGATCGACAGCGGCGCCGCCCCGGCGCCGCATTCGCTGATCCTGGTGGCGCCCCTGGGCTTCGACGTGACCACGGTCGCCGCCGTCGAGCGCCTGGACGCCACCCGCACCATCGGCATCGACATGCTGGTGGACGACGCCGCCACCAAGCGCCGCGTGCTCGCCACCAACCCGGCCACGCGCCGCGACATCCGCGACGCCGCGCATGCCCTGTTCGCGCGCGACGGCAAGGCCGTGAGCGTGATCCGCGACAGCGGCGGCTTCGTCACTCAGCGCGTGATCGGCACCATCGTCAACATCGCGGCCGACATGTGCCAGCAGCGCGTGTGCTCGCCGGCCGACCTGGAGACCGCGGTGCAGTTGGGCCTGGGCTATCCGCGCGGCCCGCTGGCCATGGGCAACCTCTTCGGCCCCACCAACATGCTCGAGGTGCTGTTCAACCTGCAGACGGTGTACGGCGATCCGCGCTATCGCCCGAGCCCGTGGCTGCGCCGCCGCGGCGCGCTGGGCCTGAGCCTGCTGCACGAAGAAGAATAAAAAAGAAAGCCATGACCGCCGAACTCAAGAGCACCAGCGAAGGCAGCACCATGGTGCTGACCATCTCCAACCCGACCCAGCGCAATGCACTGGGCCCCGAGATCTACGCCGCCGGCATCGAGGCGCTCAACGGCGCCGAGGGCAGCGCGGAGATCCGCAGCGTCGTCATCGTGGGCGAAGGCGAATGGTTCTGCGCCGGCGGCTCGCTGCAGCGGCTGCTGGCCAACCGGCAGCTCGACCGCTCGGTGCAGGCCGAAAGCATCGAGGGCCTGCACAACTGGATCG
>JACXTT010010499.1_pt1 | contig 12472 bp, 7 predicted proteins | sample 9270951 | NCBI WGS metagenome assembly JACXTT01 (sample SAMN15532306, study PRJNA645909) | rock metagenome | isolation source: weathered quartz diorite | place: Puerto Rico | collected 2017-06-21 | reverse complement strand
ACTGGTGGCAGGCGAACCATGACGTGCACAGCACGAAAGTCGAAGGTCCCCTCGTCTCCGACCCTTTTTTCTGCGTTCGTTTCGAGCTCGACGTAACTTTCAAACCGCAGAGCCGGCGTTTTACGATGCAGGAACTCGCCGTGTACAAGGTAGCCGACGGCAAGATTGTGCATGAGGAGTTCTTCTACAAGCTGGGCTAAGAATGGAAAAAGCCCGGCAGGAGTTCGCGCTCCTGCCGAGCTTTACTTCCGGGAACTGCTGTTTGATTCTGAATCAGAACGTGTATCGCAAGCCCAACTGAAGCGTGCGCATGTTCGTCCTGGTGCTGGTGATGCGGCCGAAGTTTGTGCCGATGCCAGTCGCCGGGTTCAGACCGCCGCTGTTGACGTTGCTGTCCGGGTTGCCCCAGTTGGCGTGATTCGGAAAGTTGAACGCCTCAAACCGGAACTGCACCTTGTGCTTTTCCGAATACGGCATGTTGAAGTTCTTCAAAGCCGAGAAATCCCAGTTGAAGATGCCAGGCAGCGACACGGTGCCGCGGCCCACATTGCCGAACGCGCCGTCCGCGTTGAATCGGAACGCGGCAGGGTTATACCAGCGCTGCGGATCCGGGTTGTCGAGGTACGGGGACGCGCCGGTCGCCGTAGGGCGATCGAACCCTCCACCGGTGTTCGACGGATCGCCGGATTGCGTGATGGTGATGGGGAAGCCCGTCTGCAGGGTCACGATCGAGCCCAACTGCCACCCCCCAACGACTGCGTTCGCGATGCCGTTCGAAATGTTCATCGCGCGTCCCTTGCCAATCGGCAGGTCATACAGCAGACTGGTGACAAAGCGGTGATTGACGTCGAAGCTCGAACGTCCACGCTCGCAGACGCGGCAATAGCTGTTCTGCGGGAACAGAGTATCGTTGCCCTGGTTGCGGATCGCCGAACCGTAATCGATCGACTTTCCGAACGTGTAGGAAACAAGCGCGGTCAGGCCGGCCGAATAGCGTTTGGTCAACTTGGCGCCGAGTGAGTGGTAACTGCCGTTGCCGCCGTTGTCCACCAACTGGATGCGTCCAAATTCCGGGAAGGGCGAACGGATGTTCAAACTCAGTCCGGTTGAGCGCGGCGCCGGCAGGCTCTCGTTGACGGCGCGCAAGGTTTCGAGGCGATGCGACACGCTGCCGAGATAGCCTGCTTCCACCACCAGGCTGCCGCTCAATTCCCGCTGCACGTTCAAAAGGTATTGCAGCGAGTAGGGAGTCCGGCGGTCGGCAGGGTTGGCGAACGTGTAGGGCCGGTTGACGTTCGCTACGCCACCGGCGATCGAAGCAAGAGCGTTCGTCCACTTCAACTGAGGGTTCGTGGCGTTGGCGTTGTCGCGTAAGCGTCCAGCCAGGTTGCGGGACATATCGAAGCGGGGGTTGCCGGTGTCCTGTGAGTAGAACATGCCGATTCCAGTGCGAATCACGGTCTTCGGGCTCAACTGGAAGCTGAGGCCGACGCGAGGCGCCCAGTCGTTGTTGTCGCGTCGAACGATCCTGTTTCCGAGCGAGCCGTCGCAACGCGTCTGAATGGGGACATTCGGGAACTCAGGACCCGCCACCCAGCGCAGATTGATTCCTTCGTAACAATTCGACCGGCTGTCGCCCTGGCGGAGGAAGTACGGGTGCTGGCTCATGTCGGTCACGATGGCGCTACGGTAGTCCGTTGGATGCGTGTCGATCGGAACGATGGCGTCAAACAGAGTCCCGGTCTGGTCGGTCCAGGGCGGCGTGTTCTCGTAGCGGAGACCGAGCGACAGAGTGACCTTGGAACCGATTCGCCAGGTGTCATCCACATAGAATGCGAACCCGGTGGAGCGGAACTGGCCTTTGGCGATCGAAACGGCGGCTTCGGATTGATACAACTGGCCGAGCAGGTAGTCGGCGAAGGCATCGCCGCCGTATGTTTGGACAGCATTTGCGCTGGTCAACCGGAAGTTGTTCGAGGCGGTGCGGAGGAAGGTGAACTGTCCGCGCGCGAACTGGTTTCCGACCTGATTGTACTGGTCGTTGCGGACTTCGCCGCCAAACTTGAAGCTGTGCTTGCCGTGCGTCCAGCTCACGTTGTTGATGAACTGCAGGGCCCGGTTGTTGTTTTCGTACGGGCCCTCCGAACTGTTGCCAAAATCGGAGTAGTTGCCGGAAAACGCCACATTGGGGATTCCCCATTGCACGGGCGGGCCGGAAGCGAGGCCGGGTATACCCAGCGCACCCACCACGTCCGTGCCGAACGCCAATTCAGGGCCGGTGGTGTTGTAGAACTTGCTCAATCCAAAACGGAATTCGTTCACGAGCGCATTGGTGATCACGCGCGTATTCGAGAACATCCACTGGCTGGCAAGGGTTACGATCTTGTCGCCGTTCTGCTGCAGGTTGCCGTTGAGTTGGTTTTCTTCCGAACGGCTGTAGCGGCCAAACCAGTTGGACTTGGCCGATTCCACAAAGTCGAAGCGCTGGATGAACTGGTCTTTGTTGATCGGCCGTCCGAGGGCGATTTGGTGGTTGTTCGAGAGGCTGGTTACAGGAAGGTTCGGCGTGGGATAAAACGCCAGAAGCTTCTGCGAAACGGGATCGAGCCGGTTCGCCGGAATCTTGTTGCCGGCAAACTGCTGCGCCTTGGTGTAGGTCACGCCGTTTTCAGTGAACGGAGCACGGGTGGCCGGGTCATAGATGCCGTCGGCGACTTGGTTGAAGTCGCCGGTCCGCATTTGTGCGGAAGGTAAACTATACACGGCCTGCACATTCCTGCGCTGGCGGAACCACTCGTAGTTCGACATGAAAAACAGCCGGTTCTTACCGTCGAAGAGTTTGGGGATCGAAACCGGGCCCCCTAGGGTGAAGCCGTATTGATTCCACTTGAACGGATCCTTGGGGGGGCGCGCGCTGGTGAACGCGTAGCTCTTGGCATCCATCTTGTCGTTGCGGACGAATTCAAAAAGCGATCCGTGATACTGGTTGCCGCCGCCTTTGGTGGAAACGTTGATCTGCGTCGCGCCGCGGCCGAACTCCGCGGGGTAGACGCCCGACTGGACTTTGAATTCCTGCAAGGCTTCCACAGAGGGGAAGATGACGTAGGTGTTGAAGTTCGGGTCGGTATTCTCGACGCCGTCGAGCGTAAACCGGTTGAACTGGTTGCGCATACCGGCCACCGAGATGTTCTGGTTGGCGCGGTCGCCGCCTTGGCGTCCGTCGGCTTGGCCTGCGGAAGGGAACCCGGCGCTGACGTTGGGCGCCAGACCGGCGAGCGAAAGGTAGTTGCGTCCGTTGATCGGCAGTTCGACGATTCGTTTCTGCTCTACGACGGTGCCGACCGTGGCGTTTTCAGTGGAAAGCAGCGCGCCTTGCGCCGTGACCTCCAACACTTCGGTAACCTGGCCGATCGTTAAAGAGACATCAATACGTGCATTTTGTTGCACTTGCAGCTCAATGCCGCTTTGACTGTAGGCTTTGAACCCGCTAGCTTCGACGCGGATACTATAAACGCCCGGTTGCAGGGCTGGAAATGAATAGAGGCCGGCGTCGTTAGATGTGGTTTTGCGGACCGCGTTCGTGGCGGTATTGGTGACGGTAACGGATGCGTTCGCAACAGCCGCCCCGGCAGGATCGCGGACTTCGCCGCCGATCTCGCCAAGGGTCTGGGCATAAGCTGGAACGAGGGCAAGCGCGAGACAGAGCAAAATGCCTTTGATTCGACTCATCGCGGAATCAACTCCTTCTGAAACATCGTTTCTCAACGGGATGCGTCTCCCGTTTTACTTGGTTAAAAGGAGATTATCACAACTAGATGACGTCAGCACTCGAACTATCGAAAGATGGCGTCGAAAAAGTTGTCATTGGCAACGAAATGCCTCTGTCTGCGCTAAGTAGCTGATAAGCAAGCTACTTGAAACTTGCGAGAGTCGCTGAATAGCTCAGGCTCAGCACGTAGCCCGCATCCAGCTTGCCTCCGGTAGGCTGAAAGCGCTGCGGCGCTGCCATGGAATACAGGAACACAAATCCGGTTCCATCCATGCTGTTGACCGGCAGGAACTGCAGCGCCGAGGCGGGAATCGTGAGGCTGCCGTTCTGCGTCTGCTCGTAACAGCTCACCACTCCGGCCCGTACAAAAGTGTTGTCGGTGATTTCCGCGGAATAGGCGGCCACCCAGACCCGGTCGCCCGGACTGCCCCCGGTCCAAGTCAGTTTCAGATCCTTGTCGCGGGAAAAGGTAGCTGCGGCGCCAGGGAACGCCCCGCTCGGAACATTCTGCCAGACCACTGGAGGTCCGATTTTCACATTGGCGCTGAACCCACCGGTACCGTCGCCGGACCCGGCAAGGGTGTAGTCCCCTGGCGTGAAATAGGAAACGGCCGGATTGGTGAAATTCAAAAAGAAGCCGGTGTACAGTCCGGTGTCGACCCTCTGCATCTGCTGCGGACCGCCGGGTCCAGTGACATTGATCATCGGGCCGGCATCGAGCGGCGCTTCGCCAAAGGGATAGAACTCGCCGAAGAAGTCGGCGCCGGGTTGCCCCTGGGTGGAAAAGCTGCCTTGATTATCCGTATTGGCAGCGTAGCAGGCGCCCGGGACATTCTGCGCCCAGTTGGAGCGGAACGCGGTCATGAGGTCGTAGCTGACTCGCGAGAAGTTGGCGAAGCCGATGTCGAACGAACTTCCAGGTCCGGCGCCGGCAACTCCGTATCGCATCAGGAAGAGGTAGGCAGTGTTGAGTCCGCCGTTCGCTTTGGCCTTCGCGAGATCGTCCGCCGAAAAGCCATTCTGATCGAGGCACGCTTGTCCTGCTGCGGATACCGAAAGCAGGCCAACTGGATTCAGCGCTCCTCCGATTCGGGTAGCAACCGGAAGACCGCAACCGTCGGCGCCGGCTGGCATGCGGACCCGAATCAGGTCGAGGCCATTGTCGCCTGTGACCTTCCCCGTGATTTCCGCAGAGGCGCCCTGCACCAGGATTTCAACGATTGCCGCATCGGGCGAACCAAGACCGGTACCCCACAGCAGGACCTCGTCCCCGGGTTTGACCGGATTCAAGAGACTGTTGAGGTTGAAGGTGACGCCGTTGAAAAAGTCCCGCGCCATCGCCCCCGCGTCGTCAGTCTGGTTGACGGTCAGCAAACCGAAGCTCGACGCCGGAACAGTGAATTTGGCGGCGTCGGACGCCCCACCGGCAACTCGGACTGTGAGCGTTGCATCGCCTACCGGAACTTCGACGGGCAACCGGCCGAGAATCTCACCGGATGACACCGAAAGCAGCGGAACATCGAACTGTTGCCCTCCGGCGCTAACCTGCACCGAAGTTGCACCGAGGCTCGTGGTGGGAGCATCCGAGCGCACCGGACTGGGGGAAGCCCCGAGGTTGCGGCCCTGCACGACAAACCAAGCGCCTGGTGCGATTCCGGCGTTGGGCAGCCCCGAACGCGCGCTTGCGGCGTTCCGAACGCCTCCAGTGAACACAACCGCGGGCTGCGCAAATGCGACGGCGAGCGGAACAACCAAGAACAGAGTCGATTTGAAAAACATGATCAAGACCTCCTATTTTTTTGTTTTCTTTGCTGCGGGTTGCTGCTGTTGTTTTTCCGGCGAAGCCGAGGTGACCGAAGCGGCCACGGCCTTGCCGACGCGATCGGTAGCGGAATGCACGGCCGCGCTTTCTTCCGCCGTGAATTCCGTTCCACCCGATGAGAACGAACGGATCGCCGAAGAGAAAGCCGCCATGTTGGCATCGGTGCTCGTTGCGGTATAAGAAGACTGCTGGACCATTTGCAACACGTTAAACATGCCCGAATTCGAACCCATGCCGCCCATCATCGACAAGGGAACGACGAACTGGCTGGCGAGGCGGGCAAGCGCGAGCGCGTCTTTCATGCTGAACGTGTTGTTCGATCCAGTGGCGCTCGCCGAGAGCCTCGGTTCGGTGGCGCCCATGGCGACGAGACGGTAGTTGACGGTTGCGTCGAACGATTCCTTCGGAGCCGCTCCTGTGGTGAGACGGGAGACTCCGGCCAGTTTCCGGGTGACTCCACCGCCGCCTTGCGAAGGCTTCAAATCGCCAAGTTCGGCGAAGAGAATATAGTCCACGTTCGACTGCTTGGCTCGGTCCTGAATTTCGTCGGGAGTTCCGCTGCCAAGTGGCACGGCTTCAATGCGCGGATCCTTCATCGAGGCCGCTAACCGTTGATCGAGAGGCGCCTTGCCCTGGGATGCGATGCCGACTCGCGGCTTGCCTTTGGGCTGTTTCACTGCTTCGACGAATGCAGGATTCTTGAGCGCTGCCGCTTGCTGAATGGTCAGTTCCTTGAATCCCTCAGGGGCTTCAAAGAGCGCAGTTTCGAGCGGAGTAGAGGTGATCTGCAGCGACGTGAGCTCGTAGGTCACCTCTTGGGTAGCCGCGCCCTTTTCGTCTTTGGTGGTCATGGTGTACTGCAGGAGAAAGCCGGGGGGCGCCGAAGCGGCGCTCGCAGTTGCTGCGGCGGCATCAGCCGGACACGACATCGTGAGATGCAGCGCCGGTGCGTACCAGCCATCGAGTTCCGTTGCCGTTTTTCCGCCGCAGTTGGGCGCCGTCATCTTGTAGCGCGCGGCAGTCAGGCCGAGAATGACTTTCCGTTCTCCCGTGTCGTTGAATTGCGCCGCGCAACCTCCGCCTCCACCGGCGCCTCCACCAGAAGGCGCTGGAGTTGCAGCCGCGGCCTTCAACGGCAAGCCAACAAATGTCCTGGCGTCGGGATCGACTTGAATGGCGCGCCCGGCATCGCATTGCTGAATCAGGTTCGACCCAGGCGATTCAAATCTCTGACGGCTCGCGTTCGCGTAGGTCGTCAGTTCGGTCGTTTTGCCTCCGCTGACGTAGCGCGACTTCGCCACCACATCGGCAAAGCAAAACGCCGGCGCAATCCCGGCGAGCATCACGGCGGCAAGGCTCCGAGTCTGCATGGTTGTTTTCTCCTTCAAACCGTTCACGATCATTTGGAACGTCTCGCTGACTTAGTGGCGATTTCAAAACTGTTTGTGACACGCCCGCTGCGATTTCCTGCGTGCTCCTATGCGAGGCGGTAAGATGGCAGCAACCTTGGAAGACGTTGTTGCAGCAATCGCGCAAGGAAACGTCGCGGCGGAAGACACGCTGGTGCGAATGTTCGAGCCGCGAGTCCGCACCATGGCTGTCATACGTACAAGAAATGCGGAAACGGCGCGAGACCTGGCTCAGGAGATTCTCATCGCGGCTCTCGAAGCCCTGCGGCGGGGCGCGCTTCGGGAACCGGATAAGCTTGCCTCTTTCGTGCTCGGCATCGCCCGCAACGTAATCAACAATCACTTCCGGTCGAAAGATCCCGATCCCCTTCGTGAGCCGCTGGACAGCGACCTGGTCTGGAACTTCGACACGGCGGAAGAGTCCGCGGGCAGGCGCGACGCCGTGCGGCAGGAAATTGACTTGCTTGACCCCATCGACCGGCAGATCTTATTGATGACGTTGGTCGACGACGCGAAGCCAGGCGAGATCGCGCTGCGTCTTGGCATCAACGGCGATGTGGTGCGGCAGCGCAAAGTTCGCGCTGTCCGCAAAATCGCGCTGCGTCTGTCACAAACGCCTCCGGAAACGCCACATAGAAGGTAGGAGAACCGTTCCGCCGATGAACTGTGACCAATTTCAAAAAAACGCCACACCGGAACGCTATCTCCGCGGGCAGTTGAGCGAGAGCGAGCGGGACGAATTCGAACTGCACTACTTTTCCTGCGATCTCTGCTATACGGAACTCGAGGCATTGCGCCTGGCGGGCGCCGAACTGAAGCAGCGGCCGCCGGAACGGTTTCAGCCGGCCAGGGAAAAGTCCGCCTCCTGGTGGTCCTGGTGGTGGGCCGCGCCTGTCGCAGCGGCCGCGGCTTACGCTGTCTTTGTGGTCGCGGGTCCAAGCCTCCGCGCACCGGAACAGCAGCGGCAACAACGGGAAATAACCCAAGCGCCGCCCGCGAGCCCAGCGTCGGATCTCCAACTCCTCGCCCTGGCGAAGTTCGACCCTCCGCCATATGCTGAAGCTCACATGCGCGGGGCCGTGACCCCGGAACCAGCCGGCAGCCGGTTTCTCACCGCAATGCGTCCGTACCAAGCGGGCGACTACCGGCAGGCCTCCGCCCTTCTGGAACCGTTGCTGGCGCTGGACAAGTCGAAATCGCCGCCGCAAGTCCTTTTTTACGCCGCTGGGTGCCGGTTGCTGAATGGCGACGCGGCCGGCGCGGAACAGGGCGCGACCCAGTTGATTGCGATGGGTGAAACGTCCTACCTCGAGGAGGCGTATTGGATGCGCGCCAAGGCGCGGTTCGCGCTGCGGAAGCTGGATGCCGGGCGCGACGACCTGCGAAAGCTCGCGTCGCTCAAAGGCGACTGGGAAACCAAGGCGAACCAACTGCTGGACCGGTCATTGGAGATTCGCTAAATGCGATGGTCAGCTCTGGCCCTTATAACGGTGGCAGCGGCGGCAACGATGGTTTGCGCCGCCCAACAACAACCGCCACGGACGGAGCAGCACACCGAATTCAGCCGCGCTCGTTTTGAGGTGATCACACCCTTGGTGCGCGATAGCCGCTATGCCGAGGCCGAGCAACTGACCAGGGAACTCCTCGCCAAAGCCCAATCCCAACTCGACCCCGAATCGCTCGAAATCGGCAGGATCCTGATGCTGTTGGCCGACATCATGAACCAGGCAGGCAAGTCCGGCAATCCGGAAACGTTGCAAATCATCGAGCGTTCCTGCCGGATCAAAAACAAGGTTCTCGGCGAAGATCATGACGAAGCGTTGCGAACCGCATCTCTTTATGCCGCAATCCTGTACGACCAGGCGCAGCTCACCGAAGCGAATGCGGTTTTCGATCGAATCGCCAAGTTCTATGAGCGGAATACCGGACGCAACAGCACCGAAGCGATCACGGGCCTGACCAATATCGCATCGCAGTTGCTGCTGGCGGGCCAGCCGGAGCGCGCCCGAGGATACGCTGAGCATTCGGTCGATCTTGCCGAACGGCACACGGGCGCCGAGTCTGCGGTTACGGCGAAGGCGCTCTCGACACTGGGTTTCATCCGGCAGGCAATGGGCGAGAAACTGGGAGCTGCGGCCGCTCTGGAACGTGCTTCCAAGGCGTATGAAAAATCGGTCGGGCCAAGTCAGCGCCTGACGATCGCCAGCTACAACAACCTCGCCATCCAGTATTCGGAGACCGGCAAATTTGCGGAATCCAGGCGTCTGTACGATCAGGCCAACGCCGCCCGCGAACGCCTACTCGGGCCCGATCATCCGGATAACGCCATCGGACAGCACAATCTCGGCTTGCTGCTGCATCGGATGGGAGACTACGCCGGAGCCCGGACGGCGCTCGAAAAAGCGCTTGCGTTGCGCGAGCGGACCATCGGTCCCAAACGCTTTCTGACGGGCACAACCCTGAGCGCTCTCGCGGAAGCCATGTTCGACTTGCAGGACTACCGGACCGCGCTTGGTTACGCCGATCGCGCAGTCAGCACCCTCATTGTCGCCGCCGGGGAGCATCATCCCTCCTATCAGACTGCGCTGATGATTCGGGCCTTCATTTTGGAACGGACAGCAGGTGTCGTGCCCTCGTTTCACGAAGCGATTCTGGCAGCCCGGCTGCGCAACGAGCATGTCCGGCTCACTACGCAGGGCATGGCGGAACACACCGCACTTTCGTACATCGTGGAACCTAGCCGCAATGCCGCGGATCTGACGGTGTCGCTCGCGCTACGCGAAACCGCGGCTCTCGGCGCCGACGGGGTGCGCGACGCCTGGGACCTCAGGATTCATTCGCGCGCCGTGGTGCTTGATGAGATGTCGTCGAGGCGGCGTCTGGCGGGTTATCAGGTGGCGCCGGAACTGGCCGAAATGCGGCAGGCGCTGATCGAATCGAGACGAACCCTGGCTCATCTGGTGCTCACGGCGGGCGCCGTCGAAGGGTCCGCTAAGCAAATTTCCGAGACGATCGAAAAACGCGAGAAGCTGGAACGGCAGCTTGGCCTGCGAAGCGCGGCCTTGCGGCGGGACATGCAACGCGCGGACATCGGCTTTGCTGAAGTGGCCGCCCAACTGCCTCCGCGCAGCGCGCTGGTATCGTACGTACGCTTTCAAAAATACCCGGATCGGCGCGCGTCGATCGCAGCGTTCGTGTTGCGAGCCGGCAACGAAGAGCCATCTCTCATTTCGATTGGAACCGACGCGGAGGTCGAACGCGCCGTGTCGGACTGGAGATCGCGAATCGCGCTCGTCGCCGATGACCCGTCGCGGGCCGGCAAGAGAACGGAGAGCGTCGCCAGAGCCGCTGGTGAGGTCCTGCGAAAGCGCGTCTGGGATCCGGTGGAGCCGCTCCTCCGTGGCGCGAACCTCGTCTTCGTGGTTCCCGATGGGCCGCTGCATCTGGTTAATTTCGTCGCTTTGCCGGTTGGAGCGGATTCCTATCTGGTCGAAACGGGACCAACGATCCACACCCTTGCCACGGAGCGCGATCTATTGTGGATCGAACGGCCATCGCGCGCGCCTTCCTCTTCGTCATCATCATCGCTGCTGGCGCTTGCCAACCCGGCTTTTGACGGCGCAAGGACGCCGCGGAGTCCAATGTCAACGGGCGTGCTTCGCGGCGGCACGCCGGCCTGCGCGGACTTGCAGCAATACCGGTTTCGGGCCTTGCCTGCGAGCGGCGTCGAGGCCGCAGAGATCGCGAAACTTTGGACCGGCCCGAAGCGCCCCACCGTACTGAGCGGGGCGGCGGCGAACGAAGCAGAGTTCCGCGCCCGCGCGCCGGGGCAGCGTATCATCCATCTGGCGACGCATGGCTTTTTTCTCGGGCAGCAATGCGGTTCCGGAGGGCTGATTGGGGAAGCGGCGCTGCAGAGTCCGCTGGTTCTGTCGGGACTCGCCCTGGCGGGGGCCAATCGGAGGGACCGGGTTTCGGACGATGAGGAAGACGGGCTGTTGACCGCCGAAGAAGTTGCCGGGCTGAATCTCGAAGGCGTCGAGTGGGTGGTGCTTTCCGGGTGCGATACTGGACTGGGCCAGATCCGCGGCGCCGAAGGGGTGCTCGGGCTTCGCCGTGCGTTCCAGACAGCGGGCGCGGCGACGGTGATCGTCAGTTTGTGGCCGGTGGAGGATCTCGCCGCGCGGGAATGGATGCACTCGCTTTACGAGAACCGCCTGAAGAAGGGCCAAAACACCGCCGAAGCGCTGCGCGAGGCCAGCCGCACGGTGCTGAAGGCCCGCCGCCAATCCGGCCGCAGCACGCATCCATTTTTTTGGGCCGCCTTCGTCGGCGCTGGCGATTGGCGCTAGCCCTATGTCCCCCGCCGGACTATCCCGTATACCACTACACCCGCCCATGCTGGGACACGCCGGCGTGTCCCAGCATAGGCGGTGTGAGAGGTATCCCTGATCAGGAAATTCTGATTTGGATCGGACCCTCCTCTATCCAAAGGACTTCATGGCAAGTGCTTACGCCCGGCGCTCGCGATTTCCGAACAATCCGGCGCAGGATTCCACGAGCCATCGCTCCCGAACTCATCCGCATCGACGCGCGAACTACGACCAAAAAGATCCTACTAGACTTCGTTGGTCCAATTAGAGTATTCTGGTCTTACCGGACTACATCGGTCGCATAAATGCTCAAGCTGACCAAAAAAGCGGACTACGGGCTCATCGCCCTCAAGCACCTGGCGGTGAACGCGGATCGTGGCGTCGCAAGCGCCAAGGACATCGCGGATACGTATCACATCCCGCTTCCTCTGCTCTCCAAGATTCTTCAAAAACTGAACAAGACCGGCTTTCTTCGTTCGGAACAGGGCAACACCGGCGGCTATCGCCTGGCCCGCAACGCGCGCGACATCTCGACGCTCGAGGTCATTCGCGCCATTGACGGCCCCATCATTCTTACCCATTGCTTCACCGAACACGAAGGCGGCTGCATGATTACCAGCACGTGCAATGTGCGCGAGCCGCTACGGAAGGTCCACGAAGGGATTCTGAAATTGCTGGGTGGCATCACCATCCAGGATCTTGCACAGGACGAGATCAACATGCCGTCTATTATTCCCGCGCCGAAGCTTTATGAATTGTCTGGCGCGACTGTTGCATCGAAATAGGTACTCATACACATATGGCTCTCAAGTTCCCGATCTACATGGACAGTCACGCGACGACGCGCATGGATCCACGCGTGTTTGAAGCGATGACTCCGTATTTCACCGAAGTCTTCGGCAATGCGGCAAGCCGCAACCATGCCTTCGGCTGGCAGGCGGAAGAAGCCGTGGAGAAGGCCCGCAAACAGGTCGCGGACCTGATCGGCGCCGACGCCAAGGAAATCGTTTTCACCAGCGGCGCGACCGAATCGAATAACCTCGCCATCAAGGGCGTGGCGCAGATGTATGCCGAAAAAGGCAACCACATCATCACCGCC
>JACXTT010010498.1_pt1 | contig 12473 bp, 4 predicted proteins | sample 9270951 | NCBI WGS metagenome assembly JACXTT01 (sample SAMN15532306, study PRJNA645909) | rock metagenome | isolation source: weathered quartz diorite | place: Puerto Rico | collected 2017-06-21 | reverse complement strand
GATGTTGGCGACGGAGCCGATGTTGGTGCGGACGAACACCTCTTTGCAAGTGATCGCCACGGCCTCCTGGAAGCTGAAGAACGTGAACGGATCGCCGTCCTTGGGCGGCAGCCCCTTGACGAGCCAGGAGACGCCGTCGGCCAGGCGGACGACCATGGTGCCGTCCTCGGTATCGTGGGCAGCGTAGCCGCAGCCCACCTCCCATTCCGCCACTTCATGGCAGCTGCCTGGGAACGATCGGAGCCGCTTCGGCTTGAGGAGATCGGGATCCTTTGTGAAGGGGGACGTCATGATCGCGCATGTCGCGTAAGGTCCTTCTCCCGGCCCCTTTCCCTCGCCGTAGAGCCAGACCATGTTGACACCGTCTGTCCCCAACGAGTGAACTCCCCGACTGGAGTCGCCGGGAAAAGTGATGAACGGAAATACTCCTTTGTTGGGAGTCCATGCCATGGCGCCGGCATAGACGAGATTGGAGCTGCGCCAGAGGACCAAGTCGTGCCACGGATTGAGCCTCACCTGTTGCAGACCGTCGGCCTGTGACGAAGTGTAAAGCGTTGCGAGCGTGCCGCCCCACGGAGCCAGCTCGATCTTGTAGGAGTCGTAAGTGCCCCAATAGAGGTCGGTCGTTACGAGGCCGGGGCCGGCCCATTTTTCCCAGGAGCCCAGAACCTTTGGATGTAGCTCGCTGGCGTCGCCGCCGACGGCAGCACCAGGAATGTCGTCGCTCAAATGCTGGGTCGGTTGATCGCCGCGGATCTTGAACACCGTCTTTCCGTGGCGAAGCGACTTCCGGTGCGTCGAGAAGACCGAGCAGCCGCGCGCGCTGTAGTCCCCATTGGTGTCGATGAATGCCGTGAGCGCAGGGCCGTCGGCCTCCGCGATCATGTGCATGAGATAGGGGCTCGGTTTGACGTCCGAGATTCGCGTGAACCGCAGAAGGACCTTTTCGGAGCTCACCACGTCCGCGGAGAAAACGACGGCCAGCGGTCCCGTCGTGAACGGCCAGGTAGCCTTCATCGTGCGACATCCGGTCGGCATTCCCGCGCGCGGATCGCACGGCTCCCAGACGATCGGCTCCGGCAGCGCGTCCTTGGACGCCGGTACGCAGAAGTCGCAGAGGGGTCCGAAATCGTCCCAGGTTTCCCAACCCGGCCAATCCGGACAAGGCTCCGGCTTCGGCGGCGCGCCACCCGCGGTCGAGCTCTGCGCGCTGACCCAAACGCTGCTCGACGCCGCCGACTTCCCGCCCTGCCCGGCCGCGCCGACGGTTGTCTTGTCGCCGCACGAGCACGACATCGCGAGCGCGGTGACGCCAACCGCCACGAGCGGTTTCGCCGCCGACAGCCTGCGAAGCGGCCGGATCATAGGATCTTCGCCACGTCGAGGAGGCTTGCCGGCTGCAGGCCGAGCGTGGCCTTGCGCTCGACGCTCAGCACCTGCTGTTGTTGGGGCTGCTTGTCCTTGCCGTTCTTTTCCTTGTCGTTCTTGTCCTTTGCTTGTTTGTCGTTCTTCTGTTTCTCGTTCTTGCCCTTGTCTTGCTCTTTCTCGTCGTCGTTCGGATCGCCGTCGTCCTCGTCGAGGTCGAGCTCCTTTACCAGCGGCAGCGAGTAGCCGTCGCCGTCGGCGATGGGCGCGAAGGCGAGGGGATGTGCGTCGATGGCGATGGCGATGGCGATGGTGCCGTGGGGAGCGAGCGGCGGGACCTCGAAGCGCGCGATGGCATGGTGGTTCTCGCTCGTCGCGGCCAGGAGCACGACCCCGTCGCGGTCGAGCCACAGCCACTGCCGCTGGAAGGCGCTCTTCCGCGGCCACTCGCCGACCGGCGTGACGACGCCGCGGTAGACGTCGATGCGCACGAGCCGCGCGACCTTCGATCCGCCGACCAGCCGCTCGTCGAGCAGCCACAGCCGATGATCGCGGTAGCTCCAGGTGGCCGCGAGCACGTCGCCGAGCGCGAAGTCCTGGAGCGCGACCTCGCTCCACTCGCCGGCGCCCTGGACCGGCCGCAGCCACACGTCGTGGAGCGACGCGTCGTTCGCCAGCGCCTTTCCGCCGATGACGAACGCGCGATCCTCGGCGCGGGTGAACACGGTGGTGAAGTCTTTGCGCGGCGAGGGCGATCCCGGTCGAATGGGCGGAGGACGAACGAAGTCGACCGTGGTGCCGAGCATGCCGCCCTGCCGCAAGACGCCCTCGATCACGTCCGTGCCGTTCGCGGCAAACACCAGGGCATGGAAGCCCTCCGTCGGCGCCGTGGTGGCCGCGGTGAGGTGGGGCTCGACCGGCGCCGCCCACGTGAGCGTCGGATCGGCGAGGCGGCTCTTCAGATCGCTACCGAGGTACGCGTCGACGGCGATGGCTCGTCCGCCCGCCCGCGCCAAGCCATAGCTACCGCCGGGCAAGCCGACCAGGTACGCATCCTCGCGCGTGAAGCCGTCCCACCAGGGGGCAGGATCGGGCAGCGTCTTCCACAGGAAGAACGGCTTTTGCACGAAGACGAGGAACGCGCCGTGGCTGGAGACGGCAGCGTCAGGTTGGAGGAAGAAGTAATGATTGGCGAGTCCCTCTTTGCCGTCCGTTACTATTGTGCCGTTCGTCTTGACGCGATAGCCGGTGCCGAGCTGGTCGACGTAGGTGCCGCGGGTCGTTCGGGCGTGGGTCCAGAAGCGGCCGTCGAGATCGGTGCACGGAAGCGGAAACGCGTTTGGATCGCAGGCCGGCATCGCGTCGATCTGTTTGCTGTTGAACCAGGAGAAGTAGTCGAACTGGTATAGCCAGCGGCGCGAGACCGCAGGTTCGGGGTAACTCAGCGCTTCCTGCGAGAACGCGTTGAATTGGCCGAGCTTGCGCATGTTCGCACGGAGATACGGAAAATCAGGGTTGGGCCCATTACCCGGATGCAGTTTGTCGATAAGCGTGTCGTCGATCGCCTCAGGGCCGCATTCGATGCCTTTGGCGCCGTTGATCTCGCAGAATCGGTAATCCGTCTTCACCTTCTCCGGAACCGCGATCGGAGCGATGGCCTTGCCGTTCACCATGCCGTTGCGGACGAAGCTCGAGCCGAGGGGCTGCACGTCGAGCTGGTCGCGGATCATCCGGCCGTCGAAGGCCCACACGAATTTGCTCTTGATGCTGATCCCCTTCACCGTGCCGGGCGGCAACGTCACGGTCGGGCACGGGATCGGGTCGCAGGCGTCGCCGCGCTTCGGATAGCCGTTGGCGACCTCGGCGTCTTCGTTGCAGTTGGCCTGATCGGTGTTGGGCGCGAGCGGGCAGTTGTCGAGCTGGTTCGGCACGGCGTCGCCGTCGAAGTCCTTCAGGTGGTCGAGGACGAACCGGCCGTTTCCGTCGTCGAACGCGGCCCCGAGCTTTCCGGCGAAGTCCCACGTGGTGGTGTAGATCGAGGTGTGGCCATTGGGCGGCGCCGGCGCGCAGGCGTCGCCGCCGTTGCCGCGCGAGAGCACGCCCACCACGAAGGGCGTACCCGCCGGCAAACCCGCGATGGCCGTCCCGCCGGCGGCGGTGTCGTTGATCACGAGCGGCGAGCCGGAGTCGCCCGAGACGGGACACGCCCCGCCCTTCGCCGCGTCGAGCGGCGCGCCGGGATCGGCCGACACGCGCAGCTGGCAGGCGTCGTCGCACGCCACTTTCTGGCCGACGGCGTCGTTGCACGACTCGAGGATCTTGTTCGGAAGCTTGGACGCGAAGTCGGGCAGGATCTTGACCGGTCCGAAGGTGCGGTGGCCGTAGTCGCCGCCCGGCTTGGTGGCGCTCACCCCGACAACGGTCGCCACGGTCTCTGCCGGCCACGTGCTTGGTTGAATGGCGAAGGCGCCTTCGCTCAGAGGCCCCTTCGTGGCGATCGCGGCGACGAGCTTCATTCCCTTGGCGCCGACCACCGGCCGCTCGAGGTGCACGAGGGCGACGTCGTGGATCCAGCTCTTGAGCTTGTCGTCGTTCTTGCCGTCGCAAGCGAAACAACCCTGAAAGTTGCCGCCGCAGCACGCCACGGCGTCGGGCTTGATGAAGTCGGGGTGCCAAACGATCCCGTCGATGCCGAAGGCGGTCCCACCGTTCTTCGGATCGCTGTCGTCGCTTCCCGACGGCGGGAAGGACATCACCAGCGAATCGAAGGGGTTCGGCGGATCGCCCGGCTTGGTCGGCTGGAAGTAGAAATAGGGGGTGCAGTAGCCCACCTGGGGAAGGCAATGCGCCGCGGTGAGCGCGATCTGCGGATCTTCGTCACCGACGGCGATCAGCGTCGCGGTGCACTGGCCGGTGCCGCCGAGGTAGAGTCCGCCCACGGCCGGGAACTTGCTGCTGGGCCCGGTCGGATCAGGCGTGCCCAGGTAGATCGGGCTCGTCTCGTTCCCGACCGCCTCGCCGGCGTGGTCGATGCTGCACGCAGCCACGCCACACAAGAGCAAAGGGCGCGTAAGACCACGGGCAACGCAGAATAGCCGCATTCCGCCATGCTATCGGCCCGCGACGGGCGGTGTAAAGGAGCCGCGCGGCGCTGACACCGACGAGGGATGTCGTCAGCCGACGACTTTCAAGCGCTTGCGATCGCCGAGGGGCTTCTGGCTGCCGACGCGCGCGACCGCCGGGGCGCCTTCGGCCGCCGGCGCCGTCTGGGCCCAGTCGGTGAAGTCCGGCGGCAGCGGGCCGGGCAGGGTCGGCTGGGCGGTGCGCTCGAGCAGCTGGAAATCGTGGTGGGCGTCGAGCTCGAGCGGCAGGCCGCGCGCCGGGCCCTGCTCGCGGAACCACTTGCGCGCGGCGTTGACGTTGCGGATGAGCACGTGGTGCTGCGGGTCGCGCTTGGCCGCCTCGCTCATGCGGTCCATCATGCCGTCGTAGTCGCCGCGGCGCACGGCGATGCACGCCAGGTAATTGAGCGCGATCCCCGGCAGCGGGTAGCCGAGCTCGAGCGCGCGCTCGACCTGGCGCTCGGCCTCGTCGAGGTTGCCGGCCCGGTAGTGCGCGCCGGCGAGATCGACGTGCGCGGCGTGGTGATCGCCGAGGCGCGCGGCCACCGCTTCGAGCTCGGCCAGGTCCGGCTCGTGCATGCGCTGCAGGCCCGAATGGCCGCGGAACCACTCGTTCATCAGCGCGGTGCAGGCCTCGTCGGCGTCGAACGGCACCTTCAGCTCCTGGAAGTTCTCGCGGAAATACGCTTCGCGCTCGAGCCAGCCGGCGGCCTCGGCGTCGTCGAAGTCGTGCGTGCCGGGGTAGATCGACAGGCACGAGAAGATGTACTCGTGCGGCCGGGCGCGCTCGAGGAAGGCGATGGTCTCGCGGAAGGTGCGCTCGGTCTCGCCGCGGTTGCCGAGCATCATGTAGTAGCGCACGCGGATCCCCCACTTCTTGGCGAGTTCGGTCGAGCGGAGGATCTCGTCGACGGTGATCTTCTTGTCGACGTTCTTGATGATGTCGGGCGAGCCCGACTCGACGCCGAGCGACAGGCGCTGGCAGCCGGCGAGGCGCATCTCGTGGAGCAGCTCGTCGCTGAGCAGATCCACGCGCGTGTCGCAGCTCCACAGGAACTCGAGCTTCCGCGCGCGGATCCCGCGGCACAGCTCGAGCACGCGCTTCTTGTTGGTGGTGAAGGTGTCGTCCTTGACCAGCAGGATCTTCACCGGCAGCCGCGCGAGCACGCGCTCGATCGCGTCGAGCACGTACGCCACCGAATGGCCGCGAAAACCTCGGCCCCACTGCGACTCGGCGCCGCAGAAGGTGCAGGCCCACGGGCAGCCGCGCGAGGTCATCAGGATGTGGGTGTCGAAATAGTCGTGCGCCGAGGCGAAGCGATCGAGCTCGTCGACGTTGGCGCGCGCCGGCCCGCGCTCGATCGCGCCGCCCTTGCGGTACACCGCGCCGGCGAGGCCGGTCATGTCGCGCCCGGCGGCGACGCGCTCGACCAGCTCGAGGAAGGTGAGCTCGCTCTCGCCGACGGTGGCGGTGTCGATCGCCGGGTAGTGCGCGAGCATCTCCTTGGCGAGCGGCGCGGCGTGCGGCCCGCCGACGACCACGTGCGCGCGCGGATGATGGCGGCGGATCGCCTCGGCGGCGAGCGCGACCCCGCGGCGGTTGGCGGTCCAGCACGACATGCCGTAGACGTCGGCGTCGAGCGCGGCGAGCGCCGACTCGACCTCCGGCCAGGGAAACGCCGACAGGTTCAGCACCTTGACCTGGTGCCCGGCGCGGCGCGCCTGCGCCCCGAGGGTGAACAGCCCGTACGGCGTCTGATAGAAATCGCCGTCGAGATCGCCCGCGCGGTAGTCCGCCGGCGGGCCGTCGAGCGGATCCGCGGGCTGGCCCTCGGCGGGGATCTTCCACGGCGGCGGGTAGATCAGCGCGACGCGCACGCCGACAGCGTAGCCCCTCCGGGCCGTCCCGTCACATGCGCGTGTGAACGGGTTCACCTGCGCGTGTGAAAATTGCGCGTGGGAACCGCCTCAATCCGGCGGCAGCGCCGGTCCCAGCGAGTCGAGGCGGATCCGGGCGATATTGTAGCGTTGGCCGAAGGCGCCGAGAAGATACACGTGGTCGCATGAAAGGCCGATCACCGTGGAAAGGTAGAAGTTTGGGTTCGGCTGTTCAGGGATCTCCCAACTCGTGCCGTCCTTGACGTTGACTACGACCACTGGTTGAAGCTTTCCTCCGTGAGCTGCGCGTCCGCACGCGACGTGAAATGGCTGCCCGGCGATGCTGTTGCTTGGATCCGAGCGCAGTCGCTTGGAGGCGAGCTTTGCGGGGTCAGTCGTAAAAGGTGCCGTCATGATGGCTCGTACCGGATAGGCAGTCTCGCTGGGTTTCTTTCCCTCCGCGTAGCTCCACACCAGCGAGGTTCCGTCCGTGCCAAGGTTTCCAGCGCCACGTGTCCCATCGCCGATATAGCGAATGAACGGACGCGCGCCATCGGCGAAGTTCCAGGAGTTGATCCCTGAGACGTAGAGATTGCCGGTAGTCCAAAAAAAGCTGTCGCCCGCCGGGAGGGCCTGAGAGAGCTGCAATTGCTCGGGATCTTTCGCTTCGGATGTGATGAACGTCTTGTTGTTCATGTTCCAGTCGTACGCGTAAAATTCGAATGGCCCGGTCAGACGGTAGACGCGAGTCGCGCTGCAGTACCATCCGTCGCTCGACGAATCCTTGTAGCTCGCGAGGACGTGGGGGTGGAGGTCGTCGATCGAGCCGCCGAAAGCGCCCTTGCGCGGCGACAGCGTCCAGTCCTGTTCGCCGTCGTCACCAAACACCGCGTAGATTACGTTGTCGTCGCGGAGGGCCTGGACTTCCAAGTAGCACGTGTTTGGCCCTGGATGAGGCGCGAACACGGACGCTCGCGCCGGACCGTCGGCTTCCGCGATGATTTCGAAGCGCGCTCCATTCGGGAGGTTGCGCTGAAAGCCCAAAATGGGACCAGCTGCGCTGTTCTCCATTTTCGGCGTCAAGCCGATGGGAATGAGCTTCTCAGTCGGATTCCATTCGATCGTCATGGTCTGGCAGTCGAGGCCTGCCGGAGCGTACGGACACTTCTCCCAGACAATTGGTGGGGGCATGGCCATCTTCGATGGCGGAAGGTAGAACTCGCACGTGTTGCAGTACCAGTCCGCATAATCCACCCAACCGTCGGGAACGCCCTTCGGCCGCGACGGAAATGTGCATCCTCCGCCGCCTCCGCCCGCGCTCGACGCGCTGCTCTGGCTGGTCGCCGACGAGCTGGAGGGACCGCCGGAGCTTGCGGTGGAGGACGAGCTTCCGCCGGTCCCGGCGTCGCTGCCGGAACCCGGGCAGCCGCCGTACAGCAACGCTCCGACAGGAGCGAGCCAAAGCCATACGAGAGGAGGCGGTCGCTTCACAGTTGTTTCCCCACGTGGGCCAGTTTGGCGGCTTTGAACTTCAACGCCGCGATACGAATCGTCCGGACGGCCGATCCGGAGGCGCTCTTCGGGCCGACTATCGCCACGTCCACGTCGTCGTCGTTGGAGTCCTCGCTTTCGTCTCCTGGCGTGCTCCAGAGGACGAGCGTGTACCCGGATGCATCGACGACCGGTTCGACGAGGAGCTGACGGTTGCCTTTGGCGATCCCGTCGAGCTTCGGGGGGGTCGACCATACGTCGAAGCGCGCGATCGCGTGTTTCCGGGTCTTGCTGTTCGACGACGCCACGAGCAAGCCGCCGTCGCGATCGACGACGAGGAAGTGTGCGTCCCATACCGAGTGCCGCGGCCAGGTCCCGATGACGCTCACCGTCAGCGCGGCCGGGTCGATCTGAACCAGCCTGGCCGTGGCGCCGCTTTCGTCCAAGACGTAGAGGCGGTCCGACGCGAAGCTGTAGGTCGCGCCGAGCACCCGCTCCGGCGAATAACCCGCGACGGGCAGGAGCGCCCAGGCGGCGTCGCGCAGCGCGGAGAACCAGATCTGCCCGGTGGGTTTTCCGGTGTCGGGATCGTCGCCGCCCACGATGAAGAGCCCTCTTCGGTACGAGGTGAGCACCGGCACGAAACCCTTGGCGTGGGGAGAGCCGATTCGCGGCGCGAGCTCGCAGAAGCCCGACGGCGAGCAGTAGTTGCTCGCACAGTCCCGCGCTGCGCCGCAAGGTTGTTTGCAGCACACGCCGGAGCTTCCGCCAGCGCACTGGCCGCTCGGGCAGCTCGGGCAGAGGTGGTCGAGCGGCGTGAACACCTGTACGCGATGTTGGAAATGGTCGGTGACGTAAACCTGGCCGCCGTCGGCCACCGCGATACCGATGGGGCCCGAGAATTGCCCGTCGCCGGAGCCACCCGCTCCCCATAGGGCCAGCAGCGTGCCGTCGCCCGAGAACACTTGGACGCGGTTGTTGCTCCAATCGGCTACGTAGACCAATCCGGCGGCATCGACGGCGACGGCTTGGGCCTGTCCGAGCTGACCGGGCGCCGAGCCGGGGCTACCCCACTTGCCGGCGAAGACCCCATTGCGATCGAACTTGCTGATCCGGCTGTTGCCGTATTCGGCGACGTAGACGTTTCCACGATCGTCGGCCGCAACGCCGCGAGGATAGGCGAGCTCGCCGTTCGCCGTGCCGAAGCTTCCCCACTGCCGCAAGTAGCCGCCCGCGGCGTCGAACACTTGGACGCGGTGGTTGAAGGTGTCGGCCACGTAAATGTCGTGGGTCGCCGAATCGATGCCGAGTCCGAACTCCGCCGCGAGCTCGCCGGGCCCGGCGCCGGCGTGGCCGAACTTGAACAGGAACGCGCCGTTCGGGTCGAAGCATTGGACCCGGGAGTTGACGGTGTCGGCGACGCACACCCGCGCCAGCGCCCGATCGACGGCGAGCCCATACGGGCCGTCGGTGGCCATGAACGAGCCGAATTCCCCGTCGGCGGCGCCCGGCTGGCCCCAGCACAGCTTGAACTCGCCGCTCGAACCGAAGCGGCAGACGCGGTGGTTCGTGCGATCGACCACGTAGGCGTCATTGGCGCGATCGACCCCGATTCCGACGGGGAAGTTCAGTTGGCCGGGGCCCGAACCGTAGGAGCCGAAGGATCGAACGAAGGAAGGCGCGCTCGGCGTCGAGGGCCCGGCGCAGACCGGCGCGTCGGCCGGTGCGGCGAGGGTGGCTCCGGAGCTCTGCGCGAGGGTGATGATTTGGTTGCCCGTCGGCGACACCGCGACCGCGAACGGAAAACCGAGGCCGCTGCCGATGGCGCGGGAGGGTTCGACCGCGCTGGCGAACCGCGCTCCGGCGGACAGCGCCGCCGAGAGCGAGGGACCGACGCGGCTCGTGACGATCTGCGCGCCGAAGTCGCCGCAACCGGAGCCGAGCGCGCCGAGGTCGCCCCCTGCGAGCGGAACGAGGATCGCGGCTGCGCCGGTCGCCGCGGGGCTCGGCGAGAAGTCTCCCTGGATTGGCACAGATGCAGGTCGTGATACGAAGTGCGCGAAGCTCGCCGGCATGGCCGCGGAGGCTGCCGCCGCGGCGCCGCCGCCGTTCGGACCGGCGGGCGCCGGAATCGCCGGCGCCGCGACTTGGGCGAAGCCGCAGGTCGGACACTCGTAGAACGACGGACGGAATAGATACTCGAGCGGCCCATTGGCGAGGACCGGGCCCGTCGCGTGGAAGTTGTTGAGCTGAGTCCCGCGAGTACCCGCGCCAACGTCACAGCTCGTGCCGATGCACGCCCCCGGAGAGGGGTCGCCGCCCCACGGTACATCGGCATGAATCCAAAAGTTCCCTTTCAGATGATGCGGCCCGAGAGGGCTATTGGGATCACCACCAAAGTCCGGTGGAAGAATTTCGTCGTGGATCAGTCCGGACTTGACCCAGCGGTCGTAATCCGACGCATAGTCCCACTCGTAGTCGATCGCCGGGCTCGCGGCTTCGCCGAGCTCCTCGTAGTTGAACAGGCCGAATGGATCCGATGGGCCGATGACTTTGTTGCCTATCTTGAGAGTGACGCGATGGAAATGAGTTTCGAGCGTCTCGTCAGCTAGCGTTGTCGGCTTGTTTTGGAAGTCGTACAAGGCGGCGTCTTGAAAGTCGACGTCCTTGAAGGTGCAGGGAATGTTGGCTGCCTGCGTAAGCAACTGTTGACACGCCCGCGCCATCGTCGGTGTCGGAGTCGGTACGGGATGAGGGACTCCGAACACGTCGTGGGACGCGAGCGGCCGAAGGTGCATCTTCGAGCGCTGGTATCTCGTGCACTGGAGCCAGGCCGTGTGCTGCTGGTTGAAGATCGGGGGTTGCGGGAAAGCCTCGACGTCGAAGCGGGTGTCCATGGCGACCGCGGGGTCGCACGCATCGCCGACGGCCGGCTTGTCGTGGGCGAGCTCCGAAGCGCGGTTGGCGTTGGCTTGCTGGACGTTCGTCGGGCCGGGGCAGTTGTCGGCGATCTGGCCCGGGCATGGCGCCCCGCAGAAGCCGTCGTGATCATGGTCGTAGGGATCGGCCGGATCGCAGGGGCATACGACGCAGTTCTGATCCTTGCCGAGCGGACAGGTGTCCACCACGTCCGGGAGGTTGTCGTGGTCGTAATCGTGGAGCGCGGCCACCAGGAAGTCCGTGACGCCGGCGGTGTAGATCGGCACGTAGATCGCTCCGGGGTGCACGCCGTTGGCGTCGCCGAAGTTCGACACGAAACCGCCGACTCCGAGAAGGTAGTACTTGCCCGTGTCGTAGAAGACGCCGGTCGGAGGATTCGCCGGGAGGGGCGTCGGGACGATTCCATGCGAAAGGGGGCCCAGCGGAGGCGAACCGACGATCACGGGTCCGCCGCTGTCTCCCGGCGCGGCAGTGCTTTCGTTGGCGTTGTACGAAGCGCCGTTGGCGATGTCCGCGAGGCTGTTCGGCAGTGAGCTTCGGAGGAGATCCAGCGCCGACGTGTGCACCGCGGGCGCTACTTGATTCGGCAGAGATGTTTGGCAGGTGAGCATCCCGCGGGAATAGGACGCGGCTTCACCGACCCAGACGGCGGCGCCGAAGTCTCGCCCGCGCAGGACCGTCGCGCCGTGGGATCCGGTGCCGTAGCCGACCATGGTCACGATCGGTTTCGCCGTCGCGGCCCAGTTCTCGAGGTCGTGGAAGCTTCCCTGCGAGAAGCTGCCGAACGTGGCGGCGTACTCCCCGGGAGCGGCGAACACTTTGGCACGGTAGTCGATCATCAGCGGCAGCGGCTTGACGTCGGGCGGCGCGTCGTCCGCGAGCAACAGGAGCACCGGCTCCTTGGTGTGATCGATGAGCGCGCTCGTGGCCGCGTCGGGGCACTGCAGGCTCGTGAACGTGACCGTGCCGGCGCTGGCGATCACGCCGGTGACGTCGACTCCCCGGAAGGCGACGTCGCTCTCCGCCATGGTGCCGTTCGGCTTGGCGAAGGCGACGCGAATCGGTGTGCCGGCGAGATCCGTGGCACCCGTCAGGTGATCGGAGACGCAATGCGCCGCGGTCAAGAACACGCGCCGCGCGATGAGCGCGCCCGAGCACTCGACGAAGCCGGCGGGGTAATGCCCGACGATGACCTTGCCCACGGCCGAGAAGGCGTTGGTGTCGTCGACGCTGCCGTTGACGATCGCGTCCGTCACCGTGCCGACGCGCTCGTTGCCTTCGTCGCGCTCCCGGCCGCACCCGCCGAGCGCGAGGATCGCGCCCCCACACCACAGCGCGACCGCTCTGGCCGCCAGCGATAGCCCGCGCATCGAAACCTCCGCGCCCTTCGGATCAGGCTATCCGGCCGGTCTTTCGTGTCAACCGGCGCCGCGCGCTTCACTTGCGCGTGTGAACGGGTTCACCTGCGCGTGTGAAAATGGACTGGCGGGCGGCGCGGCGCTGGGGCAAGAGCGTCGTCCATGATCTCCGCACGATTTCCTCTCGGCGCGTTGCTGCTCGCCGCGCCGTTCGCTTGTCAGCCCACCCAGCCGGCCAACGACGTCGCTGCGCCCGACGGCGCGCGGTCCGCGACGCCGGCCGCGTCCGCCGCGGCGACGGTTGCCCCCACGTCCCGCG
>JACXTT010010497.1_pt1 | contig 12473 bp, 4 predicted proteins | sample 9270951 | NCBI WGS metagenome assembly JACXTT01 (sample SAMN15532306, study PRJNA645909) | rock metagenome | isolation source: weathered quartz diorite | place: Puerto Rico | collected 2017-06-21 | reverse complement strand
TGGTTTGATATCCCCATTCCCGAGCAGCATCTCAAGTGGGCGCGCGCCAAGGATTCGCGGCCCGTGGTTCTTAGCTGGACTAACAACACCCTCGACTGGGGTCACATGAGCGATTTTGTCGGCCAGCGCAACGACGCCACGCAGGAGTGCTTCATCAGAATGGGAGTGGATCGCAAAGTCATCATCGGGATCTGGGGAACGCCTGCGGCGACACTGACGTGCGCCGGCGGATTCACCTTCTACGGCGATAGAAGCTGGCTGAATCATCGCGTCTTCTGCGTCGATAATGCGGCCGTCTGCCAAATGATGTCTAAGCTCTATCCGAAGGAACAGTTTTATGCAACGCGTCCCGGTCAAACATTCTTGATGGAGGGCCACCGTCTGAAAAGGGTTTTTGACGACACACTCTTTCTCACTACAGCGCCGCCGGAGAGGTGGCCGGCGCGCGGTTGCAACGGCTCCAGCGGCAATGACGAGGCGATCCGTATCCTCGACTACGCGCCCGCCACCGGTCGCACCGAAATGGAAAGCGCCGAATACGCGATACTTGAACAGGGACTGCAAGAGTTTGCGGGATCATTGGTCGGTGGGACAATCTTCAGGGGTCTGCACTCACTCCTGGATGATCAGGCAAAAGACCGGATCCCCACATTCGCGGTGGCACTGCGTGACAGCCGTGGCGGCGATCGGCGCGTGTACGAATACGTGTCTTCGGCGTGCGCGTTCGTGCCCAGTCATCAGGGCACGGCGAATCCCGAGGAGACTTACCTGGCCGGCATCGAGTGCTGGGCGACCGATCTCCTGGCGATCCTGAAGGGAGAGCTCGGGCCGATCGCGCTCAGCTTCGGTCGCGCCCGGCTCTGGAATGCCTTATCGGAGCAGTTCTTGTTCGACTTCTTCGGGGATCTTTATCGCATGAGCCATCCGCTGCGAAGGCCGGCAGAGTATCTACGCACGTACCAGCGTATCTGGACCAAGAGCGCGAACACGGTTCCCACTATCTTCCACCGGGGAAACTCATGATTGCCATCGGTAAAATCGGTATCTGGTTTAACCATAATGCGATGTCTATTGCTGACTCCGTCGCCTTTACCCAGAAAGTCGAGGCCTGTGGTTACGGGGCTCTATGGGTTCCGGAGTCGATCGGCCGCGAGCCGTTTTCGCATCTCGCGTATCTCGCGAATAAGACATCGAAGCTGGTATTGGCTACTGGAATAGCGAATATCTGGGCGCGTGATGCCGTGACCATGGCGGCAGCGCAAAAGACGCTGGCGGAGGCATCAGGAAATCGTTTTCTATTGGGTCTTGGCGTGAGCCACGTGCCCCTGGTGGAGGGGATCCGCGGTCATCGTTATCACAAGCCTCTCAGTTACATGCGCAGCTATCTGGAGAAAATGGCTGCGGCCCCTTATGACGCGCCCCCGCCCGCGGAAAAGCCACCAATCGTGCTAGCAGCGCTGCGCGAAAAGATGCTGGCTCTTGCGGCGGACAAAACCGATGGTGCACATCCGTACTTCGTGCCGCCCGCTCACACTCGCCGTGCCCGCAAGATTCTCGGTAGAGGTAAGCTGCTCGCACCGGCCCAGGCGGTGATCGTTGAGACCGATCCGGCACGGGCACGCGCCGCGGCACGGGACTATATGAAGACCTACGTTCCACGGCTGCCAAACTATAAAAATAACTTGTTGGAACTTGGCTACACCGAAGCCGATTTTGCCAACGGCTGCAGCGATCGCCTCGTCGACGACATCGTGGCATGGGGCGACGTGACCACGATCAAAGCCCGCTTGCAGGAACATTACGACGCCGGCGCAGATCACATCTGCATTCTTCCATTGTCCACCGCCGGACGCCTGCCCAATATGACAGCCGTCGAGATGCTAGCCCCGAGCTGAAAAGGCTACTTTGCCAATGCAGGCAGGCTGGTGAAGGTAGTCGTGATGGGGATCCGGATCCCCAAGACTCCAATCTGCGAACCGGCAGGCCGAACGAACTCGATGGTGCCGCGTTTGCCGATTGCCGCATTTATCAGTGGCCGGCTTGTACGCTGACGCTGACTCGACCGTAGTGGCCGTAATTATCGAAAGCGGTGATGTCGTATCGGCCGGCCTCCGGAAAATCCACTGTCCAGGGAAGTGCCGCATTCTGACGCGCGGCGAGGCGGCCGTTAACCATCCAGTGAACGTCCGTGTCGGCGCCGCGGATTTCCAGACGGGCTCGGGGAGTTCCCTTTCCAGGAGGACGTCGTATTACCGTGCCGTCGTTCAGGCCGGTAATCGTGATCCCATTGGCGGAACCACCGATCCGGACACATTCAGACGACCACGGAGGCGGCAAAGATGTTCGGCGCAAATTTCGGTCGAGCCACGGTTCCAACACAGCAGGCCACCGAACTGCCTCGACGCGTTCGGCCGGACCACGCGCACATTCCGGCAAAACACGGCGATGAGACACTCGATCGACAAAATACGAGTACGTTGGCGGGCCGCTTCTGAAGCGGTCCGGAAACGTTGGAGGCGCGGCGCCGTCTAGAAGCCATGCCGTACGCTGCTCGGGACATAAATCTTCGCTAAGGTCGCCTGCGCGCGTTCCGAGAGGCCAGCAGATGGCCTCTTGCTTCACGCTGGCCGGCGGAGAACTGGGCTGCGTATTCACCGCGCCCGGCAATGCAGTAAAGATATCCGTAAGCAAGGGAGCCGCGACATTAGCGCCAAAGAAACCTGGATTCGGCGTTCCATCCGGACGGCCGACCCATATGCCGATCGTGTAGCGGTCGCTTACGCCGATCGCCCATGCGTCACGAAAGCCGAAGCTTGTTCCGGTCTTCCAGGCGAAGCCACGATAGGGGCCCCGCCCCTGCACAGCGTCACCGACGGCTCCACCCGTTTCAAGAATGCGCCTGACGATAAACGCTGCACCTTCGCTCATCATGCGCTGTTCCTGCATTGGCGCTTTTGACAAAAATCTCGGTTTGCCCGAGAGTCCTTTACGGGCGAGGGCGGAATAGGCCCCCACAAGTTCTTCCAGCGTCGTGCCCGCGCCACCTAGAATGACGCTGAGGTTCGGCTCGGCGCCTGTTGGAAATTCCAGCCTCAGCCCGCCACGCCGGAGCATCGCAACAAAGCGGGCTGCGCCGATCTGTTGCAGAACTTCTACAGCCGGGACATTCAGTGATTTCACGAGTGCTTCTGAAACGCTGACAGGTCCATGAAACGATTGCTGAAAATTCCCAGGCTCGTATCCGGAAAAGGATTGCGGTGCGTCGGCCAGCAACGATTCCGAATGGATCAAACCCTCGTCCAGCGCGAAGGTATACAAAAAAGGCTTGAGCGCCGATCCCGGTGAACGCTCGGCGCGAGCCATATCGACGTCACTGAAACGGTCCTTGTCCGTGAAATCGGCCGAACCGGCATAAGCGATTACTTCGAGCGTCGCGTTATCCATGATGATGGCGGCGATCGAAACGTGAGGCGGAAGGCCGTGAGCGCGATCCAATAACAGCGTTTCCACCATGGACTGGGCCGAAGGATCGATGGTCGTTTCCAGACGCGTCGTTCCAGCGGCGCGCTGTCTCATGCGTTCTGCCAAAAGCGGTGCCAACATCGGAACGCGTACGTTTTGAGCATAGACCGGTTCGGTCAGAGCATCTGTGATCGAAGGTTCGGGCCACCGCCCCTTCATTCGGCGCAGCACTTTATCGCGCGCCATCTGCGCTCGATCCGGATATCGATCGGGCCTCAAGCGCGAAGGCAGCTGCGGCAGCACGGTCAGGAGCGCAGCCTCCGCTTGCGTCAGGCGGCTCGAGGGTTTACCCAGGTAGGCCCGGCTGGCGGCCTCAACTCCTTCCAATACGCCTCCCATCGGCGCGTAATTGAGATAAATCGTGAGGATTTCATTCTTCGAGTAGTGCCGTTCGATCTGCAATGCACGCGCGATTTGGATCAGTTTTCCCATAACTGTCCGCGGCGTCGGATCAAGAATTCGCACGACCTGCATCGTGATTGTCGATCCTCCCGACACGATATGGCCGTAGCGGAACCGCTGCCAACCTGCCCGGATCAGAGCGAACGGGTTCACGCCGGGATGCCACCAGAACATGCGATCTTCATAAGTGACCAGCGCATCCAGGTAGAACGGAGAGACCTCATTTAGTGAAACCGGATACCGCCAGACAGGATCATCGCCGGCGAATGCTCGGAGCGGCGTGCCATCGCGCCCTACGACGGCGACCGCAAATGGGGAATTGCGTCCCGGCATCGGCAACGGGAAACATCGGTCGAGCGCCGCAAGTGCGATAAGCAGGACGAGCACGGCGGCGCCCAGCGCCTTCAGGTTCCTGCGCACCCACAAGGGCAATTTACGCGGCATTTTCATTTTTATTTATCAACGACGGTCAACATTTCACCGCCGCCCGTCTGCCCGAAGGTATTGGGACGATACATGTCCTCGGCATACAGCGGAGGCGTGACGAACTCACCCGGAGTTACGACGCGCGCCCGGTAAAACAGATGCAGCGTGCCTCTATCCGCCCCGGCAAAAAAGAAGGAAGCAGTATCAAAGGGGCATGGACCACAAAACGCGGTGTCTGGAAACGCAACGTGCGTGAAAGGCCGGTCACTCATTTTTTCCGCCGGATTCATTCCCGCGATCGTCACGGTACCCAACTGTTCTCCCTTGACGAGGTTCAGATTCTCAATCTCCAGGCCTCCCGGAATGCGATCAACGATCAAGCCATTGCCGATCTCGCTCTTTGACTTCGCCGCGATATGAACAATGACGGTTTCCCCGGTCTTAAGCGGCCGACCGGCGATCACATGCCCATCGGGCGTATACATCGTCCGATTCAATTCGATCACGTCGTTTCGCGCGGGCGGGTTCTGCATCGGATTCCCCGAAAGCGAAAGTTCTACGTATAACAGCCCTGCCGACGTATTGCCGATCCTGAAACCGGTGGTGAGTTCACTCGATGAGATTGCGCGATAATAGGTTCCATTCTTCGAGAGCGACTCTGCTTTTCCGCCGACAGTGAGGCTGCCCGTCCAGGATCCGGAGCCTGCAGTCAGACCGCGTCCAATTAAGAACAGCGCCATCTTTTCCTGTGTGCTGTAGTAGCGATTCCTTTCCATTTCAGAAGCGATCACGGCGAGCAGGTTGTCTCGTCCTTCCGCCGCGATCCTGTGGCGGTCCAGCAGAGCATAGGAGAGCGCCGCATCGCGCAGAACCGTTCCGTAGTCGTACCACCAATATCCGGTGCCTCGGCCTTTGTGTATACCCTCGGTAATAGTTGAGTTGCCGCGCGGATTATCACCCATGAGATTGAGGGCGATCCCCAATTCAACGAGTGGAAGTCCGGATTGCGCTTGCGTTCGCGATTCGTGCAATTGGCGCAGCGTCGCCAGCGGCGCCTTCCTTTCGCGGGCGAGAACATAGGCTCCGTATGCCAGGACGTCGAAACGGCCGTTGTCGCGATCCCTGAAAATCTGAGGTCTTGCGAATGGCGGCGGCGCGGCAGTGCCTGTCGCCGGCAGGCGGGAAACGCCTTCTTGCAAACTGCTTAGTAGAAAATCCATCGCCTGGCGGTACATTGTGTCCGGCACTGTGAAACCTTGCTCGCGCGCATCCGCGAGAAAATTCGTAATGTATGCCGAGAGCCAGTACTCGTACTCCGACGCGTTGCCCCACAGACTGAATCCGCCATTCGGTGCCTGCATTGCGCCGAGCTTGGACATCGTGCGTTCCAGTATTTCGACGCGCTGTTCGCGGGTGAACGGTCGGAGCCCAAACCGTCGGGCTTCATCCTCATCGATGAAGACGTGCGGATAAGACGTGCTGGTGAGTTGCTCACCGCAGCCATACGGATAAGTCAGCAAGTCCTGCACGGCTGCGCGAACATCGATGGGCGGTTTGTCGGAGACAGCTACATGCGCGAGCGCAGAAGCCGGATATAAACCCGACAGTGACGTGTCTTGGATCTCCAGCGTATCGCCCGGCTTGACCGAATAGCGTTTCGTAAACTGAAGCTGCGGCGTCGGCGCCCGGACGGCAAGCGCGAAGGTGCGGTCGATGTGAACTTGGTTGCCCGCCACCTTCACAGTTACCGTATGCACACCAGGAATGGAGCGGGCCTCAACGGGAAACCGGAGTGTCCGCTTTTCCTGGTCCTTGAGCGTAAGGTCTCGATCGGCATCCTGAATGCGCAGCGGGTCTCCACCGTTTACCGACACCTTCAATTCTTGAGCCGCGCCTGAAAGATTCTGCAAATCCAGAGCGACAACGGCTTTGTCGCCGAATGAAAGAAATCGCGGCGTCGCGAGTTCCGTGATCAGCGGCGCGGCCACGATCATCTCGGCATCTTTCGACCCGAAACGGTCCGCGGCGGAAACAACCGCCATCAATCGCAGCGTGCCGTTGAAATCCGGCGCCTGCAGGGGGATATCTGCCTCACCGCGATCGTCCAGTGATACTGGGCCGCTGAAGAGATCGATGAGCCGTACGATCTTGGGCAACCCTTTTGTTGGCGACGGACTGGTATCACCGCCAAATCGGAGCTGTCCCTTCTTCCCTTGCATCTTCTCGACGAGCCGGCCGTACACATCGTGTTGATCGGCGCCATAGCGCAGCTTGCCGAAAAAGAATGCATGGGGGTCAGGAGTCTCGAAGCGCGTGATGTTCAGAATGCCTGCATCCACTGCGGACAGAGTCACAATCGCCTTTTGTCCCTTCGCATCAGGCGCCCGGACTTTAATTCGTACTGCCGTTTCAGGGCGGATTTTCTGAGGTGCCTCGAGCGTAACGTTCAGCCTGCGTTCACCGCGTTCGAGCGGCAAATGAATAATGCCGAGGGCTCGGGCGGGCGTGACCAGATCGCCGGCGTTTCCGGGCCGCAGCACCATCACAGAAACATAAAGATCATGGCGCCGCCATTCACGGTCGATCGGAATGTCGATCGTTTCATTGTCGCTCGAAACCGAAAATCGTTTCGCCCAGAGGGTGCGGTCGGCATCCACAGTTACCAACGCTTCACCACGATGCGGCGGGGTGAGGGTCAGATGCGCCGTCTCGCCTTCACGATAAGCCGGCTTGTCGAGTTTGAGAGCAACGCGGTCCGGACGGACGCCCTGCGTTTCGTCCGACTGCGCACTCCAACCAGCATAGAATCGGTAGCGAAGCGTCTGCTTTGTATCTTCATCAAGGATTTCCAACCGGTATCTTCCGTACTTCACCGGCACAATGAGCTTGCCCCGGCCGTCGGCCGGAATGGCGACGGAGGATGTTTCGACCAGTTCCTCAGTCTCAGTAAAGCCGGAGTGCCAACCCCGTTGATCGTCGAATCGCCAGTAGTAGTCACGGTTCTCGCGAAACAGACGCACCGGCATTGAAGCAGCGGCTTTGAGATTGCCGGCACGGTCCGTGCGCAGGACTTCGAATTCGGCACGGCTTCCCTCCCGTGCATAATCGCCCGCGAATAGTGCCCTCACTCCGACCAGAACAGCCGCCGGCCACACCACACGCTCGATGTTGCGCACAACGGGTCTGCCTCCGGTTTCCAGCAAGCTGAGGGTGGCGCGCGCGGTGAAAGGCGAATGGTAGGAACCGACTGGAGAGAGATCGATCTGTACTCGTGAGTTCCCTTCTGCATCCAAGGTTTGTTCCTGAAGCTCCTTGCGGGTCCTGTTCTCGCTTTCTCCGGAATCTCCGAATTCAAACCCGGGATATTTATTTGCCAGCGGATTCTTGTTCCGCTCGAATTCCACGACCCCCAGAAGCCGGTTACCAGCAGCCGGAGCGCCGTAAAGATACGTACCGCGGACGGATATGTTGAACGTCTGCTCCGCCGTGAGCGCGGGGTCGTTGCTGGTCAGATCCAGCTTCATGCGCTCCGGCAGAAATTCCTCGACGCCCAACCGCAGAACTGTGGCTGGTGTCTTGTCGGCGGGATCGCCCCGCAATTCCAGAGTCCAGGTTCCGGTGGACGCGTCATCAGGCAGTTCAAGGTGCCGGAGGTAATAACCGGCGAAGCGGGAATCCGGTTGCCAGGTGGCGGTGAATTGCTTGCGGCCCGCCGGATCTTTGAGTATTGCCTGAATCGGCTGCGACGGAACAAGTCGCCCGTCCGGATCACGGGCCAGCACCGACACATCGAGGCTTTCTCCCGGGCGATACAGATTGCGGCCCAAATACGCAAACAGGCGCACCGGTTTCGAGCGCTCGCCGATAATATCGTATTCGGACAGGTCTAGCGCCGGCTCTCTCAACGCAAGCAATGAAACCTGCTTGTCTTTACGAGCCAATACAACTCTGCCGTCCCGCGGCCATTCGGCAAACGACGCGTGGCCTTCAGAATCGGTTTCGGCGTGCGTTAGCGTCTTGCCCTTGGTGTCAAGCCACGAAATTTCGACGCCGCGAACGGCTCGGCCATCAACCAGAGAACTGACGAATACATCCGCGGCCTTATCAAAAATGCGAAGATGCATGCCCAGATCGCTGATATAGAAATAGGTGGTCTGCGCGTCGTAACGAAAACGGCCCGGTTTGGTCATGACTGCGACATACACACCGGGTTCCTTCAGTTCACGGATATCTTCCACAGGAATGTAAGTCACGCTACGCCGGTTGGGCTGCCGCTCGGCAGTGAAACGCGCAAGGTAGACGCTATCCGTCAGCCCCCGAAAATCATCAAGCTGATAGAAACCGACGGCGCCGTGCAGAGAGGTGCGGCGATAATCATATTCGTCCGGATCGGCACCGTCCTCTTCCTGATCCTGCCGCAGGTTCGATTTGCGGCGCGCAATGACTCGGTCGAAGAAATCCGGAAGTCTTTCGCTCTTGACGCGCAGGAATTGAACGTCAACTTCTGGAACGTTCACCGTGACTACCGGCAGACCTCCGTTTTGCCCGGCAGGCAACACCATGCCGTTGCTTGCGAAGTAATAAGACGGCGGGACAGGAGCGGTGCGTATCGAATATCTCGAGTCGACGGAGAGTTTACTGCCGTTCCGGGCTTCGATGCCTTGATGGACCAGCACCACATACCGCGTCTCCGGCTTGATGTGCTGAAAGAATAACAGGCGCGGGTTGTCACCAACAGTCCAGGCGCCGGCGACGACACTACCGCCCTGGGAGTTGGTGTCTTCGGGTTTCGTGCTGACGATCGTGCCGCCTTTGTCTGATGCCTCTTCGTCCACAAAACCGAACGGCCGTTGTTGGACTGGATGCGGTGGGGGCGCCGGCATCTCAAAGACCTGGATATATTTGTCGTAGGATTTACGCGCATCGAGCGGCAGCGTAAATGTCAGCACGACCGATGGGGTGCCATCCATCTCTCGATCGGTGGCATCGACCAAAAGGAACTCGCCTTCGTCGGCATTCCCGACTTTCGGAACGAAGCTGCTCCGAATGCCGTAAACCAACGCAGCGAGCAAAATGATCGCCACTGCCCCAGAGACGACTTTGGCACGTCTGGCCTGAAACGGATTCTGCATAGACTCTCCTTGGATCACTTGCGACAATACCGCCAGCAATCCGTCGCGATGGCTGCAATTAAGAGACCGCGCACGTGCGGGCGCGGAGATGTAGCGCGTGGGTCGGGAACGGCTGTCCGCACAATGTGATAGTCCTGAAATTGCGCGCCGCTGTGCGCAATCTGTGCAGGAGTCTGCAGCACGGCACTTGAGGAGTTATTACGTTAAATTGCGCAATCCTTCCCAACATGGGCGATATCCGTTGACAAGTTGGGTATGCTTCAGCCGAAAATCTCCTAACGAATCTAACGAATCAGGGAGGTCGGTATGGCGACTCTTGTCCGCATGAAAAGCAATCCGCATCGCCTGTTGGTAATTGTGTTTGGCGTTTGCGCGTGGATTGGTGCGCTGACTTCGAACGCCTTCCCGCAGGGGTTCGTACCCGTCACGGACGCAATCCTGAACAATCCGGATCCTGCCGATTGGCTGATGGTCAGCAGGACGTATGACGAGCAGCGCTTCAGCCCGCTGAATCAGATCAACAAGACCAACGTGAATCAGCTCCGCATGGCTTGGGCTCGCGGCCTGCCGGCAGGCACTCAGGAATCGACACCGATTGTCTATCGCGGGGTCATGTATCTGTTCGCACCCGGCGCCAGTATACAGGCGGTCAATGCGACCAACGGGGATTTGATTTGGGAGTATGCGCGTAAATATCCCGAAGGCATTACGGGCAGGGCGGCACGCGAGAAGAGCCTGGCGATCTATGAGGACATGATTTACTTTGCCGCGCCCGACGGCTTCCTGGTCGCGATCGATGCACAGACGGGCAAACAGCGCTGGGAAACCAAACTCGACAATGGCGGCCAGCAGGCCGGCGGGTTGTTGGTTGCCGACGGCAAAGTGATCTCGAACCGCACTTGCGAACAAGGAAAGCGGGAGAATTGTTTCATCGCGGCCAACGATGCCAAAACCGGTCGCCTGGTATGGAAATTCTTCACGACGGCCGCTCCAGGAGAGGCCGGCGGTGACACTTGGGGCAAGGTGCCGGTGGAGCAACGCGCCGCCGGTCCGTGGGGACAAGTCGGATCCTACGATCCAACGCGCAAAGTTCTCTACTGGAGCGTCTCCAATCCCAACCCTTACACACGGCTGACGCGTCATGGCGCTGCCGATGCGGTCCCTCTCTCGGCCCCGGCCAATCTCTTCAGTAATTCAACGGTCGCGCTCGACGTAGAAACCGGCAAGCTCGCATGGTATTACCAGGAATTGCCGGGCGACGATTGGGACGCGGACCACAACCACGAACGCATCCTCATACATACGCGCGTGAGCCCCGATCCCAAGTTCGTCAAATGGATCAACCCTGCAATCAAGCCTGGAAGCGAGCACGACATCGTCCTGACGACCGCCGAGGGCGGCGGTATGTTCGCTGTCGAGCAGGCGACCGGGGAATTTCTGTGGGCGAGACCGTTTCCCTACGACGACCCGAACCTTAATATGAACGGTATCGATGTGAAGACCGGCAAGACGCAGGTTAACTTCGACAAGCTGTTCAAGGAGGACGGCGATCGTATTATCGGCTGTTACCACAACACACGGGCGATCATGCAGACGTCCTACGATCCGCAGAATAATTCGCTCTACGTGCCCTTCCACGATCAGTGCCTGTCGATGGTCGCAGATGCGAAAAGTCGCACGGGGTACGGCCCGCGCAACGGAATCATCCGCCCCGGTTCCGATCCGAACAAATACATGAATATCGGCAAGATCGATGTGGCAACCGGTGAGATGAAGGTGATCTACTCGCAGCCTCAGGCAACGAATGGCTCGGTACTCACGACCGCAGGCGATCTTGCCTTCTTCGGTGACCTGAACCGCCGATTCCGCGCTCTGGACGCGGATAACGGTAAGGTGCTCTGGGAGTCCGTGGTCGGAGGCATGGTTATGGTCAGCACGGTCACCTACGCGGTGAACGGCAAACAGTACGTGATGGTGTTCACCGGCGAAGGACAATCCCTTACGGCCGGTCCGCTGTCCTTGACAACCAAGGTCATGCCGCCTGCTGTTCACGGCGCAAGCGGTATTTATGTTTTCGCGTTGCCATAAAAATTCGAAAATTGGGGCGCTTCGCCCAACAGAGGAGGTAGTCATGAAATACGCGCTGTCGATTGCGGCATTGCTGCTGGCGGTGAGCCAGCAATCGGCCCAACCGGCCCAACCGGCGCCGGCTCAGGGAAATGGCGATCTGGTCAAACAGGCTGTCGCCGCAGAAGGTGGTTCCGAACTGAAGGGGCTGAAGGGCCTAGCCATCAAAGGGGATGCCAAGTTCTGGGAACCGGGGCAGTCAGTAGCAGCCGGCGGAGAGCCGCGCTTTCTGGGGGATGCGACGTTCACGATCACCTGGGATCTCACAACCGGTAGAGCACGCACGGCCTGGGATCGCGATCAAAAATACCCCGAGCCGGCTGTGAAGCTGAAATACACAGAGACCGTATTGCCGAATCTCGGCTACGTCACGGACGAAAAGAGCAGCCAGCCGATGTCTGGTATTCGCGTCGCCACGCACCAGCGCGAGCTTGAGCGTGCTTCGCCATGGTTGCTGGTCAAAGCCATGGACGAACCGGGTAAGGTCCGTGCCGCGGGAGACCAACGGCTCGGCCAGCAGTCCTTGCCGGCGGTCTCGTACGCTGATGGTCCGACGACATTCACTATCCTGTTCGATCCAAAAACTCATCTGCCGGCTGCCATCCGTACGCGTGATGACGACAACATCAACGGTGATTCGAACTTTGATCTCGTGTTGGCGGATTGGAAACCTCTCGGTGGCGCGCAAATCGCCCGATCACTGTCTTACCAGGTCAACGGCGTCGAGGTGGCAAAGCTCACATACCGCGACGTTAATGCCAATCCGGCTATCCCAACCGACGCGTTCTCGATCCCAGACTCGGTAAACGCACCGGCCAAACCGCCAGCACTGGCGCACTGTCCGTACACAAGGGTATTAGCGAC
>JACXTT010010496.1_pt1 | contig 12473 bp, 4 predicted proteins | sample 9270951 | NCBI WGS metagenome assembly JACXTT01 (sample SAMN15532306, study PRJNA645909) | rock metagenome | isolation source: weathered quartz diorite | place: Puerto Rico | collected 2017-06-21 | reverse complement strand
TAATGCCAATTTCAAAATCTTCATTTTCAAACCTGGCTGCTACACCGCTTGGTGGTATCAATTTCTTTAATATCGCCACCCTTTCCGCAGGTAGCTTGGTTAGATCGTCACCGCTCAGCAGCATACCGCCCGTAGCATAAATAACTGTTGCGTGAAAAAGATATTCGTTTTCAGTCGGCGTCCGATCCGTATGCGGGTCGCCCAGCAAAATACAATCAGGGTCGTTCCACCAGAGCCGGCCATTTTGCCAGCCACGCAGTAAATTTTCCCTGCCAACGGTCTTGAACGACAACCAGGAATAATCAACATCGTTGGAACTTCTTGAACCATCAATCAACCCAAGCGAAGCCCAGATTGGATGATTGCAACCCAACAAAAATGCGTCTCCCACACCCTTTCGTATTGCTTCCATACCCCGTCGGTATGCTTCTATCCTTGTGGCATTTTTGTCATAATGCACCCCACCGTGTATGGCGCCCCAATAGTTAGCATCTAATTTAAAATACGTACAGCCCCATTTTTCCCGCATAGTTTTAAATAGTTGGGTCAAATAACTTTGTACAGCAGGATTGGTGCCATCCAACACATACCAGGGTCCAAGCCGCCATCCGCCAAAACCGATCTTGTCAGAACGCAGGGGTTGACCGTTCTCATCTTTTACCATCCAATCAGGATGTTCGTTGAACAATTTAGATTGCGAACTGGCGATAAACGGCGCTACCCAAATAGCCGGTTGCCGCCCCTTCGATTTTATCTGGCGAAGCACTTCGCCGACATCGCCGCCAAAAGATTTTCCTACGTCCAGCCAATCACCCATCCAGGGTTGGTAGCCGTCATCTATCTGAATATATTTTAATTCCGGGGCGTTTTTAACAATCCAGTCGGCATTATCGGCAACATTTTTTGCCGTAATATTTGGCCCAAAACTTGCCCAGGACGACCAGCCCATTGGCTCCGCAATTTTATGTAAGCGCGGATGATGCTCAGCAATAGCGGCGGTTAGCCGGTCGTACAGTTTCTCCCTGTCGGGGCCGGCGATCGCCATAAATTCTTCAAGATCCCATTTTTGTCCTGGGTTTAAAACCAGGTTTTCGCAATCCATAGAAATGCGCATCCGCCGGTCATCAAAAGAAAACCGGGAAATAAACTTATTACATGATGTGGTAGCCAATAAAATCCGGTCATACGCATTTAATTGAAGCGTGAGCATTCCATATACCGTTCGCAAGCCCTCCGGCTCGGGAATTTTGTAGTGACCCCTGTCTGCATACCCTCCTAAGTCCTCAGGATGAGCAAGTGTACCGCCTGTTTGTGACAGTTTTTGAAAGCCTTCCCCATAAATTGGCGTAGTGCCTGAAAGACCGTGTTGCCAATCAAACACCACAACTTCGCGTATTCGCAAGGCTTTGCCGGATGTGTTTTGGACCGATAGGTTACACAACCCTTTGTTCCATTTACGTGTTACAATGACATCTTTTGCATCGGTCGTCGAGCCATCTTGCAAGATCACGGCATATGGCGCCTTTTTTAGGCCAGTCAAAAAATTCTCAGATGTTTTTTCCTGCGCCTGCATCAAGCCAGGGATCAAGAAAATGAGAAACAGCAGCAGTTTTTTCATATTTATTCTTCTATATATTTTTTACTACGTAAAGAAAAAAATGGTCTCGCTTTAGTGGTAAGATCTTTCATAGCTTCATATTTTCCACCTGTCACCTTATTTCAGCAATGTCCTTTTCTCCATTTCAGAAGTCATCATCAAAATTTCACCTTGATTGGTATTGATTGTTAGTCGTTCGCCTGATAGTTTTCTGGAAGCTGTTTTATTGCTATTGATTATTACTGTTTTGCCAGGCCAGGGATTTTGCAATACAAGAGTGTGCCCCTTCTCGCTGATAACGCGTACATACTTAACCTGTTCTTTTTTCAATTCGGACGAAACAAGGAAGGCGCCTTCGCTCCTGATGTTGTAAAAAGCCGCATCTTTATCTTTCGGCCACACCCGAAAAACACGGAGCAGGTTTTGATTACTCATGCATAACATTTCGTTGATCGTATTGGGTACCGTGCTACAGTTTTCTATACCATGAGGGTTGACTTTTCTAAAACCGTTTGAATAAGTATTGGTACAATATTTCTTAAGCTGATAAAGTATCGTGTCAGTACTATAACCCACACGGACAGCCGCCGGGAAAAAGCTATTTGACCCGTTAAAATCTTGCCAGCGGTTCATAACGGCAATGGTATTACGCGCGATTTCTAAAAGTTTGGGATCACTGTTTAACCCAATTGCGCCGACTGGATAAATATGCTGGATGCCCAGAGTATTGTCATCCCACCATGCCGGGCCTTTTTCACTGTACCGGAAAACGGTTTTACCGTCACGAACTTGTAAACAGTATTTGGCAATATGATCAGATCTTTCCTGCCAGTTACTGCGCAAATCTTTATCAACACCTAATAATGTACTCATGTCAATGGCTGTGTTGAATACCATCGGCACCAGGCCCAATGAAAGGATGGAATTAAAAGTGTTATCGGCACCTTCCTGCACCGCATCTTTTTCTATAACGTAACGGTCACCGTCCTTTTTCAGATAATGCTGCCAAAAGATAGCTGTGGCTTTAACGAATGGGTAAACACGCCTGGTAAACTTCTCGTCATATGTCCTGTAAAATTGCATGGCTAAATCGGTCACACAATAGGCCGCATTGCTTTTCTGTCCCCAAAACATACCTGAATCTGCTTTGAGCCGGGTAGTTTCAATACCCAACGGCCCGATACCCACAGGGTACAAAATACCATCAGGTGATTGAGTTAGTTGTTTGGAATAAAATCGTCCCCGTGGCATAAAGTCAATTAAAGGAGCTTCATAGGGCAATGCCTGCTGCAAATGATTGGAGGAATACAATGCATAAAATGGCGCACTGTAATTGTAATTGAGATGATAGTCGCCATTCCAGGCGGGTATTTCTTTGGTGATCCAGCTGCCGAAAATGCCCGGGGGGAATTTAGGGTCCCGGCTTGATGCAGCCATATTGTATTGCGACCTGTAATACTGGTGCTCAATAAGAGAGTCGCTAATATTTACAAAACTCTCATTCCAATAAGAACGCCACCATAATTTGTGTTTATAGATAGCCTTTGAAACAGACTGGTTGGTAGCAGCCGCTACCTCTTGCTTTACCCATTGCAAGGGATTAGAATTTTTAAAATTGCTGCTGAAAGCACAGACAATGGTGATTGTTTTCCCCGGAGCAAGCGAAAAAGTATTATTGGTGCTCCCCAGAATTTTACAAGCTGCCACAGCGGTTGTGGCGATATCAACGTCTTTTACAAAACCTCTCAGTATCCATTGTACGCCTTGTTTATTGCTACCTTTTGCAGCTGTATCGGCAAACTTATTTTCAGTTTGCAACTGACTGTTGTCCGGAAGGTCCAATTCTACATTTCCATTTAGGGCAACCTTGCTGCTGTTGGTAATATCAATTAGCAGAACATCCTTGCCGGCGGCAAGGACCGACCGCATTTTGACAATTGTGTCGCCTTTGGAAAATGTAGAATAGGAGATCGCGGTATACAGATCCTGTTCTATTCTGTATTTCGACTTCCTGAGTCCGGGTATATGAATACTGAATTTACCCAACACTGCCGGAAAGGAATTATCAACTTTTGATTTCAGGCGCCAGAAATCGTTACGGGCCAGATAATAGCTTTGCTCTTCCGGTTCGCCCGCAATCGCAGCCGCAGTGAAGCCGTTGCCCAACAATGGGGCATCAACTGCAACTTGCGACGGGATGTGTGACGGCGGAACTGTGAAAACATTCCGATACTTGCTTACAACCAGGTCGGCTTGTTTTACCTGTCCCTGGACAACATGTGCGTGCAGCAATATTGTGCAAATACTTATACTGATTAAAAAACTTTTCAGTCGCATTAATAAATTATTTAGGTTCTATACAGGCTTGTTTTATTCTGCAGGCATGGTGTTACTAGATACCAAAGCCTTGATAAAAAGTAACAGCAAGATAATTCGATGTAGCTATTTATGAATAGTTTAAACTTATACATTATAATTAAATTATTAATAATCAATTGTTTAAATGAATTTATCACTTTTATTTATCTTGCCCTGCTAATTGATCTTCGCTTAAAGAGACAAAAAGCGTCCCCGTTTTACCGGGGACGCCAACCAACTAAACCTCAACTGATCTCACTAATTGAAGTGCGCTCCGTCTTTCGACTAAAGTCTTAATAGCCTGGGTTTTGCTTCAGGTTTTTATCCAAATCAATTTCCGACTGCGGTATTGGCCATAGATAGTTTTTATCCGCAAACGTCCTGGTTTCCACCGTTAACGGTGCACCTGTTATCGTATATTTACCTGTAGCGGCGTCAACGGTGCCGGTTTTGGCACCATAAACAGGCCCGTTCATAACCTGTGAGCCGATCTTCCAGCGTTGTATATCAAACCAGCGCAAACCCTCAAATGCGAACTCAACCCTGCGTTCATTACGCACCAGGGCACGTAAGGAAGCCTGACTGTTATACACTGTTTTATCAACTGAAGGCATACCCGCTCTGTTCCTTACCAGGTTGATGTCTGTATAAACAGTATTGTCAACTATGCCCTGCTCTATTTTTGCTTCAGCGTCTGTCAATAAAACTTCTGCATAACGGATCACAGGCATATTCAATCCGCTTTGAAATAGGTTATCAAAGTCGCTCAGGTTTGACGTGTATTTTTTTACTACATAACCGCTTGGCGAGGTATTATTACCGCTTGCGTAATAATCCGGAGATGAAGCATCCAAAGGATCAAAATAAGTGTTTGTTACTGCTCCGGCCTGTTTAAATGGCGCGCCCGGATATAAAATAGTAGCCGCAAGACGCGGATCCCGGTGTGCATAAGGATTGGATGCATCGTAACCGGACGCGGGGTCAGTAATTGGCTTGCCATTATCCATCTCATAAGCGTCAACCAGGTTTTGCAGCGGATCAATAGATGACCAACCGCCCGATGAGTTTGACGGCATAACACCTAACACGCCATTAGAATTAGAAGAAGGATTTTCAACATATTGTACCGATGCGATTACTTCAGGATTGTTCACCTGGGCCACCATACGGAACAAGTCAGAATAGTTTGGATATAATGAATAGCCTATTTTCATTACTGCCTGGCAATCGGTGACGCAATCAGCATAGTTTCCATTATATAATTCAACCCGTGCCTTTAAAGCTAATGCTGCGCCCTGTGTAATATGGCCATCGCCTGAATTGTTAACCACTGACAAATCCGGAGCTGCGGCCGCAAGTTCAGATAAAATAAATTTAACTATGTCAGCTTTTGGCGTCCTTACCGAAGCAAGAGATTGTTCCGGAGTAAGGAGCGTTGTTACCAATGGAACATCACCATAAAGCTGGCTCATTACAAAATATTCATAAGCGCGTATAAATCTCACCTGGGCTTTCATATTTGCCTTTAACGATGCATCCATTGGTGTTTTATCAATGTTTGCTAAAAAGAAATTGCATCTGGTTATAGCGGTATAATTGTATGCCGATGCATCTCCCGTAGAAGGATTAACTGTTCCGTTGCCATAAGCCTGGAACCCTTCCCATGGATATTGGTTGTAAGCATTATCGGTGACGCAATCAAGGTAGACAACCCATGTTGCAGCAGACCAGCCATTTCCGTCATCACCATAGCTCCAGCCCTGGCCATTATAAATACCGGCGAGAGCAGCTGTGGCATCACTTGCAGAAGTCCATAAACTGGAGTTACTATACGCATCCTGTGGCGTCCTGTTTAAAAAGTCCTTCTTGCAGGCCGTAAATAATGATAGTGTTACAGCTAGTATATTTAAAATAAAGTTCCTTTTCATGATTTTAATTTTTTTGGAGTCTTAAAATGTTACGTTTAAGCCTAAAGAATTGATTTTTACCTGTGGGAAATCATACCCGCTCTCTCCCGACGGAGCTTCCGGATCTATCCATTTGTAGAAGCTGGTAAACGTAAGGACATTTTGCCCGCTGTAATAAACCCTTAGTTTTTTAACTCCGATGGTTTTGGCCCAGGCTGCCGGCAAAGAATAGCCCAACTGCACATTTTTTAAGCGTAGATAACTTGCATTTCTTATCCAGAATGACGATGCAACTGATGATGGATCATTTTGCCTGTAGTTCAACCATAAACGCGGAAAAGTAGCATTAGGGTTGCCTGGCGACCAGCTATTGAGCATAGCTGACGTTGGCTTTCCTGTTGCAATTCCATTAGTGCCTAAAGCAATACCGGTTATATAACTGTTAACACCGGCTGCTCCCTGGAAAAAGCCTGTCAGATCAAATTGTTTCCAGTTCAGGTTTAAATTTAAACCAAATGTTACTTTAGGGAAATGGGTTCCTAACACAACCCTATCGTTTGCATCCACCTTTCCGTCACCATTTACATCTTTGTAAATGATATCACCAGGAGCAGTATTAGGGCTTATGCCGGTTTGGCTCGCATGAGCAGTAACCTGTGCCGCGTTTTGAAATAAGCCCTGGGCTACATATCCGTAATAAGATCCCTGGGGTTGCCCAACTTCGGTTATATAAGCACCACTTATTTGAGGTGCGTTAGATTGCCCCAATTGAAGTACTTTATTTTTTATAAACGCTGCGTTTCCGGTGACGTTCCAGCTAAAATCACCTGCCTTGTCATGATATGATAGCGCCAGTTCCCAACCTGTATTTTGAGCAGTTGAGGCATTTATATAAGGGGGGTTTAATCCATAAGTTGCAGGAAGCTTAACCGCGTATAAAAGGTCACTTGTCTTTTTATTAAAGTAATCAGCAGTAAGGGTAAATACGTTTAAGAAATCAGCATCTAAACCAATATCCGTTTGCGTGGTTTTTTCCCATACAATGCTGGGATCAACACCGTCAATAGGCGCTACCCCGCCTACAACCGTTCCGCCAAATGGATAGTTTTGACCTGAATTTACTTTTGCAATAGTAGGATAATAGCCAGCAATATCCTGGTTACCTAATTTTCCCCATGAGGCGCGCAGTTTTAAATTGGAAACGGTGGATTTTAAACCGCTAAAAAAATCCTCTTCGGATATACGCCATCCGGCTGATGCACCTGGAAAAATCCCCCAACGATTTGCTGGAGCAAAACGAGATGAACCGTCGTCTCTGATATCACCTTCTAAAAGGTATTTGCCTTTATAATCATAATTTACCCGCCCAAAAAATGATCGTTGTGCTACATCATAAGTATCATTGGATGTAGTTTGACCTGTTGTTGGCGCAACGTTAAGATCACTTAGCGAATTGTTTAAAAATCCCTGCCTGTAACCGGTTAATGTGTAATAACTGTTGTATTCCTGTGACGCCCCTGCCAATGCTTTAATACTGTGATCCCCTATTTTCGTACTATATTCTAACAATGCCTGCGGTGAAATATAGGTATGGCTGCTATAGCCGTCTGAAGCGTTACTTATATTCGGCACCCCACTGAGGCTGCCGTCGGCATTGTAATACTGGATAGATGAAACAAAATTATTACTTTGGTTCGTGTTGAACTTGTAATTTAATGACGGCTTAAAGTGCAGGCCTTTTATTATTTCCCAATCAACACCAGCGCTACCCTGGAAATTATATGCCTTTTGATTATCAAACGATGGGGAGTTCAACCAGGCCAAAGGGCTGCCATCAGAAATATGTCCGTATTGTCCATTCGCATAATATGCCGGGATGATGGGAGAAATCCTGTTAAACTGGCGGATAACCTGGTCAAATCCCTGATCAGCAGATAAAGAGCTTTGAGGCTGCGTGAGCGGCTGATAAGTATAAGACAGATACCCAAAAGCAGATAAGTTATCTTTTATCTGGGTGTTTAAGTTTAGCCGCGTAGTATAACGTTGTGTATTGGTTTTGGGTGTAATACCGTTCTCATCAAAATAACCTAATGAAAATGCGTAAGTAGTTTTATCGCTTCCGCCGTTAACGCCTACGTAATGATTTTGTTGAAATCCATTCCCCCTGTAAAATAGTTTTAACCAATCTGTATTCGGATAGTTAAACGGATCTGAACCGTCTTTAAATTTTTGTATCTGGGCATCGGTGTAAACAGCGGTTTTTCCTTCATTAACCCTTGCCTCATCATACATCGTAGCCGCTTGCCATGATGGCAGATAATCTGGCAAAGCAACTGCTTTATTTTTGCCAAAATAATCGCTGTATGTGATTTGCGCTGTTCCCTTTTTGCCTTTCTTGGTAGTAATTACGATAACCCCACCAGCAGCACGGTTTCCGTAAATTGATGCCGACGCTGCGTCCTTTAATACTGAAATGTTATCAATATCATCCGCGTTGATGGCATTCATATCACCGGTGCTTGAAATAACACCATCAATTACTACTAATGTCGGTGTACTGTTCAAAGACTGTCCTCTGATGTTAATGCTACCGGCATCAAAACCGGGCTGTCCATTATTGGATGTAATCGTAACACCTGGAACGGTACCTTGCAAAGCGTTGGTAACACCGGTAACCGGCCTGTTTTCTAATTGGGCGGCACTAACTGATGATACTGCTCCGGTGAGATTTGCCTTTTTCTGAGCACCATATCCCACTACCACTAACTCACTTAAAGCATCTGATGTTGGTTGCAATTGAACGTTGATAACCTGATTATTATTTATAACCACCTGGGCTTTTTTATAACCAATAAAGGAGAACACCAATGTCTGTTTGTTCTCAGCGTTAATTTTGTAATTACCGTTAACATCCGTTGATGTGGAGACATTTGTCTCTAATATTGTTACCGTAGCCCTTGGTAAAGGAGCTCCTTTTTCATCTGTAACTGTGCCACTGATAGCGATGGCTATAGGCGCTATAGATTTTATGTTTTCCGATGATGTCTGCTCAGTTTTCGATAACACAATTGTTTTATTGGTTATCTTATAACTTAGAGGTAATGATTTAAAGCATTGGTCCAATGCTTCGGTAATATTGACATCATTTAGCCGGATGGTAACCGTTTCTTTCGCCAGATCTTTATTGTCATAAAAAAACACGTATCCACTCTGTTGTTCTATGGAAGAAATAACCTTTTTTAATGGCGCATTTTTTTCATTCAATGATATCTTTTGGGCGAATGTTGCCGCGCTGGCCTGCAGGAGGCCAATCAAAAGAATAAGTGCCGTTATGTTTACCCGCATAAGTATTTTTTTAAACAGTAAACGGTGCCTGGCGATGTGCCCTGGCAAAGCAACCAGTGACTGTTGGTAATCAAGCAATACGCGTCGTATTGCTTTAAAAAAAGCAGTAGAATTCATTACATTTGTGTGGTTTGAGTTAAAATTCTGTCAATTGTCCAAATTGTTTACCCTGTTAATCAGGGAAGGTTGCTCAAACTATTACCGGGATGTGCTTCGACTCACTACCCGGTTTTTATTTGATGACCTCTGTCGATTTTAATTTTAGCCGGCCATGTTTTTTTTTACTTAGTGTTCATAATTGGGTTAATTGGTTTTCGTTTTCCATTGTAGGGTCGAAAGCTGGCGCACCAATCGTTAGATCGTGTTTCCAGCAGCCGCCTCATCGAACGTAGCGTGCGGATTTCCCGCACTACGCTCTCCTAAGTGCTTCTTATCAAGGTTTATTGCCGCTGTACTGTTGCAACTGCATAAGGCGTTAGTTTATAATCAGCAAATATTCCCAATGCTGATGTCAGTTCCTTTGTACGCCATTGCTTCCAGCCATAGCCTTTCTTTCCTTTGGCTCTCATTAAATGTCTTCGTACTTTCATATCTACCCACTGCCTGACATAGTCAAACATGTTTGAGGAATGGCCAATTCTAAAGTATTGCACCCACCCTCTTAAAATAGGGTTGATAATATCCCTTACATAAGTGATAGGCTGTGACCGGTACTGATGGAATACTTCTTTTAACTTTTCAAGCAGTTTAGTTCTGGCTTCCATTTTGGGTTGCATATTCGCCCGTTTTCCACCTGTTCGGGTCTTAACCTGACCCATCTCAAATCCCAGGAAACCAAAGCTTTCCCCCTTTAATAAGTCCACACATTTAGTTTTCGCTTCATTGATTTCTACCTGTAATTTCCCCAGTTCTTCTCTTAGCCTCCTGTTTACCCCTTCCCATATCCAGTCACTTTTCTTGTGATAGCTAACCAGCACAACCAGATCGTCTGCAAACCGGGCATATTCAACTTGGGTATATCCGTCTTCCAGTGTAGTTGCCTTCGCCTTTTCCAGCATCTTATCTACCTCGTTTAGGTAGATATTGCTTAGTAAGGGTGATATTACGCCGCCTTGGGGTACGCCTTGTTTCCCGCTTGCTTTCAAGACCTGTTTTAACAACCGCATGATTGCATCGTCATTAATTCGCTTAGCTATCTTTTCAAACAGGATATGATGTTTCACTGTATCGAAATAAGCTTTTAAATCGAGGTCAATAACTCTGGTTTTCATGTTTACGATTGCTCTTTGTACTCGTCTTACCCCTTCATGCGCCTTCCTTTTAGGCCGGTAACCATAGGAGCCGTCCTGAAAATCTGCTTCAAATACGGGTTCCAATACCAATTTTAGCGCTGCCTGCACCACTCTGTCCCGTATGGTCGGGATACCCAGTTTACGGACTTTCCCGTCTGATTTGGGTATTTCCTTGATCCGGTTCAGGGATGGTTTGTAGGCCCCTGACATTAATGATTCCTGTATGCTCTGTAAGAATACTTCTTCTCCGTTTGCTTTGATTTCATCAAAGGTTTGTCCGTCTATGCCGGGCGCACCATTACTGGCCCTGACCAGCTTATAGGCTTCAAGGAGTGTTTCCATTTTACTTACATGAACATACATTCCCCAAAAGCGATGGGCTGGCTCTGCCTTCGCCTTGATGTATATTCTTTTCCTCAGTTCCTGCAATTTCATTGACGTTTTCTTCATTATCGTCTTGCCTTACATTTTGTTAAAGAATTCACACTTAGTACGGCCCCTTCCCTCCATCACCATTACAGCAATTTCTTTGGTACTATGGACCGCTCCGACTCCCGTTCCGCCTTTCAGCACATTTCCCGTCCCGGTTATAGCGCTTACCTCCTTCCGGTGTCTTTCTCACCGGGGGGAAACGGGTATCTCCAGTTTCGTCATATATCCTTGTTATCATGTTGTCGCTAACACCCCGTCAGTGCCTGCTGGACGTATCAGTCTATCTTTCGTCCGGCAGATGCTGTCTTCACCCAAACCTTAAAGGCTCGACCACTGAAGCCAGATTGTTTTCGGGGCTACTTTGCGTTCACTTTCCGTTACAACCTAATAACTCGCTCATCCTGCTTTTACAGGTACTTTATCCGTAGGCTTCAGAAATTTCATTACTTCCATTCCTGCTACTTAGCTACAGAGTTCTCAACTTTTAACTCCCATGGATCTCGCATCCACTGGATATATGCGCCTTATCTGGACGCTCATGGTGTCACTATTATTTTCTTTCCTTCAATTTTGAAATGTATCCTGGTAAAACTAAGCAGGTCTAATACCTGTGAGGCATTCAGGTCCCTTTGCATCTTGCCCGAGAACTCACGCTGTGGAATTGTTCCCTCATACTGTATATCCACATTATACCAGCGGGCGACCTGCCGCATAACTTCCTGTATACTGGCGTTGTTGTATTGAAAGAGGCCGTTTTTCCAGGCTACAACACTTTGTATATCTGCATTTTTAACTACAGTAATCGTATTGCCGTTGTCGGTCACCTGTGATTGCTGGCCGGGCGTCAAGACAACCGCCTCACTTGCTTTGGAAACCTTTACACTCCCCTCCAGCAAAGTGGTTTTTACAGAACCCTCATCATCATAGGCATTGATATTGAATTCTGTTCCGATATCGTTTATCGTTTGGCCTTTGACTAATACCTGGAATGGCTGATGCTGATTGTGAACAACTTTAAAATAAGCTTGCCCTGTTATGAAAACCGTCCTCTTGTTACCCGTAAATGCTACCGGGAAAGTAATTGATGAGGCTGCATCAAGTATTACTTGCGTGCCGTCCGATAGAATTAACGGAAATTGTTCCCCTTTTTTTGTGGTTAAAGTATTGTATGCTGTACCGGCATTAGTTGTTTGCCCACCCGAACCGGCAGTATAGGCAACCGTTCCGTTAGCTTTCATACTAATGTTCACATTCCCTTGTTTGGAAAGCTGTCCGGTAAGGCTTTTGGTTAAAATTATTTTTTGCCCGTTGGCCAACGTTAGTGTAGCCCTGTTTTCGCCAGGCTTCAGATCGTTGATTTTGTTGTGAGCAGTTTGTTTTAATCGTGATGGTTCATGAAATAAACGATAAACTCCGACCGTAAGAAATGCCAAAGTAACTGCAGCAGCGGCAGATAGGTAAAGGCGACGAATCCGGCCATTTCTTTGGGTACCGGCTATTCTGGCAGTAATTGATGAATAAAGTTTCGATTTTATCGTTTCT
>JACXTT010010495.1_pt1 | contig 12473 bp, 6 predicted proteins | sample 9270951 | NCBI WGS metagenome assembly JACXTT01 (sample SAMN15532306, study PRJNA645909) | rock metagenome | isolation source: weathered quartz diorite | place: Puerto Rico | collected 2017-06-21 | reverse complement strand
CCGCGCCGGCTCCCGCCGCGGCCGGCCCGTCGCGCGAAAAGCAGCGCGTTCCGGGGATGACCGACGCGCCGCTGCCCGGCGACAACGCCAAGCGCTACGACGTCGAGCTCGGCGCGCACTCAGCGTCGAACTTCTACAAGGGCTTGAGCGGCAACGACGTCATCGACCACGGCGGGATCTTCGTCGCCACCTACCAGGTGCCGAAGGTCGGCCAACCGGTGAGCCTGCGCGTGCACCTGCCGGGCGACCTCGAGTTCGAGGGCGACGCCATCGTGCAGTGGACGCGCGAGGTGCGCGGCGGCGAGAGCGAGCCGGGCTTCGGGGCGCGGTTCGCGCGCATCTCCGCGGAGGGGCGACAGCTCGTGTACCGCTACGTGCGCAACCGCGAGCCGATGTTCTACGACGACATGTGAAGCGTTTCCCGGCAGCCCTGGCGATCTCGATCGCGGTCGCCGCGGCCGCCGCCGTCGTCGCGCGCCAGGCCCGCGCCGAAAATGATCCCGATCTCGAATGGCGCACCATCGAGACGCGCCACTTCCGCATCAATTACGAGAAAAACCTCGAGCCGGTGGCCCGGCGCCTGGCGCGGCTCGGCGAGGCGATCCACGGCCGGCTCGAGGCGCCGCTCGGCTTCGCGCCGGCCGAGCGCACCGAAATTCTGCTGACCGACACCACCGACATCGCCAACGGGTCGGCCAACGTGGTGCCGTTCAACCAAGTGCGGCTGTTCGTGACCGCGCCGGCCGACTTGTCGCCGCTCAACGACTACGACGACTGGTACCTCGGGCTGCTCACGCACGAGTACACCCACATCCTGCACACCGGGAACATCTCCGGCGTGTCGAGCGTGGTGAACGCCATTCTGGGGCGCACGCTCGCGCCCAACCAGGCGCAACCGCGCTGGTTCATCGAGGGGCTGGCGGTGGTCGCGGAGAGCGACTTCTCGACCGGCGGGCGCATCCGCTCGACTTTGTTCGACGCCTACCTGCGCGCCGACGTCATCGACGACAGGTTCGCCGGGCTCGATCAAATCTCGAGCAACGCGCAGCGCTGGCCGCAAGGCAACCTCTGGTACCTGTACGGCTCGCGCTTTTTGCACTGGATCAGCGAGGTGTACGGGCGCGACGTGCTGCGCGCCGTGTCGGCCGATTACGGCGCGACGCTCGTGCCGTTCGGCATCAACCGCGCCATCCGCCGCCAGACGGGCCGCACCTACGAGGAGCTGTACGAGGGCTTTCACGACTACTTGGAGCGCAGCTACCAAAAGCAGCTGCGCGACGTGGCGCGGCGCGGGCTCCGCGAGGGGCGGCGCATCACGTTTCACGGGCGCACCGCGTCGTATCCGGCGTTCGTCCCCGAGCGCGGGCGCTGGGGCCTGCCCTCCGCGAAAACGGGCGGCGAGGCGGCGGGCGGCTGGCAGCTGGCGTATTTCCGCGACGATCTCAACGCGCGCAGCGGCATCTATTCGCTCGACCTGCCGGCCGGACCGCCGGACGCGTGGGGAAGGGCGCGCCGATTGCCGACCGAGCTGGTGTCGCGCGCCAGCGACGAGACCCCGGTGAGCTTCGCGCCCGACGGCGACTTGTTCACGTCGAGCACCGTGCCGTTCAAGCACATCTACCGCCGCACCGAGCTGTTCCGGCAAGCCGCGGGCGGGCGCGCCCCGCAAGGCGACGAGGCGTACCGCGTCAAGCTCACGCGCGGGCTGCGCGCCACCGCGCCGGCCGTGTCGTCCGACGGCGGGCGCGCCTATTTCACCGTCAACGCGCGCGGCACCACCTCGCTGTGGGGCGCGGATCTGGTGGCCGGCAAGCTCGAGAACATGCGCCAAGCCGTGGCGCCGCGGCGGCGCTTCGATCAGGCGTTCACGCCCGCGGTGTCGCCCGACGGCACGCGCGTGGCGTACAGCGCCTGGGAGGCGGGGGGCTGGCGCGATCTGTATCTCTTCGACACGCGCACCGGCGCGGTCACGGCGCTGACGCACGATCGGGCCATCGACGCCGAGCCGGCCTGGTCGCCCGACGGCGCGCGGCTGTATTTCACCTCGGACAGGAGCGGCATCTTCAACGTCTACGCGCTCGAGCTCGACACCGGGCGCGTTCGGCAAGTCACCAACGTGCGCACCGCGGCGGTGATGCCGGCGGTGAGCCCGGACGGGCGGCTGCTCGTGTACGTGGGCTATACCTGGGCCGGCTACGATCTGTACGCGCTGGCCATCGACGAGGCGCGCTTCCTCGATGCGCCGCCCCCCCCCGAGGACCGCGGGTCGCCCTACCCCGAGCCGCCCACCGTGCCGATGAAGCGCGAGCGCTACAACCCGCTCGTCACGCTGCGGCCGCGCAGCTACTCGGTGGACTACGGTCAGGGGAATTTCGGCGGCGGGGTGGTGACGTTCGCGGCGAACGGCTCCGACATGGTGGGTCTGCACGCGGTGGCGGCCAGCGTCATCGCCGACGGCAAGGCGCCGGTGCCGCAGCTGGCGTTCGGCTACACCTACGGGCGCATGCCGTTCGACGTGTCGGTGCAGCTGGCCAACCGCGTCACGCCGCGCGGCGACTACCGCGTCGGATCGGTCAACCCGCCGTACCTCGAGAAGAGCTACAGCGCGCGGCTCGGGCTGGTGTACCGCCGGCCCGAGGAGTACGCCACGCAGACGTTCGGCATCTCCTACAGCGCGAGCGTGCTCGACTCGGCGCTGCCCGTGGCCAACCTCAAGCTCGATCCCAACGAGATGGGCCTCACCACGTTGCCGCAGCGCGGCTTCCTCGGCGCGGTGCACCTCGGTTACGGCATCGGCCGCGTCGAGGGCGGGCTCGACACGCCGGGGCCGGCGCGCGGTTACTCGCTGTCGATCGGGCTCGACGTGGCGGATCAGGCGACCGGCAGCCAAGAGTCGCTCTACTCGGCGACGTACAGCGCCACCGCCTACGTGCCGCTGCCGTGGGGCAAGCACCACGTGCTCGCGCTGCGCTCGAACGGGGGCGCGTCGACGGGGTCGTTCGCGCGGCGGGGAATTTTCTACGTCGGCGGCTACAACCTCGCCAACGCGAGCCCGCTCGATCTGCTGAGCGCGAATGCGTTCGCGGGGGCGTTCGTGATGCGCGGCTACCCGGTGGGCGCGTACCACGGCTCGAACTACGCCCTGCAAAACGCCGAGTACCGCTTTCCGATCGCCGTGCCGGACCACGGGCCGTCGACCTTGCCGATCTATTTGCGGCGCATCGACGGCAACCTGTTCCTCGATTGGGGGGGGGCGTGGGACAGCTTCGACTTCACGGCGGTGCGCTTCTTCAAGAATGGCGCCATCGTCGACAGCGCGCAGCTGCACACCGCGGTGGGGGCGGAGCTGTGGCTCGGCGCGACCGCGGCCTACGTGGTCGATCTCAACTTCCGGCTCGGCTACGCGTTCGGCTTCAGCCCCGAGCGCATCCCGGGCGGGCAGCTGTATTTCCTCGCGGCGAGCGCGTTCTGAGCGGTGCGATGAAATCGATCCTCGACGCCATCGGCAACACGCCGCTCGTGCCGCTCCGGAGCATGGCGCGCGGGCTGGCGGCCGAGGTGTGGGTCAAGTGCGAGCACCTCAATCCGGGCGGCAGCGTGAAGGATCGCATCGCGCTGGCGATCGTCGACGACGCCGAGGCGCGCGGCGTGCTCAGGCCGGGCGCCACGCTGGTGGAGGCGACCGCGGGCAACACCGGCGTGGGGCTCGCGCTGGTGGCGGCGGTGCGCGCCTACCGGCTCGCGTGCGTCATGCCCGAGAAGATGTCGCTCGACAAGCGCGCGGCGCTCGCGGCGCTCGGGGCGGAGCTGATCATCACGCCGAACTTGCCGCCGTCGGATCCCGGCAACTTCGTCAACGTGGCGGCGCGCCTCGCCGAACAGCGCGGCTGGTTCCTCACCGATCAGTTCAAGAACCCGGCCAACGTCGTCGTCCACGAGCGCACCACCGGCCCGGAGATCGCCGCGCAGATGGGCGGGCGCATCGGCGCGTTCGTGGCCGGCTCCGGCACGGGCGGGACCATCACCGGCGTGGGGCGCTTCTTGAAGCGCACGGTTCCGGGCGCGACGATCGTGCTGGCGGATCCACGCGGCTCGGGCCTCGCGGATTGGGTGCGCAGCGGGGCGCTGGGTCAGGACGCGCCGTACCGCGTCGAGGGCATCGGTGGCAGCATCGTCCCGGAAATCCTCGGGCGCGACGCCGTCGACGCGGCGGAGATCGTCGACGACGACGAGAGCTTCGCCACCGCGCGGCGGCTGATCCGCGACGAGGGCCTGTTGGTGGGCGGCTCGGCGGGGACGGCGGTGGCGGCGGCGCTGCGCGTGGCCGCGTCGGGGCGCGTGACCGATCCGGTGGTGGCGCTCCTGCCCGATTCGTGGGACCGCTACTTCACCACCGCGTGGCTCAGTCGCCGGCCGCCCTAGGCGGGGGAGTCGCCGGCCGCCGTAGGCGGGGGAGTCGCCTCCCATCTGCCTCGGGTCGCGCGAATGCGCGCACCATCCTGCCGCCGGCGCCATGACTTTGGTGCCATATGACTTTAAAAACATATGATGCCAGCATCAAGTCCGCGGCAGCACCTCGACCGGCACGCCGTTGAGGACCGAGGCGCCGGTGACGGCGTCGACGCGGCGCTCGTCGGTGATGTCGTTGACGCTCACGCCTGGGTGCGCGCTCGCGACGCGCAGCGCGACGCCGGACCGGCCGTGGCCGAAGCCGTGGGGCAGGCTCACCACTCCCGGCATCATCTCGTCGGACAGGGCGAGCGGTGCGTCGACGGCGCCGACCGCCGAGCGGATCGTCACGGTCGTGCCGGCGGCGAGCCCGCGGGCGCGCGCGTCGTCGGGGTGCATGAGCAGCGTGCAGCGCTCGGGGCCCTTGATGAGCCGATGGCTGTTGTGCATCCACGAGTTGTTGCTGCGCAGGTGGCGGCGGCCGACCAAGAGCAAGCCAGGGGGGGGCCGGTCGAGGGCCGCGGCCAGGCGCGCCAGATCGGTCAAAAGCGGCGCGGGAGCGATGCGCAGACGCTTGCCGGGCGTGTCGAGCAGCGCGGGCAAGCGCGGCTCGAGCGGACCGAGATCGACGCCGTGCGGCGCAGCCTCGAGATCGGCGAGGCGCACTTTGCCGCCGAGCCGGAGCAGCGCCGCGAGCAGGCGTTTGGGCCCGAGGCGCGCGAGCGCGCGTGCTTGCAGCCTGCGCACGCCGCCGGCCAGGCCGCCCCGCTCGCGGCCCATGCGCTCCATCAGCTCCGCGAAGATGCGGTAGTCGTGCCGCACCCCCGGTGGGGCGGCGAGCGCCGGCGGGGCGTAGTGGGCGGTATTTCGCACGCCGAGCGCGTGGAACAAGATCGGATAGTGGTCGTGCTCGAGCGCGAAGCTCGGCGGCAGGATCCAGTGCGCGTGGCGCGTGCTCTCGTTGACGTAGAGATCGATCGCTACGTAGAGATCGAGCCCGGCGAGCGCGCGATCGAGGCGCCGGCCGTTGGGCAGCGACACGACCGGGTTGCCGGCGTGCGTGACGAGCGCGCGGATTTGGCCGCGGCCGGGCGTCTCGATTTCGTCGGCGAGCGCGGCGACCGGCAGCTCGCCGTTGTGCTCGGGAAAGCCACCGACGCGGCTGTGCCAGCGGCCGTGCTTGCCGGCGAAGCCGAGCACGCGCGCCAGGCGCCCGAGATCGACCGCGGGCGACGCGAACATCGCGCCGCCGGGCCGGTCGAGGTTGCCGGTCACCAGATTGAGCGCGTCCACGAGCCAGCTCGCCACCGTGCCGAACGCCTGCACGGTGGTGCCCATGCGCCCATAGGCGACCGCCGCCGGAGCGGCCGCGAAATCGCGCGCCAGGCCGCGAACGATATCACCGGTGATACCGGTCACGGGACCGCACGTTTCCGGCGCGAACGGCTCCACGGCCGCGCGCAGCGCGTCGAGGCCGTCGACGCTCGCCGCGAGCCGTCCGGGGCGCGCCAGGTCTTCCTCGAGCACGGTGCGGATCATCGCGGCCAACAGCACCGCGTCCGTCCCCGGGCGAATGAAATGGTGCGCGTCGGCGAGCGCCGCGGTCTCGCTGCGGCGCGGATCGATCACCACGATGCGCCCGCCGCGCGCGCGGATCGCCGCGAGCCGCCGTTTGACGTCGGGCGCGGTCATGGTGCAGCCGTTCGACACCGCCGGGTTGGCGCCGAGCACCAGCAAAAAATGCGCGCGGTCGAGATCCGGCACCGGAATGGTCGTCTGGTTGCCGTAGAGCAGCGTCGACGTGTAGAGGCGCGGCAGCGTGTCGACCGAGCTCGAGGTGTAGAGGTTCTTCGTGCCGAGGCTGGCGTGAAACAGCGCCCCGTACAAAAGCGCGGCGTAGCTGTGCGCCGTCGGGTTGCCGATGTACAGCGCCACCGCGTCGCGCCCGTGATCGCGCTGCGCCGCGGCGAGCCCGCGCGCCACCGCGTCGAGCGCCTCGTCCCAGTCGGCCGGCTCGAAGCGCGTGCCCACGCGCTTGAGCGGCTGGCGCACGCGGTCGGGATCGTCGTGCACGTCGACCAGCGCCGCCGCCTTCGGGCAGATGTAGCCGCCGCTGAACGGGTCGGCCTGGTCGCCGCGGATGCGCGTGATCGTGCCGTTGGCCACCTCGACCTCGATGCCGCAGATCGCGTCGCACAGCGGGCAAATGGCGTGGTGCCTCTCGGCCATGGGCCATGATAACGATCATGCATGACGCCTCGGGCGACAATCGCGCTGTTGGTCGCGCTCGCCGCGACCGGGTGCCACCCCGCCGCGCACCACGCTCCCGAGCCGGCCAACGTGTCCCAGAGCCCCGGCGACGGGCCGTCGCGCTGGGTCGATCCGTTCGTGGGCACCGCCGACGCCAAGGTCGGCTCGGCCGTGCTCAACGGCAAGAGCGGCGCCACCTTCCCCGGCGCCGCGCTGCCGTTCGGGATGGTGCAGCTGAGCCCGGATACGCCCAACGCCGCCCCCGCCGGCTACGCCTACGAAGACGACCGCATCGTCGGTTTCAGCCTCACGCACCTGAACGGCGCCGGCTGTTTGGCGATGCGCGACTTTCCGATCATGCCGCTGATCGGCGATTTCGTGGCGTCGGTCGAGCCGTCGGCCGGGTTTTCGCATGCCAGCGAGATCGCCTCGCCCGGCTTCTACGAGGTGACGCTCGACTCGGGCGTGAAGGTGGATCTCACCGCGACCACCCGCAGCGGCTTCTTGCGTTTCGCGTTTCCCGACGGCGCGGACGCCAAGATCGCGCTGGCCGGCAGCTTTTCGCGCGATCGCTTCGAGGTGTTGGATTTCGCGGCGCAGGTCGCCGGGCCCGATCTCGTGACCGGCCACCGCGACGACGGCCTGTTTTGCACCAAGAACACCCGCTACACGGTGTACTTCGCGGCGCGCTTCGAGCGGCCGTTCGCGTCGCACGGCAGCTGGAGCGAGGGCGACGCCACCCCCGGCGCCGACGCGGTGACCGGCCGCGAGAGCGGGCTCTACTTCGGGTTCGACACCGCCGACGATCGCGTGGTGCAAATGAAGGTCGGCCTGTCGTACGTGAGCGCCGCCGCCGCGCTCGCCAACCTCGACGCCGAAAACCCGGGTTGGGACTTCGAGGCGGTGCACCGCGCCGCCCTCGCCGCAAATGACCGGTTGCTCGGGCGCGTCGCCGTCGAGGGCGGTAGCGACGACGACCGGCGGCTGTTCTACACCGCGCTCTACCACGCGCTGCTCGAGCCGTCGGTCACCAGCGACGCCAACGGCGATTTTCTGGAGTTCGGCGGCGCCAAAGACAACGCCGGCGCGCATCGCCGCTACGGGCAAATCTCGGGCTGGGACGCGTACCGCTCGTGGGTGCAGCTCGCGGCCATGGTCGCGCCCGACGAGACCAGCGACGTGGCGCGCTCGCTGGTCGCGGCCGGCCAGCACTGCGGCGCGCTGCCGCGCTGGCCCATCCAAAATCAGGAGAGCTCGACGATGATCGGCGATCCCGCGCCGCTCATCCTCGCCAACGCGTATGCCTTCGGCGCGCGCGGCTTCGACGCCAAACAGGGGCTCACGCTCGCCTTGCACTCGGCGTACGACCCGAGCGCGGCGTGCGGCGGCAAAGTGGTGCGCGACGACCTGGCCGACTATTTGGCGCGCGGCTATTGCCCCATCGACGCCAAGAGCGTCGCGTGGGGCCCGGTGTCCACCACCCTCGAGTACGCGGTGGCCGACTTCGGCGTCGGGCAGCTGGCGCAGGCGCTGGCGAGCCCCGACGACGCGGCCACGCTGTTGGCGCGCGCCCGGAACTGGCAAAAGGTGTTCGATCCGGCGCGCAAAGCCAACGGCTTCACGGGCTACGTGCAGCCGCGGCACGCGGCCGACCAGCAAGGCGCGCCGAGCTTCGACGCGCCCGACATCGCCAGCGACACCGGCTTCGTCGAGGGCAATGCCGCGCAGTACACGTTCATGGTGCCGCACGACGTGGCCGGCCTCGCCGTCGCGCTCGGCGGGGATGCCGCCACCGTCACGCGCCTCGACGCGTTCGTCGCCGAGCTCAACGCCGGCACGGACCGCCCGTTCCTGTACATCGGCAACGAGCCGAGCTTCGGCATCCCGTGGTTGTATCCGTTCGTCGGCGCGCCGGCCCGCACGCAGGCGGTGGTGCGCCGCGTTCTGCGCGAGGTCTATGCGCTCGCCCCCGGCGGCCTGCCCGGCAACGACGATCTCGGCGCCACGTCGTCGTGGCAGGTGTGGGCGATGCTCGGCATGTATCCGGCCATTCCCGGCGTCGGCGGCGTGGTGCTCGGGAGCCCCACGTTCCCAAAGACCACCGTCACGCTCGCCGGCGGCAAAAAGCTCGTCATCACCGCCGCGGCCGCCGCGCCCGACAAACCGTACGTGAAATCGCTGCGCGTGAACGGGGCCGCGAGCACCAGCACGTGGATTCCATGGTCCACCCTCGCGGCCGGCGCGACGCTCGACTTCGAGCTGGTGTCCGCAGCGACGACTTGGGGCACCGGCGCCGCCGACCGGCCGCCGTCGAGCTATCCGCCGTGATGTCTACAAGAGCTCCATCATGCGGATCTTGGTGCCCTTCGCTTCGACGATGAACAGGCGCGTGGGCTGGGCGACGCGCAGGTACAGCGCCGTGGGATGATCGATCTTGGCCTTGGGCCCCACGCCGACCTGCGACGCGGCGCTGCCCTCGCCGGCCAGCAGTTGGGTCGGCACGTTCGGCTTGCCGGCGTCGGCCTGGCGCAGGCGGTTGTTGTTGCTGTCGGCGACGATGGCGATGTTGCCGCGGCGGGTGATGCCGGCGGGTGCGTTGAACTTGGCGACCGTGTCGCACGCGCCCTCGAGGTAGCTCGCCTCGCCGGTGCCGCACGCCTTGGCGCCGCTCCAGACGTTGCCGTTGCCGGTGAGCAGATCGACCACGTTGGCGGAGCTGTCGGTGATGGCCAAGGTGGTGACCGCCGTGTTCTTGTCGAACGACACGGTGATACCGCCCGGCGCCTTCAGCGGAAACGCCGGGTTCGGGACGACGGTCGTGACGTCGCCGATCTTGCTCACCGTGCGGATGATGCCGGCGTCCGCCACGTAGAAGTAGCCGAGGCTCGTGTCGAAGAACGTCAGCGCTCCCGGCGCGCTGAACGACGCCTGGCTGAACGAGCCGTCCTTCATGCCGTTCGAGCCGTCGCCCGTGAAATAGGTGCACAGCTTGCTGCCGAGATCGATCTTCTTGACGCGCCGGTAGCTGCTGTCGGCGACGTAGATGGCGCCGCTGTAGAACGCGATGCCGCCCAGCGTGCCGAAGTGGCAATCCGTGCCGGTCTTGCCGCTGTCGTCGCCGTCGACGCCGGGTTGTCCGGCGATGGTGGTGACCTGCTGCGCGCCGATGGCGATCTGCCGCACGGTGTGATTCGACGCGACCCACAGCGTGTCCGCGCCGTCGCCGGTGATGCCGCTGATGCCGTTGAAGAGCGCGGCGCTGCCGACGCCGTCCTTGTCGCCGATCATGTTGTAGTGGCCCACGAAGTCGTCCACGCAATCGGTGCTGCCGGGGCACGGGTTCACCACGCCGCCAGTGCCGGTCGAAGCCGCGCTGCTCGACGAAGCACTCGCCGACCCGCTCGACGACGACACCCCGGAGCTCGCCTGCGATGCGCTGCTCGTGCCGCTCCCGGTCGCGGAGCTGGCGCTGGCGCCGCCCGTGCCCGTCGCCGCCGAAGTCGCCTCCCCCGGCTCGCCGGTCAAGAAGCTACCGCCGCACGCCACCCAGCCCGCCGCGCCGAGGCACGCGACCAGCCAACCCCGTAAGCCCCGAATCCGCGCCATCCGACCAGGATACCCGAAAGCGGGTTTCTTGGCCCAGGGGCTGCCGCACCGCTATCGGCCGGGGGATGCGCCTCTCGTTCGCCCTGGTGCCCGCGATGCTGGGTCTGTGCGCCTGTGCGGCTCTGCCGCAGGGGCCGATGGAGCGGCTCAACGGCGCCGCGTCCGATCTCAACGTGGCCACGCGCTTCGGCCGCATGGACATCGCCGCCGGCAACGTCGCCGCCGAGGCGCGCGCCGACTTCGGCCGCCGCCACCGCGCCTGGGGCAAAGACGTGCGCGTGCTCGATGTGGAGCTCGACGGCGTACAAATCCTCCCCGAGGGCGGCGCCGAGGTCGACGTGACCGTCAGCTGGCATCGCCTCGACGAAACGGTGATTCGCACCACCGCCATCGCCCAGCGCTGGATCCAGGACACCAACGACTGGAAGCTCGTCGACGAGACCGTCGCCGGCGGCGCGCCCGGCTTGTTTCCGCCCAAAGCCAAAAAGAAGCTCGACAAGCCCGCGCCCGAAAAAGAAGCGCTGCGCGGCGCCGTCGACGTTCCTTGACTCGCTGCGGTCAGTCGACGCCCGCCGAAGGTGGGCGAGTCGAGTGCATCGTCCCCGTGGCGCGCGATTGCGCGACGCACCTTCAGCCGCCGTCCAAAATCTCGCGGATCTTGTGGAGCAGCGCCTGGGGCGTGAACGGTTTCTCGAGCAGCTCGACGGTGTCGTCGAACGCGGCCTGCGCCGAGACCGCGTTGGCGGTGTAGCCCGACGCGAACAGCACCTTGAGCTCGCCGCCGTGGCGCTCGCGCAGCTTCGCGGCCAGCTCGATGCCGCTCATGCCCGGCATGACCACGTCGCTGAACAACAGGTCGAAGCGGCGCGCATCGGTGAGCGCCGCCAACCCGCTCGCCGCCTCCACCACCGTGTAGCCGGCGCGTGTGAGGGTGCGCACCGACAGCTTGCGCACCTGCTCGTCGTCTTCCACCACCAAGATGGTCTCGTTGCCGCCCTGCGAGGTGGGCGGAGGCGTCACGCGCCGCTCGCGCCGCTTCTCGGCGGCGCGCGGTAGGTACACCTCGAAGCGCGAGCCGCGCCCGAGCGTGCTCTCCACCAAGATGAACCCGCCCGCCTGTTTGACGATGCCCCAACAGGTGGCGAGGCCGAGGCCCGTGCCCTTGCCCGCCTCCTTGGTGGTGTAAAACGGCTCGAACAAGCGCGCGAGCGTCTCCTCGGTCATGCCGGTGCCGTCGTCGGTGACGCTGATGAGCACGTACGGCCCGGGCGCGACCGGCTCGCGGCCGCCGCGCTGCACCAGGAACGCGTCGTCCACGGTCACGTCGACGGCGTGCAGCGTGAGCTCGCCGCCGCGCGGCAACGCGTCGCGCGCGTTGACCGCCAAATTGACCAGCACCTGCTCGAGCGCGCCCGGATCGATGCGCACGTCGCTCAACGCGGGTGACACCTCGCACACCAGCGACACGTCTTCGCCGAGCAGCCGGCCCAGCATGCGCTCGAGGCTGGCGATCACCAGCGCCGGGCTGATGGTGCGCGGCGCGACCAAGCGGCGGCGCGAAAACGCCAACAGCTGTGCGGTGAGGCTCTCGGCGCGTTTGGCGGCCTGCAGCACCTCTTTCATGTCCTCGCGCGCCTGGGTGCTTTCGCCGAGCTCTTCGAGCACGAACCCGCCGAAGCTGAAGATCGCCGTCAGCAGGTTGTTGAAGTCGTGCGCCACCCCGCCCGCCAGCCGGCCGACGGCTTCCATCTTTTGCGCCTGCCACAGCTGCTCCTCGAGGCGCGTCTGCTCGGAGCGATCCATCAGCACGCCCACCACGCGCAGCGCGTGCCCGCCGGGATCGCGCGCCATCGCCCGCGCGATCACCTCGGCCGTGATCCAGTGCCCGGCGTCGTGCTTGAGGCGCCCCGCGAACCGAAAGCGGTCGGTCTCGCCCTCGAGCATGGCCGCGTAGGCGGCGCGCATGCTGGGCATGTCGGCCGGATCGGCGCGGCGCTCGAGCCACGGCGGAAACTGCGCCGAGCCGGGTGGCTCGTCCGACGCGCGGCCGAGGATCTCCGCCCAGCGGGCGCTGTCGTAGCGCGTGCGCGGCGCGGTGCACGTGGGATCGCCGGGGCTCGTGCCCACCGCGTAGTCGAACACCGCCGCGCCGCTGGCTTCGATGGCCA
>JACXTT010010494.1_pt1 | contig 12475 bp, 8 predicted proteins | sample 9270951 | NCBI WGS metagenome assembly JACXTT01 (sample SAMN15532306, study PRJNA645909) | rock metagenome | isolation source: weathered quartz diorite | place: Puerto Rico | collected 2017-06-21 | reverse complement strand
CCCATCACCGTCCGCGAAGTCCTCAGCCACACCAGCGGTCTGCCTTTCAAGTCGAAGGCCGAGGAACCCACGCTCGACGGATTACCGTTGCGCGACGCCGTGGCGAGCTATGCAAAGACCCCGCTCACCTTCGAGCCGGGCACCAAATACACCTACTCGAATGCCGGCATCAACACCGCCGCCCGCTTGACCGAATTCATCACCGGCCAGAGCTACGAAGCCTTCATGGACGCGCGCCTCTTCAAGCCGCTCGGCATGAAGGACACGACCTTCTGGCCCACTGCGGAGCAGCTCAAGCGCCTCGCCACGCCGCACAGGCCCAACGCCGCCAAGACCAGCCTCGAGACGAACACTATCAGCCAGCTTCGCTACCCGCTTGACGGCCCGAATCGTTATCCCATGCCCGCTGGCGGCCTGTTCTCCACGGCCAGCGATGTCGCGAAGTTCTGCCAGATGGTGCTCAACGGCGGTGAACTGAACGGCAAACGCTACCTCTCCGCGATGGCGGTGAAGGAAATGACCAGCCGTCAGACCCCCGCGAGCCTGAAGGAAAACTACGGCCTCGGCTGGTCCGCCGGCGCGACCTTCGGCCACGGCGGCGCGCTCGCCACGAACATGAGCATTGATCCCGCGCGCGGCCTCATCTTCGTCTGGCTCGTGCAGCACCAGGGCTTCCCCGGCGAAGGCGCGAAGGCACAAGGTGCCTTCCGCAAGGCGGCCGAGGAGCAGTTTGGCAAGAAACCTTAAGCGACTGACCTTCTCCCCCCAGCGGGGGAGAAGGTGCCCGGAGGGCGGTTGAGGGGGATTTCCCATCCGTGCCCATCCGTGTCCTTCCCCCTTATCTCCCTCGCCCCCTTGGGGAAGAGGGGCGTGGAGAGGGCTGTCTGGCGGTCAAAAGATACGCACGAGAACGTCAAAAACCTGACCGTTCAGCGATCTTGAAGCCTCGGGAGAGGTGAAAACCCAGCCGTTTGGCTGTCTTGAAGCTTCGAGACGACCGAAAACTCAAGGAATCGGCAATCTTGAAGCTTCAAGACAGGTGAACTGGCACGGTTCCTGTATTCCCGAAGCTTCAAGAAGGGTGAAAACCCGTCGTTTTGACGGTCTTGAAGCTTCAAGACCGCTGAACCAACGAAGTTTTGATATTACAAACCGCACCTAACCGACATTCTGAAAGCAGGTTGCAACGAATTGGCTCGTTCTAACCTCCGCAGACCTACTATGGTTTGCTCCCGTATGGTGGGGCGTCTTCTTTAACCATGTAGTAATGCGCCGCATCTGCCTCGGCCTGTTCTTGGATGGGTTTCCGCAAAGGCTTAGGATTCGGCTGCTGATACGGCGGATAGCCTGCGGGGCGGATGCAATCCTCCGTCACCAATTGCTTCGTGTCGGGATAGTGCTTCGGCACCCCGGGGGCGGTGACGGGTGAGCCGTGCTCGATGTTGGCGGCGACCTGCTGGTTCAGGGCGAGGAGTTGGGCGAGCAAATCCTTTTTGGCGCTGAAGCCGTAGGCGGCGAGGACGGCGGCATCCAGCGCGGCGTGGGCGTCCTTGAGCGGATTCGCGCCGGGCAATTCGAGGGTGCGATAGAGGGCGCGCAGGCCGCCTTTCAGATTCCGCAACGCCTCGGCGCGCACGCGGCACACCTCCCGCGCGGCGGCGGCCACGGCGTCAATCTGCTTCACCGTCGCCGCCTGCGGCCACGGGAACGTGTCGAAGACGGATTCGGGCGTGTAGCGAGGGTCGCTCTTTAAGTTGCTGCACTTGGCGTGAAACCAATTTGCGTGCAAGCCCGACTGAATAATTCCGAAGCAGTAATCATCGGCAAACGCAAATACCTTCAAGGCATTTGTTGGAAGGATTGCGCTGGCGATGAAAACGAACACTGGCCGCTTTGTGACTGCGGAACACGCGATGTAACGAGGCATGAGCTTGATCGCAGCCTGCAATTCCTGACGAGGACGTTTCAACGCCCACCATGTTTGCAATCGGTCTTGATGTTCGCCGCTATCCTTGCCGGTCTCACCGTGCTCTTTCTTCGCGTTGCTTTCCCATTTCGCAAGAACACGCTCCTTTGGTATCCGCAGCAAATCGGGCATCGCGGAAGCTTGCAACAAATCCAGTTCGCTGAGGTCCACTACAAACTCGGGATGCGTGAGGTATTTCGCAGAGAGTAAATCAGTGCCGTTGAGAAACGGCTTTACGTAAAGCGCGTGTTGGGGATTGCCTGCCAAGAGACTTCGGGCTTCTTTCTCTACGATAACGAATCCTTTGTGCCCGGTCTGAACACCTTCAAACACACATTTGGGCTCTGTGTTGCAGGTCAGCACTTTTGCCGTGCTGACATCAATTGCATCAGAGAGTGCGGAGTTGATGAAATCACAAGCGCGGAAGTTCAACTCGTATTCCTTTGCTGCTGGCCCGCTGCCGCGCTTACGCAGCTTTTTCGCCGCAGGCGATGGCTCAACTTTGAACCACAGCTTGCGCGCTTTCGGTAAAAGGGCGGCGTCTTGAGTTTTGACCCAATTTGCAATGGAGACGTGAACGTTGGCTTCGCCGGACCACGGCTGATTATCCACAGCTTCGACAATCGTTCCGTCCTTCACCACATGGTCGAGTCCGCCTTCGCGTGATTCATTGTTGCGAATGTTTTGTGTGCCGACGAGTCCTGCACGACCGGCAACAGGATCAGCAGCGGTGCAAGGCCGCAGATAGTCGGTTGCTTTGCGAATCCAATAAACGCACTGGTCAGCGCGACGAGGGACTTCAGGATAGGTTTTCTCCAACTTTCCAACGTATTCGCGGCCTTGAGTCATCGTCATTTTCCGCGCGTCGAGGAACGGCGGATTGCCGATGATGACATCGGCCTTGGGCCATTGCGTGGGCAGTCCTTCGGTTGTGAGCAGCGCGTCGGTGGCGATGAAGTTGTGGTCGAGATTGTCGAGCGGGAGCGGTTGTTCGCTGATGTGCAGTTCGTCAATCGCCAGCTTGCGCGCAATCATCATCGTCACTTTCGCGATCTCGATGGCGAAGGGCAGGATGTCGAGGCCGTAGAAATTCTGCGCGCTCAGGTAGCTGAAGCGCATCTGGCCCTCGCCTTCGCTGGCGTGTTTGGGGAATTCCGTGTCAATGCGTTCGTAGATGCGCGCCTCCAGCCGTTTCAATTCGCGGTAGGCGATGTAGAGGAAGTTGCCCGAGCCGCACGCAGGGTCGAGCACGCGAAAGGTGTGCATCCGGTCGCGCAGTTCGCGGAGGCGCTTGAAGGTCTTGGCGCTTTCGATCTGCTCCTTCCACGGGTCGGTGATCGTCGGCTTGACGATCTTCATGATGTCGGATGGGTGCGTGAAGTGCGCGCCGTAGGCGTGGCGTTCTTCGTCGTCCATCGAGTGCTGGAAAAGCGTGCCGAAGATTTCGGGTTGGACCTTGTTCCACTTGAACTTGGCGGCATCGCGAAGGAACACCAGTTCCTGATCCTGGATTTCGAGTTGAGCCGGGTTAGCGAACAAGCCGCCGTTGAAATATGGCACCTCCTTGTAGCGCCCGCCTTTGGCCGCTTGTCGCTGGTTCATGGCTCGGAACAAGCCGCCGAGCAATTCGTAGCTATCCGCAGGCGTTGTGCATTCTTCGAGCAGGTTTGTGACAAAATACTTTGGCAGCAGATCAATGTCTTCAGCGAAAAGAGCCACGAGCATTTGCAAGATGAAACGTTGAGCGTCCGCCCGCTCAACCTGCGGCTTCCGGTCCTTGCGCAGCATCCACTTGAAACAATCGGCGAGCTTGTCCGCGGCATGGGTCGTGACAGTGACACGATCGTTTTCAAAAATTGGCTTGGGATTGCCAGGTGCGAGAAATTCGAGAGGTCCCCAGCGCTCCGGCAAATCCTTCAGCGCAAGTGTATCTTTTGGCGCGTCGAGGTCGGTGTCGAAATCGTAAACGCGAAGCTCGTCGAAGTTACACAGCACGACGTAACGCGGGCGATTCGGAACAAGACGAGTCCAGTAATCGAAGGCCTGGCGGTAATGCTTTTGCAGGTTCTCGCCGCGCTTCTTCATTTCGAGGAGCACGATGGGTTTCCAAACCAAGTCGGCGAATGAAGGGTTTCCAGACTCTTTAGCAACACGGAATTCTAGCATGGCCCCAGCCTCTCTCAGGCCAGCATGGCCGAAGGCTTGAAAGAGCCGGTCGAGAAAAATGTGGGCCTCACCTTTTTCGTCGCCAGTGAGGTGCTTTTGCACCCAGGCGACGAACTCCGAGAGTTTTTCCTTTGACGGCATGGGTGGTTTTTACACAGAGACAGGCGCGGTGTCACGGATCGAGAAGGGACTCATGGTTCCCTGTTGGTTGGCGAAGACTGTTCGCATTTTCCCGCTTGCCAGCGGGGCGCGGCTTCGTTTCCCAAGCGTTACCCAGATGTAACCGTGGGCCACTTGTCGCTTTGCACCGTGCCGCCCTACGCTGCGTGCGTTCACTGAAGAGACAAATTCAACCAGAGGAAAACCATCATGCCCAACGAAGCTTCGCTCGCCGAAATCGAAACTGCCGAACTCATCCTAGCCGTGGACGACGGTCGCGCGCCCACGGACACGTTCAAGCTACCCGCCTACCTGCGCACGCTGGTGGTCACGCGCCTGGCAGACCTCCGCACCAAGGACGCCGCCACGCTCATCACGGAGGGCGGTCGCGTGGGCGGGCAGATCAATGTCCGCGCCGCGCTGGACGCGCTCAACGGGCTGCTGCACGACGGCTACAACTTCATCAAGGGCATCGGCAGCTACACCATCACCGCGTCGGCCCGGGCCGAGGTCTTCACGGCCTATGGCTGGGTGGGCGGGGAGGTCGGAGACTTGAACGACACGCGGGTCGAGTCGCTGGCGCGACAGGCGGCGGATGCCACACCGGGCATCGCCAACCCGGCGCACCGTTATCCCACCGCGCTGCTGGACCTCATCGCGGCGCAGTTGACGATCCTGAACAACAACCAGACGGCGGCCACCGGCGGCACGGCCCAGACGGCGACGGATTTGCGGGACAAGGCGTTGAAGGCGTTGCAGACCGCCAATGACCGCGTGCGGTTCCACTATTGCTCGGCCTCGGACGACGAGGACCAGACGCCGGAGCTGGCGAAGATCGGCAAGCAGCCGCGCCGCGACCGGGGCGACGCGGAGACGCAGCCGTTTCCGGGCGCACCGGGCACCGCGACGTTCGACGGCGCGGCCAAGACGCTGTCCCGGCCCGCCCCGGCGGAGGGCGCGACGACGCTGCGCGCGTATCGCAAGGCGGCGGGCGGACAGCCGGAACTGGCGGGCACGTCCAACGGCACGACGGTGTCGGTGGTCGGCCTGGGGCCGCTCACGCCGGGCGTGACCTACGAGCTGTGGGTGGCGGGACACAATTCCCAAGGCGACGGCCCGGAGAGCAATCATGTGAGCCACACGGCGTAGGCTCGACACCTCACCCTCAATCCCAGTGGCTTCCCAAGCCCGCCACCGGTTGGTTTCCCGTATTATCGCCTTTCGCTTCGCGAACCGTGGTCCCCGTTCGAGGCGGAGAGGGAAGGGAGCGGAGCGAAAGGTTTGAGAGTTGAAGGGGTTCATATCCTAAGCGTCTGCTCTCACCGGACGCACGCGTCCATGCGCTAAAACTGATTCCCCGATGAAAGCCCCCTTCGTCACGACCCGCCCGCCGCTCTCCCGCCGCACCTTCCTGCGCGGCACGGGGGTCGCGCTCACGCTGCCGTTCCTTGACGCGATGCGCCCCGCGTTTGGCGCGACCGCTGCCAGCGCGCCGCCGCGCCGCATGGTGTGCATCGAGACGAACATGGGCATCCTCCCGCAGTTCTTCTTCCCCGACAAACCGGGCAAGGACTACACGACCAGCCCGTATCTGGAGCGCCTCGCGACGCATCGCCAGCAGATGACCGTCTTCTCCGGCGTGAGTCATCCCGGCGTCACCGGCGGCCACGCGGCGGAGCGGTGCTTCCTCACCGGCACGCCACATCCCGAGCGCGGCGGCTTCCGCAACTGGATTTCCCTCGACCAGTTCGCCGCCGAGGAAATCGGCAATCGCACGCGCTACCCGTCGCTCGTGCTCGCCGTGACCAACGAGAATTCCACCCTCAGTTACACGCGCAGCGGCGCGCCCATCCCGTCGGAGAAAAGCCCGAAGAAACTTTTCGAGCGGCTCTTCATTCAAGGCAAGCCGGCGGAAATCGCGGCCAACGTCGAGGCCTTGCAGCAGGGCCGCAGCCTGCTGGACTTCGTCGGCGACCAGTCCAAGCGCCTCAACCGCTCGCTCTCGAAGGCCGACCAGTCGCGGCTCGACCAGTATTACACCTCCGTCCGCGAACTGGAGCGCCGCCTCCACGGCGCGCAGGAATGGGAGCACCGGCCCAAGCCCGTCATCGCCGCCAAGGCCCCCGAGGAAATCACCGACGCGAAGGAATTCGTGCGCCGCACACAGCTCGCCTTCGACGTGATGAAGCTCGCGTTGGAGACCGACTCCACGCGCGTCATCTCGCTCTTCATTGACACCACGGTCATCCACAACATCACGCACCACGGCAACCGCCCCGAGGTGCTCGACGAGTTGCGCGGCCACGAGGAGCGGCAGTTCGACGCTCTCGCCGGCTTCCTCACCGCGCTGGCCGGGGCGAAGGAGGAGAACCAGTCGCTGCTCGACCGCACGATGGTCCTTTACGGCACGCCAATGGGCAGCGCGAACTCGCATTCGAACGTGAACCTGCCCGTGCTCATCGCGGGCGGCGGCTTCAAACACGGCCAGCACCTCGCGTTCGACACCACGAACAACTATCCGCTCGCAAACCTCTACGTCTCGATGCTCCAGCGGCTCGGCCTTGAGGCGGGCAAGTTCGCGACCAGCAAAGGAACGATGCGCGGGCTGGAACTGGCGTGACGGCCTTTGCTCCGTTCAGCAAGAAGTGACAGAGGGCTTATTCGAGTAGGGCTTGGTTGTGGGCGACGACTGGCGGGGACGCTCGTCCCACGGGTAACTTTAGCTTGGCATTTGCAAACCCACCTTGTCCGCCACTTGCGCCACGTCTTTGTCGCCGCGACCGGAGAGGTTCACGATGATGAGACCGCTCTGGCCCAGCTTCGGCGCGTGTTCCATGCAGGCGGCGACGGCATGGGCGCTTTCGAGCGCGGGGATGATGCCTTCGAGACGCGCAAGCTTCATGAACGCGGCAAGTGCCTGATCGTCGGTGGCGTAGCTGTATTCCACCCGGCCTTCGTCGCGGAGCCACGCGTGCTCCGGGCCGACGGCGGCGTAGTCGAGTCCGGCGCTGACACTGTGGGTGGATTGAATCTGGCCGAACTCGTCCTGGAGGATGTAGCTGCGCGTGCCTTGCAGCACGCCGAGAGAGCCGCCCTGAAAGCGCGCGGCGTGCTGCTCGGGCTTGATGCCAAGGCCGCCGGCCTCGATGCCGAGCATCTTGACGGACTTGTCTTCAAGGAATGGATAAAACAGCCCGATGGCGTTCGAGCCGCCGCCGACGCACGCGATGAGCAGGTCGGGCAGGCGCTCCTCCTGCTCCAGAATCTGCCGGCGCGCCTCGTCGCCGATGATGCGCTGGAAGTTGCGGACCATGACGGGATACGGATGCGCGCCGTAGGCGGTGCCAAGAATGTAGTGCGTGCCGCGGACATTCGTGACCCAGTCGCGCATCGCCTCGTTGACGGCCTCCTTGAGCGTCTGCTGGCCGACCTTCACCGGCACCACGTCCGCGCCGAGCATCTTCATGCGGAAGACATTCAGCTTCTGCCGCTCGCAATCCACTGCGCCCATGTAGATGACGCACTTCATGCCGAACATCGCGGCGACCGTCGCCGTGGCGACGCCGTGCTGGCCCGCGCCGGTCTCGGCGATGATGCGGGTCTTGCCCATGCGTTTCGCGAGGAGGATCTGGCCCATCGCGTTGTTAATCTTGTGCGCGCCGGTGTGGTTCAGGTCTTCGCGCTTGAGATAAATCTTTGCGCCACCCAGCTCGCGGGTGAGCCGCTCGGCTAAGTAAAGCGGTGAGGGCCGCCCGATGAACTCGCGCAGGTAGTAACTCAGCTCGCGCTGAAATTGCGGGTCTTGCTGCGCGCGAAAATACTCGTCCTCCAGCTCCTGCAACGGATGCACGAGCGTCTCGGGAACGTAGCGCCCGCCGAACGGGCCGAAGTGGCCGTGGGCGTCGGGGACAGTCGTGGTGGTGGCACTGCTCATGGGAGCAAACTATCAAGGAAGGCGTCCGGGGCCAACGGGGAAAGTGTGGAGCGTGCTGCGTGTTCCGTGATGCCCGCAAGGGCGGCCTGACTATATCACGAGACACGGAACACGCAGCACGTCACAACATCTCCTGCTCGATCTCGCGGACGATCTCCACGAACCGTCGCACCGGCCCTGCGTCCTTCTGACCGGGCGCAGACTCGACACCGCTGGAAACGTCCACGCCGAAAGGCCAGACCTGCTGCACGGCGTCCGCAACGTTCTCGGGCGTCAGGCCGCCGGCCAAGATGACGGGACGGCCCAGTTCCTTCGCCTGCGCGGCGAGTTCCCAGTTGAACTTCTCACCGGTGCCCCCGCGCTGGCCGGGCACGTAGCTGTCGAGCAGCCAGGCGTCCACCGCGTAGTCGGGCAGCGGCTTGAGCGACTCGGCATTCTGGATGCGGAAGGCCTTCACGACCTTGAGCGGCGCAAACTGGCGGCAGAACTCCGGCGTTTCCTCGCCGTGGAATTGCAGCGTGTCCAGCCCGCACTCGGCGACGGTGGCGCGCACGGTGTCAGCGCTGGCGTTCACGAACACGCCGACCTTGGCGACGAATGGCGGAAGCGCGCGGATGATTTGCGCGGCGGCGGTGGGCGTGAGGTTGCGCTTGCTGCCCTCGAAGAACATGAAACCCAGCGCGTCCGCACCGGCCTCGACAGCGGCGAGCGCGTCGGGCAGCCGGGTGATGCCGCAGATTTTGACCTTGGTGCGCATGGCTATTTGATGAGTTCGTAGTGGCCGATGAGCGGCAGCGGTTTGCACTGGCCGCCGGCGGCGTTGACGATGCCGAGAATCACCAGCACCAGCCAGCCAAGCCAGAGCAACGGCATGGCGATGACCAGCATCATGTTCACGAGCGGAATGAACCCGATGACCATGCAGCCGACCGAGGCGATGACAGACGCGAGGAACAGCACCAAGCCCTGGTTCCCGTGATACTTGGCGAACTTCGAGTTCGGCGCGGCGATGAGGCCGACCACAAACAAAATCCAGAGGTAAGCGATGATGGCGAACGCGCGGTTTTTCTCGATGTCCTCGGCCTCCGCGCTGGGCAAGGCCGGCGGGTTCGGCGGAGACGGGTTGTCTGCACCCGGCACTGACGGCACCGCAGGCGGAGACGCAGGACGGCAGCTTGCGAATTCCGGGAGCGTCTTGGCCGCGACCCAGTTCGCCATGCCTTCCTTCCAGACGTAGGTGTCGGGGGACAGCGTGCCGTTGCCGAGCAGCGACGACAGCGCAGCGATGTCCACCGGGGCGGAGGGCTGGCCGTTCTGAACGTATCTCCAAGTGCTCATGGTCGCTGGTTTGGTTGTCCGCGATGACAACACATCCGCCGCAGGCCGGCAAACAGATTGTCCGACGGACGGGCGTGATGCTCACCTGCCCGAAACATCCAGGCAGACCAAGTCCCCGAGGCTGCGGCAGTAGATGCGCCCGTTGGACAGCACCGGCACGGCCCACGTGCTGTTGCCGCCGAGGACTTGCGCCGCCGCTAGTTCACGGAAGCCGGTGGGCGCCGCTTCCGCCAGGCCGAGCCGGCCGCGCTCGCCGTAGAGGATTAGCTTGCCGTCCGCGCGCATGAGCGAGCCTTTGCCGTAGGCGGGCGTGGACCATTTCACCGCGCCCGTGATCACGTCGAGACAGCGAAGCTGGCCCTCGTCGAAGCCGTAGAGGTGGCCCTGCCAGAGCACGCAGGCGTTCATGTGGTTCCGCATGTTCTTGTTCGACCAGATCGGCTGGATCGAACTGGCGGAGACTTGCAGCAGCGCACAGCCGGTGCCGTAGCCGGAGGAGATGAAAATCTTGTCCTCGAAAATGACCGGCGTGGCCGCGTTCACGTCGTAACTGGTGTGCCAGTTGTAATGCCAGAGCACGCGCCCGTTGCTGACTGCGCGGCCCGTCAGCCCGCCCGCGCTGAACACCGCCACGACGCGGTCGCGCGCGAGGTCGAAGGCAACCGGCGACGCGTAACCCGCCGCGTAATTGCCGTTCGCCCACACCACGCGCCCGGTCTTCTTCTCCAGCGCGGCGACGGAGCGTCCGGACGCGCCCGTCTCCAGGATGAGCAGTTCCCCCTCGACCAGCGGCGAGCCGGCGAAGCCCCATTGCGGCACGTAACCGCCGAAATCGCCCATGAGATTCTTCGTCCACACCAGCGCGCCATTCGCCGCGCTGAGGCAGAGCACGTGTCCGTTGCGGCTGACGGTGAAGACGAGGTTGCCGTCCACGGTGGGCGTGCAGCGCGGCCCCGGGTAGCCGTTCGGGTCGGCGGCGGCGCAGGGATACTTGTAGTCCCAGAGGGTCTTGCCGTTCGCCGTGTCAAGGCACAGCACGTGGTCCACGTCGCTGACGTTGCCCATCGTGTAGAGCCGCCCGCCCGCGACCGACATGGACGAGAAGCCGACGCCCACCTTCGCGGCCCAGAGACGGTGCAGCCCTTCCTTCGGCCAGGACGTGAGAAAATCTTTTTCCGCCGAAATGCCATTCCGCTTCGGCCCGCGCCACTGCGGCCAGTCGAAGGACTCCTGGGCAACCGCGCTGGCCGACAGCACGGCGCAGAGCAGGCTGGCAGACAAACGGCGGGCATTCACAGCGCGAACCTAAGCCGCGCCCCATCCGCCCGTCAAACGAAGGTTCGCCGGTCAGGGACGCTTCTTCGGCGCGACCAAGGCCAACACGCCGATGAACGTCAGTAGGCGACGGGGCTTTTCCAGGAGGAAGCGCATCTAATCGCAGCTATTGTGTGAAAGCTGGATTCGGAATGAGAAAATTGAGCACTAAAGTGCTGAAATGCACGGCAAGGACGAGCCACAAGCCAAGTCGGCGGCTTTCAGGACGCAAAGCATCTCCAACGAACCAGCCGTAGATCGGATACTGCATGACAGCGAGAAGGATGAACGGTGTGGTAATGGAGCCCAGCAGCAGCGTGGAAACCATGGTCATCGGGAACAAAAGCTTGGCGATCAAGTAATCCCCATGACCCGCTCCTGATGAAAGGACGCCGAGAATAAGCGCGGCCGGTGCGACCAATATCCCAACAACGAGTCCGACGATGTGGGCTTTAGCGCGCACGGCAAACGCAGATGCTGGCCTACTTCTTCACCCACTCGATGCAATTCACGAGCAGCGTCTTGAATTCCGGCAGGTCGTGGGCGCGGGCGTCGTGGCCGAGGGTGAGGCCGGCAATGCGGGCTTTCGGATGCTTCACCACAAAAACCTGTGGGTAGGTGCCGGGCTTGAGCGTGGAGGTCGCAGTGGCGAGAACTTCGATGGGCGTGCCGCTCGCGTCCGGCTGGAAGTAATAAAGCTCGTCGGTGATGCGGAAGCTGGCGGGGACGCCCTTCATGATGGGATGCGCGCCGTTGGTCACCTGCACCTCGTATTCGCCGAGGCGGTCGTGGCCGCGCGAGCCGCCGCCGGCCAGCTCGCGGTTGTATTCCGGCCAGTCGCCATAATTATACCAGACGCCTGCGTGCAGGAGGACGACGCCCTTGCTTGCCGCGACGTGGTCGAAGAGCGCCTTGCGCGCCTCGGGCGTGGTGAAGGCGGGCGTGTTCACGCTCAGGACGAGCACGTCCACGGTCTTGATGTGGTCCACGAAGTCGAGCGGGCTTTCAGTGTAGTTCACGGAGAACTTCGCCGCCTTGAGCGTCGCCACGTCGGCGAGATTGAAGAAGCGCTGGAAGTCGTGCGAGCTGCCACCGCCGACGAGAAGGATCTTCGTGCCCGTGCCCCACTCGATTTTTTCCGCACGTGGCGGGAGCGGGAGAGCTTTGGCGTCGGCGGCCTTCTTGCCTTTCTTGCCGTCGCCCTTCGCGGCGGGCGCGGGCGCGTTGCCGCCGGGCACGGGGTCGGCGCTGAAGTCCGCCGTGACGGCGAACGTCGTGGGCGCGACGGTGGCGTCGGCGCTCTCGAAGGTGAGCTTCTCAATCACGCCGGAGCCGGTGAGCTTGCGGCTGGCGTAGCGCACCTGCTTGCCGTCGGCCGCAACGCCGGGCACGAGCTTCGAGCCGGGCACGTCCACCTCGCGGATGTAGTCGGCGAGTTCGGCGCCGTTCTTGAAGACCAGCGCCTCCGTCTTCCCGCCCGCGTAATGGACAGGTACTTTCAACGACCGCCCGCCAAACCGCCCCACGGGCCGGGCCCCAGCCACGGCGTTGCCGGTGAAGTGCCAATTGCGCCGCCCCAGAACCCGGATTCTCCCCCC
>JACXTT010010493.1_pt1 | contig 12475 bp, 10 predicted proteins | sample 9270951 | NCBI WGS metagenome assembly JACXTT01 (sample SAMN15532306, study PRJNA645909) | rock metagenome | isolation source: weathered quartz diorite | place: Puerto Rico | collected 2017-06-21 | reverse complement strand
CAGGACGCCCTCAAAGACGATCCGTTCAATCCTGTCATTCAGGACAAGTTGAACGCCGCCAAAGGGCGGGTCGCGGCGGCCTACCAAGAACGGGGCCGAGCTGCACTCAAAGAGCGTAATCTCTTGCAGGCGATCGAGGCGTTCAAACGGGCCTTGAGCCTGGAGCCATCGAATCCGGAATACCAGTCTGCGCTGGCTCAAGCGCTGCGTTACAAGGAAGCCCAGGACCGGCTGGCGGTCGGGCAGAAGATGCTGAAGGGGGGCCGGCTGGATGACGCGGCCGAGGCCTTTGAGCGCGCGCTGGAGCTGGATCCGGACCTGAAGGCCGCGCAAGACGGCCTTATCCAGCTTGCCGAGAAGCAAAAGAGCGTTGCGTTGCCGCTCACCGGCTCCAAGCAGCCCATTACGCTCAAGTTCCAGAACGCCCGGACCAAGGAGGTATTCGAAGTCCTGGCGCGCGCAGGCGGAATCAACATCCTGTTCGACAAGGACATGAAGGACGATCCCATCACGATCTTCGTCAAGGACGCCACGTTCGAAGACGCGCTGAACCTCATCTTGACAACCCAGGGCCTCTTCATGCGGCGGCTTGCGGCCGACACGATCCTTGTCATTCCGAGGACGAAGCAGAAGCTGGATCAGTACCAGGACATGCTCATCCGTACCTTCTATCTCTCGACCGCGAAGGCAAAAGACATGGTGAACCTGTTGCGGACCATGTTGGAGACCAAGCGGATCTTCGTCAATGAAGATGTCAACGCGATCGTCATGCGGGACACCGTGGACAAGGTCAAGCTGGCCGAGCGCATCATCCTGGCCAATGATCGGAAGCCGGGCGAGGTCATGTTCGAGATCGAGGTCCTGGAAGTGGATAAGGTCCTGTCCGACAATTTTGGCGTGAACATCGCCCAGCAAGCCGGGGCGGCGCTCGTCCCGTCCGGCACTACGACGTTCCCGGCCGCTAGTTCGACCACCCTCTTTTCGTATCAGCAATTGAAGACCATCGGCCCTAGCAGCTACCTGTTCACATTGCCCACCAGCATGCTGGTGAATTTCCTCAGGTCGGAATCTACCACCAAGACTCTGGCCAACCCGCGGCTACGGGTGGTGAACAACAAACAGGCTAAGGTCAACATTGGCAACAAGGTACCTATCCTGCTGTCCACCACTAGCACGATTCCCGGCGTGACGCCCGGCACCATCCCCACCCAATCCACGGTGACGTCGATTGAATTCAAGGACACCGGAGTCAAGCTCACGGTGGAGCCCAACATCCATCTGAACCAGGACGTGACCTTCAAGCTCCAACTCGAAGTCACGGCGTTGGGGAATCAGGTCGTTCTTCAGACCAACCCCTTGATCCAGCAGTTCCAGTTCTCGACCCGCACCGCGGAGACCTCGCTCTCGTTGAAGGACGGGGAGAGTGTGGTGCTCGCCGGCCTGATTCAGCCCCAGGACCGGATAACAGTCCAGAAGGTGCGGGGGCTGGGCGACATCCCGGTGCTGGGGGAGATTTTCAAGGCCACCACCCGCGAGGTGGACATAACCGAGGTGATCCTGACCATCACTCCGCACATCGTCCGGTCCATGGAACTCCCTCCTGTGGATGATCAAGCCTTCTGGTCAGGAACGGAGGAAGCCTATGGGCTGAAGCAGCTTTTCCCTGACGGAGGCATAGGCAGGGGGACGTTGGGCGCTGTGCCCGCAAGTCCGGCGCCTGTGCCTCCCGGTGCGCCATCCACGGCGCCGGAAGCGCCGGCCCCTCCTGGTAGCCAAGTCCCACGACCGCCCCCCTTGGGAGTGCTTTCTTTTCTCCCACCGGACAGAACGGCATCGGTGGGCGAGGAGATCAGGCTGGATGTGATGGTGACCAACATCGAGGACCTTGCCGAAGGCACGCTGACCGTCAGTTACGATCCGAAGGTCTTGGAGTTCCGCCAGGCGTTCGAAGGTGAATTTTTAAAGCGAGAGGGGACGGCCACTCTCGTGACGGCTGCGAATCCGGCGACCGGGACGGTGGTCGTCCAGCTCACGCGGGGAGAGGGCGCCAAAGGCGTGAGCGGCGCCGGTGTCCTGGCCACGCTGGCGTTTGTCGCTAAAGAGCCCGGCTCATCTCCGGTGGCGATCCAGACGTCACGGTTGCTGAGCGCGGCGAGGGCTCCGCTTGCGGCCACGGGCGGGCAGGGCAGCGTGAGGGTTCAGTGAGACAGTCGGGCGTCACGCTCCTCGAACTGCTGGTCACGATCACCATCATCATGGTGCTGGCATCGGTGGCCATGCCGCTCTCCAAAGTGTCTGGGAAGCGGGCGCGTGAGATCGAGCTGCGTCAGGAGCTCCGGACGGTCCGGGCGGCCATTGATGCCTTCAAACTGGACTGGAACCGGGAGGGCGATGTGTCGCTCGGTCCCCTGTGCGTCAAGAACAAGCTCACGTGCAAAGAGGTGTCCAGCGTGTCCGGGTATCCCAAGACGCTGCAGACCTTGCTGGAAGTGAAGCTGACGGGCGAAGAAGCCACCGTGAAAGGGGCGACGCTCAAGCGCTACCTGCGGAGGATCCCGGTGGACCCACTGACTGGGAAGGCCGACTGGCTGTTCCGGTGCTACACGGATCCCTCGGATGCGTCGTCCTGGTGCGGTGACGATGTGTATGATCTGGCCTCGGCCAGCCCGGAGGTCTCGTTGGATGGGACGAAGTATCGGGACTGGTGAGCGCGGCTTCACGCTCCTCGAATTGATGAGCATCGTCACGATTGTGGGGATTCTTGTGACACTGGCCGTGCCCTCCTATCAACAGTCCGTTGTGAAGGCCCGCGAAGCGGTCCTCATGCGCGATCTCTTTACGGTCCGGGACCTGCTGGACCAACACCGGGCCGACAAAGGGAAATACCCGGACTCGCTTACTGACTTGGTGAAGGTCGGATATTTGCGTACCATCCCGATGGATCCCTTCACGCGATCCGCGTCCACTTGGCAAGAAATTATTGAGACGACAGAGGGTGGTGTCTTTGATATCCACTCCGGTTCCGACCTCGTTGGGACCAACGGCGTGCCGTATAACCAGTGGTGATGGTGGGATGAGAAATCTCTATGCACTCCACGCTGCGCTGTTGAGCAGTCTTTGGATGGTCGCCGGCTGTGCCGGCCCTTCAGTCCGTGACCTCCAAATGACACAGGCCGCGCTCAAGGCGGAGTCCTTGCAGGCCCAACGCACCATCATGGACCTGCGCGCAGAGATGCAGGGACTTCAGCGCGAGTTGGGCGTTGCCCGTGCCGCGCAGGCTCGTTGGGAAGGCGAGTTGCGGGAGGCCCAACGCCGCGCGCAGGAGGCGCAACGAGGAGTGGAGGCGCAGCGCGAGGAGCTGGTACGGACGCGGGAGGAGCGCGACCGTCTGGCTGCTATCAGCCGCGAACTGCAGGGGCAATTGGTCGAGCTGGGACGCCTGCGCCAGCAAGTCGGCGAGGCTGGTCGCGACCTGTCGCGCCTCCAGGCGCTCGAGCAGGCCATCGAGCGGCACACCAAGGAATTGGCCGACCTCAAGACCGCGATGCAGAAGCTCTCGACCCGGTCGAAGCCGAAACCTGCGGGTGCGAGGCTGGCGGGGCCGATTTACAAGGACGTATCCGACCGGCCTGCGCTCTCCGGCGAGTCCGACGAGTCTCCCTCACGCACGGTGATCGTGGAGCGGGGGGATACCCTGTGGGGCCTCGCCCGCACGCATCGGGTGCGGTTGTCGGAGCTGATGGCGGTGAACAATCTCACGTCCGACCTCATTCTCCCTGGGCAGGAGCTCACCCTTCCTGAGCCATAACCTTTTCGATGCCTTCGTATCTCTACAGGGCGGCCCGGGCTGACGGAACAACCCTCGAAGGCCAGGCCGAAGGGGAGGACGAGCAGGCGGTCCGGGCTGAGCTCGAAAAAAAAGGATTCCTGGTCTTTCGCCTGCGGCCCCTCGGGGCGTGGCCGGCGCTCATGGGGTCCGGACTTTGGGGGAGGAAGCGCGGCATCCCCCTGCAGGAGTTTCTGGTCTTCAACCAAGAGCTCGTGGCCCTGGTGAAGGCCGGGCTTCCGATTCTCAAGATCGTTGACCTGCTGATCGAGCGGGCACGGCGCCCGGCATTCCAGGCGGCCTTACGCGCCGCGCGGAAGGACATCCGCGGCGGGACCGCCGTGTCGGAGGCCCTCGCGCGCCACCCGCTCTTTTTCCCGGAGCTCTACATCGCCTCGCTGAAAGCCGGCGAACAGGCTGGGAACCTGCCGGAAGTGCTGCAGCGCTACATCGCCTATCTCAAGCTGATGATGGGCCTTCGCCAGAAGATGATAAAGGCGTTGGCCTATCCGGCGTTTCTGGTGATCGTGGGCGCCGCCGTGGTCGGCTTTTTGTTGACGTACGTGCTGCCGACGTTTTCGGCGATCTACGGGGAGGCCGGGACGAATGTGCCGGAAGCCACGAGGGCGCTGATCACCCTCGTCGAAGCGATTCAGTCGCATCTGGTCTGGATTGGGCTGGCGATCGTGGCGCTGGTCGTTGCGTTCAGATGGTGGGTCCGCACCGAGACCGGCCGAGCGCTCTGGGACCGCATCACCTTGACGCTTCCGCTCATCGGCGACGTGCTCGTCAAGCACCAGACCATTCAATTCGCGCGGACCTTGGCGACCGTGCTGGCCGGCGGAACGCCGCTGGTGAGCGCGCTCCAGACGGTTCGCGGGGCGTTGACCAACCGGTTTCTGGCGGCTGGGCTGGCAACGGCCACTGAGCGAGTGCGAGAGGGGACCACGCTCTCCGCGGCCTTGGAAAGAGTGAAGGTGTTCCCTCGCATGGCCCTGGAGATGCTGGCAGTGGGCGAGGAGACCGGCTCACTGGACTCGATGCTGCGGGATGTCGCTGAACTCTACGAAGGAGATCTAGACCAGCGGCTCAGCCAGCTCACGACCTGGATCGAGCCGGTGCTGCTGTTGATCATGGGCCTGGTCGTCGGAGCCATCGTCATCATCATGTACTTGCCCGTCTTTGAGATGGCCGGGACCGTCAAATAACTAGGTTGTGGAACCCGCGGGAAAAACTCGCTACAATTCCTCTAGCCACCACCTCTCACCGGAGCGCCTATGGACCTGAAAGAACCTCTCAATCAATTGGCGATCCCTCCCACGCATTTCACCAAGCACCTGAAGTTTCCCGACCCCGCGAAGATCCGCATCTACGACGATACGCTGAGGGATGGGGAGCAGATGCCCGGCGTGGCCTTCTCGCCCGAACAGAAACTGGAGCTGGCCAAGCTGCTCGCTGAGATCGGCGTGCACGTCATCGACCCGGCCTTCCCGGCGGTCTCCGAATCCGACCGCAAGGCCTTGCAACTGATCGTGCAGGCGCAGAAACGTGGCGAGATCCGCAGGGACATTGAGGTCCTGGCCATGTGCCGGAGCCTCAAGGAGGACATCGACGCGGTCGTGGACACCGTCACGGCCGTCGGCGCCAAGCCGGACGACGTGAGCGTCCTGTTGCTTTCGACCCTGTCCGACCTGCACCTCAAGTACAAGTTGGGCAAGACGCTCCTGCGCCGGGCGGGCCAGCCGGAAGATCAATGGCTGACCCGGCCGGTGGACTATTACCGCGAGCAGAACCTAGACCTGATCACCGGCGCCATCCGCTACGCCCGAGAGCACGGGTTCTCGCGTGTGGAGTTCGCCGCCGAGGATGCCTCACGGTCGGACGTCGCGTATGGCGAGGTCTGGGCCGAGGCCTGCGTGGCGGCTGGCGGGACGCGGATGTGCTTCTCGGACACGTGCGGAGTGTTCACGCCCGAAGGGGTGGACCATTACATTCCGCGGCTGGTCAAGGTCCTCGGTCCCGTCCCCATGACGGCGCACTTCCACAACGACTTCGGGCTGGGGGCGATCAACACCGTCCGGGCCATCAGCCACGGAGCCTTGTACGCGGGGGTGACGGCGAACGGCATCGGCGAGCGGGCCGGCAACTGCCCGCTGCACGAATTCGTCATGATCCTCAAGATGCTCTACGGGGTCACGTTGCCCGGCTTCTGCTATGACCGGCTGACCGAGCTGCGCCGCAAGATCGAGCTGTACTCCGGTATCCCGCTCCAGCCGCACGAGCCGATCGTGGGCGAGGGGGTGTTCAAGCACGAATCGGGGATCCACACGGCCGCCATCGCGATCCATCCGGCCATCTACCAGTTCATTGCCGAAGAAGCCGTCGGGGGCGAGCAGCGGTTCGTGTTCGGCAAGCACAGCGGGGCCGCTGCGGTGGAGTCCGTCCTGGCCAAACACACCAAAACTTTGAAAGAGCACGGAGTGGAGATCAGCCCGGACCTCGTGAAGCAGGTCCTCGACCGCGTGAAGACGCTGCGCGAGCAGATGTTGCCCGAGAAGGGTTATCCAGAGGCCATCGAGAACCACTACCGCCACTACTACGCCTTGGGCCTTTCCGAGGAGCGGATCGTCCAGTTGGCGCTGGAAGTAAAGAAAAAGAAAAAGGGGACAGTCCCCTTTTAGGAATGGGGACTGTCCCAGTGAGCGAGGCGCCCGCACTGATCCTTCCTGAAAAGAACCGTTCTATCGGCAACGATCTGCGGCGCGTTCTCGGTATCGACAAGGTCAAGGACGACTTTCCCACCATCACGGCCTACTCGGTCGACGCCAGCATCTACAAGGTGGTGCCCAAGGCCGTCGTGACAGCCGAGACCGAGGATGACATCGCCGCGACGGTCGCCTACGCGATGGCCACGGGCGTGCCGATCACCCCACGGGCGGCGGGCACGAACCTCACTGGCTCGGCGGTCGGCGAGGGGATCATCCTCGACTGCGGCCGGATGAACCGCATCCTCGAGCTGAACGTCGCGGAGCACTGGGTGCGGGTCCAGCCGGGCCTGCACCTGACCGAGTTCAACAATAAGCTCGAGCCGCATGGGCTCATGTTCGGACCAGATCCCTCCAGCCGCGACATGTGCAAGCTGGGCGGGATGCTCGCGAACAATTCCGCCGGCCCGCACACGCTCCGCTACGGCTCGGTCAAGGACAACGTCCACGCGATCCGCAGCCATCTCACCACCGGCGCCTGGCTCGCCGCTGAGGTGCTGGCCGACGGCGATCCCGCCACCGGCGCGCTGCTGGCCGCCCATCCGCCGCTCGCCGAGACCCTTGCCCTCGTCCGCAAGCATGCCGATCTCATCCGGAGCAGGAAGCCCAAGGTCTCCAAGAACAGCACCGGCTATAACCTGTTCGGGCTGGTGGACGGCCTGGACCAGGGCATCGTGGACCTGCCGAAGCTCTTTGTGGGAAGCGAGGGCACGCTGGGCGTCATCAGCGAGGCGACGCTCAAGCTCGTGGAGAAGCCGACGGCGACGGCGACCGCGCTCATCCACTTCCGGCACCTGGAGGACATAGGCCAAGCGGTCTTCGACCTGCTGACCCTGACGCCGATGGCGCTGGAAGTGATGGACGCCAACACGCTCAATCTGATCGGGCGTGCGGCCCACGGCGTGCCGGCCGACGCGGCGGCGACCCTGCTCGCCGAGTTCGACGGCACACGCGGTCTCTCCATCGCAGCGATCCTCGAGCAGGTCAAGGCCATCTGCCGCAAATACCGCCTCTGCCAAGGTCCCACGATTGCGGTCGAGAAAGAACACCAGGAGCAGCTCTGGAAGGCCCGCAACGCCCTCTATCCCACGCTCTACCGCTACGACGCCAAGAAGAAGCCCATCAACTACGTGGACGATGTCGTTGTGCCGGCCGACCGCATCGCGGAGCTGGTGCAGTACCTTTCCACGTTCTTCAAGCACCAGGACGTGAACGTTGCCATCTTTGGCCACATCGGCAACGGCAACGCCCACATCGTCCCCCTGCTGGATGTCAGCGACCAGCACGATTTTGAGGCGATGGTCGCGGGCTATCACGAGATCCACCAGACGGTCGTCACGCGGTTCGGCGGGTCCATCTGCGGCGAGCACGGGGACGGGCGTGTGCGCGCGGAGTTCGTGCCCAAGTACTTCGGCGAGGAGCTCTACGCGCTCTTCAAGCAGGTCAAGGCGGCTTTCGATCCCCGCACCGTCCTGAACCCGGGCGTCAAGATCAGCACCACGCCATTTACGGAGCACATCGACTACGTGCGGCTCTCCAAGCCCTGCGCGACTTGTGGAAAGTGCAACTCGGTGTGCCCGGTCTACGACGTCTTCCAGTCGGAGGACATGAGCTCGCGGGGCTGGTTCGAGATCGTGACGGCGCCGGGTTATGAGTATTTGAACTCCAAGCGGGTGGTGGAGGCCTGCGTCAACTGCAAGTCCTGCCGCACGGTCTGTCCAGCCGGCGTGGACGTGTCGGATCTAATCATGAAGAAGCGGGCCGAGCATCCCAACAAGCTGGCCGGGGCCATCTTCGCCTGGCAGGGGAGGCCGTGGCTCTTTGAGCCGTTCATCAACCTCCTGGGTCGCACGCAGGGGCTCTGGGATCGTCCGCTGCCGCGCAAGGTGATGGAGAGAGCGCTGGCTCCGCTCCTGCGACTTCTCGCGCCGACGGCGAAGCTGCCCGCGGACATGGTCTTGCCCAGGCTCGCCCCGTGGCTGTTACGCGAGCGGTACGCGGAGTTGACGGAAGAGCGAGGACGCCAGGGGTCGGTGGCCTACTTTCACGGCTGCGCGGCCAACTATTTCCAGGATGGCGTGGGCGAGGCAGTGATCACCGTGCTGAGGATGAACGGGATTGAGCCGGTCCTGCCGCGCCAGAAGTGTTCGGGGACACCGATCGAGACCTACGGTCATATGGATCGCGTGAAGGCCTACGCCCGGTTCAACGTAGAGTCGCTGAGCCGCTATCAGACCATCGTGGCCGGCTGCGCGTCCTGCACGCTGAGCCTGAAAGATTATCCCAAGTGGTTCCAGGGCGAGGAACGCAAGAGAGCCGAGGCGGTGGCGGCAAAGGTGAAGCACATCTCGGAGTTTCTCGCAGATGGAGGACTGAAAGTCTCACCGACCAAACCCTGCCAGAAGACGGTCACCTACCATTCGTCGTGTCATCTGCGCGCGGCCGGGGTGAGCAAGCAGCCGCGCGATCTGCTCAAGCGCCTCCCCGGCGTGACGTACGTCGAGATGCGGGACGCCGACCGGTGCGCCGGCGGAGCGGGGACCTTCGTGGTGAAGGACTACGACACCTCGCAGCAGATATTCGAGCGCAAGCGCGCGGCGATCCGCGACAGCGGCGCGCAGGTCGTGGCGACCTCCTGCCCGGCCTGCATGATCCAGCTCAAGAACGGCCTGCGCGGCGAAGTGGAAGTGCGCCACATCGCCGAGCTGCTCAAAGAAGCCTACGAGGAATGAGCGCTGCCTTGGTGTTTCTGTCATTGCGAGCGGAGCGAAGCAATCTCAGCACCGGCGCCGCGCGAATGAGAGATTGCTTCGTCGCTTCGCTCCTCGCAATGACACCAAACGAGCCCTTCGTCACCTTCTTCGATAGGTGAGATTCCGCCTCCAAAAATCGGACCTAGTCGTCATCAGGTTGGCGCTGACCGTCATCATCTTCCTCACGCTGCTGCCCTCACCTAAGAACAACAATCCGCCCGTCCCGCCGGATTCCAAACACAGGAGCCTCAAACTACTGAAGGACTGTCTGGCCTGCCACGTTCAGGGCGGAGAGCGCCCGCTGAAGGAGCGGCACCCGAAGCGCCAGGACTGCTTCCGCTGCCACCGGGTCGGCGGGGCGTAACACTCTCACAAGCTCAAGAAATACGGATTGACAGGCTGGTCTTTCCCGCGTAGTATGAAGCATGACGTTTTGAGCTCCTCTGGCTATCCTATCCCTCGCGTTTCCTGATCCCTCTTTTACGCGATCGATTCCCCAGTCTCCGCCGCTCCTATGCCAGAGTCTCTCTGAAACGGTGTGCTGACACTTGTAGCTGTATCGAGCCCCGGGGGCCCGCAGATGAACTGCCTACGTTGTCATGGATTGATGGTGCCTACCCGGTTGGAGGAAGCGGTAGGCGCCACAAGTGGCGAATCCATTTCCGGATGGAAATGCCTGCTGTGTGGTGAGGTCATCGATTCCGTCATCGCAGCCAATCGGAAAGGTCACCAGGAACCGATGCCTAGCCGGGCCCGTCTTCCCTATGGTACCGCGCTGGCGAAGGCTCGTGGCCCCAAGCGCAAAGAGATGAGAGCATGATGCAATCGGTCGCGTACTCTCCCGGCTTCGTGACCTTCGCCAAGCGCTTCTGCATTAATCCGGTCTATGACGGCGGGCGCTATAGGAAGCGCAAGGGGTGGGTCCTGATCGATCTATCCACAAGGGTGGAGACGAGCTTCAAGACGTTGCGTGACGCAAGGCATCACCTGACGTGCCTCTACAGCTCAGCGGCTCCAGAGAAAATCGCAACAGAGGACTTACCATGAACGAGACTGAATTGAGAGAGTTGATGACTGTATCCGGCTTCTTCGGATTTCTGGCCCAACAGGCGAAGCTCAACCTTGATGAAGTCAAGCAGATCTACATGCACGGAAGACCATGGGGGTTGTGGCCGCCCGACCTGGACTTAAGTCGTGAAGCTACCGAGGCTGGCGTCGATGTGTTCAAGTATCTTGCCGCACTGCAGCCGCTGCTCGACATGGATACAAAGCAGAAAGAGGCTCAGCTTGCTGCCTACGAGGCCACGCTGACTGGGGGCGAGTCCTCGCAGCCGATCCCAGCTGTTCGGGCGCACGTGGAGAAGGTGGCTGCTTCGTCGGGAGAGGACGAGGAAACCATTTGTAGCCTACTCCATGCGCTTTACGCCTATCGCCAGCGTGTCGGCCAGTTGTCGATACAGAAGGTCGGCGAGTTGTCGAAACACAAGATGGAGCAGGATAGGGCGGCCGCCATCGCGAAACTTCAACGCGCCATTGTCGAGGAGATTGAGCAACGCAAACCGAGCTGATCCCTTCAAAAGGTGCCCGGCATAGCCTGAAGGTGGCGAGCGGAACGAGTGAGTAGGAATTTAATTTAAATAATTTGACAATCAGGGTTTGATCCAGTATAGTGTCGTTCAGTCATCGCCGAGACGGTCCGGCGGCGGTGGCGGTAACCATACTCCGGACCCGCGATCGCATCGCGCTCAGGTCCTGTTTGGAGCAGTTTCCCACCCGATCCTGACTCCCCTCGGTTCTCTGAATCCGTGACAATGCGATCTTAACGAAAGGATAGTTCTGTGCAGACGACTGTTCAAAGCAGTTTCAGTAATCTCGGTTTGTCCGAGGCCATCTTGCGCGACATCGCCAGGGCGGGGTTCACCGAGCCTACGCCCATCCAGGCCCAGGCCATTCCACCAGGGCTGGCCGGCCGCGACGTGTTGGGATGTGCGCAGACCGGCACGGGCAAGACCGCGGCCTTCGTGATTCCGATGGTCGAGCGTCTGGCCGGCAAGTCGGAAGGCTTTCCCCGTGGGTTGATCCTGGCTCCCACCAGGGAACTGGCCATCCAGATCCAGGAAACGATAACCAAGCTGGGACACAGCCGGCTCGTGTACGCGACGACGGTTGTGGGCGGCGCCGACATGAACGCCCAGATTCGGGGCCTTCGCCAGCGCCCGGACATCATCGTGGCGACGCCGGGCAGGCTTCTGGACCACATGTGGAACGGGACCATCAATCTGATGAAGATGCAGATCCTGGTCCTGGACGAAGCGGACCGCATGCTGGACATGGGCTTTGCGCCGCAGATCAACCAGATCCTCGAAGCGCTCCCGGAGGAGCGGCAAACCCTGCTCTTCTCCGCGACGATCCCGACCGACGTGGCCGATCTCGCGCGAGCCAGTGTCAAGGACCCCGTGCGAGTGACGATCGGCCGGTCGGCGGCTCCCGCCGAGCGGGCCGAGCAGGCTCTGCACCACACGAGTCGGGAGGACAAGACCAAGTTGCTGCTCACGCTGCTCAATGCGGACCGCGATTCGGTGCTGGTCTTCACGCGCACGAAGCATGGCGCGGATCGGCTGGGGCGGGCGCTTGGCAACGCCGGCCACAGAGTGGCGGTCATCCATGGCAACCGGAGCCTGTCGCAGAGGCGGGCGGCCTTGGAAGGATTCCGCCGGGGCACATTCCGGGTTTTGGTGGCCACGGACATCGCTGCCCGCGGCATTGACGTCGCGAACATCGGGCATGTCGTCAACTACGATTTGCCGAACACCCCGGAAGATTACATCCACCGAATCGGCCGGACCGCCCGCGTGAAAGCGAGTGGCCGGGCCACAAGCTTCGTCACGGCGGATGATCACGTGCAATTGCGGGCCATCGAGAAGCTGCTCGGCCAGCCGGTTCCTCTCGCAGCCGGCAGCCGGCCTCCCGCACATCCCCTGCCCCACGCACACAGCACGCGCGGCAATGGCCAGAGGGACGATAGGCCGGGACGGCCCTCCGGGTTCAGACCCGGGCGACCGGTCCACGCCAAGTCGTCTCACAGGGCGTAAGCCAACACTTACGCCCGCTCATAAGCGACGATGAGGGAA
>JACXTT010010492.1_pt1 | contig 12476 bp, 11 predicted proteins | sample 9270951 | NCBI WGS metagenome assembly JACXTT01 (sample SAMN15532306, study PRJNA645909) | rock metagenome | isolation source: weathered quartz diorite | place: Puerto Rico | collected 2017-06-21 | reverse complement strand
TTGCCAGGCCGCCTTCAGGACCACTCAGATGGCCGACCGTCCGTCGGAGGTTTTGCACGGCGAGAACACCGGCCGCTTCGATGAGAAGAGGTATCTCGAGCAGCGCGGCGAGTTCTACATCGCGCAGCTCAAGCGGCTTGACGACAAGTCGCTCGCCGCCGCGCGCGCTTGGTATGCGGAGCGGAAGCTCGACCCGGCGGCGTTCGAGCAGGCCGTCGAGGAAATCACCGGCAAGACTGGCAAGCGCGGCCGTGAGGCCGGCTACGCCGAAGTGCGCGCCGCGCTCTCGCGACGCGGCATTCCCGAGGCGGAAATTCCGCCGAAGCTCATTGGCTTCACGCCCGAGGACTACGGCCTCGAACGCATCGCGCGCAAGGGCTTGGAGCGTCTCAAGTGGGAGCTGGAGCGCTTCGAGCCAGTCGCCTTCGCCGTTTACAGCGGGCGCACGCCTGACGTGAAGAATGTCTTGAACCCGATGCGGATGCCCGCGAATCGCATGGGCGTTGGCGAGTTGGAGGAGACGTGCATCCTCACCGGCGGCGACCCGTTCTCACCGGCGGCGAAGGTCCCGCCCGGTGCGCTGTCGGTTGTTTCGAGTTCCGAGTTTCGGGTTCCGAGTTCGATTGAGGGTCGCCGGCTCGCGTTGGCGAACTGGATTGCCGCGCCGGAGAATCCGCTCACCGCGCGCGTGATGGTGAACCGCATCTGGCAATGGCACTTTGGCCAGGCGCTCGCGGGCAACCCGAACAACTTCGGCGCAACCGGCAAGAAGCCCACGCATCCCGAGCTGCTCGACTGGCTCGCCGCGACGTTCGTCGAGCGCGGCTGGTCCGTGAAGGCGATGCACCGGCTCATCATGTCGAGCGAGGCGTATCGGCGTGGGTCCAGCAATCAGTATTCAGTAACCAGTGTTCAGTCAGTCGCGGGTGCGCCGACCGCCAAACTGAACACTGACCCACTGAACACTGAATACTTGTCTTTCAAACCTCGCCGCCTCGCCGCCGAGGAACTGCGCGACTCGATGCTCCGCGCCTCCGGCGAGCTGAACCCCGCGCTCGGCGGCATCCCGGTGCGGCCCGAGATGAACCTCGAGGCCGCGCTCCAGCCGCGCCAGGTCATGGGCACGTTCGCCGAGGCGTGGCAGCCCTCGCCCAAACCGGAGCAGCGTCACCGCCGCAGCCTCTACGCGCTGAAGCTTCGCGGGGCCGGCGACCCGTTCAGGGAGGTCTTCAACGCGCCGTCGCCCGACCTGAGCTGCGAGGCCCGCGACGCCTCGACCGTCACGCCGCAGGTTTTCGCGCTCTTCAACAGCAAGGCGACCTACGACCGCGCCCTGGCTTTCGCGAGCCGCGTGATGCGGGGGCAATCAGCGGTCAGCGGTCAGCGGTCAGCGGTGATTGAGCGGATGTTTGAACTCGCCTTCAACCGCGCGCCCAAGCCTGACGAATTGAAGTCGTCCCTCGCCCACTGGGATGCGATGACCACGCGGCATCGCACACTGAAGTTCGAGAAGACCGCGCCGCCGCGCTCCGTCACGCGCGAGGCCGTCGAAGAGAACACCGGCGAGAAGTTCAAGTTCACCGAGCCGCTGGAAGCCGCTGCTGACTTCGTGCCCGATTTGCAGCCCGCCGATGCCTCGCCCGAGTTACGCGGCCTTGCGGAGGTTTGCCTCGTGCTGCTCAACGCGAACGAGTTCGCTTACGTTTACTGAGCCATGAAACCCTTCTTCCCCTGTGCCGGCCAGCGCGCCTTGAACGCACCAACACGGAGGGACTTTATCTATTCGCTCGGAGCGAGCCTTGGCAGCGTGGCTTTCAGTTCCCTGCTCGCGGCGGAGGCCAACTCCAAACTCCAAACTCCAAACTCCAAACCCGTTTCCCCGCTCGCGCCGAAGGAAGGGCATCTTCCCGCGAAGGCCACGCGCTGCATCTTCCTCATGATGGAAGGCGGGCCGTCGCACATAGACACCTTCGATCCGAAGCCGAAGCTCGCCGAGGTGCACCTCAAGGAGTTCGTCCGCGAGGGCAAGATGAAGTCCGCGATGGAGAGCGGCAAACGTTACTACGTGCAAAGCCCGTTCAAGTTCCGCAAGGCCGGCCAGTCCGGCGCGGACATCGCTGAGAACTGGGAGCACCTCGCGAAGGTCGCCGACAATCTCTGCTTCTTCCGCGGCGCACAGGTGGACTCGGTGAACCACCCAACGGCGATGTATCAGATGAACACCGGCAGCCGCTTCGGCGGCGACCCGGCCATCGGCTCGTGGGTGACTTACGGCCTCGGCTCGGTGAACCAGAACCTGCCTGGCTTCATCGTGCTGCCGGAGGTGAGTTACCCGCAGGGCGGCGCGGCGAACTGGGGCAACGGCTTTCTCCCCGCGCATTTCCAAGGCACGCCGCTGCGCCCGAAAGGCTCGCCCATCCTCGACCTCACGCCGCCGAAGGGCATTTCCCTCGAGCACCAACGCCAGAACCTCGACCTGCTGGCGAAGCTGAACTCTGCGCATCGCGAGGCGCACCCGCAGCATGACGAACTCGCCGCGCGGATGGACGCCTACGAGCTTGCCTTCCGCATGCAGATGGAGGTGCCGGGCATTCTTGATCTCGACAAGGAGGACGCGCGGCTCAAGGCCAGCTACGGCATCGGCGCGGAGCCGACGGACGCCTTTGGGCACAAGTGCCTGCTCGCACGGCGGCTCGTCGAGCGCGGCGTGCGCTTCGTGCAGCTCTACGCCGGCACGTGGGACAGCCACGACTACATCGAGCGCGCCCACGGCAACCTCGTCCGCCAGGTGGACCAGCCCATTGCCGCGCTCCTCGCCGACCTCAAGCAGCGCGGCCTGCTCGACAGCACGCTCATTGTCTGGTGTGGCGAGTTTGGCCGCTCGCCCGACAACGGTGTGCGCGGCGGCACCGCCTACGGACGCGACCACAACCCGCACGCGATGACAATCTGGTTCGCCGGCGGCGGCGTGAAGGCCGGCCATACCATCGGCGCGACCGATGAGCTGGGTGACAAGGCCATCGCCAACGTTCACCACATCCGCGACGTGCATGTCACGCTCCTGAACCTGCTGGGGCTGGACGACAACAAACTCACCTACTTCCACGGCGGCCGCTTCAAGCAGCTCTCGCAGTTCGGCGGGCAGGTCATCAGAGAACTGCTGGCCTAGCGGTGTTGACGTGCGCTGGTCGAGTCTGGGTCGCGTTCGCTCGGGCGGAGCGCTACTGGTTGGTGAACAGCTCCCACTCGCCGGCTTCCGCGAGCAGCCGCAGCGGCCTGCCCCGCGCGAGCGGACGCGCGCTCACAAAGGAACCCTTGAACCCCACAACGAGCACGCGCTGCTGGCCGGCCAGCAGGTTGCTGAAGATGTGGTCGTCCTTGAGCACGCGGTCGCCAAAGCGTTCGCGGTTGCCGGGAAATTCAAAGGGCATCCGGTGCTCCGGCAGGCCGGAAAAGTAGGGCCGCCGTTGCGCGCTGATGACCGGGTGCGCGTAGAAGGGCAGGCCTTGCGGAATGCGGTGACGCACGATGACCAGGTCGCCTTCGCGGAACTCACGCTTCAAGGCGAGGCCGAGCGGCTTGAGCGTCTGGTTGCTGCGCAGTTCCGTCTCCACCAGCGGGACGACGGCCACGACGCCGAAGAGCGAAGTCAGCGCCAGCCCGCCGGCCCACCGCGCGCACAGCGCTGCCGACCACTTGCGGCTTTCCCAAGCCACCACAGCGAGCATCAGCCCGGCGGCGAGCGGCGTGAACTTCACCCAAAGCTGGTCCGTGACCTTGAACGCAAACCGGCACGCAAGCGGAAAGACAATCAGCGGCAGCAAGGCACCGGCGGGAAGGATGCGCCAGGCCCAGTGCGGAGCGCCGGTCTCCGACCCGGCGCGTTGCGGAGCCGACAGTGAACTTGCCGGGTCGGAGACCGGCGCTCCGAGAAGCGGCCATCGCAGCGCCATCAGCGCGGCGAGCGCGGGAAACATCGGGAGGATGTAGTGCATCAGCTTCGCGCTGCTCACGGAGAAGAGGACGAAGGTTGCGCCGGCCCAGATGCTCATAAGCAGCCACGCCTCCTGCGTCCGCGCGTCGAGTGAACGCCAGTGCGCGCGCCGCCAGAGCCAGCCCAGCAGCAGCGTCCAGGGCAGGAAACCACCGATGAGCACGGGGATGAAAAACCAGAACGGCTGCGCCCGGTTCTTCGCCGCCGCCTGCACCGCATGGCCAACGACCTGCCCCTTGACCATGAACTCGAACGAGTGCGGCACGCTCTCCCAGACCATCCAGAACCACGGCAGGGCCAGCACGACAAAGAGTGACACCCCGGCGAGCGCACCCAGCAACAGGATGCTCAGGCGTGCGCTGGACGTTTTACGTCGCCACCACAACAGCGCGCCGAACGCGGCGAGCGGGATCACCAGCGCAATTGGTCCCTTCGTCAGCGCGCCACCGGCCATAGCGGCCCACGCAGCGAGCTGCCAGGCGAAACTTCGGCGCGCGGCGAGTGCGCGGGCATCGCCAACTGGATCAGGCTCATCTTCGACAAGCGTTGCTGACCGCTGACCGCTGACCGCTGACGATTCCTCCAGCGCATCGAGGCTCCGCCAGCTTCGCCAGAAAAAGAAAACCGCCCACGCGATGAACTGCGTGAGGAAGATGTCGGTCGTCAGCATCCGCGCCATGATCCAGTAGAGCGCCGACGTGCCGAGGATGAGCACGCTCCACCGCGCCGCATCCGCGCCGGCCACGGAGCGCACGAGCAGAAAGGCCGCCCAGGCGGCGCTCAACCCGGCCAGCGCCAGCGGCAGGCGCGCAGCCCACTCGTTCACACCAAACACCGAGAGTGACGCGGCGACGGCCCAGTAGGTGAACGGCGGCTTGTCCAGATGCGGCACATACCAGATGTGCGGCACGAGCCAGTTGCCCGTCTCGACCATCTCGCGGGCGATCTCGGCATAGCGGCCTTCGTCCGGTTCGTTGAGCGAGCGCGTGCCGAGCAGGCCGAAGAAGAGCAGCGCGACCAACGGCAGGAACCACCACTGCGGGCGTTGATCGGAGTCGGCGTGCGGCACGGCGAAGTTCTACCGGGTGGCCGGCAGGAGCGGAAGCGGTGAGTTGGAAGAGCGAACAGCTATCGGCGGTCAGCCAAGCGTCTCTTGCTGATCGCTGATTGCCGAAAGCTGACCGCTCAATTCAGCAAGTGCTCCTTGTAGAAAAGGATCGTGGCGAGGAACTGGAAGTCCGCGTTGCGCTTCTTGGCGAAGCCGTGGCCCTCGTCCTTCGCCATGAGATACCAGACCTTGCCGCCGGCTTCACGGATGGCCTTCGCCATCTGCTCGGACTCGGTGAGCGGCACGCGTGGGTCGTTCTTGCCCTGCACGACGAAGAGCGGCTTCTTGATGCGGGCGGCATGGTTCGCGGGCGAGATGCGTTCGAGGAACTCCTTCATCTTCGGATCGCGCTCGTCGCCGTATTCCGCGCGGCGCAGGTCGCGGCGGTAGTCCTGCGTGTTGTTCAGGAACGTCACGAAGTTGGAGATGCCCACCACGTCAATGCCGCAGCGGAGAATGTCGCCATACATCACCATGCACGCGAGGCTCATGTAGCCGCCGTAGCTGCCGCCGGTCACGGCAATGCGGCTGCGGTCGAAGTCGGGGCTGCGTGCCAGCCAGGCGATGACGGTGGCGATGTCCTTCACGGAATCCTCGCGCTTGAAGCCGTTGTCGAGCGTGAGGAAGGTCTTCCCGTAGCCCGCCGAGCCGCGCACGTTTGGATACACGATGGCGACGCCGAGTTCGTTGAGGAAGTAGTTGTTCCGCGCCTGAAAGCCGGGGCGCGCCTGGCCTTCCGGCCCGCCGTGGATGTTGATGATGGCCGGGCGCGGGCCGGGGAACTTCTTCGGGTCGGGCCGGTAAACAATCGCGCTGATGAGCAGGCCGTCGAAGCTGCTGAGCTTGACGATTTCCGGCTCGACGAAGGCCTCCGGGTTCAGGCCGCCGGTCTCGCTCTCGGTCCAGCGCTCGAGCAGGCCGGTCCGCACGTCGTAGGAATGCACGTCCAGCGGTGATTTCGCGGAGCTGAGGTTGAAGGCAAGGTCATGCGAATTGGAATGCCAGTCGAGATTGCTCACGGTGCCGAGCGGGAGCTTGGGCTTGGGCAGCAATTTGCCGTTCTTGGCGTCCATGAATTGCAGCGCGCCGACGCCCGCCTCGTTCGTGACAAAGGCGATGACCTTGCCGTCCGGCGACTGCTCGAACTCCTCCACGTCCCACGAGATGTCCGCCGTGAGCGTGGTCTGCCCGCCGTTCTTCAGGTCAATGCGGATGAGCTGCTGGAACTCCGAGTCGTCGTCCGAGGTGGCGAAGACGGACTTGCCGTCCTTGCTGAAGCGCGCGTGTCCGTAGGAGACCTTGTCCTTGCCGTTGCGCGTGAGCTGCGAGCGCTTGCCGGTGCGGGCGTCCACGAGGTGCAGGTGGCTTTCGTTGATGGAAATGTATTGGAGCACCAGCAGCAGGCTGTCGTCCGGCGACCAGTCCAGCACGCCCCAGCCGCCGCCGGAAAGTTCGGCGAGCAGCCGGTCGGACTTCGGATCGGACGGGTTCATCACGTGGATGTCGTTGTCCTTGCCGGTGCGGCGCGTGGAAGTGTAGGCGAGGTAAATGCCGCTGTTGGCGAAGCGACCGCCGGTGTTGCGGGACTTGCCGTCCGTCAGGAGCGTGCTGGTCCCGTCATGCACATCGTAACGGTAGAGCTGGTAGAACTCGCCGCCGCCACTGTCCTGCGAGAAGACGATGTAGTCGCCCGCCTTGGGCCGGAACTTGCCGCCACCGACCGGCTCGGTGCCGAAGGTGACCTGCCTCCGCGCGCCGCCCGGCGTCTTGACGAGGTGGAGCTGCGGCGTGTCCGCGAAGCGCGTGGTGATGAGCATTTCGCGCCGGATGGGATGCCAGCTCTGAAACGCCGCCGCGCGGAACTCCAGGTAGCGCGCCACGTCCCGGCGCAGTTCCGGCGCGATGGCGGGCACGCCTTCGACGACAAGATTGTCCGGCACTTGGGCGGACGCCGCGAGGGCGAGGAGAACAACCGGGAGGCTCGACAGCAACTTCTTCATAACGCGCCCAGCGGTGTAGCAGAAACCGGCGCGGGGGCAAACAGCTTTGCGCGGCGCGGTATTAACCGTCACTGAATTGACACTTGGTTTTCACGTGTAGGACGGCCAATCATCTTGACGCATGAAGAAGTTTGCGGCGGAAGCCATCGGCACGTTTGCGCTCGTGTTCGCTGGCACGGGGGCCATCGTCATCAACCAGGCCAGCAATGGCACCATCACGCATGTTGGCGTCGCGCTGACGTTCGGACTGGTGGTGCTGGCGTGGATCTACACAGTGGGCGAGGTGTCCGGCGCGCACCTGAACCCGTCGGTGACGCTGGGCTTCTGCGCGGCGGGGCGGATGCCGTGGGGCGAGGCGGTGCCTTACATTGCAAGCCAGTGCGTGGGAGCATTTGCCGCGAGCGGATTGCTGCACGCGCTGTTTCCACAGAACGCAACATTGGGCGCGACCTTGCCGGCGGGCGCAGCGACGCAGTCCTTCGTCCTTGAAGTGGTGCTCACAGCGATTTTGATGTTTGTCATACTGAACGTCTCGACTGGCGCGAAGGAGAAGGGCGTCACCGCCGGCATTGCCATCGGATCGGTCATCGCGCTGGAGGCGCTGTTTGCCGGGCCGGTTTGCGGTGCCTCGATGAACCCGGCGCGCTCGCTCGCGCCGGCGATGGTGTCCGGGCATCTGGAACACCTGTGGGTTTATCTGCTGGCCCCGGTGTTGGGCGCACAACTCGCCGTGCCCGCGTGCCGGTGTGTGCAGACGGAAGGCTGTTGCAGCACGGTAAAGGCGGCGTGAACCGTTGCCGGCCAATGCAAACCCCATGAACGAAAAGCCCCTCGTCCTCATCCTCTGCACCGGGAACTCCTGCCGCAGTCATCTCGCGGAAGGGCTGCTGCGCCAGTTCGCGGGGGACATCCTCGAAATCGCCAGCGCCGGCTCGAAACCCGCTGGTTACGTGCATCCACTGGCGATTCAAGTGATGCGCGAAGCGGGCGTGGACATCAGCGCGCACACGTCGAAGCACATGAACGAGTTTCTCAGCCGCAAGGTGGAGACGGTCATCACCGTCTGTGGCAACGCGGATCAAGCCTGCCCGATGTTTCCCGGCCAGTTGAACCGCCATCACTGGCCATTCGATGACCCGGCGCACGCGACGGGCACGGAGGAGGAGAAATTGGCCGTGTTCCGTCGGGTGCGCAACGAAATCGCCGCCACCTTCCGCGCGTATGCAGACGGGCGGCGCGATGCCGCCAAAGCAAAAGGCGGAACCGGAGTTCCGCCTTCGCTGAAATGACGTGGCACCCGCTTATTTCACGGCGGCTTCGGTGGCGCGCGTGTCCTTCTCCTTCACGGCAGTGGCGCCTTTGCCGATGCGCTTGCGCAGGTAGGTGAGCTTGGCGCGGCGGACGGAGCCTTCGCGCTCGACTTCGATCTTGTCCACGCGCGGCGAGTTCACCGGGAAGACGCGCTCCACGCCCTCGCCATAGCTGATGCGGCGGACGGTGAAGGATTCCTCCAGCCCGCGCCCGCGCTTGCCGATGACAACGCCGCTGAAAATCTGGATGCGCTCCTTGTCGCCTTCCACGACCTTCGTGTGGACTTTGACGGAGTCGCCCACGTTGAAGACCGCCTTCTCCTTGCGGAGCTGTTCGCCGTGAATTTTGTCGAGTAGTGCCTGGTTCATAAATTGTGTTTGTTACTGGTTTGTTCTGTCGTTCTGGCCGTCGAGCAAATCGGGCCGCCGTTCGCGCGTGCGCTGCTTGGCCTGTTCGCGCCGCCACTTCTCAATCTCCGCGTGGTTGCCGGAGAGGAGCACGTCGGGAACTTTCATCCCGCGAAACTCCGCCGGGCGCGTGTAGTGCGGATACTCCAGCAGCCCGTGGCTGAAGGATTCGTCCGCCGCGCTCTCATCGTCGCCCAGCACGCCGGGCAGCAGACGCGTCACGCAGTCCACGACGACCATCGCCGGGAGCGCGCCGTTGGTCAGAACATAGTCGCCGATGGACAACTCGTCGTGCGCCAGCGCGGTGCGAACGCGTTCGTCGTAGCCCTCATAGCTGCCGGAGATGAGGAGCAAATGCTCCTGCTGCGCCAGCTCGCGGGCGATGGGCTGGGTGAACTTCCGGCCCGCCGGGCCGAGGAGAATCACCCGCGTCGTCGCGGTCTTCAATTGCTCAACTGCTTCAAAGAGCGGCTCAGGCTTCAACAGCATTCCCGGTCCGCCGCCGAATGGACGGTCGTCCACCGTGCGGTGCCGGTCGTGCGTGTAGTCCCGCAGATTGTGGATGCGCAGGTCCAGCTTGCCTGCGTCGCGCGCGCGCTTGACGATGCTTTCGTCCAGCGGCCCCGCGAACATCCCCGGAAACAAAGTGAGCACATCTATCTTCATGCTCGGTGTCGCGCGGTCCGGTCGCGCTCCGGCCCGTGCCGGTCAGTCTTCGATAATCTCCACGGCGCAGCGGATGCCGCGCTTGGCCGCGCCCACCTGCGCCAGCGAGCGGATGGCCTGAATCGTCGCGCCCTGCTTGCCGATGATTTTGCCCACATCGGTCGGGTGCAGGCGCAACTCGTAAAGCGTCTGCCCGCCCTGCTCGACCGGCGTGACGGTCACCGCGTCGGGCCGGTCCACGAGGCCCTTCACGACATATTCGAGGAAGGCCTGCATGGCGGGATTACTTGGCGGCGGCGGCGCGACGCGCCTTCCGCATGAAGCTCGCCACGGTGTCGCTGGGCTGCGCGCCCTTGCTGACCCAGTAATCGGCGCGTTCGAGGTTGAGCTTGAAGTTGTTGTCCTTCTGGCCCGGCTGATAAGTGCCGATTTCCTCGATGAACTTGCCGTCACGCGGGCTGCGGCCATCGGCCACGACCACGCGGAACGCCGGCGTATTGCGCGCGCCGACTCGCTTCAAACGGATTTTGACTGGCATAAAATCGTTTCGTTGCACCGTTGCGCCGCGTCTTTACGGGCACGCGTCGCCAACGGTCCTTATCAAAAAGGAGCGGGAGGTTAGCCATCCGGTTGCAACGGAGGCAAGAACTGATTTTGGCCTTGGGAACACCCGGGGCCGGGGTGGAAACGGGGTTCGCCGTTGACAGCCGCCGTCCGGGTCCGCTGAATTCGCGCCGCAACCAGAACGTCGCAACCACCGCTCAATTATGAAATTCACCTCCGCCCTGTTCACGCTCGCCACCAGCGCGCTACTTTCCCTCCCCGCCCTTGCCGCCGAGGAAGGCTTCAAGTCACTGTTCGATGGCAAGACGCTCACCGGCTGGGAGGGCCGCAAGGAACATTGGTCCGTCGAGGACGGGGCCATCACGGGTATCACGACCAAGGAAACTCCGGCCAAGGGGAACAACTTCCTCATCGCAAAAAACGGCGACCAGAACCGCATCGTCGGCGACTTCGAGCTGCGCCTGTCCTACAAGTTCTCCAGCGAGTGGGGCAACTCTGGCATCCAGTTCCGCAGCAAGGCGCTGCCGGATTTCGTGGTGAGCGGCTATCAAGCGGACTGCGAAGTGGGTAAAAAGTATTCCGGCATTCTCTACGAGGAGAAGGGGCGCGGCATCCTCGCCAATCGCGGCGAGAAAGTGGTCGTCAAGGAGCAGGAGAAAAAGGAACCGAAGGACAAGGATTTCAAAATCGAGGTCGCCGGCTCGCTCGGCAAGACCGAGGAAATCCAGGCGAAGATCAACGTGAACGGCTGGAACGAATACGTCGTGATCGCGAAGGGCAACCACATCCAGCAGTTCATCAACGGCGTGCCGACCGTGGACGTGACAGATGAAACCAAGGTCGGGGCCAGGGACGGCATCCTCGCACTGCAACTGCACGCCGGCCCGCCGATGAAGATTCAGTTCAAGGACATCCGCATCAAGGAACTCAAGTAATTCCGCCGAACAGCCATTTCGAGAGCGCGTCGTGAGACGCGCTCTTTTTGTTTCAGGCACTTTCTCCTCCACACTTCCTCCGCTACGCTGACCTCGTGGACATCGCCGCCAACATCACCGTTCTCCGCGACCGCATCGCAGCCGCCTGTGCCCGTGCGGGTCGCAACCCTGCGTCCGTCACGCTCATGGCCGTGAGCAAGAACCAGCCGCCTGAGGCCGTTCGCGCCGCGCTGGACGCGGGCCTGACTTGCTTCGGCGAAAACCGCGTGCAGGAGGCGAAGGCGAAAATCCCGCTCTGTCCCGGACGCGCCCGCTGGCAGATGATCGGCCACCTCCAGTCCAACAAGTGCCGCGACGCCGTGGCGCTCTTCGAGATGATTCAGAGCGTGGACAGCCTCGCGCTGGCGCAGGAACTGAACAAGCAATGCGAAAAGGCCGCGAAGACGATGCCCATCCTTCTCGAAGTCAACGTGGCCGGTGAGGCCAGCAAGTTCGGTTACTCACCCGCCGCATTGCTCGCCGAGTTCCTCGCGCTGAACCAGCTGCCGCGTCTCGAAGTCCACGGCTTGATGACCATCGCGCCCTACACGCCGACGCCGGAGCGCGTGCGTCCCGTCTTTCGCCGGCTGCGCGAGTTGAAGGCCGAGTGCGAGCAACTCCTCGGCGCGCCGCTCCCGCAACTCAGCATGGGCATGAGCGGCGACTTTGAAATCGCCATCGAGGAGGGCGCGACCCTTGTGCGCATCGGCACCGCGCTCTTCGGCCCGCGTCCGAAGAAGTCCGAGGAGCAGGCCGCTGAGTAGTCTGCAATTTTTCCGCGCCAGCCCGCACCGCTTCGGCTAAAGTTCCTCCGCTCATGAAGACCCTTTACCTCGACGTGTTCAGCGGCCTGAGCGGCGACATGTTCATCGGCGCGCTGCTGGACCTGGGCGTGGACTTCCGCCAGCTCGAATATGGCCTCGCGAAGCTGAACCTCGACGGCTACCGCCTTGAACACCGCCGCGCGGCCAAGTGCGGCATCGAGGGCGTGAAATTCGACGTGCATCTGGCTGCGGAGTGCGGGCATGAGCACAGTCATGACGAGGGGCCGGATTACCACGCACATTCCCATTCGCACAGCCACGGCCCCGGCGACCACGCGCATTCGCACTCGCACGGGCCAGGCGACGCCGACCTTTCGCACGACGGCAGCCGGAACTTTCACCAGATCAAGGAACTCATCCGCACCTGCGCGCTTTCGGACTGGGTGAAGGAAAAATCCATTGCCGTCTTCCATCGCATCGCCGTGGCGGAGGGGAAGATTCATGGGATGCCGCCGGAACAGGTCCACTTCCACGAAGTCGGTGCGGTGGACTCCATCGTGGACATCGTGGGTGGCTGCCTCGCGCTGGAGCTGTTGGGCAAACCGCGCGTGCTCGCGTCCGCCGTCGTTGAAGGCACCGGCTGGGTGAAGTGCGCCCACGGACGGATGCCGCTGCCCGCGCCGGCCAC
>JACXTT010010491.1_pt1 | contig 12476 bp, 13 predicted proteins | sample 9270951 | NCBI WGS metagenome assembly JACXTT01 (sample SAMN15532306, study PRJNA645909) | rock metagenome | isolation source: weathered quartz diorite | place: Puerto Rico | collected 2017-06-21 | reverse complement strand
GCGGCGGCCGCCGCGAGCGGGGCGCGGGTGTTAAAACGGTGCAAAACAACATTCTTGACGCGCATAGGTGACCTCAAAACGTTTGAGCGCTAGCTCCAAAACGCTATATCATAAAGCACTCTGCCAATATCCGAGCAACAAACATGAGCAACAACCCCTCCGACCTGAAGGCCAGCGGCCTGAAAGCGACCCTGCCCCGCCTGAAAATCCTCGAAATTTTTCAGAACAGCGACGTGCGCCACCTGACCGCGGAAGACGTGTACAAGCAGCTGCTGACCGAGAACCTCGACGTCGGCCTGGCCACCGTGTACCGCGTGCTGACCCAGTTCGAACAGGCCGGCCTGCTCAACCGTAACCACTTCGAGACGGGCAAGGCGATCTTCGAGCTGAACGCCGGTTCGCACCACGACCACCTGGTATGCCTGGATTGCGGCCGCGTGGAAGAGTTCTTCGACGAAGAGATCGAGTCGCGCCAGAACAGGATCGCCGCCGAGCGCGGTTTCAGCATCGCCGAGCATGCGCTGGCCATTTACGGCAACTGCGTCAAGCCGGCCTGTCCGCACCGCCACTAATTCACGCCTGTCGCCCCTGCGGAGGCAGGGGCCTATGCTGAATGAGCGACTCACGCGGCGTATGGGTTCCTGCCTACGCAGGAACGACAAGCTTTCTAGCCGTGGCTCAAGGCATTCGACAGCAGCTTGGCCGTGATGTCGACAATCGGGATCACCCGCTCGTAGGCCATGCGGGTCGGGCCGATCACCCCGAGGGTGCCGACGATGGTGCCGTTGACCTCGTACGGCGCCGTCACCACGCTCATCTCGTCCATCGGCACCAGCTTCGATTCGCCGCCGATGAAAATCTGCACGCCCGTCGCTTTACTTGACACGTCAAGTAATTGCATCAGGCCGGTCTTCTGCTCGAACATGTCGAACATCTGGCGCAGCGACGTCATGTTCGACGACAGGTCCGACACCGACAGCAGGTTGCGCTCGCCGGAGATGACCATGTCGTCGGACTGGTCGGCCATCGCCTCGCTGCCCGCCTCGACCGCCGCCTGCATCAGCCGGCTCATGTCGTCGCGCAGCTGGCGCAGTTCGCCCGTGACGCGCGCGCGCACCTGGTCGAACGACAGGCCGCCGTAGTTCTGGTTGATGTAGTTGGCCGACTGGATCAGCTGGGCCGGCGTGTAGTCCACGTCGGTCAGAAGCAGGCGGTTCTGGACGTCGCCGCGCGGATCGACGATCACCAGCAGGATGCGCTTTTCCGACAGGCGCAGAAATTCGATCTGCTGGAACACCGACTCGCGCCGCGGGCTCATGACGACGCCGGCGAACTGCGACAGTGACGACAGCATCTGCGCCGCGTTCGAGATGATTTTCTGCGGCTGCGGCGCCTGCAGGCGCATGCGCGACTCGACCGCGTGCTCGTCGATCTGCTGCACCGTCAGCAGGGTGTCGACAAACATGCGGTAGCCGCGCGGGGTCGGGATGCGGCCGGCCGAGGTGTGCGGGCTGGCCACGTAGCCCATCTCCTCGAGATCGGCCATGATGTTGCGGATGGTCGCTGGCGACAGGTCGAGGCCGGAGATTTTCGAAAGCGCGCGCGAGCCTACCGGCTGGCCGTCGGCGATGTAGCGCTCGACCAGGGCCTTGAGGAGGGTTTGTGCGCGGGTATCGAGTTGCATGGTGATGGCATTCTGGGTCAGCTGACACCCTCATTATGCACGTTCGCCGCGCCGCTGTGCAGTGCGGCGCCGCAATGGATCAGTCATGATGGCGCTCCAGCCAGTCGATCAGCTCGTCGAAATCGGCGCAGATCGCGTCCGGCTCGACCCCGTGCTCGAGATGGCGGGTGCTGCCGGTGCGGTTGAGCCACACCGCGCGCAGGCCGGCCTGCTGGGCGCCGCGCACGTCGAGCAGCACGTCGTCGCCCACGTACACGGCCTCGTGCGGCGCCACGCCCAGTTCGCCGCAGGCGGCCAGGAAAATCGCCGGCCCGGGCTTGGCGCTGCCGAACTCGTGCGCCGCGACCGACACCTTGAAGTGGTGCGCGATGCCGATCGCGCGCAGGTCGGCGTTGCCGTTCGACACCGAGCCGACCAGCACGCGGCGCCCCAGCCGCTCGAGCCCGTGCAGCACGTCGGCGTAGGGCGTCACGGTATTGCGGGCGGCAAAGAAATGCTCCATCGCCAGGTCGACCTTGGCGCTGTCCTCGCCCGCCTCGGCGAAGGCCAGCAGCAGGCCGGCGCGGCGCAGCGCGCCCAGGTCGAGGTGGTAGCCCGGCTCGCGCTCGAGCAGGGCCAGGCGCGCCGCGCGCAGGCTGTCGATGGTGTGCGCGGCGGCCACCGGCGGGGCGTGGCGCTGCAGCCAGGCGTACAGGGACAGTTCGGCCTGGGCGATGACGGGCGCGATCGGCCACAGGGTGTCGTCGAGGTCGAACAGCACGGCTTTCGGCCAGGCGGGGCGGCGGGTGTCGGTCATGGAAGCGATGTTGGTAAGAGCGAGTCGAGCATAGCGAGGCCGGGCCGGAAAATCAAATCGCGCGCGTCCGTTACACGGTGATACATCAGTAATGGCGCCGCGACTTGCCAAATGCACTAAAATGACGACCAATTTGTCTGTCCCGCGGTACGGCGCGAGCCCTCCCCGCCTTACCCTGTCGTATTTGGAGAAACCATGAAAAGTATGATCCTGCGTTCGAGCGTCGCGCTCGCCTGCGCGCTGAGCCTCGCCGCATGCGGTGGCGGCAGCGGCAACCTGTTGCTCGGCGGCAGCATCATCGGCCTGCACAAAGATGGCCTGGTGTTGCAAAACAAGGGCGGCGACCCGCTGACCATTTCGTCTGGCCAGACTACGTTCGCCTTTTCCAAGCTGCTGAGCAACGACGAGGACTACGAGGTCACCGTCAGGACCCAGCCAACGGGCGCCAAATGCGTGCCGGACCCGGCCACGAACAAGGGCCGCACCGGCGCGTTCAACGTCACTTCGGTGGTCGTGCACTGCCAGACCGACTACTACACCCTGGGCGGCCATGTCGACCATCTCGACGCCGAGGGCCTGGTGCTGGTCAACGGCGCGGACAGCCTGGCCGTGCCGGCCAACGCCACCAGTTTCACCTTCGGCACCGCCGTATTCAACGGCGATTCCTATGGCGTCACCGTGCTCAGGCAGCCGACCGGCCGCACCTGCGAGGTCACCAACGGCAGCGGCAAGATGGGCGACGCCAAGGTGGACAACGTGCAAGTCAGCTGCCACCCCTGATCGCCCCCATTCTGGAGAACTCTATGACTTTCAAATTTACGCGCCCTGCGCTGGCGATCGCGCTGGCGCTGACCCTGGCCGCCTGCGGCGGCAAAGCCAGCTTTACGGTCGGCGGCACCATCGAAGGACTGCAATACGACGGATTGGTCCTGGCGACCAACGGGATGAGCCTGGCGGTGCCGCGCAATGCGACCACGTTCAGCTTCCCCAATACGCTTTCCTACGGCGAGGTGTACGAAGTCTCGGCCACGGCCCAGCCGGCCCATCAATCCTGCGTGGTCGGCGCTTACGTTGATGCCGCCAACAAGGTTCACGGCGGCGCGAAAGATACCGCCGGCCGCCTGGCGGTGATCGATGTGGGTGTTCGCTGCGCGCTCACCACGCAAACGCTGACCGTCAAGATCACCGGCCTGACCTCGGACGGCCTGCAACTGACCAACGGCAACGATCAACTCACGATCACCCCGCTGGCCACCGGTGGTGACGTCTCCGCCACCTTTGCCGGCGGGGTCGCCTATGGTGTGACGTACGGCGTGACCGTGCTGACCCAGCCGACCAAGCAAGTTTGCACCGTGAGCGGCGGCGCCGGCAGCGGCGAAGGCACCAGCAACCCCAACGGCACCGGCACGATGGGCGACAAGCCGGTCAGCGACCTGCTCGTGACCTGCAAATAGAAGGGGTGAGAAAGATATTGCTTCCAGGCATATCTGGTATGCGAAAGAAAAATTGGAGATATATGCTGTAGCGCAGCATAATGCACCTGTCTCCTCCAACTCTCCTTAAAAAAGAATTGGATTTCAAGCCCGCTCAACAGCGGGCTTTTTTTTGTTCCAGCTTACTCATCGCCGGACTTCAGTCGGCTCAGTGCAGCTTGGTACACCACGCTGTCCTCACGCTTGTCCACCGCCATCACCATCACGACAAGGACATCGTCCTCCACGCCATACACCAGACGAAAGCCTTGCTTCCTGAGCTTTATCTTGTAAAAACCCGCGAGCTGACCATGAAGCGCCGAGCCCGGCACGTGAGGATTGTCCAGACGTTTCCTGAGAAGCTTGCGCAGCGGTTCTTTTACCGACCCATCGAGCGCCTGCCATTCGGCCCATGCCGATGGCACGAATTTGAGCCGATACTTAGTGCCGGGCATCTGCGCTTTCAGATTGAGTCAATGTCAACCTCGATCGCATTTGCCCGCTCACCCATGCGAGACAGCACCTTGCTATGCAGGTCCCGGTCCGCCAATTCCGCCAATTCCGCCAGCATTGCCGCGAACATGGCCGGCTCGATCATGTAGAACGCCGCCTTGTTGTGATTCAGCACCGCGACAGGTCGGCTGCCCGCTTGCCGAAGCACGGCCGAGGGATTCCTTTTGAACTCGGACATGCTCACCGTGATATCAGAAAAGATCGTTTCCATTTCGGCTCCTAAATTAGCGCCAATTATAGCGCTATTTTGTTCCGAGCATCCGGTCAAGCGCCACATCAAGACATTACTTCCGACCATGCTTGCGAGTACGGAATTGACCGGCGCTGCGCGTCTGCGGCGGCGGGCTCGACGGCGGCGCAATGGCGCTGCCTGATCCGCAGCCGGCGGCGGCAAAGAAAAATTGGGGCAGGTCCGCAGGCGCCAGACCTCGGCGGATCGCAGGCTGCCGGCGCCGGCGCGCAGCCGGGCATCGTAATCCGTGCAAAACTGGCATCATGGGCGAGAGACCATCGTCAGGAGGGCAATGTGCCGACCGAACAACTGGGAGACTACGAAATCGATTATTCCGGGGTCAGGATGACCGACGTCGAAGGCTGGGCGGCCTATGTGACGATCTACGGCCCGTCGCCCAACCCGATGCATCGCAACAGCATCGTGCCGGCGCAGCGCGTGGCCGTCGAACACGTGTTCGACACCGAGGCCGAGGCCGAGGCGGAAGCGCGCAAGGCGGCGCTGGCGATGCTCGACGAAAAGGCGCCTAAGCCGCCGGTTTGAGCAGGTTGGCCAGCGCGACATACTGCGCCAGCCCCACCGCTTCCGGCCGCGCGGTCGGGTCGATGCCCGCTTCGATGATCTGCGCCTCGGTGAACATGCCGGCCAGGCAGTTGCGGATCACCTTGCGGCGCTGCGAGAACGCCTTCAGCACCACCGCCTCGAGCGTGGCGCCGTCGCAGGCGAGCTGCTCGCGCACCGGCACCATGCGCACGATCGCCGATTCCACCTGCGGCGGCGGATCGAAGGCAGTGGGCGGCACGATGAACAGCAGCGACATGTCGTAGCGCCACTGCAGCATCACCGACAGCCGGCCGTAGGCCTTGCCGCCCGGTTCGGCCACCATGCGCTCGACCACTTCCTTTTGCAGCATGAAGTGCTGGTCTTCGATCAGGTGGGCGAATTCGGCCAGGTGGAACAGCAGCGGGCTGGAGATGTTGTACGGCAGGTTGCCGACCACGCGCAGCTTCTGCCCTTCCGGCACGGGAATGCTGCCGAAGTCGAACTTGAGCGCGTCGCCGGAATGGATCGTCAGCTTGTCGCGCGGGAAGGATTTTTCGAGGCGGGCCACCAGGTCGCGGTCCAGTTCGACGACATGCATGTGCGGCAGGCGCTTGAGGATCAGCGCCGTCATCGCGGCCAGCCCCGGGCCGATTTCGACCATCGCCTGGCCCGGTTCCGGGTCGATCGCGTCGATGATGTTATCGAGGACGAATTTGTCGGTCAGGAAGTTCTGGCCGAAGCGTTTGCGGGCGACGTGTTTCATGGGTGTTCTTTTCTTGATTTAAGGGACGCGGCGCTGGGCGGCGGCCATCTGCAGCGCGCTGCGGATCGCTTCTTCCATGCTGGCGCAGTCGGCGTGGCCGAGGCCAAGCGCGGCCAGGTCGAGCGCGGTGCCGTGGTCGACCGAGGTGCGGATCAGCGGCAGCCCGAGCGTGATGTTGACGCCGCGCCCGAAGGTAGCGTGCTTGAGGACGGGCAGGCCCTGGTCGTGGTACATCGCCAGCACGCAGTCGGCGTCCTGCAGGTATTTCGGCTGGAACAGCGTGTCGGCCGGATAAGGGCCGCGCGCATCGATGCCGCGCGCACGCGCCGCTTCCAGGGCCGGGATGATGGTGTCGATCTCTTCGCGTCCCAGGTAGCCGTTCTCCCCCGCGTGCGGGTTCAGGCCGGCCACCAGGATGCGCGGCGCCGCGATGCCGAACTTGCGCTTCAGGTCGGCGTCAATGATGTCGAGTACGCGCGCAAGACTATCCTGGGTGATGGCGTCGGGCACCGCGCGCAGCGGCAGGTGGGTGGTCGCCAGCGCCACCCGCAGAGGCGCGCCGCCGGCCGCGGTGGCGCCGGCCAGCATCATCACCACCAGCGGCGTGCCGGTCTTCTCGGCCAGGTATTCGGTATGGCCGGAAAACGCCACGCCGGCGTCGTTGATGGTGCTCTTTTGCAGCGGCGCGGTGACCATCGCGGCGAACCAGCCGGCTTGTATGCCTTCGACCGCCAGGTCGAGCGTGGCCAGCACGTAGCGGCCATTGGCGGCGTCCAGCACGCCCGGGGTGACGTGGGCCGCCAGCGGCACGTCGATCACGGTCAGGCGTTCGGGGCCGAAGTGCGGCAGGCCGCCGTTGCGCAGCGCCTGCGTGGACAAGGCGGCGATGCGGATCGCCGGGTCGATGTCGCCGGCGATCATCGCCAGGAAAGCGGCGTCGCCGATCAGCACGCAGTTGACCTCGCGCCGCATCGCCCACGCCGCGCGCAGGGAGATTTCCGGGCCGATCCCGGCAGGCTCGCCGGTGGTGATGGCGATCGCGGGACGGGTGCCGGTCATGCCTTTACTTTTCCTCGCGGAACTCGACGTAAGCGCGGTCGCGCACCTGGCGCGCCCAGTCTTCGGTCGCCTCCTGCATCTTGCGCTCGCGGATCACGTTGCGCGCCATGTTGCGCTCTTTCTCTTGCGACTGGTCGTCGCTCTTGCGCTCGAGCACTTCGACCAGGTGCACGCCGAACGGCGTCTCGACCGGGCCGCCGATTTCACCCGGCTTGAGCGCGTTCACCACCGCTTCGAATTCCGGCACCGAGTCGCCCGGCGCCATCCAGCCCAGGTCGCCGCCCTTGGAGGCCGACGCGTCGTTCGAGAACAGGCGCGCCAGGTCTTCGAACTTGGCGGCCTTGTTGTCGAGGCGCTCTTTCAGTTCGGTCAGCTTGCGCTTCGCTTCCACCGCCGTCATGGTCGGGGTGACCTTGAGCAGGATGTGGCGCACATGGCTCTGCTGCTGGACGGCGCTGGCCTGCTGGGCCGCGGCGGCGTTGCGCTTGCCCACCAGCTTGAGCAGGTGGAAGCCGGTGTTGCTGCGGATGACAGGGGTGACCTGGCCCGGCGACAGCTTGAGCAGTTCGCCCGAGAACAGCGGCGGCAGGCGGTTGGCGTCGCGCCAGCCCACTTCGCCGCCCTTGAGCGCATCCGGCGCGTCCGAATAGGTGGCGGCGATCTTGGCGAAATCGGCGCCGGTGCGCAGCTGGCGCGCCACTTCGTCGGCGCGCGCCTTGCGGGCGGCGATCTGCTCGGGCGTCGCGTTCTGCGGGATGCTCACCAGGATCTGCGAAACGTTGACCTCGACCTGCTCGGCCGCGGCGGCTTTTTCGGCCGCCAGGTAGGTGTCCACCTCGGCGTCGGAGATCTGGATCTTGTTGTCGACCTCGTGCTCGCGCAGGCGCTGCATCATGATCTCGTTGCGGATCTCCTCGCGGAAGGTGGCGTAGGGCATGCCTTCCTTTTCCATCTGGTTGCGCATGTCCTGCAGGCTCATTTTCTGGCTTTCGGCGATGCGGCCGATCGCGCGATCGAGTTCCTGGTCGCTGACCTTCACGCCCATTTCCTTGGCCAGCTGCTGCTGCGCGCGTTCGACGATCATCGCCTCGACCACCTGGCGGCGCAGGTCGGCCGCTTCGGGCAGGGGCGCATTCGACGCCTTCATGCGCGCTTCAATGCTGCGCAGGCGCGCGGCGATTTCATTGTTCGTGATGACGTCGTCGTTGACCACCACGGCGATCGAATCGATCACATGGGCCGAACTGGACGCCGGCGGCAGGAAACCGGTCGATGGCTTGACGGCGGCGGGCTTGGCCGCGGGCGTTTGCGCGGAGGCCTGGCCGGCGGCCAGAGTGCACAGCAGGACTGCGGCGATGTTCAGTTGGTGCAAACGGATATTACGCATAATCGAAAGTGGCACTCATATTCAGGTGAATGAAAAAAAACCGACATCGGCGCGCCTAGCGGCCGGTCTCAGGATTGAGCCGGGCATAGCCGGGGATGCTCTTGTAAAACGACTCCAGCGGATTGCCAAGTCCGAGTTTCGACAGGCCGTTCAGCTCGAGCTGGAAGAAAATCGGCGTCGAGGTGGTCTGGGCCGCCGTCACGAAACGCTGCGCGCCCATCCGGAACACCCAGCAATCGGCCTTGTACTCGAGCCCCACCAGGCTCTCGAGCACCTTGCGGTCGCGCAGCTCGTAGCTGACCCGGCCCACGCCGTACCAGCGCGCCGACAAGGGCCACTGGCTCGACAGGTCGATGTTCTTGAAACTGTCGCGCACGTAGCGGTATTCGGCGTTGACCACTTTCTTCTGGCCCGGCTGCCACTGCACGCCGTAGTTCGAACTGAACACGCTGCGCGCGCTCGCATTGTATTGTATCGCGCTGTCGAAGCTCCAATCGTCGGCGATGCGGCCGGCGGCGGCCAGCAGCACGTCGGAGCGGCTCTGGTTCAGCTTCGCGTTCGGATCGAGCTGCACGCGCTGGTCGCTGAAGTAGAAGCGCTGCCCCAGCGCCAGGCGCAGGCGCTCGGCGCCGCTGCTTTCGATGTAGCGCGACACCAGCGCCGCGGTGACCTGGTTGGCGTCGGCGACCCGGTCCGAGCCGATGAAGCGGTTCTCGGTGAAGATCTGGGCGAAGTTGAAGCCCGCTTCGGCGCTGTCGAAATTGGGGAACTGGCTCTGGTCCTTGTACGGGGTGCGCACGTAGAACAGACGCGGCTCGAGCGTCTGCGTGACGGCGCGGCCGAACAGCTTGCTGTCGCGCTCGAACACCATGCCGCTGTCGAGCGAGAAGGTGGGCAGCGCGCGCGCCAGCGAAGTGCCGGCCGCGCCCGGGTTGAAGCTGGCGCCATCGAGGTCGTACTTGGCGGCGTTGAACATCACCTTCGGCGTGATGAAATAGCCGGGTCGCACGAAGGGATACGACACCTGCGGCACCAGCACCGCGCGGTTGCCGTTCACTTGGGTCGGGTGCGAGAAGCGCGTCATCTCCGCGTCGACCGCCCAGTCGAAGCCGGCGACGTCGTAGCGGCCCGTGTGGAAGTTAATCTGCGGCAGGCGGTCGTAAGGGCGCGGCACCGCCAGGCTAGGATTGGTCGCCGCCGCCGGGTCCTGCAGCACCTGGTAGTTCTGCACGCGCGCGGTCAGGCTCCAGTAGGGCCGCTGGTAGTCGGTGCGCAGTTCGCGCAGCAGCTGGCGCTCGGCGCTGTTGGCGATCGATTTCGAAAAATCGCTCGGGTACTTGTCGTCCGACGCCGCGTGGATGTACCAGCCGTACGACAGGCCCGGCGCGATCGCCTGCGAGTGCTGCGAGTTGACCAGCCAGCGGTCGGTATTGGTGACGCGGTCGTGCACCAGCAGTTCGGCATGGGTCTCGCCGTTGTAAGGGCCGGCGTCGGTCTCGCCGATGTAGCGCGCGGTCGCGCCCATCTGCAGGCCGCGGCGCAGGATCAGGCGCGGATACAGGGTCAGGTCGCGGTTCGGCGCGATGTTGAAATAGTACGGCACCATCACTTCGCCCGAGCCCTTCGAGCCGAAGCCGATCGACGGCGGCAGCCAGCCGGAGCGGCGCGAACCGGACAGCGAGAACGACATCGCCGGGGTGCCGATGATCGGCACGCCCTTGAAGTACACGATGGTCTTGCCGGCCGTGCCGACGTCGCGCCCGCTGTCCAGGTTCAGCGTGTCGGCCTTCAGGTACCAGTCGGGATTGGGCCCCTCGCAGGTGCTGTAGGTGCCGTCGGCCACCACCGCCTCGTCTTCGTTGATGAAGTCGATGCGGTTGGCTTTGCCCTGCGCGTTGTTCAACTCCAGCCGATATTCCGGATGCAGCACCCAGCCGCGGCCGGAATCGAGCGCCAGCTGCAGCGCGTCGCCCTTGTAGCGGTCGCCGAAGCGCCACATCTGCACATGGCCCTGCGCCGTGACCTGGTCCTCGACCACCTTGTAGCAGGCGGTATCGGCGGTCAGGCGGGTCTGGCCCTTGACCAGTTCGGCGTCGCGCACCAGGTTCACTTCGCGGTCAGGGCTGCCGGTGATTTCCTCCGCCCGCACCACGGTCGGCGCGTTCGGGTCGTCCACGTGCGGACGCTTGGCGACCGTTTGCGCATGCAGCGGCCCCGCCGTGACGGTGACGAGCGCACTGAGGACGAGCACCCAGCGTTGCGAGGGTTGTGGGGCTGATAACCAGCTCATGTGATGGGTGCAAACACCATTGAAGGGCGATTTTTTGGGGCTAATCCCTTATTATATGGGAATTGCCACATTCCTCCGGATTCTACAGGTCGCTTCATGTCTTTATTGTCATCACCTACCACCGCAACGACCTCGCCCGACGCCCGCCTGGTTCAACTGAACAGCTGGCTCGACACGCTTGGACTGGTCCGGGTCGAAAGCCGCCGCCCGGCTTCGTCCGACGCCAGCTTCCGGCGCTACTTCCGGCTCGACGTGCTGCCCGAGCTGCAGGACAAGCTGGGCGCGACCCTGATCGCGATGGACGCTCCGCCAGAGCGCGAGAACGTCCCGGCCTTCATCCACGTGGCCGGCCTGCTGATGGAGGCCGGCGTCAACGTGCCGGCCATCGTCGCGCGCGACGTGCCGAACGGCTTCCTGCTGCTGTCGGACCTGGGCACCACCACTTACCTGGCGCGCCTCGATTCCGACAACGCCGCCTTCATGTACTCCGACGCGGTCGACGCGCTGATCAAGTTCCAGCTCACCAGCCAGCCCGGCGTGCTGCCCGACTTCGACCGCGCCTTCGTGATGCGCGAAATGAACCTGTTCCCCGAATGGTTCGTCGGCAAGCACCTGGGCGTGACGCTGTCGCCCGCGCAGCAGGCCCAGCTCGACGCCGTGTTCGAGGCGATCGCCTCCAACGTGCTGGCGCAGCAGCAGGTGTTCATGCACCGCGACTACCACTCGCGCAACCTGATGTTCATGGACCAGAACAACCCGGGCGTGCTCGATTTTCAGGACGCCGTGTACGGGCCGGTCACCTACGACCTCGGCTCGCTGCTGCGCGACGCCTACATCCAGTGGGACGAAGAGATCGTGCTGGACTGGGTGGTGCGCTACTGGCAGCGCGCCAAGCAGGTCGGCCTGCCGGTCAATCCGGACATCGACGCGTTCTACCGCGACTTCGAATTCATGGCCCTGCAGCGCCACCTGAAAATCCTCGGCATCTTCTGCCGCCTGAACTACCGCGACGGCAAGGCCATCTACATGGGCGACCTGCCGACGGTGATGGATTACGTGCGCAAGACCGCCAACCGCTACACCGCCCTGAAACCGCTGGTGCGCCTGCTCGACGAGCTCGAGGAAAAGGCGCCGCAGGTTGGCTACACCTTCTGATCGGACTCCCATGAAAGCCATGATTTTTGCCGCCGGGCGCGGCGAGCGCATGCGTCCGCTGACCGACGCCTGCCCGAAGCCGCTGCTGAAGGTGCGCGGCCGGCCCCTGATCACCTGGCAGGTGCTCAACCTGGTGCGCGCCGGGATCACCGAGATCGTCATCAACCACGCCCACCTCGGCCACATGATCGAGGAAGAGCTGGGCGACGGCAGCAAGTACGGCGCGAAAATCGTCTACTCGCGCGAGGAAACCGCGCTCGAGACCGCGGGCGGCATCGCCAACGCGCTGCACCTGCTGGGCGACGAGCCCTTCGTGGCGGTGTCGGGCGATATCTACTGTCCCTACTTCGACTTCACCCAGGTGAAAGACGTCCTGCACGACAAGGACATGTGGGGCATTCCCTACCCGCCCGACAAGCGCGACGTGGCCTGGCTGTACCTGACGCCGAACCCCTGGCACAACCCGGACGGCGACTTCGCCATCAACATGTATTCGCTGTCGAACGAAGGTTCGCCGAAATGGAACTTCGCCGGCATCGGCGTGTACCGGCCCGAGATGTTCGCCGGGATCGCCCCGGGCGA
>JACXTT010010490.1_pt1 | contig 12477 bp, 8 predicted proteins | sample 9270951 | NCBI WGS metagenome assembly JACXTT01 (sample SAMN15532306, study PRJNA645909) | rock metagenome | isolation source: weathered quartz diorite | place: Puerto Rico | collected 2017-06-21 | reverse complement strand
GACCCGGCGGGTCGCATCGCGCCGGCGGCGTCGCGGCTGAGCCGACCGTTCAGGGGCGGCACCATCCGGCGCGTCGGGCGGCGCGGCGGTCCGGCGCGGGAGGCGAGGCAGGCATGAGCGAACAGGTCGTTCTCGACATCCGGAGGATCCTGGACATCCTTCCGCACCGCTATCCTTTCCTGCTGGTCGATCGGATCGTGGCGATGGAAGCGGGGCGCAGGGTCGTGGGGATCAAGAACGTCACCTTCAACGAGCCCTTCTTCCAGGGGCACTTCCCGGGCAACCCGGTGATGCCCGGGGTCCTGATCGTCGAGGCGATGGCACAGGTGGGCGCGGTCCTGCTCCTCCAGGGCGTGCCGGACCGCGAGCGCAAGCTCGTCTACTTCGCCGGGATCGACCGGGCGAGGTTCCGCCGGCCGGTCACGCCGGGGGACCAGGTCCGGTTCGAAGTCGACGTCCTGAAGCTGCGCTCGCGCTCGGCGCGGCTCCGCGGCGAGGCCTTCGTGGACGGCGCGCTGGTCGCGGAGGCGGAGCTGTTCTCCTCCATGGTCGACCGCGATGGTGGCGAGAGCCACGGGGAGGCGGGGTGAGCCGCCCCGCGGCGATCCATCCGACCGCCCAGATCGACCCGGGCGCGCGCCTCGGAGAGGGGGCCGAAGTAGGGGCCTTCAGCGTCATCGGGCCCGAGGTGTCCGTGGGGCCCGACTGCGTCATCGGTCCGCACGCCGTCCTCGAAGGGCCCACCACGATCGGAGCGCGCTGCCGGGTGCTCCCGTTCGCCTGCATCGGGACGCCGCCGCAGGATCTGAAGTACCGCGGAGAGCGCACCACGCTTGAGATCGGCGACGACAACATCTTCCGTGAAGGGGTGACGGTTCACCGCGGGACGTCGGGCGGCGGCGGCGTGACACGCGTCGGCTCGCGCAATCTGCTGATGGCTCAGACGCACGTGGCGCACGATTGCCAGGTCGGGAGCGACGTGATCTTCGCCAATGCCGCCACGCTGGCCGGTCATGTCACGGTGGAGGACTGCGCCACCATCGGGGCGTTCTCCGGAGTGCACCAGTTCTGTCGCGTCGGGGAGCAGGCCTACGTCGGCGGCTATTCGGTGATCACCCAGGACGCGCTGCCCTACGTGCTCACGGTGGGCAATCGCGCCCGCAGCTTCGGGATCAACGTCATTGGCCTGGAGCGCAGGAAAGTCCCTCCCCAGACGATCCAGGCCCTGAAACAGGCATACCGCATCCTGTTCCGCTCCAAGCTCACGCTGCAGGCGGCGATCGACCGCCTGGCGGGCGAGATGGCCGCGTGCCAGGAGGTGTGCCGGCTGGTCGAGTTCATCCGCGCCAGCCAGCGCGGGGTCATCCGCTGAGCGGCTGCGTGGGCGGAGGAGCCGGCGATCGGCCGGTGCAGGTGGCGGTCATCGGAGTCGGCAGCCTCGGACAGCACCACGCTCGCATCTTTGCGTCCCTTCCGGAGACTCGGCTGGCGGCGGTGGTCGATCGCGACCCGGCGCGGGCCTGCGAGGTCGCCGCCCGTCACGGCGTTGCCGCCCTGAACGATCACGCCGACCTGCCCCGCGGCATCGACGCGGTCAGCGTCGCCGTGCCCACCTCCACGCACGCGCCGGTCGTGGAGGACTGTCTGCGGCGCGGCTGGGCGGTCCTGGTCGAGAAGCCGATGGCGGCGACGGTCGCCGAGGCCGGGAGGATGGCGCGCGCCGCCGAGAGCGCCGGGCGTCCGCTCCTCGTCGGCCACACCGAGCGCTTCAACCCCGTGGTGCGGGCCGCGCTCTCCCGCGCGCGCGACCCCCGTTTCATCGAGGCGCACCGCCTGGGCGTCTTCACCGCGCGCAGCACCGACGTCGACGTGGTTCTCGACCTGATGATCCACGACCTCGACGTCGTCCTGAGCCTCGTCCCCTCGGGAGTGGCGTCGATCGATTCGGTGGGCGTGCACGCTCTGACGGAGAAGGTCGATATCGCCAATGCGCGGATCCGGTTCGACAACGGCTGCGTCGCCAATCTCACGGCCAGCCGCATCAGCACGGACCGCGTGCGCAAGCTGCGCATTTTCGAGCGCGACTCCTATGTGTCGATCGATTATGCCCGCCAGGAAGGGCTGGCCTACACTCTGAAGCGGTCGCCGGGCCAGAAGCCCGAGATCGCGCGCGAGGTGCTCGCGGTGGAATCCGAGGAGCCGCTGGTGGCCGAGCTGCGCGCCTTCGCCCGGCGCGTGCGGGGCGAGGACGCCCCGGCGGTGACGGCCGAGGAGGGGCTGAAGGCGCTCGAGACGGCGCTCAGGGTGGTGGAGCAGATCGCCACGGGCGGACCACGGGCCCGCTCATAGGATCCGCACGATGACCAGCGCGGGCCGTCTGGCCGACTACCTCGAGAGCCACATCCGGATCGGAGATTTTCCGGGCGCGTCCTACCTCGTGGCCGAGGAGACCCGCGTGCTGGCGGAGGGGGCGCTCGGCAGCGCGGTGCTGCGTCCCGAGCGGATCGCCGCGTCGACCGGCACGCTCTACGACCTCGCCTCGCTGACCAAGCCTCTGGCGGGGGCACTCCTGACGGCGCTTCTGGAGTCCGACGGGATTTTCGGTTTCGACGATCCGCTGTCGTGTCATCTTCCGGAATGGTCGCCGCGCGACGCGACCGCCCGGGTGACCCTCCTGGATCTGCTCACCCACCGCTCCGGTCTGCCGGCCTGGTACCCGCTGTACGTCCACGCCGCCGATCGGCCGTCGTGCCTCGCGTGGCTCAGCCGGCAGCCGCTCGAACGGCCGCCTCGCAGCCGCGTGGTCTACTCCGACCCGGGGTACATCCTCCTGGGCCTGGTCCTGGAGCGGGTGGCGGGAGCGCGTCTCGATCGCCTGTTCGCCGAGCGCGTCACGCGACCTCTGGGACTGGCTGATCTGATGTTCCGGCCCGGTGAAGCGCTGCGACCGCGGGTGGCCGCGACCGAGGCGGGCAACGCCAAGGAGCGTCTTCTCGCCGGGGCGGAGGCCGACCATTACAATGGGTGGCGCAGGGAGGTGGCCTGGGGCGAGCCGCACGATCTGAACGCGCGGCTGCTCGAGGGGGTCAGCGCGCACGCCGGCCTGTTCGGGACGGCCCGCGCCGTCCTTGCGGTCGCCCGGGAGTTCCTCGGCTGCGGGTCCGGTCTCCTGCGGGATCGAACGCAGGCCCTGTTCGGGACGAGCCTCACGGCGGGTCTCGGCCAGGATCGCTCGCTGGGATTCCTGCTCGCCACCGAGCCCGGCTCGAGCGCCGGCGGGGCGATATCCCGTGCCTCGTTCGGGCACACCGGATTCACGGGAACATCGCTCTGGATCGACCCGGACGCCCGGCGCGTCTACGTTCTCCTGACGAACCGGGTGCATCCCGAATTCAAGGAGATCGACATGAACGCCATCCGGCGGGGTTTCCACGATCTCGCCGCGGCCATCTGAGGGCGTCGCCGTCGACGGCGCGCCCGTCCGGCAGTCCCTCGCGAGGGTCGGTCAGGATCGATGCAACTCCTTTCGCTGCAGGAGTCGGTCGAACAGCCCACGGTCCGGTTGAGCCGTGCGGAAGCGGTGTTCGTGTCGGTCGGCCTGCACCTCTTCCTGCTCCTGCTGTTCCTTTTCGGCCCGCGGGTCGCCACTCTCCTTCTGCCCGAAACGATCATCCAGATGCTCGCGCCGCGGCCGCCCTTGGAGCGTCCCGCCGAGACGGCGATCCGGCTCGCGCAACCGGAGACCAAGACGCCGAAGACGCCCAAGGTGCCGCTCAAGTTCGCCTACGTGCGGACACCGGACGACAACCTGGTCGACAGGAACCCGACCGCGCCCTTGCTCTCGGACAAGAGCCGGCGGGCCCGGCAGGAGGTGCCGACGCCGCCGAATCTGAAGCAGTTCTCGATCGACCCGCACTCGCAGGGAGACACGGTCGAGCGCATTCGTCCGGACCCCCGTCTCAAGGAAGGGCGCGACACGCTCGAGCCGCCGAAGCCGCATCAGAAGGGGAACGCCGGGACCCAGGAACCCGAGGTCCCGCCGTCTCCGGCGGAGCAGGAGCCGGCCAAAGGAGAGGGCCCTCAGACCGCGGAGCGGCGGCCCGGGGGCGATGCCGGCAATTCCCCCGGAGCGGGATCGCTGATCGGGAGTTCCGCGCCGACATCGGCGTCAGGCATTTTTCCGCCGGCGGGGCAGGCGCCGGGAGCCGGTGGGGGACCGGCCGGTGCGGCCCCCGGAGCGGGGCGGTCGGCCCGTGTCTCGTCGGCGGCGCGCCAGAGCCTGCAGCGCGCCCTGGCCGGGGAGGGGGCCGAAAGCAAGAATCTGTTCGACAATCCGTCCTATCTCGAGCCCCGCATCGCGGTCGGCACGATGTCGTTCGACACGCAGGATTTCCCCTGGGGCGACTATATGCGCCGGGTGAAGATCATCGTCGAGAACAACTGGCAGAATCGTCTGCCCCTGGCCTTCCGCAATGGGATCCGCGGGTACACCTGCGTGCACTTCGTCATCGCGAAGGACGGCACGGTACCGACCGTCGATGTCGTCCGCGATTCGGGCGTCCCGCCGTTCGATCGCGCCGCCACGGACACTCTGCGGGATCCCAACCTTGCGTTGCCGCCGCTCCCCGGCGGTTTCCCCGAGGCGCAGGAGGGTGTCAGCGCCTGCTTCTTCTACAACATGCTGCCCGGGGAGATTCGCGAGCTGAGCCGGTAGAGCCGCGGCTCAGAACGTCCTGCCGAACAGACTGGCGAGCAGGGCGAGGTCCTTCCCGTCCACGATGCCATCGAGATTGATGTCGACCGGAAGGCCGTAGAGGGATACGCCCGGGTCGGGATAGAAGGGATCGCTCGGGCTGCAATGAGCGTTCTGCGACGACATCAGCTCGACGGCATGGTCGCACGGCACGACGCCGTTCGGCATGTCGTGCCCCGGGACCAGGACGCATCCGCTCGGGACCAGCACGCGCGTCGCTCCGGAGCCTGTCTGCGTGAGCGTGCCGTCGGGCTGGAAGGTGAAGTTCTCGCCCCGCTGCGCGCCGAACGAGTGCGCCAGAACGGCCAGGTCGTACCCGTCGACGCGCCCCGACCCGTCGATGTCGGCGCGCTGCGTCACGACGTTGGTCAGGATGATCGGCGCCTGGTCGACGCTGCTGAACAGCGCGATGTCCGGGTAGGTCGAGTCGGTCGCCAGATTGATGTTCCCCGAGGCGAGGAACGTCATGCCATCCGGGACGCCCGCCGGGTCCAGCGTCGGGTCGGTGAAGAACAGACCGTTCCCCATGCCGATGTAGACCGTGAGATTCGGAGTCGCCGGATTGCCGTCGCCGGCCGACAGCACGACCAGATCGAGGACGCCGTCCTGGTTCAGATCGGCGAGCAGCGCGCCGTTGGGCGGCGAGAACAGCGGCAGCGGATTGGGGTTGCCCGGCGGCGGCACCATCCCCTGGCTGCTGGGAAGGAGGATCCCGACGCTCGACGACATCGGCTCGAGGACGGCGACCACCGAGGTATCGCCGTCCTTCTCGAAGCGGAACCGCGGATCGTTGTTGGCGATCCAGGGATTGGCGCACACCTTCTCGCTCTCGGCGAGCAGCAGGTCGGTGGGGTCGCCCTGCAGGGCCGTCACGGGAGCGACCGGGGCGCCCGGCGCGGTGAATCCGCCCTGGCCGTCCCCGACGAAGAGCCTGAGCGCGTCGTCGCTGCTCCCGGGACTGCCCTGCTCCGCGACCACGATGTCGGTCTGCGGCTTCCGGCTGCAGTTGGTGTTGCCGAAGCCGTCGGTGAAGCAGGAGAACGAGAAATGGCCGATGAGCGCCGCGGTCGGGTTCGAGAAGCCGCTCAGGGCGCTCCAGCTGCCGGGAGCCGGGCGGAAGTTCCCGGAGGTGTCCCCGATGAGCAGCGACAGAGACCCGCTCCCCTTGTTGACCGCGACGACGTCGTTCACGGGAGCCTCGCAATCGGCATCGGTCTGACAGTGAGCCTCGGCCCTCGGTCCGGCGCTGCACTGGCCCCCGAAGAACTGCACGGTGCAGACGCTGTCGTCGCAGGCGTCACCGATGCCGTTGCCGTTCGCATCGGCCTGGCTGTTGTTCGCCGTCCACGGACAGTTGTCGATCTTCTTCGGAGTTGCCTGGGAGAACTGGTCGTAGTCGGGAACCAGGTCGGTGTCGGTGTCGAGATTCGGGCAGGTGCAGGTTCCCAGACCGCAGTCGTTGTTCGTGGTGCAGGGGGACCCGGAGTTCGTCCCCCCGCTGCAGGCCAGGGCGCCCAGGACCTGGCACTGGTCGCCCACCCCGTTGTTGTCGCTGTCGCACTGGCCGGCGGCGTTCTTCTGGACGCAGTCGTTCGGCACCAGCCCGCCCGGGCCGTTATCCGTGCACGGCACGTTGACGTAGCATTCCGGGTGCCCGATCGGATCATTGACGGGGCAGTTGGGCGGATTGTAGACGGTCGGGCAGTTGTCCATCAGATCGGGCACGCCGTCCTTGTCGTAGTCGTCACCGTGCAGGTTGAGCGGGCCGACGGACGCCTGCACGGGGTTGGCACCGACGACGACGGAAGGCCGCTCCGTCTGTGCGCCGGTCAGCTCGCTGATCAGCGGCGTCACCTTGCCGCCCGGGCCGTCGAGGACCAGCATGTCGAAGACCCCGTCCTGCCGGAGGTCGGCCACTCTCATGCCGGTGGCGCGGGAGGGGTTGGACAGCGGCTCGGGCGGCAGCACGCGGAAGGTCTCGCCCGTCCCCGACAGCACATCGAGACGCGGCGGCGTGCCGACCAGGAGCACGAGGTCCTGTCCGACCGAGCCGTCGGCCGCGAACAGCGACATCGCGGTGATGTCCGACCATGGCGACACCGGCGTCGTGGGCGCGATCGAGAACGACAGGGCTCCGGGCACGCTGTCGTTGTGGATGAGATCGATCCGGTTGCTGGCGAAACCGAGCACGGCGATGTCCGGCAGGGGACCGTTGTTCGGGTCGTAGTTCAGGACGGCGACCGCGGACGGACTGGCGAAAGGTCCTCCCGGAAGGGGGACCGCCGGAAGGACGAAGGAGCCGTCCCCGGCGCCCCGGTACGCCAGGACCTGTCCGCCGGTGAAGTCCGCGACAACCAGATCGACATTGCCGTCGAGATCGAAATCGGCCAGCGCCCCCTTGATCGGCCGGTGACCGGCTCCCAGGTCGATCGTCTGCACGGGTGTCATGGTCGAACCGGTCGCGCAGGCGGAGGGGATGAACGTCTCGACCCGACCGTGATCCGCTCCCGCGATCTGGCACGTGCCTGCGGGGCAATCCGCGTCCGTCACGCAGAACTTTCCGTCCTTGGTCCCGCCGCTGCAGACCTGGATGTCCTGGTCGAGCACGACCAGCATGGAGCAGGCGTCGCCGCTCTTGGCGGGCGCGGCCATGAGGAAGGACGGCCCGCGCTGGGTGGCCAGCGTCGTGGTCGCGGCCGCTGGGAAGGCGGTGCCGGTGTTGATGTAGATCCCCACGCTCGCGTCGGCTCGGTTGGCGACGGCGAGATCGGGGCTGCCGTCGCCGTTGAAATCACCGGCGGCCAGACCCGAGGGCTGGCTCCCCGTCGCCATCACCAGCGTCTGGGTGCAGGTCGACCCCGGACAATCGACGTTGGTGCCGCAGACGACCCCCTTCTTCGTGCCGCCGGCGCAGACCGGTCCGAATTCGCCGTCGACGGCTCCCGTGAAGGCGAGCAGCGCGTTGGTCGCGCTGTCGGAGACCACCATGTCGGGCTTGAGATCGCGGTTGAAATCGGTCACGACCGCCTGCACCGGGCCGATGCTCAGCTGCAGCGAGGTGCGGCTCCGCAGCCCGCCCTGGCCGTCGTTGACGCGGACCCGCATGATGCCGAGGATCGAGCCGCCGCCCGAGGTCGTCTCGACGATCGCCAGATCGGGGCTGCGCGAGCAGGCGGCCCCGACCTTCGAGACGAGGTCGTCGCTCGTGCCGCACAGGCCATCCGGCCCGTAGAGGAATTCGTTGTTGTCGTCGGTCTTGGAGCAGTCGTTGTCGAGACCGGCGGCGGTCTCCAGCTCCTGTCCCGGGTTCGGGGTGAGCGGGCAGTTGTCCAGGACATGGGTCGTCGGGTCGTAGTCCGGGACCCCGTCGCCGTCCGAATCGACGAGAGTCGTGGTCCGGCACGCGTCCCCGACTCCGAGCGATCCGGTATCGGGTTGGATGCCGGCGGTATTGAGCGGATTGTAGACGTTCGGGCAGTTGTCGACGTCGTTGCGGACCGCGTCGCCGTCGACGTCCTCTCGATCGAAGTCGCCGGTCACCAGGAACAGCGGTCCGGCGCTCACCGTGCTGATGGTCGCCGGCCCGACGCTGAACGGAGAGTCCTTCTCGGGCGCGAACCGGCCGTTCTTCTGATTGATCAGAATCGTGATCGTCCCGGCGCGGAAATTGGCGATCGCCAGATCGTCGTAGCCGTCGCGGTTGAAGTCGCCCGAGACCATGTGCAGCGGCCGGTCGATCGGGCCGGGATCGATCGCGAGCACACCGGCCGAGGTTCCGGGAGAAGGCAGAAGGGTCGCGATCCCGATGTAGAGCGAGGGGAGGGCGAGGGCCCAGACCGCACCGCGTATCAGACGGCTCATCACCCTCAGGTATCTTCCCTCAGTTTCGTCGTCACTCAAACTCCAAGCGCATGATGGAGTTGCGCGAGATCGTACCGGCGCCGGCCGGGGAAGTCAAGAAAAGGGGCGGCGGTTCGCGCGGTGTATAATCCACGCTTCGCCTGTCCGGTCGACCGGCAGCGGGCTCCCGGGGGGGCGAGTTGCGGCTTACAGGCGGACAAGCCAGAGGGCGCCGGCTGAAAAGCCCGCGCGGGCGCCTGATCCGACCGACCGCCGACAGGGTCCGCGAGGCGTTGTTCGATATCCTGGGCACGCGCGTTCGTGGGGCCCGATTTCTCGACGTCTACGCCGGAACGGGGGCCGTCGGCTGCGAGGCGCTGAGCCGGGAGGCGGCGCACGCGGAGCTGATCGAGCGGGATCGAGACGCTCTGAATCTCATCGCGGACAACCTCCGCCTCGCCGCCTGGCCGGGCACCTCGACGGTGGTGCCCGGAGACGCGCGCCGCGCGCTGCGCGACCTGACGCGCCGCCGGGAGACGTTCGATATCGTCTTCCTCGATCCTCCCTACGACGACCCGGGTCTGGCGGAGGTCCTCGTGCTGGCGGCCCGCCTGCTCTCGCCACCGGGCGTTCTGATCCTGGAGCACCGCTCGACCCGGGAAGTGGCGATCCCGGCGGCGTCCCTGCGCGTCAGCCGCAGCTATCGCTACGGTGACACCTCGCTGACGATCTGCCGTCCCGCAAGCGGCCCCGCTCCGTCATGAAGGGCTGGCTGGGGAGCGCCACCCTGGGCCTCCTGTTCCTGCTGTGCGCCTCGTTCTGCCTGACGCAGCTTTCGGAGGTCGATTTCTTCTGGCATCTTCTCGCGGGCGAGAGGATCCTGCAGGAAGGGCATGTCCCGCGGGTCGACACCTTCACGTTCACCTCGTCCGGGAAGCCCTGGATCGATCTTCACTGGTTGTTCCAGGTGGCGGCCGCCGCCCTGTTTCACGCGGCCGGCTGGGCCGGGGTGGATGTCCTGAAGATCGGTTGCGTGTGCGGCGCCCTGGCGCTCGCGCTTCTGGCGGCCCGCCGCTCGGGCGCCTCGATCGCGGCCATCCTGCCGCTGACGCTCGTGTCGATCGTCGCGGCCCAGGAGCGGTTCACGCCGCGCCCGGAGATCGCCTCTTTTTTCCTCCTGACCGCCGTTCTGGCCGTCCTTCGGGAGCGTCGCGACCATCCGCGCCTCGTGCTCCTGCTTCCTGTGGTGATGCTGCTGTGGGCCAACTGCCACGCGCTCTACGTCGTCGGGATCGCGGTCATCCTCCTGATCGTCGCCGCTGACCTGATCGAGGCGCAAAGGATGCCCGGCGACAGCCCCGACCGGGGGCGGCCCCCGGGCGCGAGGCTCCTGTGGGTCGCGACCCTCGCGTCGATGGCCGCGACGGTCCTGACTCCCTACGGGTTGTCCGGATGGAGGCTGCCTTATCGACTGCTGTTCGAGCGGATCGCAGCGGACAATGTGTACTCCCGCCACATCGCCGAGTTTCAGGCTCCTTTCGGCGGGTTCCATCCCACCGCCTCGATCGGGGCGTTCGGCGTCCTGGTGGCCGTGTCGATCGGCGCCGCCGTCTTCGGCAGGCGGGCCGCACGAACCGGCGAGCTTCTCGTCCTGGGGGCCCTGCTGGGTCTCGCCCTCCTGGCGCGGCGTAACATCCCGTTGTTCGCCTTCGCCGCCATTCCCTGCGCCGCGCCCGCCCTGGGCGAGACGCTTCGCCGAACCGCGCGCCGCGTCCGCATCCCGGGTGGGGAGGGCGGTGCCTGGCCGACCTGGCCCGCGCGTCTGGCCGCCCTTGCCGTCGCGACGGCATCGCTGTTCCTGCTCGCCGACGTCTGGTCGAACCGCTTCTTCGAGCGCGACGGCACGCAACGCGATTTCGGGCGCGGGCCGGCACCCGGCTTCTATCCGGAAGGGGCGGCGGATTTCATCCTGAGGACCCGCCCGCCCGGCGAGGTGATCAACGGGATGACCGTCGGCGGGTACCTGGCCTGGCGCTGGGTCCCTTCGCGGCGCGTGTTCATCGATGGACGTCTCGAGGTGCACGACGAGTCGCTGTTCAAGACGTATCTCAGACTCGAGCGCGACCCGGTCGCGTTCGAGGACACCGCGAGGACGTTCGGAGCGAATGCGGTCCTCCTGAGTCACCGCCAGAGCCCCGAGACGTCGGCGCTTCTGAAGCACCTCGTGCAGAGCCGTGAGTGGCGGCCCGTCTATCTCGACCTGTCGGCCTGCGTGTTCGCGCGCGCCCCCGCCGACAAGGCGATGGCGCCGGCCGCCATCGACGTGGGCGATCCGGGTCTGGGGGAGGCGATCCTGGATGAGGTCCGCCGCGCCGAGAACGACGCCCGGGCCATGGACCCGGCGCCCGCGTTCCTGCGCCGTCTCCTGCCCCGCCGCGACGTTCCCGTGGCGGAGATCAACGCGGCCCTGTTCTTCGGAGCGATCGGCAACGATCGGGCGGCCGAGACGCTGTTCCGAGCCGCCCTCGGGAAGTCGCCGGGCAACCCGATCATCCACTACGACCTCGGTCTCGTCCTCGATCATTCCGGTCGTTCCGAGGCCGCCCGATCCGAATTCCTGATCGCCCTGGAGGACGATGCCTCGTTCAGCGCCGCGCGCGAGGCGCTCGCCCTCGGACGGCTGAAGGACGGTGACGCCGAGGGCGCGCTGCGCGAGTGGTCGCTGGCCGAGCGCCGCGAGCCCCTGAGCCCCGTCTCCTTGCAGGCCCGGGGAGGTCTGCTGGCGGGTCGAGGGCGGATCGACGAGGCGATCGACGATTACCGCAGGGCCGTCGAGGCGGCGCCGTGGGACGCGCGGCTTCACACGGACCTCGCTATCCTGTATCACCGGCGCGGGCTGCCGCAGCGGGCCGAGACCGAGCTGAAGCGGGCGCTGGCGACCAGCCCGCGTGCCTGCGCGCCGCGCGTGGCGCTGGGTCGGATGTGGGCCGTGGAAGGTCGGGGCGACGAGGCGGAGAGGGTCCTTCGGGAGGCGATGACCGAGGGGGAGGACGGTTGTCCCGACGCCGGGCAGGCGTTGCGGGAGCTGCAGGCAGGACGACAGGCCCCACCCTGACGGGGGCCTCCCCGGGGACACCCGCCGGTTTCATATCCGTCATCGGGCCGATCGCCCTTCAGGCCCATCCCCTGCCTGATTCTTGACTTCCGGACTCCGGCACATATTTTTGTAGCCGTGGCGCCCCGCCGCCCCGTAGCGGCCGGCCGTCAGGAGATGCGAGAATGCACACAGCGCGCGCTTCGTTCCTTGTCCCCGTGGCGGCACTCATCGCCTTCTTCTGCCTGTTCGTCGCGGCCCGGCCGGCGGCCCAGGAGGCGCAAGGCGCGCCCTCTCCCTCTCCAGGCGTGGAAACCCCCGCGCCGCAGGAGCCGGAGACCGCTCCGGCGTCCGCCGATGATGAGAAGAAAGTGAAGAAGAATGCGAAGCGTGCCGGCAAGCGACAGGCGGTCCCTCTCGAGACGGGCTCGACCCTGCCTCCGAAGAATCTGAAGAAGGTCGGCGATCACTGGACTCCCTACGAGCCACCCGATCCCGAATCGTTCCCCGCGGACGCGACCCTGCACATCATCGTCCCGGGGGACACCCTGTGGGATCTCGCCGATCTGGTCTTCGGGAACCCGTATCTCTGGCCGCAGATCTGGAACGAGAACCGGTACATCACCGACTCCCATTGGATCTATCCCGGCGACCCGCTCCTGCTGCCGGCGCGCCCGACGGTCGTGAGCGAGGTCGTTCCCCAGAGTCAGGAAGGGGCGCCCGCCCCGGCCGCCCCGGCGCCGGCGGAAGCGGCGCCGACCGAGGAGACGGAACCTGCGCCCGCCGAGGC
>JACXTT010010489.1_pt1 | contig 12478 bp, 8 predicted proteins | sample 9270951 | NCBI WGS metagenome assembly JACXTT01 (sample SAMN15532306, study PRJNA645909) | rock metagenome | isolation source: weathered quartz diorite | place: Puerto Rico | collected 2017-06-21 | reverse complement strand
TGTGGCTCTCGAGCCCGATCGGCCTCGGGCACGTCCAGCGCGACCTGGCCATCATCCGGCGGCTGCGCGAGCTCCACCCCGAGGTCCGCGTCGATTTCCTGGCCGCCGATCCCACCGACCGGGTGGTCCGCCACTGGGGCGAGCGGGTGCACCCGGCGAGCCGCCTGCTCCAGAACGAGAGCGCGCACTTCGAGGGCTGGGCCGCCGATCACGAGCTGCACGCCTTCAACGCGCTCTGGGACATGGACGAGATCATGACCGCGAACTTCATGACGCTCGCGGACGTGGTAGAGCGCGACGCCTACGATCTGTGGATCGCCGACGAGGGATGGGATCTGGACTACTTCCTGCACGAGAACCCGGAGCTCAAGCGGGCGCCCTATGTCTTCCTCACCGACTTCATCGGGATGCTCCCGATGCGCGAGGATCCCTCGTCCACCGAGTTCATCCGCTGCCAGGAGAAGAACGCGGAGAACATCGACCACCTGCGCCTGCATCCCGACGTGCGCGACCTGTCGATCCTGATCGGCGACGAGGAGGATGTGCTCGACCGCCCGTTCGGTCCCGATCTGCCGAACATGCGCCAGTGGGCGCGCGAGCATTTTCGCTTCCCGGGGTACACGCTCCACTTCGATCCCCGGGCCCTGTCCGACCGTCCGGCCCTGCGCCAACGGCTCGGCTACCGCGGCGACGAGCGCGTGATCCTGGTCTCCGCGGGGGGCACCCGGGTCGGGCGGAGCTTCCTCCGCAAGTGCGCCCAGGCCTTCACCTCGATCGCCGGGCAGGTCCCCGAGACGCGCATGATCCTGGTCGCGGGCCCGCGGCTCGACGACCTGGAGCCGATCGCGGGCCCGCGGGTGGAGGTGCGCTCGTTCGTGCCGGACCTCTTCGAGCATCAGGCCGCGGTCGATCTCGCGATCGTGCAGGGCGGGCTCTCGACCACCATGGAGCTGGCCGCCCTGCGGACCCCGTTCATCTACTTCCCGCTCCGGAACCACTTCGAGCAGCAGTTCCACGTGGCGCGGCGGCTCGATCGCCTCGGCGCGGGAATCCGCCTCGACTACGATCGCGTGGGCCCCGAGGCCCTGGGCGCGGCGATCCTCGATCACCTGAGCAAGCCGGTCCACTCGGCGCCGATGACGCTCGACGGCACCGACCGCGCGGCGCGGCTCATCGCCGAGCTGCTCTAGCGGAGGGCCACCGTGCGCGCGCGCCTGCCCGACCGCGAAGGCCACGTGGTGTCGCACGACACGCGCGTCTATTGGGAGGAGCACGGCGACGGCCCGCGCACGGTGCTCCTCATGCCGCCGTGGCAGATCGTGCACAGCCGGGTCTGGAAGATGCAGATCCCCTACTTCGCGCGCCACTTCCGGACCCTCACCTTCGACGCGCCGGGCACCGGCCGCTCGGATCGGCCGCCCACCGGCTACGACCACGACCGGATGGCCGACCACGCCCGCGCGGTGCTTGACGCCGCCGGCGTCGAGCGCGCGGCGCTCGTGGGCTTCTCGCGCAGCTGCTGGTGGGCCGCGATCCTGGCCGCGACACACCCGGAGCGCGTCGAGAAGCTGGTGTTGACCGCGCCGGCCCTCGACGCCCCTCGCGCGCCCGGCCCGGACTTCCTCGCGCCGCGCGAGCAGTACGAGGGTTGGGGCAAGTACAACGCCCACTACTGGCGCGCCCACTATCGTGACTTCGCGGAGTTCTTCATCGCGCAGATGTTCCCCGAGCCGCACTCGACCAAGCCCCTGGAGGACGGCGTGCGGTGGGCGCTCGAGACCACGCCGGAGATCCTGATCGCGACGGTCCTCGAGCAGGGGAGCCGGCTGCCGCTCGACGAGCTGCTGGCCCGGCTCCACACTCCGACCCTCGTCATCCACGGCACCGACGACACGATTCGAGCGTTCGCGGTGGCCGAGCGGGTCCACGCCGCGATTTCCGGGTCGATCCTGCTGCCCTTCGAGGGCTCCGGCCACTGCCCCCAGGTCCGGGACCCGGTCCCCTACAACCTGGCGGTCCGCGAGTTCCTCGAACCGGCGCCGCCCCCGCGGCGGCCGTGGCGTCGGGCCATCACGCGCCGCCGGCGGGCGCTGTTCGTCTCGAGCCCGATCGGGCTCGGTCACTCGCTACGCGACGTGGCGATCGCCCGCGAGTTGCGCGCGCTCGATCCCGAGCTGGAGATCCAGTGGCTGGCCCAGGACCCGGTGACCCGCGTGCTCGAGGCCCGGGGGGAGCCGGTGCACCCGGCGAGCCGGCTCCTGGCCGGCGAATCCGCGCACATCGAGTCGGAGGCCGGCGAGCACGATCTCCACGTCTTCCAAGCCTGGCGCAACATGGACGAGATCCTGCTCGCCAACTTCATGGTCCTGCACGACCTGCTGGAGGCCGAGCCCTTCGACCTCGTGATCGGCGACGAGGCGTGGGAGACCGACTACTACCTCCACGAGAACCCGGAGCTCAAGCGCACCGCGTTCGCGTGGCTCACCGACTTCGTGGGCTGGCTACCGATGGACCCGCGCCCCGATTCCCCGGAGGCGCGCCTCGCCGCCGACTACAACGCGGAGATGATCGAGCAGATCGCCCGCTTCCCGCGTGTGCGCGACCGCGCGCTCTTCGTGGGTGGTCCCGACGACGTGGTGGACCTGCCCTTCGGTCCCGGCCTGCCGGGCATTCGCGAGTGGACCCGCGCCCACTACGACTTCCCCGGCTACGTCCTGCCCTTCGACCCCGCGGAGTTCGCGGACCGCGCCACCCTCCGCGCCCGCCTGGGCTTCCGCGCGGACGAGCGCGTGGTGTTCGCGGCGGTGGGCGGCACCGCGGTCGGCCGGCACCTCCTGCGCCGGGTGGTGGCCGCGTACCCCCACATGAGGCGGCACGCGCCCGACCTCCGGCTGATCGTGGTGGCTGGGCCGCGGATCGATCCCGCGTCCGTCCCGCCGACGCCGGGCGTCGAGCTCCGTGCGTTCGTCCCCGATCTCTACGCCCATCTGGCCGCGTGCGACCTCGCGATCGTCCAGGGTGGCCTCAGCACGTGCATGGAGCTGACCGCGCTCAAGCGGCCGTTCCTGTACTTCCCGCTGCGCAACCACTTCGAGCAGCGAATCCACGTGCCGCATCGGCTCGGACGCTACGGCGCCGGCGTGCGCATGGACTACGAGGAGGCCGATCCCGAGGCGCTCGCCCACGCGGTAGCCGAGGGGCTCAAGCAGCCGGTGCTCTACCGCGACGTCGACACCGACGGCGCCCGCCGGGCCGCCCGGCTGATCGCGCCCCTTCTCGACGGAGACCGTCGATGACCACCAATGACTTCTTCGCCGCGCTGAGCGAGAGCGTCGGCTGACACATCCCAGAGGAGGATCTCATGGCGCTCGGACTGAACGACGTGGACGTGGAGGGCATGAAGGCCTTCGACAAGCGGCTCCGCGACAACCCGGCCCTGGCCAGACGGACCGTCAAGATCCGCTCGACCTGGAAGCGGGGGGTGAAAGGCCTGATCGAGATCGGCCTACAGGAAAACGGGGGACAGCCCGTCGTCCCGCCGACCCGGCGCTTCTACGTGACGATGGACGGCCCTCCGGGCCTGGGCGGCGTGGACGCGGGGCCGACCGCGGCGGAGAGCCTAGTCGCGGCCCTGGCCGGCTGCCTCACCTCCGGCATCGCGGCCAACGCCGCGCTGTTCGAGGTGCCGATCGACGAGATCGCGATCGACGTGGAGGCGGACATCGATTTCCGCGGGCTGCTCGGCCACGACAAGTCGGTGCGGAACGGCTTCACCGACATCCGCTACACCGTGACGATCCAGAGCCCGGCGTCCGAGGAGAAAGTGCGACGGTGCAAGGAGACCATCGACCGGAAGTCCCCGGTCGGCGACACGATCGCGCAGCCGGTGAAGGTCACCTCGAAGTTCGTGTTCAAGCCGAGCTGAGCGGAGCGTCCGTGCCGGGAGAGGTCAACTGCATCTTCACGAAGGGGCTCATCCCCTTCGTGGAGAAGGAGATCGGCCCCGAGGGCCTCGCCGCGATCTGCCGGATCGCGGGGCGCTCGCGCGACTACCTCATGGCCGACCACAACTGGATCTCGCTCGCCACCGCCGACGCCATGGTCCGGGCCTGCCAGGAGCTGATGCACGAGCCCGACGAGGAGCGCTGGGCCCGGCGCTACGGCGAGTCGTTCATGGACTGGAAGCCGCGGGAGGAGCGCTCCTACCTCGGCACCTACTCGATGGGCATCGGGCACCCGCGCATCGCCTACGAGCGGGTCGCGACGATCTTCTCCCAGCAGAGCCGGTTCTACCGGCTGGAGATCCTCGAGCTGGGTCGCCACCGCGCGCGCTACCGGTGGACCCCCGAGCCCGGCCTACGCGTCCCGCTGTGGAACTGCGTGTGGCGCAAGGTGCAGTTCGAGCGCTTTCCCACCAACTGGGGGCTGCCGCGGGCTCGGCTCGTCGAGAGCACCTGCGCGGCGCGCGGCGACGACGCGTGCCGCTGGGAGGTGACCTGGGAGAACCCGTCGCTCGGCCCGCGCTTCTGGATCCCGAGCCTCGTCGGCGCGATCGGCTTCGCGGGGCTCGCGCTCCTGGCCGGCGCCGGCGAGGTGCCCGCGTCCCTCATGACCGTCGCGCCGCTGACGCTGATCGCGGGCGGGGCGCTCGGCTACGCGCTGCGCGAGGGGCATCGGCGCCGCCACACCCAGAGCCTGCTCGATCTCCAGTCGGAGGAGATCATCTACTCCAACCGCGAGCTCGAGAAGAAGTTCGCCGAGCTCGAGACCCGGATCGAGCAGCTCTCGCTGCTGACCGACCTGAGCGCGGCGGTGAGCGGCACCCTCGATCCCGAGAAGATCTACGATCAGGCGCTGAGCCGGCTGGTACACCGCATGGGCTACGAGCGCGTCCACCTGTTCCTGGTGGACGACGCGCGCCGCGTGCTCCGGGCGCACCGCTCGGCGGGCGGCAACGAGAGCGCGCCGCCCTTCGAAGGCCTCGAGCTGCCGCTCGACGGCGAGGACAGCGCGAGCGCGCGCGCCGCCCTCACCGGCCAGGCGGTGTTGGTCAACGACGTGGAGCGGGCCACCGGCCCCGTCCACTGGGGCCTGGTCCGCGACCACCGCGTGCGGAGCTTCATCGCCACGCCGCTCCGGGTGCGCGAGCAGGTCTTCGGGGTGCTGAACGTCTCCTCGACCGAGCCCGAGCGCTTCGATCAGAACGATCTCGACCTGCTCGCCGCGGTCGCCAACCACGTGGCGCTCGCCATCGACAAGGCCGAGAGCTTCCAGACCATCGAGGAGCTCTCACGCAGCCTCGAGGACAAGGTGCGGGTGCGCACCGAGCAGCTCCGCGCCGCCAACGAGGAGGTCCGCGCGGCCTATCGCGATCTGCAGGCCACCCAGCTCCAGCTCATCCAGCGGGAGAAGATGGCTTCGGTCGGCCAGCTGGTCGCGGGCGTCGCCCACGAGCTGAACAACCCGATCGGCTTCATCTCCTCCAACGTGACCACCCTCGCCGACTTCGTCCGCCGGCTGCGCGCGATGCTCGAGGCGTACCAGGCCGCCGCGCTGCCCGAGGCCGAGCGGGCCCGGCTGGTGGCGCGCCGCCAGGAGCTCAAGGTCGACTACGCGCTCACCTACCTCGACGGCATGCTCGACGGCATCCGCGAGGGCGCCGACCGCACGCGCAAGATCGTCCGCGACCTGCGCGTGTTCGCGCGCACCCCCGACGACGTGTGGCAGCCGGTCGACGTGCATCAGGAGCTCGAGTCGAGCCTGACCCTGCTGAACCACCTGCTGAAGGACCGCATCGAGGTCCGCCGGCAGTACGGCACGGTCGGGCCCGTCGAGTGCGTGCGCTCGCAGATCGACCAGGTCTTCCTCAACATCCTCGCCAACGCGGCGCAGGCGATCCGCGGGCCGGGCGCGATCACCATCAACACGCGGCTCGACGGCACCACCGCGGTGATCACGATCCGCGACACCGGCCCCGGCATCCCGCCCGAGGTGCTCGGCCGCATCTTCGATCCGTTCTTCACCACCAAGCCGGTCGGCGAGGGCACCGGGCTCGGCCTCTCGATCAGCTACGAGATCATCGCCAAGCACCGGGGCGAGATCCGGGCCGAGAGCCCGGCCGAGGGCGGCACCGTGTTCACGCTGCGGCTCCCGGTGAAGCGCGCCGAGCCGGCGCCGGCCGCCCGATGACCACACCGGCCACCGTGTTGTTGGTCGACGACGAGCCGCGCGTGCTCGACGCGCTGGAGGCGCTCCTCGCCATGGAGTACCGCGTCATCCGCGCGGAGCGGCCGGAGCAGGGCCTGGCCCGCCTCGCCGAGGAGGACGTGGCGGTGGTGCTGAGCGATCAGCGCATGCCCGGGATGACCGGCACCGAGCAGCTCGCCCGGAGCCGCGAGATCGCCCCCGACACCGTGCGCATCCTGCTCACCGCGTTCACCGACGTCGAGGCCATGATGGAGTCGATCAACGCCTCGGGGGTCTACCACTTCCTGCTGAAGCCCTGGGACCCGAACGAGCTGCTCCTCCTGGTGGCCCGCGCGGTCGAGCACCACCGGCTCTGTCGCGAGCGCGAGGCCCTCGTGAAAGACCTCGCGGCCAAGAACGCAGCGCTGGAGCGCGCGCTGGCCCACCTGGAGGCCACCCAGAGCGACCTGGTCCGGGAAGCGGCGGTGCGGACGCAGCTCGAGCGCTACGTCTCGCCGCGGCTCGTCGACCTCGCGATCGCCAACCCCGGCATCCTGGATCTGCCCGGGAGCTGGCGGGAGGCGACCGTGCTCTTCGCCGACATCCGCGGCTTCACCCGGCTGATCGAATCGACCCCGGCGCCGGTGGTGGTCCGACTGCTCAACGAGTACTTCGCGGAGATGATCGCGATCATCTTCCGCCACCAGGGTACGGTGGAGCAGCTCGTGGGCGACGAGATCGTGGCCCTCTTCGGGGTGCCCGAGCCCGGCCCGGACGTGGCGCTGCGGGCCGTCCGGGCCGCGGTGGACATGGTGGCGGCGGTGCAGCGCCTGTCCGCGAGCTGGCTCGCCGAGGGCCTGCCCGCCTTCGACATTGGGGTCGGCATCAGCTCGGGCCGGGTGATGGCGGGCACCATCGGCTCGGAGCGCCGGCGCGAGCTGATCGTGGTGGGCCGGGCGGTGGTCGCGGCATCGCGCATCCAGCGGATGACACGCCTGTTCGACGCGCATATCATCCTGGGCGAGGAGACGTTCCGGCAGGTGGGCGACGTGGTGGAGTACCGCGAGCTCGGCACGCCCCGTCTGAAGGGGATCCGGCAGCGCCTTACCCTCTACGAGATCCGCGGCCTCCGCGAGCCGGCGGCCGCCACCGCGGCGGGATGACCACTTCGCACCGGGAGCCGATGAGCGAGACGACGATCCTGATCGTGGACGACGAGCCGCGCGTCCTGGACGCGCTAGAGGCGATCCTCGCCGCCGAGTTCCGCGTGCTGCGCGCGAGCCACGGCGCGGAGGCGCTGGAGCGGCTCGCCGCCGAGCCCGAGGTCGCGGTGATCGTGACCGACCACCGCATGCCCGGCATGACCGGGGTCGAGCTGCTCCGCCACAGCCAGGAGCGCGCACCGGACGCGATCCGCATCGTGCTGACTGCCTACACCGACGTCGACAGCCTGATGGAGGCGGTCAATACCGGGCGGATCTACCACTTCATCCCGAAGCCGTGGGATCCCAACGAGCTGCTGGTGGTCGTGCGGCGGGCCGCCGAGCGCTGGTCGCTCAGCCGCGAGAACACGCGGCTGCGTGACGAGCTCGAGCTGGCCTACAACGCGCTCCGGCGGGAGACGGTGGCCGGGCGCGAGAAGCCGCCGTCCTTCGACGCGCTGGTCGGCGCCGCCGGCGGCCTCCACCGTCCGGTTGAACTGGCTCGAAAGGTCCTCGAGGGCGACACCACCGTGCTGCTGCTCGGCGAGACCGGCACCGGCAAGGAGCTCTTCGCCCACCTCATCCACGCCAACGGCCCGCGCCGGGCGAAGCCGTTCGTGGCGCAGAGCTGCGGTGCCCTGCCCGATACCCTGCTCGAGTCGGAGCTGTTCGGACACGCGCGCGGGGCCTTCACCGGGGCTACCGGCGAGCGCAAGGGATTGTTCGAGGAGGCCGACGCCGGGACGATCTTCCTCGACGAGGTCGGCGAGACCTCGCCCGCGATGCAGCTCCGGCTACTGCGCGTGCTGCAGGAGGGCGAGGTGCGCCGGGTCGGCGGCGGCACCACCAAGCGCGTCGACGTGCGAGTCATCGCGGCCACCAACGCGGATTTGGAGGCCGACGTCGCGGCGGGCCGGTTCCGGCGCGATCTCTTCTATCGGCTCAACGTGTTCCCGATCCAGCTCCCGGCGCTGCGCGAGCGGGCCGAGGACGTGCCGGCGCTCGCCGAGCACTTTCTCCGCCGCGCCTGCCAGCGGGCGCGCCGCATCGTCCCGTCGGTCGGCCCGGAGGCGCTGCGCCTGCTGCGCGCCTACCCGTGGCCGGGCAACGTGCGTGAGCTGGAAAACGAGATGGAGCGCGCGGTGGCCCTGGCGGAGGCGGGCCGCCCGCTCGCGCCCGACCACCTCTCCGAGCGCATCGTGGGCGGCGAGCCGAGCGCGTCACCACCGCGCACGCTCAACGAGGCGGTGGAGGCGCTCAAGCGGCGAATGATCGAGGACGCCCTCCGCGAGTGCGGGTCGAAGACCCGCGCCGCCGAGCAGCTCGGCCTCACCCGCCAGAGCCTCCAGCAGATGCTCCGCCGCCGCCAGTAGTGGGGTCACGTCTTGAATTATCACATTCCGCTCGCGAGCCGATTCGCCGGGGCGTGAGAATGTGATAATTCAAGACCTGACCCCATCTACGTCCCATCTACGTCACGGCGGGGCGGATTGTCGTCGTGACGAGGTCGAGGAGGTCGAGCATGCGGGCGAGGTCGTCGCGGCGGAAGTCGATGACGACGTGGCCGAGCCCGATCTGCTTGTACTCCCCGAGCTGGTCGATCACCATCTGGGCGCCCTTGGCCAGGAGGCCGTCGCTCAGCGAGTAGCGCACCGAGAGCGCGATCGTCTTCATGTCTCGATCGTGCTTCTCGGCGACCGCGCGCAGGCGGCTCAGCGCCTCGCGGAGCTGCGTCGGGTCCTTGGAGGTGGCGTGCCAGCCGTCGCCCAGGGTGACCACGCGGCGGAACGCGCCCGGGCTGTCGCCGCCCACCCAGACCGGCGGGTGCGGCTTCTGCACCGGCTTCGGAGCGAAGCCCAGGTCGCGGAAGCTGAAGAACTCGCCGTCTAGGCGCGGGTTGTCCTCGGTCCACAGCGCCTTGAACGCGCGCAGGATCTCGTCGCCGTGGCGGCCGCGCGCGTGGAACGGCACGCCCAGGATCTCCAATTCCTCCTTCCACCAGCCCACGCCGACGCCGACGATCAACCGGCCGTTGGAGAGCGCGTCGATGCTGGTCAGCATCTTGGCCATCAGCACCGGGTGCCGGTGACCGAGGATGAAGACCGACGCGCCGAGCCGCGCGCGCGAGGTGCAGGCGGACGCGGCGGCCAGCACGGTGACCGGCTCCAGATATGGCTTGTCGGGCGGATGCGGAAAGCGCCCGCCCGGGTAGCTACCGGTGGCCGAGCGCGGGAAGATCACGTGATCGCTCACCCAGAGCGAGGCGACCCCGCGCTGCTCGGCCTCGCGGCAGAAGCGCGCGAGCGAGTCGCCATTGGCGAGCGGTCCCTGGTTGGGAAGATGGCAGCCGATGTCCATGCGTCGGATCCTCCGGAGTCAGCCGGTCCTTGAACCGGCGGTCGGGTCCTACTATCCTCTAGCGCGGTCCCGACGATACCTCAGCCGAAAGGACACCGCCATGCCCTACCGGATCAATCACATTCATCTGAAGGCCTCCGATCCCCGCAAGACCGCCGAGTGGTACGTGAAGGCGTTCGCCTTCAAGATCATGTCCGACGAGACGCGCGTGTTCGGCGACCGCTTCGTGCGCTGCCAGAGCGAGGACGGCACCCCGGTCAACATCTCGGGCGCCCGCACGAGCGAGCGGCTGGGCCCCGGTGACGCCTCCGCCCACCACGGCCTCGAGCACTTCGGCTTCGACTCGGACAACCTCGAGGCCGACATCAAGCGCCTCGAAGGGCTCGGGGCCCGCCTGCTGGAGGGGCCGATCGAGATCCCGGGCGGCCCGCGCATCTGCTTCGTCCAGGCGCCCGACGACGTGCGGGTAGAGCTGATCCAGCGCCGGGCCATCGCCGGCGGCTCCGGCGCCTGCTGCTGAGAAGGGGACGCCATCATGGAGCTACAGGGACAGACCGCGATCGTGACCGGCGCCGGGCGCAACATCGGCCGCGCCATCGCGCTGGAGCTCGCCGGGATGGGGGCCGACGTCGTAGTGGCGGAGGTGGACAAGGCGACCAGCGAGCGCACCGCGGAAGAGGTGCGCAAGCTCGGGCGGCGCGCGCTCCCGCTGCAGGTCGACGTCACGCGTTTGGCCGACCTCACCAACATGGCCGACCGCACGATGACCGAGTGGGGCCGCATCGACATCCTGGTGAACAACGCGGGCATCCACAAGTCGATGCACACCGCGGACGTGACCGAGGCGGACTGGGACCGACTGCTCGCGGTCAACGCCAAGGGCGTCTTCTTCGGGAGCCAGGCGGTGCTCCGCCATATGGTGAAGGCCCGGCGCGGCAACATCATCAGCCTGGCCTCGATGGCCGGCAAGATGGGGCTCAAGACCTCGCTGGTCTACGGCGTGACCAAGGCCGCGGTGATCAGCATGACCCGGAGCCTGGCCCTCGCCCACGCCGCCGACGGCATCCGCGCCAACTGCGTCTGCCCCGGCATCGTGGAGACCGACATGATCTTCCAGGTGGACCGCGAGGCGGGCCAGGGGCTCATGGGCCTCGCGGCCGGCGAGTACCTCAAGCAGCGCGTCGAGCAGATCCCGCTCGGGCGCATCGAGAAGCCGGAGGACGTGGCCAACGTCGTGGGCTTCCTCGCCTCCTCCAAGTCGTCCTACATGACCGGGCAGGCCATCAACGTCACCGGCGGCCTCGTGATGCACTGAGGATCCCTTCATGTCCCGACGCTCGCTCCCATTCCTGGCCGCCGGGCTCGCGCTGCTCCTCGCGGCCGCCGCCCTGCCCGCCGCGCTCGCCCAGGGCGTCACGCCCAAGCGTGGCGGCGTCCTCAACACCGTGCTCATCGAGGATCCGCCGGGGCTGATCATCCACGAGTCGGCCACCGTCTCGAACGTGTGGCCGATGATGCCGTGCTACTCGAACCTGGTGCTGTTCGATCCGCTCAAGCCGCTCGAGAGCGCGGACACCGTGATCCCGGAGCTGGCCGAGCGCTGGTCCTGGCAGGACAACTACAAGAACCTGGTGTTCTTCCTCCGCCGGAACGTGAAGTGGCACGACGGCAAGCCCTTGACGGCCGCGGACGTGAAATACACCTTCGACGTGGCCCGCGAGGCCCCCGACGCCCCCGCGAAGTTCCGACTGAGCGCCCGCAAGGAGTGGTGGGCCAACATCGCGAGCATCGAGGCGCCCGAGTCCCACACCGTGGTCTTCCACCTCAAGCGCCCGCAGCCCTCGCTGCTGCTGATGCTGGCCTCCGGCTACTCGCCGGTGTACCCGGCGCACGTGCCGCTCAACGAGCTGCGCCAGCGCTGCGTCGGGACGGGGCCGTTCCGTCAGAAGGAGTATCTCCGGGGCCAGCTCGTGGAGATGGAGCGCAACTCCGATTACTTCGTGCCGGGCCGGCCCTACCTCGACGGCATCCGCTACACGATCATCCGCGAGCGCGGCACCCGCCTCGCTGCGCTCCAGGCCGGACGCCTCGACGCCTACGTGCCGCTCGACATGACGCGGGCGATGGCCGACACCGCCAAGGCGGGCGCCCCGAAGCTCGTGATCACCGAGATCGGGCAGAACGGCAGCGACAACATCCTGCTGAACCACAAGCGCGCCCCGTTCGACAACCCGCTGGTGCGGCGAGCGGTCAACCTCGCGCTCGACCGTCGCGGCTACGTCAAGAGCGTGCGGCAGGACGGCGCGGTGGTGGGCGCCGCGCTCATGCCGCGCCCGCTCGGCTTCTGGGGGCTCGGCGAGCCCGACCTGCGCGATCTCGCCGGCTATCGCGACCCGGCGCGCGACAAGACGGAAGCCAAGCGGCTGCTCGCCGAGGCCGGGTACGGGCCCGCCAAGCCGCTCCGGCTCGAGATGGTCACCCGCACGATCCCGATCTATCTCGACCTCGCCTCCTTCGCGGTGGACCAGCTCCGGCTGGTGGGCGTCGAGGCCACGCTGAAGCAGCTCGACACCGCCGCGTGGTTCCCCGCGCTGGCCCGGCGGGAATTCCAGATCGCGGCCAATCTCACCGCGGGTGGCTTCGACGACCCGGACGCGTACCTGATCGAGAACTACACGTGCGGCTCGTCGCGCAACTACACCGACTACTGCAGCGAGGCCATGGACCGGCAG
>JACXTT010010488.1_pt1 | contig 12480 bp, 8 predicted proteins | sample 9270951 | NCBI WGS metagenome assembly JACXTT01 (sample SAMN15532306, study PRJNA645909) | rock metagenome | isolation source: weathered quartz diorite | place: Puerto Rico | collected 2017-06-21 | reverse complement strand
CGTGCTCTACGTCACGACACCATACAACAGCATCGCAGCGCTGGATGCCGAAAGCGGTAAAGAACTCTGGCGATTCGATGGCGAAGCCTACAAGCTCGGACAGGTATTGTCTGCAAGTGGCTGGAAGCTTCGAGGCACGGCATTCTGGCGGGAGAATGGGCGGCTGTACATTTTCTTGAATAGCCGCAATCGTCTATTCAAGCTGGATGCCAGGACCGGCGAACCCGTTCACACGTTCGGCAACAATGGTGAAGCCTCTCTCACGGATCTGCCGCGCATCTCCGATATCAGGCACGCGACGCAAAGTTCTCCACCGGTGATTTACAAGGATCTCGTCATTCTTGGAAGCCAGGTTCCCGATCGAGTTCAAGGCCCCGACCCCATGGGTTATGTGCAAGCGCTCAATGCACGCACCGGCAAGCGCGTGTGGACATTTTCAGTCATACCGCAGTCATCGAATGATCCCGGTGCCGAGACTTGGGAGAACGAATCGTGGCGCGCCAATGGTCACGGCAATGTGTGGGCGCCGATGGCGCTGGATGAATCGCGCGGTCTTCTCTATTTGCCGACATCTACTCCGAGCAGCGACTACTACGGGGGCCGGCGTCCCGGCGCGAATCTCTTCGCGGAGTCGTTGGTTTGTCTCGACGCGGCAACGGGAAAAATGAAGTGGTATTTTCAGACGGTGCATCACGGTTTGTGGGATTGGGACATTCCGACGCAACCGAACCTCGTGACAATCACAGTCGATGGACACCGCATCGATGCCGTCGCGCAAGTGACCAAGCGGGGGGATACATTTGTCTTCGACCGAATCACCGGAAAGCCCGTCTGGCCGATCGTCGAGCGTGCGGTTCCAGCCGATAGCGATGTGCCCGGCGAGAAGCCTTATCCGACGCAGCCCTTTCCGACGAAGCCGCCTCCATTTATCGAACAGGGCGTTCTGCTCGACGATGCGAACAATTTGACTCCCGACATCAAGAAACTAGCGGAAGATCAACTCCGAAAATTTAGAATCGGCCCGATGTTCACGCCTCCTTCTCTGAAGGGAACACTTCAGCGTCCCGCTCAAAACGGAGGCGCCAACTGGGGCGGTGCAGCGTTTGATCCTGAGAGCGGCTATTTGTTTGTTCGCGCTGCAAACCAGATCGGCGTCAACCGGCTGGCAAAGAACGATGGTTCGGATGCGCTCGTTCCTGTTGACTATTCGAACGTGTTTGCGCGCGGCGGCGATTCGGCTGCATTGCCGGGAGGGCTGCCGCTGGTTTCGCCGCCTTGGGCCGTGCTGACTGCGATCGATCTAAATAAAGGAGAGATTGCGTGGAAGGTGCCGCTCGGAGAAGGGAATCGCGCGATACGGAATCATCCCCTCCTGAAGGATGTGAAATTGCCCGAGCGCTTGGGATCTCCGAACAATCGGGGCGGCGCGATGGTGACGAAAGGTGGTTTGGTGTTTATTGGTGGTGGTGACGGATATTTTTATGCTTTCGACAAAAGTACCGGCCGCGAAGTCTGGCGCGGGAAAATCCCGTACGACAATACATCTGTTCCAATGACATATCGAACGCGTTCGGGGAAACAGTTCATTGTTGTCGCAAACGGTGCCGGTGCGGATAACGCGCTGGTGGCGTTTGGGCTGTAGGATTCGGGGAGATCAAACAACTGTCTGACCTCCCCGGCCGCGCCGAGTTTGAGGTAGCGTTGCATTTTCTTGATCGGCGCGGCCGCCCCTCCTCGCAGGAGGGGCAATAAACACGGGCGTTTTTTACTACCCCTCCTCCGAGGAGGGGTGGATGCGCCGTATAAACAAAAATGTCACGCTACCTCTGACACGGCGCATCCGGGGAGGTCAGACCATATGAGACTACGATTCGCGCTGCTGTTTTTCAGCACCGTCTACCTTTACGCTCAAGTCAAAGATTTCCGCACTGTCACCGAAGCCATGCTGCGCAATCCGGGGCCGGGCGACTGGCTGAACTGGAGACGCACTGACAACGCGTGGGGCTATAGTCCTCTCGAGCAAATCAATCGGCAGAATGTGAATCAGCTTCAGCTCGCGTGGTCATGGGCGATGGATGACACAGGAGCCAACGAGGCGACTCCGCTTGTTCATGACGGCATCATGTTTCTGCCGAATCCGCATGGCGTGATTCAAGCATTGGATGGAGCGACGGGCGATTTGCTCTGGCAATATCGTCCGCAGCAAAAAGCAAACACTGGCGGCGATCCAGCAAGAGGAACTCAGCGAAATGTCGCCATCTATGGGGACAAGATTTTCGCGACGACGAATGATGCCCACATCATCGCGCTCGATGCGCGGAACGGGAAACTTGTGTGGGACACGAAAGTCGCCGATGCCGCATTGGGGTATGGATACACATCAGGCCCGATCGCCGTGCGAGGCAAGATCATCGCGGGAATTACAGGTTGCTCGCGATACAAGGACGACGTGTGCTTCATTACAGGGCACGACGCGGAAACCGGTAAAGAATTGTGGCGCACATCAACGATTGCCAGGCCGGGTGAACCCGGCGGTGAAACCTGGGGCGATCTTCCGCTCACGTTTCGAGCCGGGGGCGACGCATGGATCGCCGGCAGCTACGATGCGGAAACCAATCTCATTTACTGGGGGACGGCGCAGGCCAAGCCGTGGGCAAGAGTCGTTCGCGGTACGGATGGCGATGCTTTGTACACCAACTCCACGCTAGCGCTTGATCCAGACACTGGAAAAATGAAGTGGTATTACCAGCACCTTCCCGGTGAGACGCAAGACATGGACGAAGTCTTCGAGAGAATCTTGGTTGATGTCGGCGGACGAAAATCTGTTTTCGAGATGGGCAAGCTCGGGATTCTTTGGCAGCTCGATCGAACGACCGGACAATTCATTCACGCGACGGATCTCGGCTATCAGACCATCGTGCAGGTGAATCCGCAGAATGGGAAAGTCACCTATCTTCCAGGCAAGATTCCGCAGCTCGGCGTCGAAGTGGACCAGTGTCCGAGTACGGCAGGGTTCAAGAGCTGGCGGGCAATGGCGTTCAGCCCTCAAACGAATGCGTTTTATATTCCGATGAATTTGAACTGTGAGAAAGGAACATTCGGCGCCGTAGAGAAAGTTGTGGGAAGAGGCGGAACCGGTCCGGTCGCGCGCACCGATTACAAGCACCCCGAATCCGCCGGGAATCTCGGCGAATTTCTCGCAATGGATATCCGAACCGGAAAAGTGTTGTGGCGGCAGCGTACTCCTGCGCCGTCGAACACTGCGGCATTAGTCACAGCAGCGGGCGTTGTCTTCGGCGGAGATTGGGATCGTCATGTCTATGCCTACGATGCAGCCAGCGGAAAAATCCTGTGGCAGACGCGGCTTTCGACTTCCGCCCAGGGATTTCCGATTACCTATCTTGCGAGAGGGAAGCAATATGTTGCCGTGCCGGCAGGTGTCGGCGGAGGAAGTTGGTCGACTTTGATCACGCCGGAATTGGCGCCGGAAATTCACCGCCCCAATTCCGGGAATGCGCTTTTCGTTTTTGCGCTGCCGAGGTGATGGATGATTTTTCTTTCGCTTGTTCTTATCGTCGGGCTGTTCCAGTCTCAGCCACCCGCCGATCGTTTTGTGACGGTCAACGGTTTGCGCATTCACTACCTCGAATGGGGTTCGACAGATAAGCCGCCGCTCATCATGTTGCATGGCATCGGCCGCATTGCGCATACGTTCGATCACATCGCTCCACATTTTGCATCGCGCTATCACGTGATGGCGGTCGACATGCGAGGCCATGGCGATTCCGATTGGGATCCGAAGGGCGCGTATCTGGTCGAAGACTACGTTAAAGACATTGAAGGTCTCGCCCAGCAACTTCGTCTTCGAAACATCGTCATTTGGGGTAATTCAACAGGCGGCCGTGTCGCGCAGGTTTTTGCTGGATTGCATCCCGAGCTGGTTTCGGCAGTGATTTCTGAAGATGTCGGTCCGGAGCGTCCACGCGAAATCGCCGATGGCATGACCGCCCGGCTCAAACAAGAGGACGAACGAGGTTGGGCATCCGAGGAGGAGTTGTTGGCGCAACAAAAAGCCGGCAGCCCGCGAACGAGCGAAGACATTCTTCGCGCTTACGTCCACTATGGCTCGAAGAGCCGAGCCGATGGTCGCGTCATCTGGAAGCGCGATCCCGCGATCGGTAATGGTTTCGTGCCGACGGAGCTGTGGCGATTCGTCAGACAGATCAAGCCTCCCATCATTTATGTATTGGGCGGACGAAGCACGATCGTTCCCGCTGCGACGCAGGAGGAACTTAGGAAGGTTTTGCCTCAAGCGCAGATCGTGACGGTTCCCGGCGTCGGACATTATCCTAGCGAGGAGAATCCAAAAGAGTTCCTTGCAATTGTCGACAAATTCCTGAATGGAAAGTAAGATTTCGCCATGATTAGACGATCGTTCCTTAGTTCACTGGGCGCCGCAATCGCCCTGAAACCGCCAACCGCTTCCGCGCAGTCTTCCCTGAGTGGTCCCTGGCAGCCCGCGCGGCACACTGAAGATGATTGGCTCGATCAGATTCCCGGCAAGCACCGAATGATATTCGATACAACAACGTCAGACGGGCTTGGCAGAGCCCTCCTCTTCAGTAACAATTTTCTAGACACGAACAAGAACGCATATGGCCTGGAGTATTCGGACGTAGCGCTCGTCATCGTCGTGCGGCACAACTCCACCTCCTTCGCCTATAACGACGCGATGTGGTCGAAGTACGGCAGTATTTTTACGCAGCGAACGGGCCTCAATGATCCCAAAACGAAAGAGCCGCCGAAAGTGAATCTGTACAACGCGTCAGGTTATGGGAACACGCTGGCGAACAATGGGCTCACGGTGGATTCGCTTTTGAAACGTGGGGCTCATTTGGCTGTGTGCCGGCTGGCTACTCGGAATTTGGCAGGACTCGTCGCGAATGCGACAGGGAGTACTGCAGATAAAGTCAACGAAGAATTGATCGCCAACATCCTCACCAACGCGCACATGGTTCCCGCTGGGATCGTTGCCCTGGGTCGCGCGCAGGAACGGGGCTACACGTTTGCCCAAGGCGTTTAAAGGAGAAGTTATGAAGATGCTAGTTACAGTGATCGCTATCGCAGCGATCTTGATGAGTGTTGCGCAAGCTCAAGTGAAGAAGGAAACCGTACCCGGTATCACGAATCTCTCGCGCCTGGAGACGACTGTCGCTTGTGCCGGCGCAGTCACTCCGTCGGCCGTGGCTGACATCAAGAAGATGGGTTTCGCATCGATCATCAACCTGCGCCAACCCACAGAACAAGGCGCGGATATTGAAGCCGAGGCCGCTGCTGCAAAGACGGCGGGTATCAACTTCTACAACATTCCGTTCAACAACGCCGCGCCGGATCCCGCAGTCGTGGATCGCTTCCTTCAGACGATCACGAAGCCAGGCAATGAGCCCGCCTTCATTCACTGTGCGAGTGGAAATCGTGCGGCCGGCATGTGGTTCGTCAAGCGCGTGATTGTGGATAAATGGGACGTCGAGCGGGCAGGTGCTGAAGCGGCGAGCCTGGGTCTTTCGAATCCCACGTTGAAGACATTCATGCTCAGTTATATCGAGTCCCATAAGAAATGAACGACAAGCCGCAAATTGCGCCAATTACGCGAACTTTCATTCGGGTAATTGGCGCAATTTGCGGCTTCTGTCTTCTGGCGTTCAGCCAAGCCGCGCCTGCCAAACCAAAGCTTGTCCTGGTTCTCTCCATCGATCAAATGCGTTTCGATTACTTGACGCGCTTTGCTCCGCTCTACGAAGGCGGCTTGAAGATGCTTCTGGATCGGGGCGCTGTCTTCACGGACGCCAACTACCGCCACTCCGCGACCGAAACCGGCCCCGGTCATTCCGTCATTATGAGCGGCCGTCATCCAAGCCATTCTGGGATCGTCGCGAATGATTGGTACGACGGTTATCTTCATAAGATCGTTAATGTCGTTGAAGACCCCGTGCAGACGCCAATCGGAGGACAAGGCCGTAGCGCGTCGCCCGCGAACGCAATGAGCTTTACGCTCGGCGATGTGTTGAAGGGAAAGAACGCGCAGTCGCGGGTCGTCGGCGTCTCGCTCAAGGACCGCTCCGCTATATTGATGGCGGGCCGGCGTGGCGACGCTGCCTACTGGTACGAAACCGCCGGCGGCAATTTCATCACAAGCAGCTATTACATGCGTGAAGCGCCAAATTGGCTGACGCGCTGGAACAGCAGGCACGTTGCGGATGAATACGCCGGGCAAATGTGGACGCGGTTGCTGCCAGATGTTGCCGTCTACGAGCGTTATGCCGGTCCCGATAAAGTCGACGGCGAATGGGACCGCAAAGATACTGTTTTTCCCCCCGCCATTCGCGATAAGCCACCCGAGCGACTCTTCTACGACGACTTGAGGCGCACGCCGTTTGCCGACGAGATGACATTGGCATTCGCGCTGGAAGTCATGAAGGCGCATCAACTCGGCGAGGATTCAAATACGGATATCTTTGCGATCGGTTTTTCCGGTACCGACGTCGTAGGTCATACCTATGGAGCCGATAGCCAGGAAATCATGGATCAACTGCTGCGCCTCGATCTCGTGTTAGGTAGGCTCTTCAAAGAAATTGATTCCAAGGTGGGACTCGACAACACAGTGATCGTCCTGACGGCAGATCACGGATCGCTGCCCCTTGTTGAAAACCTGAGGGCGAAAGGCATCGATGCGCAAAGAGCGAGCCCGGCGATTCTACAGACGGCAGTCAAACAAGCTCTGGATCAGCGTTTCCCCGGTATCGACAATTTGTTTGTATTCGCGGCTCCGGATTTTTACTTGAACGAAGACACCCTGCGGCGTCACAACCTCGATCGGAAAGAAGTCGAAACCACGGCAATCAATGCGCTGTTAAGAACGCATTTGGTTGAAAAGGTCTACACGCACGATGATCTGGCAAGTACGGCTGCCTCGAATGATCCATTTCTTCTTCTTTTCCGAAATGCATTCTATGCGCCGCGAAGTCCGCACTTGAATGTGTTGCTGAAAAAGTATGTATATCTGAGTTCTTTGCCCGGTGGCACTGGCCACGGTACAGCTTACGACTACGATCGTCACGTGCCGATCGTTTTCATGGGCGCAGGTATAAAGGCCGGCACTTACAACGAAGCATGCGGACCGGAAGATATTGCGCCCACACTCGCGCTCATGCTGGGCTTCGAATTTCCGCGCGAGCAGGATTCCCGACTTCTCACGGAGATGCTGAAGCAGTAGCCACAAAAAAGCACAAAAGACGCAAAGGATTTTTTGTGACTTGTGTGCCTTTTTGTGGCCGTTCCTCTTTTAGCCGAGGTGTTGCTTCAGAAACGTCATGGTACGGGACCACGCGGTCTCCGCCGCGTTGGCGTCATACGCAATCGGGGCTGAAGGATCCTTCAAAGTTTCGTTGGCGAAGGCGTGTTTCGCTTTGTATTTATGGAACTCATATTTCACGTTCGCCTTCTTCAATTTTTCTTCCAGGCCTTCAACCTGCTGCATCGGGAAGTATGCGTCCTCGATAGCCCAATGCCCCATTACCGGCGCTTTGATTTTCGACGCATCGACGTAATCGAGCGGTGGACAGCCGTACCAGGACACACATGCGTTCGCCTCCGGCACGTTCACTGCGGCAAGAACTGTTAACGCGCCGCCCATACAGAAGCCTGTGACCCCGGCCTTCTGGCTCGTTTGCTTGAGGTACTGAACGGCGCCGCGAATATCTTGTGTGGCAGCGTCGCCGAAATTCAGGTTGGTCATCAGGTGTTCGGCTTCCTTTGCGTTCAACCCAACCTTTCCACGATACAGATCGGGAACAAGCGCGCGATATCCCGCAGCCGCGAGACGATTCGCGACACCTTTGATTTGATCGTTCAGCCCCCACCACTCTTGAATCACTCCCATTGCAGGGGCGCGATTGCCGGCCTTTGGCTCGGCGTAAAAGGCGGAACAGTCCTTTCCATCCGGTCCTGTGAAAGTAATCATGATGCGATTATTATGACCGTCTTAGTTTGCCATTCCGAGAAAATCTACATGCGTGCAGAACGCACCCCTCTAATTGCTCTACCGCGAATGGAACGGGGAGTATAATCCCCCCAGAATTCCGACCGAACAATTGGGGGGTGCAAAGTGCTTTCAGAAAAAAGAGCGTTGACGTGCGCTTTGGCGGGCGTTTTTTTCTGTATTTGTTTTGCGGCCAGTACCGTTTGCGCGCAGGTGACCGCGTCTGTATCCGGCAGAGTGGAGGACGCCTCGGGCGCTGCGGTTCCCGGGGCCAGCGTGACGGTTACGAACATGGAAACCGGTGCGGTACGCACGGCGACGAGTAACGAAGCGGGAACCTACCGCATGTTGTCGCTGCCGGTGGGAAGATACGAGGTTAAAGCGGAGCTCACCGGCGTCAAGGGGGAGCGCCAGACGGGCATAGGCCTGGCGGTTGGAGAAGAGGCCGTCGTGAACTTGAAGCTCGAAGTGGGAGCAATTCAGGACGAGGTGACTGTAACCGGAGATGCGCCAATCGTGAACACCACGACAGCCTCGGTTTCGGGACTGGTTGGGGAAAGAGAAGTCAAAGACCTGCCGCTGAACGGCCGCAGTTTCGACAATTTGCTTACTCTCAATCCTGGAGCGGTCCTCTACAACTTCAAGGCCGGGGCGTCGGTGGGCTCCGGCGAAGGTGCCTATTTCACTGTGGCCGGCCGGCGGCCGTCCGACAACGTTTTCCTGCTGAATGGGATTGAATACACAGGCAGCAGCAATATCGGTATCACGCCGGGAGGAGTTAGCGGCCAACTGCTGGGCATTGATGCCGTCCGAGAGTTCAATGTGCTCGGCGATACCTATTCGGCCGAATACGGCAAGCGAGCCGGCGGCCAGGTCAGCGTCGTTACACAGTCCGGCACCAATCAACTGCATGGCGCAGGATTTGAGTTCTTACGGAACAGCGCACTGGACGCGCGAAACTTCTTTGACCAAAAGGCTCAGCCGACAGACCCGCGGCTTCCTCCGTTCAGGCGGAATCAATTTGGCGGATCGCTGGGCGGGCCGATTAAGAGGGACAAGGTGTTCCTCTTCGGCAACTATGAAGGTTACCGGCATTCGTTGGGACTCAGCAACGTCGCCTTCGTTCCCGACAACGATGCGCGCCAGGGTTTGCTGCCGTGCAACGTGATCTACACGTCTGCCACTGACCGAGCCGCGAATTGTCCCAACCTCAATGCGCCGGTTCAGGTTCCCAGGCTCGACAGACGCATGCTCCCTTTCATGAGACTTTGGCCGGAGTCTAACGGCCCCGAACAGTTCGCGCCGGGCGGCTTGGCCACAGGAATCGCTAAGAACTTCAACCACCCTCTGCAGACGATTCGAGAAGACTTCGGCACGACGCGATTTGATCTGAACGCTGGCGATAAAGACACATTCACCTCGGCGTATACCATCGACGATGGGCACAACGTTTCGCCTCTCACAAACCCATTCTTCGCAACCATTGCGGATCTTCGCAGTCAGGTCATTAGCGCGCAGGAAACTCACGTCTTTTCGCCACAATTCCTCAACACTGTGCGGGCGGGAGTCTCGCGAGCGTCGTTCAATTTCGATTCACCTGAGCTGGATACAACCATTCCGCCGGACATTACCTTATTTAAAGGCAGACCGCCGGGATGCCTCGTGATCGGCGGCGCATCCTGCGCTGCGGTGAATACGATCACTCCGGGCGGTGGCGGCATTTCTGGAAGGCTTTACAACACGAGAAATCTCTTCACCGTCTCGGATGACGTGCAGCTTGTGCGGGGCAAGCACCAACTTAGTTTCGGCGCATGGATTCAGCGAATCCAGGTGAACGCGAACTCTGCGGCCCGAAATTACGGAGAAGCAGACTTTGCCAGCCTCATGACGTTCCTGCAGGGCACCACCACCAATTGGGTGGGTACTCCCAATCGTTCGTTCATGTACTGGAGGTCCATGGAAGGCGCCGTGTACGTTCAGGAGGTTATCCAATTACGCCCCAACCTCACCGTCCGCGCCGGCCTTCGGGACGAATTCACAAACGGTTGGAACGAGAAATATGGAAGGGCCGCCCAGTATGTCCTGGATGCGAATGGTGTCCCCACGAGCGACCCTGTGACGAGCTCCACTCGTATCGGGAAATCGACGTTTCTGAATAAAAATGACACCCGCCTGCTTAGTCCTCGAGTGAGCTTTGCATGGGACGTGTTCGGCAATGGAAAAACGTCGATGCGGTCCGGATTTGGGATGTACTACTCGCTGCTGGATAATCTCAGCTTTCAAATGAACTTTACGGCGCCTTATAACGTTCTATTTGCGTTCAACAACGTCTCTCTATTCGATTCGCCGCTTCCGCCCCCGGTCGTTCCCGGGTCACCTTTGCCGCCGTTCTGTTCGCCAGCTAACCCGCCTGGAGTTGCTGGATCTCCTTGCACTCTTGTGCAGGCGCAGGGAGTTCAACTCGATGCGAAAACTCCGACGGTCGTGTCGTGGAACTATTCGATCGAGCAGCAACTGGCGCGCAACATGTCTCTGCGCGTCGCCTATGTTGGCTCTCACGGTTACCACAACATCATCGACATCGACGCCAACACCATTCCGCAGCAGATTTGCTCGAACTCGAACGGCTGCGCGAGCGGTGGCATTCGCGCCACAAATCCGGCTACCATGGTGCCGCAGGGAACGCCGTATTTTCCGGCGGGGACGCGGCCAAATAGGTATTTGGCGAATGCGTATTTCTGGTTCACGGAGGGCATCGGCAGTTATAACTCGCTCCAAGCAGATCTGACCAAACGGCTCAGCAGCGGGCTGCTCTTCCGGGCCAACTACACCTTTGCGAAAAACCTGGACAACGGCACCGCTACGGCAAGCAGCCAGTCTCAGAACAACAACCAATCGGTGCTGGATCCGCGACATCCCTTGATCGACTATGGCCGATCCGCTCTGGACTTTCGGCATCAAGGAAGCGGCAGCTTCAGTTACGAGCTGCCTTTTGGAAAAGGTAAACCCTTTGGCAACGAATTGAACGGCATCGCAGGCAAACTGGTTGGCGGCTGGCAGTTGAATGGCATCGTAACGCTCTTGAGCGGATTCCCTGTCACTCCGCTGGTCGGGACGAACCGCTCCGGGAATGGCAACACATTCAATCCGGACCGGCCCAACTATAATCCAAATTTTCAGGGACCTGTAAAACTCGGCCGGGTGGACAAGTGGTTCGACCCGAATGCCTTCAGCCTTCCCACGTTAGGGACCTGGGGAAACGTGGGCCGCGGAACACTGGATGGGCCTGGCTTGGCGGAGATCGATATCTCTGTCTTCAAGACCATCCCAATCACGGAAAAAACGAAAGTGCTATTCCGTGCTGAAGCCTTCAACATCGCCAACAGGGCAAACTTCGGTATTCCCAACTTCCTTATCTTTTCTGGCGAGAGCATCAGTCCCTCGGCGGGCCAAATCACCAGCACAGTCACGAGTTCCCGCCAGATTCAACTTGGGCTGAAACTGATGTTCTGATTCCGATCGGAGTGACGACTATGAAACGAAGCATCACATTTTGGGCAGTTGTTCTTGTAGCAATCTGTGTCAGCTTTGCGGCGGGTCAGCAGACGCAATCAAGTCGGGCGAACGGGCCGCGCAAGCGAGTGATCCAGCCTCCGGGTTACAAGCCGACGGCTTCTCCGCTATCTCCCGCGATTCTCGTCGGCGATACCTTATATATGTCCGGAGCGACGGGCGGGGACCCGACAAGCGGCCAGCTCGTCAAAGGTGGATTTGAGCCGGAATTCCGGCAGGTCATGTCCAACCTGCAAACCGTACTGAAATCCGCAGACATGGATCTGACTGACGTTGTAGCCGTCACCGCCTACATCGACGATATGGCGAATTTCAACCGCTTCAACGAACTCTATACGGGGTACTTCAAGACACAACCGTTGCCCACCCGTTCAACGGTGGCTGTTAAAGAACTGGCGCGAGGCGCACACCTTGAACTGACGATGACCGCAGTCCGCTCCAGAAAATGAACGGCGCGGCAGCGCCCGCGAGACTTCAGAAAGATGACGCCAAATTCAAGAAAACGACGGACGCGTAGAAGGCCGTCACGGCTTTAATTAGACCCAACGCGAACTGAATTAAGTCTGTCCCGAACGTGTTTCAGTTCGTGACGGACTTGTTTACGTATATTTCAACTCCGCAGCGTGATGTTCGGATCGACGAGAGATGCGCGACGCGCGGGAATGTAGCAGGCGGCGCCGGTGATGGAGGTCATCAAGAGAAAGACACCGATGTAAATCGTCGGGTCGTTAGGATTCACGGAAGAAGCCATCTCTCCGCCGGTCAGCCCGCGCATCACGAAGCCGATGGTTATCCCGATAGCCGCGAAAATGGCGCTTGATCTCACGCCTTGCAGCAGGACCATTTTCATAACCTGCCGATTCGAGGCG
>JACXTT010010487.1_pt1 | contig 12481 bp, 9 predicted proteins | sample 9270951 | NCBI WGS metagenome assembly JACXTT01 (sample SAMN15532306, study PRJNA645909) | rock metagenome | isolation source: weathered quartz diorite | place: Puerto Rico | collected 2017-06-21 | reverse complement strand
GCAGGCAAATTATACCAGAATTCTTTATCATTTCTGTAATCTTCAGGAGCCGGTTTTCCCCATTTATTGATCTCCCAGTAAGAGCACCAGTTTTTTGGGCCAGAAATATTTTTGACGAACAAGGTGAACATATTCAGATTTTCCCTGCTCAGCCCCAGTATTTCGGCCCCGATACTTTGATGCGATACATCGCGCATACAGAATGCGTATCGTGACGGAAGCGCCGCTTCATACCATGGCCCAACCGGATCTGTATCATTTCCCTTATAATGCAACGCCGTTTCTTTGGCCCAATTAAAAGCACGCTCCATGTCCTTGTCCGAAGAAGTGAAGTTAACCTGTGCTGATGCCACAGAAGCCCCATAAAACATCAGTGTCAAAAAGATCGGTTTATATCGTTGTAAAATCATACTTATATGAATTGAAAACAGGGTATATCATTCGCATTTCTTCGCAGTCTACGGTTAGTATCATAAACCCCATTTGACAATCGACCGCAAAAAAAGCCCCCCGCTACCAAACGGGGGAACTAATCAACTCAACCTTTGACTATCCCACGGCCAAAAGTTTCCATCGCTTCTAAAATCTGATAAATTTGTCTGGTCTATTCTGGTCTACTATGCAATAGTAAAGAATTACTTTTGCATTCACAAATTTTATTTCGCGAGGACAAGTGGCGAGAAAACAATAAACATCAGTATCATCAGCAGAATCAGGATGCCGGCATAAATATGCCTGTTCTTCCACGGCTCAAGACTTACTAAGTTGTTCGTTTGGTGGTAATAAGGCTCTTCCATAGGATACAATTTGCCCATAACGAACATGATGATACAGGTCATCACGAATAAGATCGCCAGAATGTGCAGAAAGTGGATATGGAGGTCAAATACTAACTGCGTAAACCCGTAAGAAACTATAAAAAAGGTCAACCCTACTTTTGCAGCCAGAGCGGGCACTCTTCGTGTGACCAGACCAACGAACATGATAGTAAAAATAGGCACATTAAAAAACCCGTTTACCGTTTGCACATAAGTATAAAAACCATGTTTAACGAAGATAATTAAGGGTGCTACCATAACAGCGATGAAGCAAACCAGGATCTCGAACCTCTTCGCGGTCCTGACCAGCTTTTTTTCCTGAACCGGCTGTACACGTTTCTCCAACCTTGGTCTGTATATGTTTAGTATAAATAAAGTGCTTGAACTGTTCAAGCCCGCATTGAACGTGGTTAATGCGGCACCAAAAATAAGTGCGGCTATAAACCCTGAAATAATTTGCGGAGAAACTAAATGGGTAAGCATAGGAAATACCTCTGCCGTGTTGTGCATACGGGCGAAGACATGTACCGCAATCAGACCCGGAATGTTCAAAAATAAAGGTGAGATAAGTTTTCCTAAACAAGCCAGTGCGATCCCTTTCTGGCAGGTTTTGAGATCTTTTGAGGCAAGGGCCTGCTGAACAATATATTGTTCTGTCCCCCAGTAATAAATATTCACCAGCAGCATTCCGGTAAAGAGCGTACCAAACGGAATAGGATCAGAAGACGAACCTATGCTGTTAAAATGTTCTTTGTGATTTGTCAACAAAACATGTAAGCCTTGTTGTATACTACCATGCCCAAGATATTTAAGGCCAAAAACAGGCAATAGCAACCCTCCGGTGAAAAGGCCTATACCAAGCAATGTTTCCGAAATCGTGGTAGCTTTCAGTCCCCCAAAAATTGTAAACAGACAGCCGGTTGATCCCATCACCCAAACCAGTATCCAAATAGCAGTACCGTAATCAACTTTAAGCGCCTCAGAAAAATTGAACAACCCGTTTAGAGCCAAAGCTCCACTGTACAATACGGACGGTAGCAGGTTGATAACATAGCCAAACAGAAATATGATGGATACCATTTTCCCTACACTGTGACCATACCTCGCGGTGAGAAAATCAGGCGTTGTAGCAATGCCAAGCCGCATATACATTGGCATGATAAACTCGGACACCAGCAACATAGCAAGAACCGAGATGACACCCCATGCCATAACCGTCATGTTATGGCTAAATACAAGCTCGTTCTCGCCTATAATGGTCGACGTATTGATATTAGTAAAAAGCAACCCGCACCCGACCAGCAAAAAGCCGAGATTCCTGTCGGCTAGGAAAAAACGATTTAAAGTATTAAGTTTTTTACGCCGGGATTTATACAAGGATATGAAAACCACCAGGACAGTGAAAAACAAAAAACCTGATATGGCAATCAAACTCATGAGAACCTTTAAAGTGTAGCTCTGTTGAACAAGATCATTGGTACCGTCAATTGTATATCCTGCTTTTTCAAAACCGCACGCCCGGCCAATATCCCCATTTTGGAAAAATCTGCAGAGAAAGTAGTAATGCCGGTAATTTCTTTCGCAGGTTCATCATTGGAAGAAAGCACACCAAGGTCTTTTCCTGGTTGAAGGTTTTTGCCTATGCAGTCCCTCATCATCTGCCACAGGGCAAAGTTATCCAGTGTGAAATACACCTTCCCTTTCTCAATTGTACCCGGGATATATTCCTTTTCAATACGGCCTTTGACCTTAAAATCTTTGAGGAATTTATCAAATGATCTGACAATCTCCTTGGGGTCTAAGGATGCCGGCGAGTGATAGAAAATTATTTCATCAAACTTCCGTATTCTGGGGGCCAATTTTGAAAATATTTCGTAGGAAGAGTTTGCAAACTCTTGCGTTATATGATTAAAAACACCACCCAGTGGTTCATAACGATCGAAAATTAAGAGCTTGTTCCTGGGTATCATTTCCAGCAACTCTTTGGTTTCGGGATGAGGTATTGGCGCTATAACATACATCCCGAATTTGCCTTTTATCTGCGATAATATGGTTCCGAATATTTCGATATCGCCATGATGGAAATAAGTATTCAGGTTGACGTTCTGACCGATCTCATGCCGGAAACTTCGATAAAATTGCTCTTCAAAAGTATCCAGGTTATACATCAGCAAGGCGATGTTCATGATCGTGCCCGTATTACCGCTGCCCACAAAATAACCCTGGCGGTTTTTGGATTCTACAATACCCCGATCAATCAATTCTTTATAACCGCGGATAACAGTTTCGCGCGAAAAGCCGAGCTCTTCCATCATTTTACTCACAGTAGGCAATATTTCGCCCCGGGCAACTATCTTCTCGTTAATGGCATTAATAATGCCCTGAACGAACCTGTCATGCTTGGAATACGAGGGTATATCACCCAGTTTTTTTATCTCCTGAAAAATATTAGCCATGAATGTTTAAACACAAAGCCAGGCTCCTATTTAGCGCACACCTGATCTTTAGTTTCAAAAGTGTGAAAAAAGGGCTACAAAAAAAATTTATACAGGATTCATTATTCTCACACTATGCTGAATTGTTTAAAGAGGTCATAATTGACACTCATCAGAATCAAACTAAAGATAATTATTCAAAGCTGGTTAAAAAGATTGATGAAGAAAACAATAAAATAAGGAAAGCCAGGGAGTTATTAGTAGGTGGTAATAATGATGGCGGAGATTACAAAATGATTAAATCTGAATGCGAGCATAAAATAGAGTGTTATGGGCACTTTCTGATTCAGGATTAGTTTCGAGATATTGTTGCCGCCCTTTTATTCTTATTTGTCCAAGCAACGCATCGTTTAGATGTTCCTAGCATTCATTGATTTATGGAAGGAGATCTAAGAAGTTTTTTGTAGATGGGTTAGGAGTTGATAACACGTAATGTTTCGATCATTTCCAATAGCGGCATAACCATTACATTATTTCCGATAGGATATTTTTCAGTTCCTGGATAAACAAGGTAACGATACGCGGCATTGATATCTTCGCAACCGTGGTAAAAACCCTTAGAAACCGATGGTGACAATGATCTTTTAATTTCTATTGCGTACCGGTTTTTGTCATTCGGCTCAATAACCAGATCTATTTCTGCACCTGCGGCAGTCCGGTAAAACCATGCTGTAACCCCTAGCGGCAAGCACGATATCAAATTTTCAACGACATAGGCTTCCCAACTTGCACCGGCTACAGGATGACCGAGCAAATCATCCATTGTTTTCAGATTAAGCAGGGCGTGCACTAATCCGCTGTCTCTAATATATATTTTTGGCGCCTTCACCAAACGTTTGCCAATATTTCCAAACCACGGGCGTACAGAACGGATTAACAGCAGATCTTCCAGTAGTTCAATGTATCTTTTTGCGGTTGGCGCAGCGACATCGAGACTGGCGCCAAGCTGTGCGATATTTAACTGCGCGCTCTGATTATGCGCCAGCATTGTCCACAGCCTGCGTAAAGTAACGGCTGGTATCCTTAAGCCAAATTGCGGCACATCGCGTTCAAGGTAAGTACTTATGAAATTCAATCGCCAGCGCATACTGGCATCTTCGGATTTAGCGAGAAAACTATTTGGGAAACCACCCCTAAGCCATAGCTGGTCGGCACTCCCCTGTTGACTGGTGTCGATTTCGGCAGCGTTGAAGCCGGACAATTCTTTATAGGCAATACGCCCAGCCAACGTCTCTGAAGACTGCTTTAATAAATCGAGCGAAGCCGACCCCAACAAAAGAAATTGGCATGATTCAAACCCTTTACGACGCCTTCGGTCAATTATGCCGCGCAAACGATTAAATAATTCAGGAAACCGTTGAATCTCGTCCAAAATGACAAGTTTACCATAGTTTAGTTCAAAGTAGCCCTCCGGATCGCTAAGCTTAGACTGATCGGACGGGTTTTCTAAATCCAGGTAAATAGGCTTCGGGTTAAATGTCGCCGCAATATCTTCAGCTAGCGTAGTTTTGCCCACCTGCCTGGGGCCAAGAATCCCGACCGCTGGAAATTCGTGCATCAAAGTCAATATCTCAGCTCGCGCTTCTCGATGAATCATCCTTGCAATTATAACGCTTTATATTCGATTTACAAGGATAATCGCGAATATATTACAATTTGATATTAAAAAAGATTATTCATGCTTGAAGCTGTTCCATACTTATGCATTAATCGGTGGCATGCCAGAGATTGTGAACAGTTATGGTGTAAATAAAGATTTAACATCGTTGCAATCTATTTATGAGTCGCTCATTGTAACCTATTTAGATGATGTGGAGAAGTATGCGGCAACAAATTCACAGGTGCAATATATTAGGCATGCTATAAAGGCTTCATTTTCTCAGGCTGGCAAAAGAATAAAATTTGAAGGTTTTGGACTCGCTGTATAGCTAATACCGGACGGGTCATTCTGCTTGTTCAATCTATAGATAGCAACAACCCTCTTGTTAAGAAATTATTTTCCGGCAATAACTCCGATTGCAAGGCCATTCTTTCATCAAAGGCCGCCACCGTATTCGAGGGCTTGTCCTGGAGTGACGTCGGTCTCTTTTATTTCGGCGGTACCTGGCTTGCACTGCTGTTCGGCAATCATTCAACGACACTATTGCAGGTGTTGGCCGTGCTGAATATTATCAGTCTGCCTTATACCTTTTACTCCATTTATTACCAGTGGCGCATAGCAAAACAATGGTGTGTTTTATGTTGCACGGTGCAAGCATTATTGTGGTTTGAATTTATTCCATCGGCAACCACATTCGGCAAGCCCTTTGCTATGCCCGACGCTGCTGTATGGAGTACATTATTTATTTCTCTTTTGTTACCGGTGGTTTTATGGGTTCTTGCAAAGCCACTGTTCCTTAAGGCGCAACAGGTAGGACCGCTGAAAAATCAGCTGCGCAAATTCAAATATAATTCTGAGCTTTTTAATTCAATGTTGAACAATCAACCGAAGCATACTTTGCCATCAGAAGACTGGTCGATCGTACTGGGCAATACCAAAGCCAGCACCAGTATCACGATGGTTACCAACCCTTATTGTCCTCCCTGCTCAAAAACCCACAAGTTGTTGGATGAACTGCTGGAGCAACGTACAGATATACAGGCACGCATAGTATTTACCGCCAATAACACCGATGAAGATATCAAAACGCCCGTAAGCCGCCACCTAATGGCACTGAACCAGCTGGCAGATAAAGAAATTATTAAAAAAGCCCTCAACGACTGGCATGAACAAAAGCAAAAAGACTACAAAGCCTAGGCGAAAGTTTATCCGGTAGAGCTTAACGAAGCCGAATATCATAAAATAGACAGCCAAAAGGCCTGGTGCGAAATGGCAGAGGTGACCGCTACGCCAACATTATTGCTTAACGGTTACCGCCTGCCAGAATATTACCAGCTACCCGACCTCAAATACATGCTTGAATAAGCACATAAAGATACTTTGCAAAGTAAAGGAGCATGCACTTTGGTAATACATGTCGCTTAAATACCGGGGCGTGGTACTGGCAAATATTCGATTAAAACCAAAAAAATGAAAAAAGAAAAATTAAGTCTGGGAAGCATTAAAAATGTGTTGAGCAGAGCCGAAATGAAGAAAATTATGGCCGGAAGTGGCAATTGTAACCTAAGGGGTGGGGCTTGCGGTCCGTATACGCAGGCTGTTTGCTGCTCCGGATTACAATGTGTAGTTGTCGGAACTAATCCTGGATACTGCTGGTAAGGGTTAGTTGAAAACTACCTATCTCGGATAATCGATAAGTAGTTTTTCTCACTTGCAAAAGAGCATGCACTGTGATAATCATGCCGCTTAAATGTCGGGGCGTGAGATAGTTTTATATTTAACTAAAACTTAAATATGATTTTCTACGATTTACCCCCCCAAAAATGATGAGATTACCCCCTGCCGAATCATTTTTTTTATGATAGGTTCGTAAAAAATCAGTGATAAATAAAAATAGATCACCAGGGATTATCCGAAAATCTAAGACCTATTTTTAGAGGTTACGCAAAAATACCAATAATACCTATCCTTTTATGAAAGACCTTAAACCTAGAGTATCGTTTAAACTTGTTAAAGAACTGCAGCCTCTTTTCCTGTAAAAGTTGTGACTAGTTGGCAAAGTAAATTTCCGAATGCCGTTTGCGGGGTAAATTATGGCGGTAGCGTACATGTACGCGGAAATTATATTCAACCTCAACAATGAGGTGCACTAATTAAAAAACAAATGCCTAATCCACGAATAACCTAATGAGTACAATACCAATCCCAACTTTTATCATCAACTTAAAAAGCCGGGTCGACCGTAGACAACACATCATAAACGAGTTTGCCGAACATAATGAGTTTAGTATAACTGTTATTGAAGCCCATGAACATACAATAGGCGCCGTTGGCTTATGGTACACAATAAAATACATTTTACAAAAGGCCAGCGAATATGACTATGTCCTAATTTGTGAAGATGATCATCAATTTACCCCATTTTACTCAAAGGAGCTGCTTTTTGAAAGCATAAGCCACGTAAAAGAACTAAATGCAGATATCCTGATAGGCGGTGTTAATTGGTTTGACGGAGTGGTGCCGGTGAATGACACTTTGCTTTGGTCGCATATCTTTAACGGCACACAATTTATAATTGTGTTTAAGAAATTTTTTGACACCATATTACAAGCAGATTTTAATGACTACGATGCCGCCGACTTCAAAATATCCGCGCTTACGGAAAATAAATTTATAATTTACCCTTTTATTTCCATACAAAAAGATTTTGGTTATTCGGATGCTACCCCACACAACAACTTGCCGGGCCGGGCCGATGAGTTGTTTTTAAAGAGCTCTGAGTGGATGCAAAACTTAAAAAACGTTGCGTCCTATTATAAAAACGTGTCTCAGTCTGATGAACCGGACGCTGAAATATACAATACCTTAACCATACCTACCTATATTATTAATTTACCAGAAAGAACAGAAAGACTGACCCACATAAGACAACAATTTGAAAACAAACCCGAATTTGATGTCACCTTTGTGGAGGCTTGTAAACACGAAATTGATGCGGTCGGTTTATGGAAAAGCATCCGGAAAATTATTCGGATGGCAATTGACGCGGATGATGATGTTATCATTATCTGTGAAGATAACCACGAGTTTACCGAACATTATTCAAAAGAATATTTATTAAAAAATATCATCGGAGCTCATGCAAGCGGCATAAATTATTTATCGGGCGGCAGCAATAATACCGAGAACGAAGTAATGATTACAGCTAATAGCTTTTGGGTGGCCCGTTGCCTGGCCACCCAGTTTATTGTTTTATATAAGCCCTTATTTCAGCAAATATTAGATGAACCTTTTGATGATAACGTTATTTCGGATCATTTGCTTTCGGAAATGACCAGCCAAAAAACAGTTTTATACCCATTTATTTCCGTAAAAAAAGATTTTGACTATTCGGATACAGGTACTGTTCACAATGAACAAGATAGGATAGCGCAAAAAATGTTTGCAGTCTCGGCAAAAAAGTTAGAAAGTATTAAACAGGCATATATTAGGTTCAATGTTTAAGGAATATTAACAGCAAAGAAATTGTCTCGCGAACAATAAGTTGCCTGTCTTCGGTAAAACAGGATAGGGAAAAGCCGCAACCCGATAATAGAGGCGCATTTAAATAAATTTATAATGAAAAAATTAAAGCTGAAAGCGTTTGAAATAAGCGCAACAAGGTTGTTAACAAGAGAACAGCTCAGAAACGTGATGGGAAAAGGTAGCATAGGTGCCTATTGCGGCGGTGGAAATAGCTGGGTTTGCGGGACCGACTGCTGCGTCAATGGTTATTGTGCTGTTTGTCAAACTTGCCCTCCGGGTTATTTTTATTTAGGCGGTTATTGCCATCAATGTTCCCCAACATTGCAGTGCTAAGTTTCTTATAGAGCTGTAAATACCTTATGCGATCAAATTATTTCTGAGCTGCCAAACATTTTTATGGCTGCATTTACTTGCAAAAACGATGGTTGCATTACCAATGCCATTAACTTTAGTGAGAGCGCCAGGCAAAATTTTGTCCGGACCTGTTGGTCTTGTTTTTTTTCATTTTGTTCGCCCCCTCACTAAAGTTAATGGCATTTTCTTAATCGTAATTTATTTCTAACTCTTTTATAACAATAGCATATGTTCAAGCTTCTTAAAAACTATTTATACTAAAAGCATGGGTGATACAAATTGTATCGGTAATTGGATAGAGATGATCGTTTCAGCTATAGTCACCTACGAGTTCGTCCGTTTTGAAAAAACGGGCGTCTTAACGCTCCTGTTTTACAGGAAAAAGATTATATATTTAGTTACAACCACATCGTTAATCAATTAATTAAACAATTATAAATCTTAAGCCTTGGTTATGATCTCTTTCAAAAAATACGACAATGTCGATGCGTCGGTCATCAAAATTTTAAAAGCGCTGCAATTCTCAGTTGATAGCAGCAAAATTATCGAAGAGCTGGATAAACATCCGGACTACCCCAGCCTATTGGCAATATGCGATGTACTAAGCAATTTTAATATTGGGAATAGTGCATACCGGATAACCGCCGATGAACTTCCGCTTGTCCCTTGTCCTTTCATTGTACATACCCATTCAAATGGAGGAGATTTCCTTATGGTGAATGAAATAAGCGACCAAAAGGTTATTGTATCAAGTGAGAAATGGAACAAGCATAAAATGGATCTAAGTGACTTTAAAAATGTATTCGACGGTGTTGTGTTAGTAATTGAGCCATCATCGGAGCGGCGATCAATTGGGTCGCCTGGCGCATCGATCTCACAAATAAAAACCCCATTGGCAATAGGCAGTTTGCTACTTATTCTGATGGCTGGGGTAACTTTCCATACTAGCTACCTTGAAAATTATTCCTGGCAGGTATTGCTACTCACTTTGTTTGCCACGGCAGGGTTGATTACATCTATCCTTCTGTTGGTTCAATCTATAGATAGTAACAATCCTCTGGTTCAGATATTATGTTCAGGCAACAATTCTGATTGCAAGGCTATTCTTTCATCCAAAGCAGCAACAGTATTTGAAGGCTTGTCATGGAGCGAGGTCGGCTTCTTTTATTTTAGCGGAACCTGGCTGACATTGCTGTTTGGCAATCACTCAGCAACTTTATTACAGGCATTGGCAATTCTGAATATCATGAGTTTGCCCTATACCGTTTACTCCATTTACTACCAGGCCCGAATAGCAAAACAGTGGTGTGTTTTGTGCTGTACCGTGCAGGCCTTGTTATGGCTTGAATTTATTCCCTCTGTAACCGCATTCAATAGCCCCCTCGCCATGCCGGATGCTGCCGTATGGAGTACGTTATTCATTTCTCTTTTTCTGCCTGTTGTATTATGGGTACTTATAAAGCCACTGTTGCTTAAAGTACAGCAAGTAAGACCATTAAAGGGCCAGTTGCGAAAGTTTAAGTATAATTCTGAACTTTTTAACGCTATGCTGAACAATCAGCCCAGGTATACCTTACCATCAGAAGACTGGTCAATTGTATTGGGAAATACCGATGCCCGTACAAGTATCACCATGGTTAGCAATCCCTACTGCCCACCTTGTTCAAACACACACAAATTACTGGATGAGCTCCTAGAGCAGCGGTCCGATATACAGGCACGCATTGTATTTACGGCCAATAACACTGATGAAGATATTAAAACACCGGTAAGCCGCCATCTGATGGCATTAAATCAATTAGAAAACAAGGAGATTGTTAAAAAGGCGCTAAACGACTGGTATGAGCAGAAACAAAAAGACTACAAGGCCTGGGCAAAAGTTTATCCGGTTGAGCTTAATGAAGCTGAATACTACAAAATAGACAACCAGAAAGCCTGGTGTGAAATGGCAGAGGTGACCGCTACGCCAACATTGCTGCTTAACGGTTGCCGCCTGCCCGAACATTACCAACTGCCCGACCTCAAATATATGCTTGAATAAGCACATAAAGATACTTTGTAAAGTAAAGTAGCACGCACTTTGGTAATACATACCGCTTGTATCCGGTACGGACTTTTAGAGATTTTTTAATAGAATCAAAACAATTCAGTATTGCAAAAAAGCAGCCGAAAAACATTATAAAACCACTTTGATAAGCTATGAAGTTTCAGCTTTATAAACAGTTAGACAGCATGGACTGTGGCCCATCGTGCTTGCGAATGATCGCAAAACATTATGGCCGTAACTACAATTTACGAACCCTTAGTAAGCTTTGCGGGTTTAACCGGGAAGGTGTATCGTTGTTAGGCTTAAGCGATACTGCTGAAAAAATAGGGTTCCGGTCGATAGGTGTTAAGTTAAATACTGAACAACTAAAGGATGCCGAGATGCCTTGCATTTTACACTGGAGGCAATACCACTTTGTGGTTCTATATAAGATCAAAAAAAACAAATATTTTATAGCCGACCCGGCTGCAGGCCTGATCACGCTCGATGAGGCAACCTTCATTAGCAGTTGGGCAAGTGACAATGGATCTGGCATTGCTTTATTGCTAAGCCCGACACCGCAGTTTTACGAGCAAGACGACGAAAAAGGAAGCGAAGTGCGGTGGGCGTTTCTTTTACGCTATCTTATCACCTATCGTAAACTGGTGTTCCAACTCCTGCTGGCTTTGGGGGTGGGCAGCATTCTCCAGCTTATTACTCCATTTTTAACCCAATCGGTCATTGATATTGGTATTAATACCCGAAACCTAAACTTTATTTATATCATCCTGATTGCGCAGGCCATGCTGATCATCGGCCGGGTGAGTGTGGAGTTTATACGGTCATGGATATTGCTGCATATCAGTACCAGGGTCAATATCTCTATCCTCACAGATTTTCTGATCAAGCTTATGAAATTGCCTATAAGCTTTTTCGATACCAAAATGACCGGAGATATCATGCAACGCATGAACGATCAAAAAAAGATCGAAAGTTTTTTGACCGGTTCAACTTTAAGTACCTTGTTTTCGCTGGTCAACCTTCTTGTATTTTCGGTAGTTCTAGCCTATTACAACACGGCCATATTCTTTGTTTTTGTAGTAAGCAGCATCCTTTATACAACGTGGATAGTAATATTCCTGAAACGGCGCCGTGTGCTTAACTACAAGAGCTTCGAGGTCGCATCCAAAAACCAAAGCAGCATAGTGCAGCTGGTAAACGGCATGCAGGAAATTAAATTAAATAATTGCGAACAGCAAAAACGTTGGGAATGGGAGCACATCCAGGCGCGACTGTTTAAGTTTAATGTGAAAAACCTGGCGCTGAGCCAGTATCAGCAGGGCGGTTCAACCTTTATTAATGAAGGCACCAATCTTTTGATCACATTTTTGAGCGCAAAAGCCGTTATTGATGGCAATCTTACGCTTGGTGCAATGATGGCCGTGCAGTATATTATTGGACAGTTAAATAGCCCGATACAACAATTCTTAGGGTTCATCCAGGGTTACCAGGACGCTAAAATAAGTCTGGAGCGCTTGAACGAGATCCATCAGATGGCAGACGAAGAGCCTGCAAACAGGAATTGGAACCACAGCCTGCCTCATAACAAGAGCATTACCATTACCAATCTTACTTTCAGATATCCCGGTGCCGGAAACGAACC
>JACXTT010010486.1_pt1 | contig 12483 bp, 19 predicted proteins | sample 9270951 | NCBI WGS metagenome assembly JACXTT01 (sample SAMN15532306, study PRJNA645909) | rock metagenome | isolation source: weathered quartz diorite | place: Puerto Rico | collected 2017-06-21 | reverse complement strand
TACAGCCACCGGGTGGTCCCGTATCGTGGCACGTCCCATTGTAGCGAGATCGAAGCTCTTCCAGGAGGTCCACGAACGATGTGTTTTAATAACGCTACGCGCCATCTGACGGCCAAGCGCGTGTACTGGTGCCCTGGCCCGAGTGGGAAGACTACAAACCTTAACCCCATCTACGGCAAGACGACCTAGCAGGCTCGCGGCGAGATGGTGAGCCTCAATACCGAGACCGACCGTACGCTCTTCTTCGACCTCCTGCCCATGGACGTGGGCACGGTAGGCGGATTCAAGACCAAGCTCCAGCTCTACACCGTGCCCGGTCAGGTGTTCTACAACAGCACCCGTAAGCTCGTGTTGAAGGGTGTGGACGGCATCGTCTTTGTGGTGGATAGCCAGACGCCCATGCTGGACGCCTGCAAGGAGAGCTTCCAGAACCTTCAGGACAACCTCAAGGAGCTGGGCCTCGATATCCGCGATATCCCGGTGGTCTACCAGTGGAACAAGCGCGACCTCCGCAATGTGGTGGCTGTTGAGGAGCTGGAGGGCCATTTCAATTCTCAGGGACAGCCCAGCTTCCAAGCCATTGCGTCGGATGGCAGTGGCGTCTTCGAGACCCTTCGCGGCATCACTCGCCTCGTGCTCACTCACATCAAGACGCATGTGCTGGGCGAGGGGCCCGCCAAGCCCGCGGAACCTGCGCCCCAGGCCGCATCGCCTTCGGCCCTGACGCTCTCCGATCTGCCCTCCGTGTCGGATGTGCTGGATCTGAACACGGGCGTGGTCAGTGACGCTTTGGCCAAAGAAGAAGAGAACGAGTTCACGGATACGGGCCTGCACATTGATGCGCCGGATCTTCCAGAGCCCCCAGCGTTGGTCGCTCCTTCGGCGCCGGCACCGATGCCTGCATCGGAACCCGAGCTCCCACGTCCCTCCCTCGCCAACGCGCCAGCCCCGCTGCCTGAAGAGGAAGAGGCGGAGCAGTCCCTTCCAGCCCCTGCTGCGCGAGAGCTCCCCGTGTCGGTTCCGGTGATGCCCGCTCCTGTGGCTGTGGCGCCCGTCGCGGTGGCCGCCCCCGTGCTGGAGGCCCTCCCCGAGCCCTCCTCATTGGCTCCGGTGTCTCAGGTTCTGCCTGCCATCACCACCACGAACGTCACCAAGTCTCTCGCCCCCAAGCCCAAGGTGTTGGATAAGGGCGCCATCGATAGCCTCCTCGGCGAGCTCACTCAAGTTGGTCGCATGGGCGCACCTTCCATGCTGAGGATCGAGCTGCCTGGGGATATCGAAGGGGATGTGGAAGTGGTGGTGCAGGTCCGCCAGGCCGGCCAGGTCAAGGCCGAGCAGGCCATCACACGCCCCGCTCCCAAGAAGGGCGTTACCAGCAAGCTCAGCGTGGAGCTGAAGAAGCCGTGATCGGCTGTTTGCGCGGATCATTGTTGCTCGCAGGTCTTTGCGCGCCTGTGTGGGCCGGCGGCCCGGCCTGGTGGAATCAGCTCATGCAAGGCCGCACGCTCTCCGCGCGCTTTGTGCAGGAAAGCGATAGTGCGGTCTTCGGGAAAGTGCAGCGCAAGGGCCGCCTGAACGTGGCACCCGGTGGGAAGCTGCGTGTGGCCTATGAAGGCGGGCTGCTACTCGTGTCCGATGGCCAGCGGATCGTTCAATACGATCCGGATACCCGTAGCGCTCAACGCCTGGAATTGAAGCGGGCCGTGAAGGAGGCGCCACTTTTGGCCCTGCTCGCAGAGCCTCGCCAAATCGAGCAGCACTACAGCATTTCCTTCCAAGGTGATCGCGTAAAGCTCACGCCAAAGGCCAGCGGATTGCCGGTGGTGGAGGCCGAAGGCAGGGGCGTGTTTCCGATGCGCTTCAAGTGGATCGATCCTACAGGAGCGGCTCAGGAGCTTCGGCTCTCCGAAGCCACCGCGGCTGCGCCTGAGGCTGGCGTCTTCCGATTCACCGCGCCTGCAGGGACGCGCTGGAGCGAGTGATCACTCGGGGCGTGCGGTCTTCTGAATGAAGGTCACCACGTCGTCGGTGCTTGTGCCGGGCTGGAAGATCTCGCGGATGCCGAGGGTCTTGAGGCCAGGCACGTCCACGTCGGGGATGATGCCTCCTGCAAAGACGGGCACGTCGCTGGCGCCTTGTTCTTTAAGCAGACGGAGAATCTCGGGAAAGAGCTGATTGTGTGCGCCGCTGAGAATGCTGAGACCGAGCACTTCCGCATCCTCCTGCACCACGGCCGCTGCGATCTGGGCAGGCGTCTGGCGCAACCCCGTGTAGATCACTTCCATTCCCGCATCCCGCAGGGCACGGGCGATCACCTTCGCGCCGCGGTCGTGGCCATCCAGGCCGGGCTTGGCGATGACGACGCGGATGGGGGTCTGGGGCATGAGTGGAACTCCGGCAACCGTCCATTTCAACGCAAAGTCGCACAGGCGCAAAGGGGAGAGCGTGAGCCAGAGCTTTCCAGACCCCTCCCGGCGGCTTTCGAAGAACCGCTCAACTTTACAAGTAAGGAAGCCGAAAGGATGATCGAACCCTACAGGTTCCTTTCAAAGGAGGCGCATGTGAGCGCAGTGGTGAATCCGAAAACGACGGATCAGGTGACCCAGGACAACGTCATGGATCTGGGCTCCGCGCCCGCTGAAGCAATGGCGATGCTCTACCAATCGACCGCACAAGCTCTGTCCCTTGCGGCTCACAACGCCACGGCGGCCCAACAGCATGGCTACATGATTCTTCAGGCAGCCACGGTGCGGGGGATCGCCCTGATTCAGGGAGCCGGCCCCAGCACGCCTTCAGGGAAGGGAAACGACCCTGCGCCAGCCCACTGAGCCGCGACCTTAGTTCAGGTAGATGGAGGAGCCTATGGCCGCTTCGGTCAATGCGCAGGTCACCGACTCGGTGGTGACCAATAGCACGGCCACCATCGGCGAGGCCGCCTCGGTCGCCATGGGGATGCTGTATCAGGCAGAAGCTCAGGCGTTCGCGGTGGGCATGCAAAACCTCACCGAAAGCCAACAGGCCATGAGTTCGGTGAACGATGCCATCACGAAGGTGGCCTTGTTCAAGATCGCCAAGCTCATGGCCTGATCGATGCCACGCCCCGTCAACCTCGGGCCCAAGCTGGCCTTGGAAGCGGTCTCTCAGGCCGCTGCTATGGCCGCGCAGGACGCCATGATGTACTTCAGCACCGTCACCGCCGTGAATACGGCTGCGGCCACCTACTTCACGGTGCAAATGGCCATCGAGGAGCAGCCGGATCCGTGGGTAAAGCTTATCGCAGCGACAGGGAAGAACATCACTGAGGCCAGCACGGTGATGAGCACCGTCGCGGCTGATGCAGCCTCCCTCATCAAGGCCTTCGCCGCGGTGGCGGGGAGCTGATCTCAATACCATGTGAAATTCGCCGGCCCAGTCGGCGGAACTTTGCTGAAATCCTGCATCTCCAGCGGCAGGATGTAGCGGGTGTAGCCGCCGGCCAGCGTTCCCGCGGTGTAGCTCGCCCGGTTCGCCGCTGCGGTCGCGATGAACGTGGCGGGAGAGAGGGCTGCGCCTCCGCCGGAGTTGTAATGCGGCAGAAGCGTCTGCCGGATCTGCGTGACCAAGGTGGGGTTCTGGATGATGGCGACGATCTCACCGTCATAGACCATGCTGCGGTAGGTGAAGTTCGCGGTGCCCACTACGGCCGTTTGATCATCAAACAAGGCCAGCTTGGAGTGGACGTAAAGGGGCTGCAGCGCGTTGGCGCCCAGTGAGCGGGTGGCGGTGTAGAACTGCAACCCACCGTTCACGGCGATGATGTCGATGAGGCGTGTGGAGCGCACGGGCTGCCCGGGGAGCTGCCATTCCAGAGCATCGTTCTCCATCCAGCGGTTCGAGAACGTGGACGTGACGCTGCGCAGGGTGCTCCAGACATTCGAGCTTTCGCGGATCCGCCAGGTGAGCGCTCCTGCGCGGGCCACATTGACGGCAGGACCCGCGCCCGTGGGATCGGGCACGTCCACACTGGCGCAGGTGACGAGGGCGAGCTTCACCCACGCGATGTAATCGAGAAAGTCATAAGGCGTCATCGGGGCATTGGGCGCGGGGGGGCGGGGCCATGACACATTGACGAAGATGTCCGGCGGCGCTGCGGGCGCCGCGGCGCGGATTCGCGCAGATAGGGCGTCCACCAGCGTGGGGTCCGTGAAGGCATAGTTCTCGAAGTAGATGTAGTTGTTGGCTCCGGCGATGAGCGTCGTGAGCTGGCTTTGAATATCCGCTTCGCGAAAGTAGCCTTCGGAGTTGGTGGTGGCGATGGTGACTGTGACGGTCTGTCCACCCACAGGCGGATAGGTATTTTGAACCGTCGTGTTGGCCACCAGGGGAAGGCCCGACTTCGCCCAACGCCGAGCCCATTCCGCTTCTACCGCGTCGGTGGCGGGGCCGCGCAGGCGCACCCCGGTGTCATGCCAGGTGTGGTTGGGATCCGTGTGTTGGGGCGTATCCCAGTAGTCGCTGAAGAGGTTGAAGCCTCCGATGAACACCATCCGCTGGCCCGCGATGGAGCAGATGACGATCTTCTGGTGGTTGGATGCTCCCGGAACATTGCGGTCGTACTTCTCGAGGAAGACGCGGATCCGCTCCGCAGGAATGATCTGAAGCGGTGCAGGGATGATCCGCTTCACGATGTTGGAGGTCCACTTGTTCAGGAATCGCTGGACCGTCTCATTCGTCTCGTAGAGGCCCGTGCCCATATCGGCGCCTGCCAGTCCTTCCGCGGCGAGCTCGGTGCTTCCTGGTCGATAGAGAATCATGTCCACGGGATGGCCCGCACAGGCCACTTGCTGAAGCCGGCTTTGAAGAATGTTGTTCAGCGCCACGGGGGCCGCGTAGGGATCCGTGAGCGGCATGTCGTGGGATGCTCCCCAGAACGCCATACGCACGTAAGTCCCCGGGGAAGGGACTGCGGCGATCACGGCTTGGATCGCCGCATCCACGGCGGGGAAAAAGTTGGAGCCATCAAGATAAAAGACGGCTTCGTTCTGTTGCGAGGTGGTGGCGGCCATAGGGTCTCAATGGGATTCAGGCTTAGTTGCGGGACCAGGGAGAATGCCGGCTGTAAGCGTGGGCTGGCGGAGGGGGGTCTTCCTCGGGCTGTCGAGAGGAAGGCATGGGTGGAGGATTGGGATGACGGGGCAAGGCCGAGGCGGCTTCCGGCGTTTGGAGAACTTGGGATAGAGGTTCGGCTCTGCGAGATCGCAAGTAGGCTCCGCGGATGGAATGCCGGCGGCGCGTCATAGGTCCTCCCTCGGCTCGGGGCCAATCCATAGCAACCCCATCGCGCAGCGTCGGTGTCTTAAGGAGCGAGAGCCATGGTCATTTGATGGATGGCGCCTGCTCGACGCGTCGATCAAATGACCATGGTGGATTGGATGGGAGCGCCGACGTTCTGGGATGCCCCAGCCTCTTCCAGTGGAGTCGCTGGCCTTTCTCAAGGAGGGCCTATGCCCGATATCGTGAATCCACAAATCACGGATGCGGTCACTCAGACCAACGTGAAGATCCTTGGCGATGCCCCTGGCATGGCCATGGGCCTGCTGTATCAAGCCACAGCCCAGGCCCTCTCGAACGCCGCCCACAACGCCACTGCGGCGCAGCAGAACGCCACCACGATTCTGCAAGCCACCACGACCCAGGGCGTGGCGCTGCTCTACGGCGTGGACACCGCTGCCACGTCGGTCGGGATCGCGGAAATCCTCGCCTCGAAGTGAGGCGAGTCCCTTTTCATTGTTGAGCGCCTGGAGCGGCCATGCCCATCGGCCAAGGGGATATCGCCCCTGTTCAGAACTTGGTGAATGCCCTCTTTCAACCAGGGGTGCGGGATTACTGGTCTCGCCTCATCCCTCTGGCGAATGCGGCATCCGCGAACAACCTGCTCGTCGCTCCAGGCGGCGTGGGACCCTATCTGGCTCCTGGGGCAGTGGCAGGGGGAGGTGCGCCACCGGCGACTGCGGCGGCGCCACCTCCTCAGCCGCCTGATGCAGCCGTGCAAGATCGCGTTTGGCTGCTCAATGCCGCCGAGCAGTTCGCCATGTTCAATCAGTGGTGGGGCATCTGGAATCGCGGTGGCGGTGCGCCTCCAGCGGGAGCAGAGCCCAGCGATGTGGCTCTGCTGGATTTTTTGCGAGATTACATTTTGAATCCGGCGCCCGCGGGAGGGCCTGCCGGAGCCCCGTACGTCCTGTGGATTCCGCGGACGACTTACGACGGAATGGTAGGCGATCAGGTGCGATTGCGCCTCCGGGAGTACGTGGCCGTTCCCCTTTGGAATGCTGTAGCGGGCGCCTGGGCACAGGCCGCGGTCGAGCGATTCTTCACGCTGCTTGCCGCCGGAGCCCATATGGTGGTGGTGCATGCACCCACAGATGTCGCCGGGTTAGGGCTAGCAGTGGCGCCCGAATCATTCTACGACCGCTTTGGGCTCGTGCTCGGCCCCACCTCGAATGCCGCGCTCTTCCACAGCCACTATCGAGGCGGATGGTCGCTGACCAACCTCTACGCGGCTTACGCTTATCCCAACACCATCGTGGCCGATGCTGCGCCCAATCCCTGCCCCTACATCGCAGCGATGTTGGTCGGCAGCACGGCCTACCGCGTGGGTGGGAATTACAACACCTTCTTCCAGTTGGAGGGCTGGCCCGCGTTTGGGACCGGAGGTTGGCATGGCGCGGACTATAACGTCCACAACGCTACCAAGTGGAACCTCTCCACCTTCGGCGCTTCGATCTACAGCGAAAAACGGGGAACCACGGTGTTTCTCGCACCCGCGAACTGGAATCCTCAGCCTCAGCCCGGCACGCTCATGGCGCCTTATGTGGGAGCGGGCACCCCGCAAGGCTGGCTGGAAACCGCCTTGATCCGAATCTGAGGGAGTCACGATGCCGACGATGGAGTTGGGGGGCGTGACGGTCACGCTGGATGCTGCGGGCATGGCCACGGCGCAGAGATGGCAGCGGCAGCTTGAGGCTGCGGCTGCTCAGCTAGTGAGTGCTGGGACGGGGGCGGATGCGCGCATTCAACCAGCCCTGAGCACAACGGCCTTGTCGCCCGTGGTCGAGGGGATGGTGTCGACGGTACAGGGTGTGGAGGCTCTTTTCCAAACGCTGTCTATCCCTTCGCAACCCTCCAGTGCGCTCACGTCCGCTGTGCAGAGCGTCTGCGGGCGGTACGCATGGAGTGTGCTGGAGGGCTTGAACCGTGTCTTAGTCTGTTGGGAATCGATCGGGCCACTCTTCTTCCGACGCGGGTTCGGACCTTCCCGCGAAGCCTACGCGTTGGACCAATTGAAGGGGCTCACCCCCGAATCCGATGCTTTGGAGCAGGGTGGAAGCCCCACCTTGCAGATGCATCTGCTTCTCAAGCGAGTGGAGGGCTCCGGGCCTGGAGATGCTCAAGCGCAAGGCCTCCTCACCTACGTTCCCAGGGATGTGGAAGGTGATGCGCTGATGGTGGGAGATACCTCTCAATGGTGCAAATCGGGAGGCGAGTATCGGCCTGCGGACGTGCCGTGTGACCACCCGTGGTGCCGCAGTTTGAGTGAATTGTTGAACGTTCAATTAGGGGACGCGGATGCGATGCCCACGCTCAAGGTATGGCCCGCGATGCCCGGTTCCTCCATGACCGCCATCGGCGCCGAGGCTTATGGGTTTCGAGAAGCGATCCGAGGCGGAGCATCTGGGGATGTCCAGGTGAGTTCAGCGAGTTCGCCCGAGGTGTCGGCCTTCTACCGGATTCTCGGAAGGCAATTGGCCCTCGCCTTTGGAATGGGCGCATCCCCCTTCGACCTTCACCACTTCACCATCCGACAACGACGGCCCATTTGGGTCGCCACGCCCTGCCTCTTCGGAGGGCCATTCCAAACCCTGGCGGACACAGGCGCCTTTGAGGTGGGATCGGGGCCCTTGGCGCCGCCTGCGAAGGATGCCCAGGGATCTCCGGTGTTCTCCTTCGGACTTCAGGTGACCCCGACCCAAGGAGCTACCGCGCCGATCCCCATTCCTGCCTCCACTCACGTTTCGGATGTGGTTCGAGGGTGCCGGGAAGGGTTCGAGGCGATGGGCGTACTTGCGTCGTCTGTGCGTGATCGACTGCTTCTTGGCCCCGATATCTGCACCTTGTACGCCCCGCGCCCCTGCAAGGAACAACAGGTTCGACAGGGTCTGCTGCTCGAGGCGCTTTCTACGCTCAGCGGTAGCTCGGATTGGGATGTGTTGGATTCGATGATCGCCACGTGGCAGCAACAGGATCGGGAGGCATGGAGCGGGTATTGGCTCGGAAAGGGGTTGGATGCGGTGAACTCGCGCTTGAGGCTGTTATCCAACCCACCACCGCCCGACCTGATGGAAAGCCTGGCCCCATGGACGGATCGCCTCGCGGCTTTGGCTGGGGTGCAGACTTTTTCTCTCGTCACTCTCGATTCATTGCTGCTCTTGGACGTTCCAGATCGCATTCAAGCGTGGGATGCCTTGGAGAGCGCGGCTTCCATGCTTGCGGATTACCAAGGAGAGGAGGGGTGGGATCCTGGCGTGAATGGTCCTCGGGCACCTCAACCCGCCTACGCCTTGGCGCCGTTTGAACTCGCAGACCACCTTCGCGCACAGATCCCCTTTCAGGTGAGAAGGCTTCAAGGCAGTGCGCTCTGGTCCGTGCAGACGGGGGAGGAAGTGCGGTTGGATCCTGCGACGGCGCCCCCGCCGCGCCTTCAGAGATCGTCGTATTTCGCTCGCCCCGCAGTAGAGGGGATTGCCTCCCAGTGGGCCCGGCTGGGGAAGGATGGGGTGCGATTGCGCCTCGTTGGAAGCGTCTCTTCCGCCATGAACACCTAACACAATTCACAACATTTCACAGAATGGGCCATGTGGTATGGCCCATTCTGTGTTCATCTAAATGACCTTTTAAAATAGTGTTTTTGTAACCTATTTCGTTGTATGTAGTTGACAATAAACAATAAGGCAAAAAATACCCATCATCTTTGCTAAGGGGGCCAAGATGCGAATGGACGAACTCAGGCATGAAAAGTGGGATGCCCCTGACGCTCTGCGGGCTTGGGAAGTGCGTGCGGATGGAGACGCGTTTGCGATCCTGTCCATTCCTCTCGGGACCGTGGATGACGATGCGGTGCTCACGCCCTCCGAGCTCGACATCGTCTACAGAATCCTTCGAGGAGAATCCAACAAATCCATCGCGGAAAGTCGAGGTACTGCGGTGCGCACCGTCGCGAATCAAGTGGCTTCTGTTTTTCAGAAGCTGGGATTGGCTTCCCGCGCAGAGCTTGTGGCGCATCTATCCCGCAGGCATCAGATGGGATGAGCAATTCATAGGTCGTTCAAGTGACTATGGCCGCGCCTCCGCCAATGCGCACCCTCTGGTAAAGCCACCCGCGCATGCGGACATCCAGGAGGAACGGCCATGGCTAGTGAAATTGTGAATCCACAGATCACCGACGCGGTGACCCAAACCAACGTCAAGATCCTTGGTGATGCTCCAGGCATGGCCATGGGATTGCTGTACCAGGCGACGGCGCAGGCGCTCTCTAACGCCGCGCACAACGCCACCACTGCCCAGCAGAATGCCAACACCATCCTGCAGGCCACCACGACCCAGGGGGTTGCGCTGCTCTATGGCGTAGACACGAGCTCCACCGCTGTGGGAATCGCCAAGATCCTCGCATCGAAGTAATCGGACCGCGCAATGGTTGCGCGTGAATCCGTGATTTCCATTTTCTTTTTTCACTTAGGAGGCACGGCCAATGGCCAGTGAAATCGTCAATCCCCAGATCACCGATGCGGTGACTCAAACCAATGTGAAGATCCTCGGCGATGCGCCGGGGCAGGCTATGGGCTCGCTGTTTCAGGCCACCGCCAACGCGCTTGGCCTTGCGGCCCATAACGCCACAAGCGCGGGACAAAACTCCACCACGGTGCTTCAGGCCACCACGACCCAGGGCGTGGCGTTGCTCTATGGCGTGGACACTGCCGCCGAAGCGGTCGGCATTTCCGAGATCCTCAGCGTCAACAAGCCCAAGTACGGCTAAGAGAGCGGTGACTCATGCCCCCCCGTCCCAAGCACTCCCAGCAGGGAATACCCTCCATGACGAAGAAAAAGGTCATCGTGACCGAGACTCTTACCGCCGAGGTACTGACGGAAGAGGACGTGTTCGTGATCGATGGGGCTGAGGCCTCAGCTGTGAACGACGTCGTGGAGGGGACGGGTGGCGTAGCAATGGCCCCAGGCCTTGCCATGGGGGAGGGCCTGATGGGCGCCTTTCACAGCGCGGCCCGTGCTGCGGGCGATGCCACCGAGGCCCAGACCCAGGCTGCGACGCTCCTTGAAGCGAGCACCGTCAAAGGCGTGGCCAATCTCTACACCTCTTCTCGCGTTTCTAAAAAACAGGCTCGCCGAGCCTGAGGGTTCCTTCCGCATTCATTGGAGAAACAGTCATGCCTTCGACCGTAAACCGGCAGATCGTCGATGCCGTCACCATCACGCAAGCGGGTACCGTAGGTGGGGCCCCATCCTTGGCCATGGGCATGTTCTATCAAATGGAATCCCAGGCCTTCGCCATGGGACTTCAAAACCTGGTGTCTTCCCAACGAGGCTGCAATCAGGTGGGCGAAGCGATGGTGGCGGCAGCCTGCGCGAGAATGCTGCAAGCTTCCGCCGGAAGCGCGGTACCTGCGCCATGACGGATCTGGATGCCGAGATCGTGGATTGGGAAGTGACCTATCTTCCTCCTGAGAAAGGGGCCGAGGGTCCAAATCCGGAAGCGCCTGCACCGCAAGGAGAGGGCGCGCTGTCCTTTCTTCTCAAGGCTGGCGAAGCAGGGCGCTCTTACCTATCCCGCCAAGGACTCGGTCTTCAGGCTCCAATGCAGAATGTCGAGCCTCGAGAAGACTGAAGCGCATCGAGTTCTGGGTGAGTCAGCACGCTTGTGAATGCACTCGGGCTTCGTAAAACCCGACGTTCTTTGCCCTGTGAAGGGTGTCGCGCTCAGCGCGGAAGGAGTGAGGTGCTCGAAGGGAGAACGCACATTCGCCGCATCCGCTATCAGCGGAGGATGGAATTCCATTTTGAGGAAAGCTCGTTCAAGACCTCCACTCCTGAAGCGATCGAGCCTGAGGACACCCGGCGCCAAGTGGCAAGACGCCTTGAGGGGCATCAGGATCTCCATGCCTACGCGTCACCGCATCTGGCGAAAGACATCTGCAAGGGCATTCTCACGGGCAAGTGGATGGTGACAGACCTCTTCGAAATGGGAGCGCGGCGCTTCGTCATTGCAGAGCGATGTCGGGAAGGCGATGCGCGGGCCTTGACGGATCGCGAGCAGCAGGTGCTGAACCTCACCGTTCGCGGGCATAGCAACAAATACGTAGCCTTGGAGCTCGGGCTGACACCCTCCACGGTGTCCACGCATCTTCGTCGCCTCATGGAGAAGATTGGCGTGGGTTCGAGAGAGGCGCTCATCCAAGCGATTCCGATCCATCACGCCTTTGATTGAAGCTGCGTCGTTGAATTGACCATGGTGTCTCGTCCCTGTGGACGGATACCTAGAGGACACCACTCACCCGGAGAGGACGAACATGCCCGACATTACGAATCCCCAAATCACCGATTCAGTCACGCAATCGAATGTCCAGATTCTCGGAAGCGCACCAGCTCAGGCGATGGGAGCCTTCTTCCAGGCCACGGGCAATGCACTCTCTCTGGCGGCCCAGAACGCCACTGCGGCTCAGCAAAACAGCGGAACCGTGCTACAGGCAACCACGACCACCGGCGTGTCGCTCCTCTATGGCGTGGATACCGCGGCTACGGCCGTGGGGATCAGCGAAATCCTTAGCGTGAACAAGCCTGCCTACGGCGGCTGATGTGTTCTCCTTCCGCCTGAATCTTGATGCAGGAGCTGGATCATGCCTGACGTCGTGAACGCGCAGGTCACTGACGCGATTACCACCACCCTCGCGGCCACGGTGGGTGAAGCCCCTTCCGTGGCCATGGGCATGTTCTATCAGGCCGAAGCGCAAGCCTTTGCCATCGGCATGCAGAACGCCGTGATGGGTCAGCAGAATCTCAACAAGATCGGCGAGGCTGCAGTGGCCGTGGCCGTCACGAAAATCATGCAGCTCATGAAGTAGATGCCCTTTCGAGCTGGAATTGAACGGAGCTTCCGATGACCGATGAATCCTCCTCCAACCACCTTCCGGCCACTCGCGCAGCGGGGACCGCTACGTTGGACGCTGGCCCGACCCCTCAGCCTCCGCAGTTGCTGGGGCAGGGCCTCGCGGTGGAGGCGGTCTCCCAGGCTGCGGCCATGGCCGTGCAGGATGCCGGTACCTATTTTCGCCAGGTCGCTGCCGTGAGTGCTGCAGCCATGGCCGTATTCACCGCGCAAATGGCGGAGGCGCAGAAATCGGATCCTTGGGCCGGCCTCATGAAGACGGTCACCGA
>JACXTT010010485.1_pt1 | contig 12483 bp, 11 predicted proteins | sample 9270951 | NCBI WGS metagenome assembly JACXTT01 (sample SAMN15532306, study PRJNA645909) | rock metagenome | isolation source: weathered quartz diorite | place: Puerto Rico | collected 2017-06-21 | reverse complement strand
TCGGGCGGGCGGATCGAGATCCAGAAGGTCGACGGCGCCCCCGTCACCGAATCACGACTTGCACCAGTGTTGCGAGAGGCGGGATTCTCGTCCACGCATCGCGGGCTGGTCGCCTACGGCGGCGGGTAGACGTCGCTTTTGCGCAAACCGCACCGCAAACGAGCAACCGCACGGTCCGTTTCGCGCAAACCGCACCGAATATAGAGGTGCGCTCGCGCCCGAGCTCAAGAGCGCCGCGTACGATTACTGCCTCGTCGGGGAGTGGCGTAGCTCGGAAGCGCACCTGGCTGGGGGCCAGGGGGTCGCGGGTTCAAATCCCGCCTCCCCGACCACTCGCGAAGCAGCGAGATCGCTGCTACGCGGCGATGAGTTCTCGAAGGCGGGGAAGTCAGAACTGACATGAGCAGCAGCTGGACCAGCGAAAAGATGGGCAACGGCGAGTACGCGCACGTCAACGGCATCAACCTCTACTACGAGACTCACGGGTCAGGACGACCGATGGTCCTGCTGCACGGCGGGCTCGGGTCGGGCGAGATGTTCGGACCGGTGCTGCCGCAGCTGGCCGACCACCACAAGGTGATTGTCGTCGACCTCCAGGGACACGGGCGCACCGCGGACATCGACCGGCCGATCGACCTACGTTTCATGGCCGACGACATCGCCGCGCTGATCGACCACCTCAAGCTCGACAAGCCGGACGCCGTCGGCTACTCGCTTGGCGGCGGAGTCGCCCTCCAGGTTGCCTTGAGGCACCCGGACAAGGTCGGCCGGCTCGTCATGGCCGCCACAAACATCCGGCGCGACGCCATCCCGCCGGAGATGCTCGCGCAGCAGCTCCAGGTGAATGGCGCCGCCGCCGAGTTCATGAAGAACACGCCGATGTACGAGCTCTACCAGAAGGTCGCACCGCGGCCCGAGGACTTTCCTCGGCTGCTCGACAAGATCGGCGTGTCCATGGCCAAGGACTTCGACCTCAGCGAAGAGGTGCGGGGGCTGAAGATACCGACGCTGATCATCTGCGCGGATGCGGACATGGCTCCGCCCAGCCACTACGTCGAGGTGTTCAAGTTGCTCGACGGCGGACTTCGCGACGGCGGTTGGATGGGCGAGGGGCGGCCGAAGGGCGGTCACGCGCTGGCCATCCTGCCGGGCTTGACGCACTACAACATCGCGGGCTCGCCGCTCTTCGCGACCGCCACGCTGGCCTTCCTCGACCGGTAACCACAAGCTCGGGCCTGTTTCAATAGAAGCTCCCACCGCGCAGTTTCCGGAGGAGCTTTTGCATGCCTAAGGTCACCATGGTCGGGGCAGGGAGCGCCGTCTTCGCACGCCAGATCATCACCGACGTGCTGGCCGTAGACGGCCTCGACGGCGGGACGTTCGCGCTGGTCGACATCGACGCCACGCGCCTCGAGCTCGCCCGCGCCATCGCGCAGAAGCTGGTCGAGCTGTCGGGCAAGAGGTGGAGCGTCGAGGCCTCGACCGACCGCACCGATGTGCTGGCGGGGACGGATTACGTGGTCAACTCGATAGAGGTCGCGGGCTTGCAGAACGTCCGGGCCGACTACGACATCCCGATGAAGTACGGGGTCGACCAGTGCATCGGCGACACCATCGGGCCCGGAGGAATATTCAAGGCGATTCGGACAGGTCCGGCCTGGCTGGACATCGTCGCTGACACCGAGCGCCTCGCGCCGAAAGCGATGATCCTCAACTACACCAACCCGATGTCAATCCTCACCCTGGCCGCGGCGCGGACGACCTCGCTGCCGGTGGTGGGTCTGTGCCACAGCGTGCAGGGCACGTCACGCCTGCTCGCCGAATTCCTCAGCGTCCCATACGAGGAGCTCGAGTGGAGCTGCGCGGGCATCAACCACAACGCGTGGTTCACGAGGCTGGAGCACCGTGGTGTGGACCAGTACCCGCGCTTGCGCGAGCTGGCGGCCAACAACCCGGAGGTGTACGAGCGTGACCCTGTGCGCTTCGAGGTCATGCTCCACCTGGGCGCTTTCGTCACCGAGTCGAGTGGGCACTTCTCCGAGTACGTGCCGTACTTCCGCAAGCGGCCCGACCTGGTCAGGAAGTACGCGCGGGCGGGCTATCTGGGCGAGAGCGGCTTCTATGCCAACAACTGGCCCGAGTGGCGGCGAGCGAACGACGAGCGCATCCACGCGATGCTGGACGGCGAGGCTGAGATCCCGCGAGCGCGCAGCCTCGAATACGGGGCGGACATCATCGAGGCGGCCGAGAAGGACCGGTCCGTGAGCATCTGGGGGAACGTTGTCAACGACGGCGCCATCGAGAACCTGCCCGAGGGCGGTTGCGTCGAGGTCGAGTGCAAGGTCGACCGGCGCGGGTTCCACCCGGTGAAGTTCGGCAAGATCCCCGAGCAGCTGGCCGCGCTGAATCGCGCCCACATGGCCGTCCACGAGTTGGTGGTCCACTCGCTCCTGCACCACGACCGGGAGAGCGCGCTGTACGCGCTGTCGATCGACCCGCTCACGGCGGCGGTGTGCTCGCTCGAGGAGATCGAGAAGATGTTCGACGAGATGTGGGAGGCCCAGCGGGAGTTCCTCGCGCCGTTCGCGTAGAGGGTGGAGGCCTGAGATGACACAAACGTTCAAGGGTTGGCCCGAGGACTTTCAGCGCTTCTTCATCGGGCTCGAGCTGGACAACTCGAAGAGGTATTTCGAGGCGAATCGCAAGACGTACGAGGAATCCGTCAAGGGCCCGATGGTCGCGCTGCTTGCGTCGCTGGAGGAGGACTTCGGGCCGGGGAAGGTGTTTCGCGCGAATCGCGACATCAGGTTCAGCAAGGACAAGTCGCCCTACAAGACCAACATCGCGGCCGAGATCGGAATGGGCGACAGGGGCGGCTACCTGTCGCTCGACGCGCGCAGTTTCACGGTCGCGACGGGTCGGTACGAGATGAGCCCTGAGGACATCGCGAGATTCCGCAAGAAGGCCGCGGCCGACCCGACAGGGTCGCAGCTGGCCGCGATCGTGGGCAAGCTCAAGAAGTCCGGCTATCAGCTGGGCGGCGAGGAGCTCAAGCGGGTCCCGGCGCCCTGGCCGCAGGACCACCCGCGCGCCGATCTGTTACGCCGGAAGAGCCTCTACGTCTGGAAGAACTTCGGCCTGCAGCCCTGGCTCGGCAGCGGGTCCGCGCGCAAGTACGTCATCAAGATGTGGTCGGACGCGGAACCGCTGAACGCCTGGTTCAAAAAGAACCTCTGACCAGGTAGCGCCAGAACTCTTCCAGCGTCGGTCCCCCCTGCGCGTGGCGGCGGATCGCTCGGATCGGCCGGGCGGCTGCGGGCAGTGGTAGGCGGTGCAGCAAACCGGCTTCGACGTCGTCGCGTACCGCGAGCAAGGGCAGGGCGGCGTACCCAAGTCCGGCCAGGGCTGCCGCGCGCACGTATTCGGGGTGACCGAGGCTCATGACCTCTGATCGCTCGTACGCCTCGCCGATCATCGTGCGCACGGTTGCCTCGGCGGACCACTCCCGCCCGCGTCCGAGGTAGCGATACTTCGAAAGCTGCGCAGCCGTCAGGCGTTTCGCGGTGGCCAGCGCATGGTCGCGATGGACGACCAGGACCAACTCGTCGTGGGTGAGTACCGCGCTCAGCAGGTCGGGAAGCGGGTCACCCTCTATGAGACCGCAGTCGAGCGCGCCCGCCTTGACCTGAGCATTGATCTCCAGCGTTGGCTCCACTGTCACGCTCAGAGTGACGCTCGGGAACTCGCGGTTGAATTCCGCCAGGCGCGGTGGGAGGTAGTGCGTAGCGCATGTGGGGCTCGCGCCCAGGTGCAGCGAGCCGGCTTCGAGCATCTTCAGCGCCCGCGCCGAGTCTTCGACGACCTGGAACGCCCGCAGCGCTGCGCGGCAGCTGATGGCGAGGCCGCGTCCCGCGTCCGTCAGCCGGACGCCGCGACCGTCGCGCTCGAGCAGTCGCACGCCGATCGCACGCTCGAAGTTGTGCACCTGCTGCGTGACCGCGCCCTGGGTCAGGTGCAGCGAGGCGGCCGCGCGGGAAACGTGCTCGTGCTCGGCTACCGCGAGGAACGACCTGACCTGCTCGACGGTGAACGCCGGCTTGCCCACACGGGCATATTAGCTCGACTGATTGGATCGATTACGAATCGTTGCAACACTGCAGCGCCCAGGGCGGCTGTGCTGCAGCGTTGTAAGGGTACGGTAGCGATCGTCGAGGGAAGGGAGGAAGGAGGTGAAAGAGGTTGGTGTGGTCGTGGCTTGACCGCGCTTCCAGTCAGCGCGGCCAGGGTATGGTCGAGTACGCCCTGATCCTGGTTCTCGTCTCCATCGTCGTCATCGTGATTCTTCTAACCATGGGGAACCAGATTCAGAACGTCTTCTCCAACGTGGTGGCGGCGCTGGGCTAATCTGGCGGGCCGTGCGGTCCTCGTGGTGGCGCAACGCGGCCTTCTACCAGGTGTACGTGCGCAGCTTCGCCGACGCGAACGGCGACGGAATCGGCGACTTGCCGGGCATCACGTCGCGTCTCGACTACCTGAAGACGCTCGGCGTCGACGGACTGTGGCTCACGCCGTTCTACCCGTCGCCGCAAGAAGATCACGGGTATGACGTCGCTGACTACTACGGCGTCAATCCGGAATACGGCACCCTCGAGGACTTCGATCGGCTGATCACCCAGGCCCACCGGCGTGCCATCAGGGTGCTCGTCGACCTCGTCCCGAACCACACGTCGAACACGCACGCGTGGTTCCTGGCGGCGCTCGGCGCGCCCGACGACCCGCATCGTGGCCTGTACTACTTCGTCCAGGGTCGAGACGGCGGGCCGCCCAACAACTGGCAGTCCGCGTTCGGCGGACCGGCGTGGGCGCGACTGAACGGCTCGACCGACTGGTACATGCACCTGTTCGCGCCCGAGCAGCCCGACCTGAACTGGTGGAATCCCGATGTGCCGGCCGAGTTCCGCAAGATCGTCAGGTACTGGCTGGACCGCGGCGCCGACGGGTTTCGCATCGACGTCGCGGTCTCGCTTTACAAGCGCCGCGACCTCGCGGACCGGCCGATGGTGCCCGATCGTGTCACCGGTGCGCCGACCGCGGCGCCCGGGTTCGAGATCCTCGACCAGCCCGAGGTGCACGGCGTGTACCGCGACTGGCGCCACATCACCGGCGAGTACGAGCCTGAACGCGTGCTGGTGGGCGAGATTTTCGATCCCGGCCGCCAGTCGCGCTACATCAGACCCGACGAGCTGCACATGGCTTTCGCGATGCTTGATCGGCGTTGGGACGCGCCGCTGTGGAGGCAGCGCATCGACGTGTACAGGCGGGCCATCTCGCGCGGCACTTCGCTCCCGAGCTGGACACAGTCGAACCACGACGTGGTAAGGCACGTCACACGTTTGGGAGGCGACGGAATCGGCCGGGCGCGTGCCAAGGCCTCGGCCATGCTGCTGCTCGGGCTGCCTGGCCAGTACTTCATCTACCAGGGCGAGGAGCTCGGGCTCGAGCAGGCGTACGTGCCCCCGGAGCGGCGCGAGGATCCATTGTTCACCCACTCCCACGGACAGCAGGCTGGGCGCGACGGCTGCCGCGTGCCGATGCCGTGGCGGCAGCACGAGCCGAACGCGGGTTTCTCGACCTCGCCGCCGTGGCTGCCGATGCCGCCCGGATGGGATCGCAACGCCGCCGACGCGCAGGCGCGCTCGGCAACCTCGATGTTGAGCCTGTACCGCCGGGTGCTGGCAACGCGGCGCGGCCTAGCGCGCCGGCTGCCGAACACCATGCGCTGGGCGCGGGCGCCGCAGGACTGCCTGGTCTACCACCGCGGACCGCTGGCGGTCGTGTGCAACTTCAGCCGCCGCCACGTTGACGTCGAGCGCCCGGGCCGGCTGCTTGTGGGCAGCGCCCCCGGCGTGGTGCAGGGCGAGGCCGGCCTCCATCTGCCGCCGAACTCCGCTGCGTGGCTCGAGACGCGCCGTTCAGCCGGCTCTTAACCCGCTCCCGACGCCGCGTTAACTGGCCCCCGCTACCGTCGGTCAGGCGTGGAAGCGGTCCTGAAGGCGATCACGTTCCTGCAGCCGGAAGCGGCCAAAGCGGACCTCCTGCGCTCGATGGAGTTGTTCGCCGGCCTGCGCTGGCCCGAGCTGGAAGAGGTCGGGGCGCAGTTCGATGAGGTCGTCGTGCCCCGAGGCACCCGCCTGACCGTCCAGGGTCGCGCCGACGCGACCGTGAGCATCCTCATCACCGGCGAGGCGCTGGTGTCGGCTGACGCGCGCCCGCTGCGTGTGATCGGGCACGGGGATGCCATCGGGCTCGCCAGCATGCTCTACCGGATCAAGTCGCCGGAGACGACGATCGCCCTCAGCCCGATCCGCGCCCTTTCTGCAGGGCCGGACCAGTTCCGGCAGCTGGTTCGCCAGGCTACGATCCGTAGCCGGCTTACCGCTGTGGCGGCCGATCAGCTCCGCAGGGGACGTCCGTTCAGAGGTCGCTGACAGACGGCGAGTCCACGCTCGAAATCGGTCGCCGTCGACGCCTACGCGAGATCGCCAACCGGTAATCTTGCGGGCGTGGCGCTGGGTGTGCGGGCAGAGGACCAGGCGGGTCCGCTTCCAGTCCCGGACGTCCCACGTTTCCTGAACCGGGAACTCTCCAGGCTCGACTTCGACGAGCGCGTCCTCGCCATGGCCGAGGACACCAGGGTGCCGCTGCTGGAACGCGTGCGCTTCCTCGCCATCTTCAGCTCGAACCTGGACGACTTCTTCCAGGTGCGCGTGGCGGGCCTGAAGGAGCAGGTGCTGGCCGCGGTCGCGGCCGCGTCGCCCGACGGCATGACGCCGCTCGAGCAATTGCGCGCGATCCGCCTGCGCGTCGAGGGTCTCATCCAGCGCCAGACAGGCATCTTCAACAACGACATCGTGCCGGCGCTGGCGGCCGCTGGCATCACGGTCGTGCGCGGCGAGGACGTGACCAAGAAGGAGCTGAGCCAGCTCCATGCGGTGTTCCGGCAGCAGATCTTTCCGGTGCTGACACCGCTCGCGGTCGACCCTGCGCACCCGTTCCCCTATATCTCGCACCTCTCGCTCAACCTGGCGGTGATCGTGCGTGACCCGCAGCGCCACCAGCAGAGGTTCGCGCGAGTGAAGGTGCCGCCCGTGCTGCCGCGCCTCGTGCCGCTGGCTGAAGGCGAGCGGTACATCCCGCTGGAGGACGTGATCGCGCTGCACCTGCAGTCGCTGTTCCCGGGCATGGAGGTCGTCGACCACCATCCGTTCCGGGTAACGCGCGACGGCGACCTCGACGACGTGGACAGCGACGCCGAAGACCTGCTGGCCGCCATCCAGACCGAGCTTCGTCGCCGCCGCCGCCACGCGCGCGTCGTGCGTCTCGAGGTCAACCCCGGCATGTCGGCCGAGGTGCTGGAGCTGCTCACGCGCGAGCTGGAGCTGCAACCATCGGACGTCTACCAGGTGGACGGCCCGCTCGACCTGTCCGCGGTGCACGCTCTCGCGCACCTCGAGCGGCCAGATTTGAAAGAGGAGCCCTGGACTCCGACCACCCAGCCGCGGCTGCAGGGCCTCGGCGCGGAAGTGCCGGATCTCTTCGTCGTGCTGCGCTCGGGCGATCTGCTCGCCCAGCATCCATACGACTCGTTCGCCACGTCGGTCGAGGCGTTCATCGATCACGCGGCGAGCGACCCGGACGTGCTCGCGATCAAGCAGACGCTCTACCGCACCTCGGGCCCGAACAGCCCCATCGTGCGCGCGCTCATCCGCGCCGCCGAGGCCGGCAAGCAGGTGGTCGCCCTCGTCGAGCTCAAGGCACGGGGTGACGAGCAGGCGAACATCGCCTGGGCGCGTGCACTCGAAGAGGCAAACGTTCACGTCGTGTACGGACTGGTCGGGTTGAAGACGCACGCGAAGGTGACGTCGGTGGTGCGCCGCGAGGGCAGGCACATCCAGCATTACGTGCACGTCGGCACGGGCAACTACAACCCGAGCACCGCGCACCAGTACGAGGACGTGAGCCTACTTTCAGCGGACCCCGACCTCGGCGCAGACGTGACCGAGCTTTTCAACCTGCTGACCGGGTACAGCCGCCAGAACCGCTACCGCAAGCTGCTGGTCGCGCCGACCAACCTGCGACCGGACCTCGCGCACCTCATCGACCGCGAAGCCAAGCCTGGCGGACGCATCGTCATCAAGGTGAACAACCTGGTCGACCCGGACCTGATCGATGCGCTGTACCGCGCGTCGCAGGCGGGCGCCGACGTCGACCTCATCGTGCGCAGCATGTGTTCGCTGCGCCCTGGCGTGCCAGGGCTTTCCGACCACATCCGCGTGCGCTCGATCGTGGGCCGGTTCCTGGAGCACTCCCGCATCTTCAGCTTTGGTCGCGGAGACGACTCGGAGCAGTACCTCGGCTCGTCCGACCTCATGCCGCGCAACCTCGACCGCCGCGTCGAGGTTGTGGTTCCCGTCACCGACTCGCTGCTGAAATCGCGCCTTCAGAGCATCCTCGAGGTCTGCCTGGCGGATGACGTGCTCGCGTGGGAGCTCGGCGCCGACGGTGGGTGGACAAGGGTGCCGACCGTGGCGGGCTTGAACTCCCACCGGCGGTTCCAGGAGCTGGCCCGGGAGCGGGCGCGTTCGAACGGCGCGGCGGCCCGCGTCACGCATGGCTAGCAGCCCGCCAGTCCAAGGGGTCCCCGCGAATTCACGCCGCTGGCTCTGAATTCGTGGGGGTTAAAGAGAGAGAGGTCAAGCTAGGAGCGGGGCCGGCCTTCCACCTGCCCAGCCTCGACGGCGTCATCGAGGGGGCGGTTGTGCATGCGCCCGAGGTGCTGCGCCTCGAGACGGTCTACCACGACACGCCCGACCTGCGGCTCGCGCGGTGGGGCGTGTCGCTGCGGCATCGCGGCGGTGAGGGATGGACGCTGAAGCTGTCGCCGCTGCCCGGCGCGGCTGCGAGTCCGCAGGTGCTCGAGCGGACCGAGCTGAACTATCCCGGAGGACCGAAGAAGCCGCCCGAGGCCGCGGTCGCGGTGGTGCGCGCGTACGTGCGCCGCTCGGAGCTCGTGCCTGTGGCTCGTCTCTCCACGATCCGGCGGCGCGTGCGCCTGACCGACGCATCGGGTGCCCCGGTGGCCGAGGTAGTGGACGACGAGGTTTCGGTCCGCGACGGCCGCCGGGTCGCGGCCCGATTCCGGGAGATCGAGGTCGAGGTGCCCGACGGGCAGGCCGCGCTTGTCCCGCTGGTCAACCGCCTGCGCGGTGCAGGCGCCGGCGCCCCCGATCCGACGCCCAAGCACGTGCGCGCCCTTGGACCCCGCGCGATGGAGCCGCCCGAGGTTTCGCCGCAGCCCGTGCTCCCCGATGCGATCGCCAAGGACGTAATCCGCAGCGTGCTCGCGCAGTCGGTCGCGCACCTGCTCCGCCACGATCCGACCGTGCGCACGGGTGGCGATCCCGAAGCCGTGCACCAGGCGCGCGTCGCCATCCGCACGCTGCGCTCCAACCTCCGCACATTCGGACCGCTGCTCGATCCCGAGTGGACGGAGCCGCTGCGCACAGAGCTCGGCTGGCTCGGCCTGGCCCTGGGCGCGTTGCGCGATCGCGAGGTGCTGCTCGACCGACTGCGCGCCCGCGCAACGTCGCTCCCGACCGGCGATCAGCGAGCGGCCGCATCTTTGCTTTCGATCCTCGACAAGGAGATCGATGAGCTGCGGCGCAAGCTGATCGTCGACCTCGATTCGGCCCGATACGTGGACCTCATCGAGCGCCTCGTCGAGGCTGCTCTTGCGCCGGTCACCCTGCTCGACGCCGACCTGCCCGCACATGCCGTGTTGCCCAAGCTCGCCGCGGCGCCGTGGCGCCGGCTGCGCTCGGCGGTGCGCCAGTTGCCCGAAAACGCCACAGACCCCGAGCTGCACCGCATCCGCATCCTCGCCAAGCGCGCCCGATACGCGGCCGAGGCCGTGCAGGCGGTGGCCGGGCCGGCGGCGGCGAACTTCGCTAAAGCCGCGGCCAGGCTGCAGACCGTCCTGGGCGAGCACCAGGACAGCGTCACCGCCCAGGCGTGGCTGCGCGGCGCGCGCGCGACCGGCCGGCGTGCCTTCGCAGCGGGCGAGCTCATCGCGATGGAGCACCTGGCTGCCGGCGATGCTCGCGCGAAATGGCTGAAGGTGTGGAGCGCGCTGGACCGCAAGGCCCTGCGCGCCTGGATGACCATCTAGCTGGCCACGTTCTACTTCGTCCGGCACGCCAAGGCCGGCAGCCGCAGCCACTGGACCGGTGACGATCGCAAGCGCCCGCTGAGCAGCAAGGGTGTGAAGCAGGCCGCGGAGCTCATCACCACGTTCGCCACCTACGACCTCACTGCCGTTTACAGCAGCCCGTACCTCCGATGCGTGCAGACGGTCGAGCCGCTCGCGCGGGCGCATCGATTGAAGGTGCAGGCCGAGCCAGGCCTCGCCGAAGGCCGCGGGCCCGAGGCGGCGTACCGGTTCTTCGAAGATCCGAAGGCCGACGAGGTCGTGCTGTGCACGCACGGCGACATCGTTTGGGAGCTGGTCGAGGATCTGACGAAGCGCAAAGTCCTGCCGGCGTTTCGCGAAGACTTCGACAAGGGGTCGACCTGGGTGGTGCAGGTCAAGGGCGGGGTGCCCGTGAAAGCGCGCTACATCCCCGCTCCATGAGCAGCCGGCTGCTCGCTCGCCTGCGCGCTGACCTGAGGGCGCAGGCGGACCCACAGCGAGCGATCGGCATGCAGGCTTACCTGAAGTCGACGATGCCGTGTCTCGGCGTGCGTATGCCGCAGGTGCGAGCGGCGGCGAAGACCATCTTCGCGACGGCCGAGCTGAAGAGCTGCGCGGCCTGGAGGCGCGAGCTGATCACGATGTGGCGCGAGGCTGAGTTTCGTGAGGAGCTCTACGGCGCGATGGTGCTCGCGGGCGACCGTCGCTTCGCCGCATGCCGCAATCCCGCGGCGCTGCCGGTGTTCGAAGAGATGATCATCACGGGCGCGTGGTGGGACCACGTGGACGAGGTCGCGCACCTGATCGGCGACATGCTGCGGGCACATCCGCGCGAGCTGCGTCCTGTCATGCGCAGGTGGAGCACAGACCGGAACATGTGGAAACGCCGGGTGTCGATCATCTGCCAGATCTCGTTCAAGGAGCGCACGGACCTCCGCCTGATGTACGCGAACATCGAGCCGAACCTCGGCGACCGCGAGTTCTTCATCCGCAAGGCGATCGGCTGGGCGCTGCGCGCGTACGCGTGGACTGATCCGGCCGAGGTCGCGCGTTATGTGCGCGACAACGAGGCGCGGCTGAGCGGCCTCAGCCGGCGCGAAGCCCTGAAAAATATCGCGATGGGGTTGCGCTAGGCTACCCGTCCGTGACGGTAACCCTGCGGGGCGGCGGCCTGGCCGAGGAGCAGGTCGTGGCCGTCGCGAGACACGGCGAAAAGGTGGCTCTCAGTCCCGTCGCCCGCACCCGCATGGATCGCAGCCGCACGCGAGCCGAACGGGCCTCGAGCTCGCGCGAGCCCGTGTACGGCGTGTCCACCGGTTTCGGCGCGCTGGCCGGAACGCGCGTGGCGCCGCTGCGGCAGCCCGAGCTGCAGCTCGCCCTCATCCGTTCGCATGCCGCGGGCGTCGGACCACCCGTCGACGTGGAGGTGGTGCGGGCGATGATGCTGCTGCGGGCGCGGACGCTGTCGATGGGGCTCTCTGGTGTGAGGCCTCAGGTCGCGGAGGCTTTGCTCGCGGCGCTGAACGCTGGCGTGACGCCGGTCGTGCCGCGCTACGGATCGGTGGGTTGCAGCGGCGACCTCGCCCCGCTCGCTCACGTGGCGCTGGCACTGGTCGGTGAGGGCGAGGCGATCGACGGCGACGGCGAGACGAAGACGGCGGCGCAGGCGATGCGCGCAGCCGGTCTCAAACTGCTGAAGCTCGAGACGAAGGAAGGACTCTCGCTCATCAACGGAACCGATGGCATGCTGGGGATGCTCTCCCTCGCTTGCGCGGATGCGGAGATCCTGTTCCGCACAGCCGACATCACGGCCGCGATGTCGATCGAAGCGCTGCTCGGCACGGACCGGCCGTTCCAGGCGCACCTGCACGAGATCCGGCCGCATCCTGGGCAGGTCGCGAGCGCGGCGAACCTCACGCAGCTGCTCGGCAAGTCCGAGATCGTGGCGTCGCACCGCAACTCGCGGCACGCGGTGCAGGACTCGTACTCGATGCGTTGCAGCCCTCAGGTCGCGGGCGCCGCGCGCGACACGCTCGACTTCGCCCGGCGGACGACGTCGGTGGAGCTGGAGTCCGTCATCGACAATCCGGTCGTGCTGGAAAACGGCTCGGTCGAATCGACAGGCAACTTCCACGGGGAGCCGCTGGCGTTCGCCGCGGACTTCCTGGCGATCGCGGCGGCCGAGGTGGGCGCGATCGCCGAGCGCCGGGTCGACCGCATGCTCGACCCGCATC
>JACXTT010010484.1_pt1 | contig 12484 bp, 9 predicted proteins | sample 9270951 | NCBI WGS metagenome assembly JACXTT01 (sample SAMN15532306, study PRJNA645909) | rock metagenome | isolation source: weathered quartz diorite | place: Puerto Rico | collected 2017-06-21 | reverse complement strand
GGATGACTACACCTTCATGGTTGAAACCACCGGGATGCTGGCCAAAACCTGGCTCGATCACGCCGGCCGTCCGCACAGCGATCAGTTGAAGGTGGAGGAAACCTGGCATCGCGTTGCTGGTGACACCATCGAGTTCACGATGAAGTTCACCGACCCCGTGATGTACACCGAGCCATGGATAGCTGTGAACAAGCTTCCACTGCACCTGCTGCCGCCCGATTTCGACATTCCGGAGCTGCTCTGCTCTCCGAGCGAGTTCGCGGAGTACAACAAGCAGGTCGCGACCCCGGTCCTTCGCGACTCGTCAAAGAAATGAAATAACGACTGATATGGCCGTCCGTCTGAGAAAGCGAGAATGTGGGAAGGGCTCCAGCACACCGGATGGGTAACGACACTCGCAACCTCGCGGCCGCTGTATGGGCTCGTGTCCGTAGTCCATTATTCCGCGGTGTTGTGCTGCGTCGGAACGATCGTCCTGTTGGACGCGCGTATTCTCGGTGTCGCGGCTCGGAACCAGGCCGTCTCCGCGCTTGCCGAGCAACTTCGCCCCTTGACATGGATTGGCGTCGCGTCAGTCGTGGTCTCTGGTTTCCTGCTGTTTGCCACGGAAGCCGGGGACTTTGCGGCGGTGACACCTTTTCGCGTCAAGATGATCATCATTACGCTGGCCATCATTTCTGCACTGGCTATTGATTGGAGCGTGCCGAAGTGGGATCGGGCGCCTGTTATGCCCCTGACCGCAAGACTTGCCGCCCTGATCTCCATCGTGCTTTGGCTTGGCGCAATGCTTGTGAGCGTGGAAATTCCCGCTCTTACCGGGCTGGGATAGATTCGGATCCTCGCTGAAGATCACTCGTCATCGCGAATGGCCTCCGAACGTCACCTGGGCGACAAGGCATGTACGAGGCAGTGCTAGCCTCCTGCAGGTGGTTGGAAGACACTCCCTGGGGCGTGGCAGTTCGGGATTCGTCGTGGATGTATCCCGTCGTGATGTGGCTCCATTTCGTTGGCCTATCCATGTGGCTGGGGACCACTCTTAACGTGGATTTGCGTCTCATGGGCGTGAACCCACGGCGACCGACTGCCGCCGAACTTTCAAACGGTCTGTTTGCATGGCACTGGATCGGATTTGCCATTGCCTTCCTTGGCGGATTTCTATTGTTATCGGCCGAGGCCACAACCTACGTAACGAACACTGGTTTTCGCTTGAAGTTGGCCGTGCTCACTCCGCTCGCTCTGATTTGGCACGTTCTGGTGCAGAAGAAAACACTGGTGTGGACCCAAACCGGCCAAACATCGGCGATCGGCAAATGGGCCGGTGTGATCGAGTTCGTGTTGTGGATTTCGGTGGTAACCGCCTCCGTGGCTTTCCTGCTTACCAACGCTGTCACACGCCCTTGAGCGCTCTGAAACCGCGTCCGACTGCGAGTCTACGCGCCGTTATCGATCCGCGTCTGCCCGCGCAGCTTCAGAATCTTCGTCGGATCCGTCTTCGCGTCGGTGATGATCGAGAAGAACGGACTCATCATCTCCTCCCACGTCATCCGCCCGCGATACACCGTGCGATTGGGATCCGGATTGAATTTGTTCGAGGAGGAGTTGTTGAAGTGCGCGTCGACGTGCAGCTTCGTACCCTTGGGCGCGAAGATCGGCTTCGTCGGGTTGTAGACGATCTGCCAGTTGAAGTCGTACTTCGGCACGTCGAGGATGATCTCGTCCCGGCCGTCCGGATAAATCAGGTGATACGTCATGTCCTTCCCGCGCAGGTGCATGTGCGGCATCATCTGCACGAGCCAGACGTCGGTCGTGAACTCGACGTCGGCGGGTGGACTCTTGTAGTTCGCATCCTGAGGTGGAATCGCGAAATCCGCGCTGGCGCCGGAGATCGCGTAGCCAATCCACTGCTTCTCGGCCGGTTTGTCCGCCACCGTGAAGCCAATCAGCGGACGATCGACGACTTCCTTGCCCGTCGGCGTGTAGTGAACCGCGAATTGAATGTCGCTGTTGGCGGGAACCAGCTTGGCTGCGTTGACCTTCCGGAAATCGTCGGCCTGCACGCCCGGAACGTAGCAGGTAATCCCGCCGCCGATACCGGACGCCGCGCCGACCGCTTGTCCATCGACGCCATTGGCGGCGCCGAACGGCGTCGCGCCTGCATCCGACGCGACGCCCTCATCGTCGCGGGGCGATTCGTTCCAGTTCCACTCGTAGTACTTGACGTTCTCGCGATGGGGCACGACTGTCGCGCAGATGTGGTGCGTCACCGTCAGATCGCTCGGCTTGATCTCGATCGAGGTGATCCACGTGTCCTTCGTGAATCCACTCGGGATGATCGCGGTGGCCCACTCGATGACGTTCTTCGGCGGACGCGCGGGCACGCGGAACTCAGGTCCTCGGACGATGACGTCCGGCGTGAGCTGCCAGCCGTCCGGGGCCCATTCAAGTGGAGCCGGTGCGTCCTTCGGATCGCCCTGAGGCGCGCCGGCGTCAACCCACTTCGCGATGGTGTCGATGTCGGTCTGCTTGAGCGAGCGATCGTTGGCAAAGGATCCGTGCTGCGGGTCGGCGAACCACGGCGGCATTTCGCGTGCGAGGGTTCTCAACTTGATCGCGCGCGCCCACGGCCGCGTCTGTTCGTATGTCAGCAGCGACATCGGCGCGATCTGGCCGGGCCGATGACAGGACTGACAATTTTTCTGCAGGATAGGAAGGACGTCCCTGGTGAATGTGACCGGAGCCGCGGCCGCATCCTGTGCCTTGGTCGTCCCCGTGGCGATCAGCACGCCCACGACGATGAGAACCAGAAGGATCCATCCGTAGCGCAGCATACGCACACTCCTCGAGACTGAATTCGCTGGCGATTATGCTCCTTTCAGGAGCATGGCGTCTTGCCCAATCTCTGCACGAATCCGACTTTGAGAACAGGTACCGGCGCCGCTCCGTCTGCGGGTGGACGGTCGTCGATTTCGCCAGAAATCTCGACTCGTGCACCGGCAAACGGGACGAGCGCGCTGTTGAGCGCCGAGAGTCGATAGGTCTGACTTGCCGCGTTTTTTGCGGAGTCGGATGTGCCCGTGCCAGGCGGAACGCGCATCACTCGCGCCGCGTTGGTGAGGACGAACGTCGAGGTGCTGAGTGTGTTCAGCTCCTGAGCCGGGACCGATCCTCGACCGTCCGGCGCGGCCCATCGCACGCAGCCGGTCAGCGTGATCCGATCGGACAGATTGGGTGGATCCGGCTGTGGCGTTCCCGGTGTCGGATTCCCTGTGAGCCGTCCGGTACCCTGCGCGGACAGACCGAGGGTTGTCAACACGCTGACCGCCAGGATGACGCAACCTTGACAGGACCTCTTCGTCATTGCGGGTCCTCCCTTGCCACCGGGGAAGAATACTCCTGTTTTGAAGATGAATCATGCCGGAGGTATAGTCCACGCGCATCAAGAGCACGGCTCGCTGAGGAGGACTGCCATGCAATCGAGAGCGACTCTGTTCACGGTTATCTGCCTCGTTGGCTGTGCAACGCTGCTCGCGCAGGCGCAGGAGCGCCAGGGACGTGAGGGCGGACGCGGTGGACGTGGTGGACGCGGAGGCCAGGAAGCGGCGCAGCCGCCCGCGACCGACAAGGTGACACCGGCGATCCCAGGCGTCGTGAAGGCGGGGACAAAGATCGAAATCGTCGCCTCCGGGTTGAGGGGCTCCGATGCAGGAGTCGGAATGCCCGACGGCAGCTTCATCGCGACCGCCAACGGCGGCGTGGTCAAGTTTGATCCGGATGGAAAGATGACGACGCTCGTCGAGGACTCCGAACAGGCAGCCGGTCTGGCCATGGACTCGAAGGGGCGCCTGATCGGCTCGCAGTACACCAAGAAGGTCAGCGTCCTGTATCCCAAGGGGAGCGAAGAAACGCTCACCTCGAGCTTTGACGGCAAATCGTACATCCGCCCGAACGACATCGTCGTCGATAAGAAAGGCGGCGTGTACTTCACCGATTGCTATCAGATCGGCGCGACGCGATCACCGAACGATCTGCCGCAGTCGGTTTACTACATCGCGCCAAACAAGAAGGTCATCCGGGTTACCGACGACATCCGTCGGCCTAATGGCATCGTGCTGAGCCCCGACGAGAAGACGCTGTACGTCAACGATTGGGACAGCCCGTATATCGTTTCGTATGAGGTCCAGGGCGACGGCACGCTGAAGAACCGCAAGAACTTCGCCACGATGGATCTGAAGCAGGAAACGGATCACGGGCTGGTGAGTGGCGCTGACGGGCTGTGCATCGACGGGGCGGGCAATACCTTTGCGACGACGCCGGCCGGCGTTCAGGTGTTCGACGCGAAGGGTAAACACCTGGGAAACATCGAGGCGCCATACGACATGCCGCCGCAGAACTGCGGTTTCGGCGGCCCGGGCAAGAGCTATCTCTATGTCACGGGGCGTGGTGCCGTCTGGCGGGTTCGCACGCTCGGCGCGGGCGTGAAGAACCGCGGGAAGTAACTGTCACGTCCCCGCGGACGTCTTCTTAGTTCAATCCCTCGTTCGTCGGCGTATCCGGGTAGCTCCATCCCGTCTCCGGCTCCGAGTGAGTGGTGACGTACTGCGCAAGCGCGTCGGGCACGTTGCCGGACGCGAGCCCGACTGAGATTTGCCTTGACGGCACACCCGTACGACGCGCGAGTTCGTACGCACCGAGCGCCCTGACCCGTCTCAGGGCGACATTGTGGAGCCAGTTGCTGCCCACGCTGTCGTTGACGATTTGGTAAATCACCGTCGTAGGGCAATGCCACGCGCGCGCGAGTGCGGCGGTGCCATGGCGCAGGATCAATCCATAGGCGCGGTGTTTCAGATCTGTGAGTTCGTCGTTGGTGGCCATGGAGAGCCCTCTGTCTCCACTCAGGCAAGACGCACGCCTGCGCCGTCGGCCGTTCTTACGGCGTAGTACGCGTAGGTTCTTGCGGCGGCTAGGAGATCGACCTCTCAGACGCAGACAAAAGCATTCCTGATGAAGACAAGTCAGCGCACCAGGGTCGTCGGCGGGTTCGCACCCGGGACCGGGGTGCCCAGTCCCTTGTAGAGGAAGCGCTGGAAGCGGCGAGCATCGAAATTCTCGCCGATGTACAGGTTCCCTCGACTGTCGATGGCGATCGCATGCGGCACGTTCAGCGAACCGCCAAACAGCCCCTGCTGCCCGAAGCGAGCGATCACCTGCAGCGTCTCGCGATTCAGAATCCAGACGTGATGGTTCGCACCATCGATCATGTAGAGAAATCTCTGTTGCGGATCGGGCGACAGGACAAAGCCTGACGCCGCGCCCGCCAGGAGCGTTCGCCTCGAGACGAACGCCTCTTTGACATAGCTGCCGTCCTTCCTGAACACCTGGATGCGGTTGTTCGGTCGATCGGCGACGTAGACGAAACCGTCACGCGAAATCGCGATGTTGTGCGGCAGCCGGAACTGCTGCGCCGGCGGCGCATCCGGATTGTACGGACCAAGGTCGCGATCGTCGGGCTTGTTGCCGTACGCGCCCCACATCCGCTTGAAGGCGAACGTGTTTCCGTCGAGGACGATGACGCGGTGGTTGCTGTAGCCGTCGGCCACGTACACCTCGTTGGTGGCCGGATCCACCACGAGATTCGCGGGGCTGCCCATGTTCTTCGTGTCGGCGCTGCCGCCGCTCGCGCCCGGCTTGCCGAATTGCTGGAGGAACTTTCCTTCCCTCGTGAATTTCAGCAGCTGCGCGTCTTTGGCGCCGCTGCCGGCGAGCCACACGACGTCCTTGTCATCCACGAACACGCCGTGCTCGGTTTGCGGCCAGTCGTAGCCGGGCCCGGGACCTCCCCACGAGTGAATCAAGGTGCCGCGCTGGTCGAATTCCAGTACGGGGGGCGCCGGCACACAGCAATCGGCTTTCGGCGGGTTGTCGTCTGCGCCGGAGAAACGCTCATTCGTCTGCAGGCCTCCGGGTCGCTGCAAGACGTACAGGTGATCCTGCCGATCGACGGCCAGGCCTCCGATCGGGCCGATCGCCCAGTTCTCGGGCAATGGCTTCGGAAACGCCGGGTCGTATTCGAAGATCGGAATCTGTACTTTCTGCGCCTGACCAACGAGATCATGCTGCCAGGTCCAGACCGAGACGAGCGAGAGGCCCACCGCCGCTTTGGCGATTCGCTTCACATTCATGTGCGACTCCTGCGTCGTACCGCGACGTACGTCGGCCGTGGAGTGTGACACAGATGCGAACAGGCCGTACCTGCAGATCGATTGACAGGCGGGTGCAGTGGCGGCACTATTGGCGCCTCACCAGCACGACGAATCACCACGGGGAAAACGGAGTGAGCCAGCACCTTTACCTTCGATCGCGGTGATAGCTATGACAACATTCACGTGGAAACTGAGTGCGGGCATCGTCATCGTGGCAGCCGCCGGCGTCGCAAGCGTCGCACTCAACACATCGGGACCGACCGGCTGGTCGGCCAGCAACTACGATCAGAGCGCCAACCGCTACAGCCCGCTGACGCAGATCACACCGGCAAATGTCAGTACGCTGCAGCGGGCCTGGAGCATCCATCTCAAGCCCGCCGGCTACTCCGGCAAGCTGCTCGTAGACGAGGCCATTCCGCTCGTGATCGGCAACACGATGTATGTCGGGTCGCCGTACGGTGCGGTGATCGCGGTCGACGCCACCACCGGCGCGGAGAAATGGAGATTTCAGCTGCCGAACAGCGACATACCGGCCAAGCGCGGGATCGCGTACTGGCCCGGCGGGGCCGGCCGCCCCGCGTCGATCGTGTTGGGGTCGAACGCCGGCGCGCTCTACTCGATCGATGCGGCAACCGGCCGACCAAACGACTGGTTCGGCGACAAGGGAATCGTCGACACCAAGACGCCGGAGGTGATGCAGACGGGCATGAACGTGCCGTACTCGCACCTGTCGTCTCCGACCATCTACAAGAACCTGATCATCACCGACGCAGGCACGGGCGAGGGCCCGGGCGGATCGAGCGGCGGCTCAGGCCCCGCGGGCGACACACGCGCATGGGACGCAACGACGGGCAAGCTGGCCTGGACGTTCCATACGGTACCGCGTCCCGGTGAATTCGGTTACGACTCGTGGGGTGAGGGGAGCGCCGGCAACCGGTCGGGCGTCAACGTGTGGGGCTACATGTCGGTCGATGCGGCGCGCGGCATTCTCTACATGCCGCTCGGCGCCCCGAACAACGATCGCGTCGGCACCGACCGTCCTGGCAACAACCTCTTCTCGTCGTCGGTCGTCGCGGTCGACGCGAACACGGGCAAGTACCTCTGGCACTTCCAACTCGTGCACCACGATGTCTGGGATTACGATGCGCAGTCGGCCCCGCTGGTCGTCGATCTGCAGCGGGGCAGCGAGACCATTCCCGCGCTCCTCGTCGTCAACAAGACCGGGCTCCTGTTCACGTTGAATCGCGTCACCGGCAAGCCAATCTTCGAGGTCGCCGAACGTCCGGTCCCGAAGAGCGACGTTCCCGGCGAGCAGGTGTCGCCGACGCAGCCGTTCCCGCTCAAGCCGGAGCCGCTGACGCAGATGACCATCTCGCGCGACAACCTTTACAAAGGCGAGCCGCAGCACCAGTCGTACTGCGAGCACATGGTGGACGACAACAACATCAAGCTCGGTGGTCCGTTCATGCCGATCGCCGCGGAGCGCTACAGCATGTCTCCACCCGGGCCACAGGGCGGTATCAACTTCTGGGGACCCGCGTACGATCCCAAGTTGCATCTGTTCGTCTCGAATACAACAAACCTCTTCCAGCCGATGCGGCTGGTCCGGCGGCCCGACGGCAGCTGGATCAATTCCGGGGAGCTCGCCGGTCTTCGCCGCTTCGGCGATCCCGATCGGAAGCTGCCGTGTGGTCCGACGCCGTGGGGCGAGCTGGTCGCCGTCAACATGGACACGGGCGACATCGCCTATCGCAAGACGCTCGGCGTCTCCGACATGCTGCCGTCGGGTCTTCAGAACACGGGTCGCCCGAGCACTGGTGGCGTGATTCTCACGGCGAGCGGGCTCACCTTCGTCGGCGGCACTGACGACTTCAGGTTCCGCGCGTTCGCGACCGCAACCGGCGACAAGCTGTGGGAGGTCAAGCTGCCGTCATCGATCGAGGCAACGCCCATCACCTACATGGGCGCCGATGGACAGCAGTTCGTGGCGGTCGTAGCCACGGGCGGCAGTCTGACAGGGTCGGACGTCACCAACGACGAGATCATCGCGTTCGCGTTGCCGCAGAAATGATGCCGATGACCTAATCGTCGTTCTTTCGCGGTTTCCGGCGCAGGCTCGCCACGTCGATTGACATCGCGGCACTCGACGCCAGCAGTTCCGACTCGAGCTCCTTGGCCGTTCGCAAAGGTGTAGATGGAGTTGCGAAACGCGCACCGAACACGGGTCGAAGCTCCTGCAGGACATTGGCCGGCAGGATCGTCTCCAGGTATTCGAGCGCCGTTCCTCTCAGCTGGGGATCGTCACTCTGGAAAGCACGCTGCGCCAACTTCAACGGCTCTGGATCGAGCGCCAGCGAGAGGATCCTGAGCACCAGCTCCAACCGTCGGTACGCGGCGGTGTTCGACGCTTTGTGCTCGAGCAGTGGCTTGCTGCGACGAGCCTCGCGTAGTGCTGCCTCGAAGACCGTCTCGCGCGGTATGACGCGGTCCGGATGCGCCTCGCGCGAGCGCAGCAACGCGCCGGCGGATCGGAAACGCACCTCGAACTCCGAAGCATTGAGTGCTTGCAGGAGACCGGCGATCGCGATCGGCGACCCGCTGCCGGCAAGTACCTGCGGAAGCCTTCGTCGGACGACCGGACTGACGCTGCGGTCGATCAATGTGTCGACGATCTGACCGGTCGCCGTGTCGACCACCCGGCGAAGAGTGCTGACCGCCAAAGAGGAGACGTCATCTCGAGCGAGCAGCGAAATGACATACGGTACCAGGTGACGGTCGAGGCGAGTGTCGCTGCGCAACACGCTTCGAATCTGATCTGGATCGCTCGAACGCAAATCAGCGACATTTTTCAGCACGGTATCGGCAGCCCTCTCGCCCGCTGCGTCGTCGCTCGTTGCGCCCAGACTGTGTCGAAGTCTGCCGACAGCAATGGTCTGCGTGCCCCACATCCCTGCGTCGGTTCCCGCAAAATCGATCGACGCAGTGCCGGGAGCGACCGCGCGATCGGACAATGTGGCAAGCAACTCGCGACGATCGATGCCGACACCGGCGATGGTTCGCAGCGTAATGGCGTCTTGAAGAACGTTGACGTCGAGTGAAATCGCCCGAGACCGCAGGCTTTGTGCCAGCGAAGTCACGTAGCCGCGACTCAATCGAACGGCGACGAGGATGGTCGCGACCGAGCCGATGACGGTAACGGCAAGCAGAACACGCAACTGCGTCACAGCGAACGTCGAGATCACCAACGACACCAGTCCGCTACCCAGCAACTTTCCCAGACGATCAAAACCGATGTCCGCGATGGTCTTGAAATGACGCTTGGCCCGAGGCGTGTACAGCAGCTCGTAGCCGGAACGATAAAGTGAGTTGGTCAACGCTTCGTCAAGACCGCGAAGGAGCGCGAGGCTCCAAAGCATGGGCGTCGCGAACGCAATGAGACCGGCCGCGCCAAGCGCCGCCGGGAGGCTGGCGATCGTCATCCCCAGCCCGACTCGATTCAGCGACAAACGCGAGAGACCAATCTGCAGAAGAAAGCCAAGCAATCCGACGCCCAGGTAATATCGCGCAAAAAAACGGAGCAGTTCGCCACTCTGGGTGTACGTCCTCGCGGCTTCCGCTTTCAGCACGAAGCTCGTGAGTGTCGACACGAATGCCGTCAGGATGACGAGAAGCGCAATGGCTCGCAGGTAAGACGACGCGAGAAGGCTGGAGTACGACTCGGGGGACTCCGTGGCAGCGGCGTGTGTTGTTCGCGAGGGGCCGCCTGCGAGGGAACGGCTCCCGACGGCAGCCAGGAGTTGCACGATGGCCACCATCGGCAACAGATTCGGCAATTCGATTCCGGCGGCGCCGGCACGTTCGACGAGCAAACCGCCGACGACTCCACCCAGGGCTGCACCGCCGGCCACTCGGCCCATCAGCTGCCTGGCGGTGTGAGGATCGAAACGCTCGTTGAACAACGACCAGAATCCTGAGACCAGAGCGGATCCGATGACCGTCGTGTGAACAAAGACCGCCAATGCGGCCAACTCCGGCCGCTGATCGCTGAGCGCCCATTCGACGATCAACAGCAGCGCGCTCGTCGTCGCTGCCAGCGGCGAGACGACCCCAGGCCCGAACCGGGCCATCATCCGCGCAAGGAAGGGGAGAAAGGCGACAGACAGGATTGAAGACATGACGACTGCGCCAGGCAGTGCCGATGCCGGATGGTTCGCCAGAAAGAACGCGTCACGGGCGGCGCTGGCTGCCACGTGTTGCGCGATCACGATCGCCGCCGTAGCCGCGGCGATCGCCGTCGGTGCCTGCGTTCGAAACCCGGTCATGCAGTGCGCATCATGCTAGCGTGCTTCGGAAACGAGGGGTCAATTGGGCAGAGGGTATGATTCAACCTGTGACCGACGAACGTGTCGAAACCGCGAGAGACGGATGGCTGAGCGGCCTCTATCGATGGTTCAAGGGCACAGCGGCATCGCGATCGACTCCTGATCCCGGTGTTTCCGACTCGGACGCTATCCCATCGCGAATCGCGCACTACGTGATCCGGCAGAAGCTCGGCGCCGGCGGAATGGGCGTGGTGTACGAAGCGCACGACGACCGCCTCGAGCGCAGCGTCGCGTTGAAGATGATGCTGGCGCTCGACCACGACGACACAGCACGGAAGCGGTTCTGGCGCGAGGCTCGAGCGGCGGCAAGCATCAATCACCCCAACATCTGCCAAATCTACGAGGTCGGTGAAGCAAGCGGGCAACTGTTCATTGCGATGGAGCTGCTCGAGGGCGAGGCGTTGGCCGACCACTTGAGCAACGGCCCGCTCAGCGTCGATCAGGCGGTGCCAATCGCGATCGACATCCTGAATGCGCTCGGCGCGATTCATACGCGCGGGATCATCCACCGCGATCTCAAGCCGTCGAATGTCTTTCTCACGCGTCACGGGATCAAGCTGCTCGACTTTGGATTGGCGCGAGTTGAATCGACGCCTGATTCAGCGATCGGCCTTACCCGCAGCGGCATCGCCGTCGGGACGCCCCGATACATGGCGCCCGAGGTCGTCACCGGTGAGCCCGTAGACGCGCGAAGCGATCTGTTCGCGGTGGGCGCGATTCTGTTCGAGATGCTTGCGGGCCGTCCGGCGTTCATCGGCCGCACAGTCGCCGAAGTCCTCAACGCCACACTGACAGAACAGCCCCCGGCGCTCACCGGCTCGCCTGCGGTCGCGGCAGCCGATCGTGTGATTCGCCGGGCTCTGGCGAAGAAACCGTCGGGACGCCCCGTCTCCGCGATCGCAATGGCCGAAGAGCTCAACACCGTTCGTGGCATCGGGGGTCACGAGACGCGTGCGATGGCGCACCCGCTGACGCGCGTCGTCGTGCTCCCGTTTCGCATGCTGCGGCCCGATCCCGAAATCGACTTTCTCGCCTTCAGCCTTCCGGATGCAATCACGACGTCGCTTGCCGGCATCGGGTCGCTGGTTGTGCGATCGAGCGCGACCGCCGCTCGATTTGCCGGGGATGCACCCGACATCAAGGCGCTGGCCGCGGAAGCAGACGTTGACCGTGTGGTCACGGGGACGCTCCTTCGTTCGGGTGACCAGTTGCGGGCAGCCACGCAGCTCATCGAGGCGCCCGCCGGAACCGTGGTGACCTCGCATACCGTGCAGTCGGCGCTCGGTGATCTGTTTCGGATGCAGGACGACATTGCGCGTCAGCTGGTCGAGGGGCTCTCCCTTCCGCTCACCGGCGAACGCCGGTCCGCATCGCCGGATGCGCCGGCCAGTCCGGCAGCGTACGAGCTCTATCTCAGAGCCAATGGCCTCGCGCGCACCTACGACGGGATGGCGAATGCCCGCACGCTGTACGAACAATGTCTCGAGCTCGACCCGACATTCGCGCCCGCCTGGGCACACCTTGGGCGTTGCCATCGCGTCATCGGCAAGTACATCGAGCCAACACCCGACAGCGATGCGAGAGCAGAGGAGGCCTTCAAACGGGCCGTCGCGCTGAATCCCAGGTTGTCGGTGGTGCACAAGTTCTACGCCAATCTCGAAGCCGATACCGGTCGCGCGCGCGAAGCGATCGTGCGGCTTCTCCGCGAGGCCACGCGCAATGGCAATGATGCCGAGCTGTTCGCGGGACTCGTGCACGCGTGCCGCTACTCGGGCCTGCTCGAGGAATCACTTGCCGCCCACGCTGAGGCCCGGCGCCTCGATCCGCACATCGCGACCGGTGTTCAGCAGACACTGCTCATGAAACGCGACATCGAACGGCTGCTCGTCGTCGGGGAGTCGG
>JACXTT010010483.1_pt1 | contig 12484 bp, 5 predicted proteins | sample 9270951 | NCBI WGS metagenome assembly JACXTT01 (sample SAMN15532306, study PRJNA645909) | rock metagenome | isolation source: weathered quartz diorite | place: Puerto Rico | collected 2017-06-21 | reverse complement strand
TGTCGTTGCATCGTTTTGCCGCCTTTTGCTCAAAGAGATCAACGGCACAACTCGCCAACGGGTCTTCATTCCGATGATAGGTTTGAAGTTCGATCGAGTCGCGATAAGCGCAACGCTCGAGTCGATGCTTGTTGAATTTGATGGATCAGGATCCCAGTATCGCTCAGCTGCGTCCTGAGTTTGGGTAATGTATGACTTCAACCGTGGGCCCGGACACTCCGGAAGAAGCGATCGAGATTTCTCTGACCGGACAGTCGCTGCTCGAGAATCCTCTGCTCAACAAAGGGAGTGCGTTTTCGGAAGGGGAACGCCGGGAATTCGGGCTGCTCGGCCTGGTGCCGCCGCATATCTCTACAATCGAGGAGCAGCTCGAGCGGACTTACGGCAGCTACAAGCAAAAGGACACGGACCTCGAACGCTACATTTATCTGGTTAGTCTCCAGGACCGCAATGAAACGTTGTTCTACAGGTTACTGCAAGAGCACATCACCGAGATGATGCCGGTCATATACACTCCAGTCGTTGGCGAAGGCTGCAAGCAGTACAGCCGGATCTACCGACGGCCTCGCGGACTTTACATTTCCTACACCCAGCGAAGCGACATTACTACCGTCCTCGCGAACGCTCCGAACAAGGAAGTCGACGTGATAGTCGTCACCGACGGCGAGCGAATCCTCGGGCTGGGAGATCTGGGTGTCGGCGGCATGGGCATTCCTGTGGGCAAGCTATCGCTGTATACGCTGTGCGCCGGCGTACCACCTGCCAGAGCGCTTCCGATCATTCTCGATGTTGGCACAGATAACGAAGAGCTGCTGCGCGACCCGCTGTATCTCGGGTGGCGGCACCAACGGGTGCGCGGGCACGAGTATGATGACTTCATCGACGCCTTTGTTCGAGCGGTGATCGACAGGTTCCCGAATGTGCTCTTGCAGTGGGAGGACTTTGCCAAGAACAACGCGACCCGATTGCTTGAACGCTATCGCGATCGGCTTTGCACCTTCAACGATGACATTCAAGGAACCGGGGCGGTGACGCTTGCGGGGTTGCTCGCGGCGATGGGCGCGAGCGGGTCCACCATCAGCAAGCAGCAGATCGTAATGCTGGGCGCCGGTTCGTCGGCGACCGGAATCAGTGATCAGATCGTGTCCGCAATGATGAGCGAAGGCCTCTCTCAACGAGCATCCCGGGCGGCGATCTGGCTGGTCGACAGCCACGGCCTCGTTCACACCGGTAGGAACGAGTTGGAGCCGTTCAAGCAGAGGTATGCTCAAGACAAGGCGCGAACAAGTACTTGGCGATTGGCTGACCCAGATCACATGACTTTCTTGGATGTGATCAAGAACGTGAGACCGTCGATTCTGATCGGCACGTCGGCTCAGCCGGGCGCGTTCACCGAGGATCTCGTTCGCGAGATGGCAACGCACGTTGACCGGCCGGTGATCTTCCCGCTATCGAACCCGACGTCGAAAAGCGAGGCCATTCCGATGGATTTGATCAACTGGACCGAGGGCCGGGCGCTGGTGGCCACCGGCAGTCCGTTCCCTCCGGTTGTGTTTGGAGACCGCGTGATCCACATCGGCCAGTGCAACAATGCGTTTGTTTTTCCGGGCGTCGGGTTGGGAGTGATCGCTTCGGGCGCTCGGCGGGTGACTAACGAAATGTTTGTCGCAGCCGCGCGGGTTCTTGCTGGATTCTCGCCGGCGTTGCACGATCGCGCTGCCTCGCTCTACCCGTCGCTCGAGGGCGTTCGCGAGATGTCACGGCGCGTGGCGCTGGCCGTGGCCGGCGAAGCCCTGCGTCTCGGTCTTACGCGCGCTGGTTCAGATGAGGAGCTCGAGCGGCTGGTGGACGCGAAAATCTGGGCACCTCGATACCCGCGCTTCGTTCGGGCCGGACGGTGAGCCAAGGAACTCGGACGGTACGATCTAGCGGCAGGCGTCTCGGTCAGCGGCGTGATTGATGATTCTTTCTCGCGAGCGCCTGCGGTATGATTGGATCCATTGGAACCGGCTCGGGCTGGGACACACCACGCGATCGCGACACGTCCGCGCTTGTGTAGGGACCTTTGACCTAGAACCAAGGAGGAAGCAATGAGTGCGAATACCCTTACAGTCACCGACAATCGGACGGGTAAACAGTACGAGATTCCGATCGAGGACGGTGTGATTCGGGCGATGGACCTGAGAGCGATAAAGATCTCAGACGACGACTTCGGGCTGATGAGCTATGACCCAGCGTTTATGAACACCGCCTCGTGCAAGAGCAGCATCACGTACATAGACGGAGACAAGGGAATCCTGCGATATCGCGGATATCCGATCGAGCAACTGGCCGAGCACAGCACCTACCTCGAGGTTGCCTACCTGCTGATCCACGGAGAGTTGCCGACATCAGGGGAATTGAGAGATTGGTCCTGGAACATCACACATCACACTATTATTCACGAGCAGATCAAGAAGGCAATGGACGGTTTCCACTATGATGCGCATCCGATGGGGATGCTGATCGGGACCGTTGGCGCGTTGTCCACGTTCTACAAGGATGCCAAGGACATCTTCGATCCTGAGTCTCGCCGTCATCAGATATATCGGCTGATAGCCAAGATGCCGACGCTCGCGGCTTTCGCGTACCGCCACAGTGTGGGAATGCCGTACGACTATCCCGACAACGATCTGAGCTACCCAGGCAACTTCCTGAACATGATGTTCAAGATGACCGAAGTGAAGTACAAACCGAATCGAGTTCTGGAGCACGCGCTCGACGTGCTGTTTATCCTGCACGCAGATCACGAGCAGAATTGCGGCACAAACGCGATGCGCAGCATCGGCAGCTCGCACGTCGATCCCTACTCGGCGGTGGCCGGGGCCGCGGCAGCCTTGTACGGTCCGCTCCACGGCGGCGCAAATGAGGCGGTGCTTCGAATGTTGAACGAGATCGGGTCAAAGGACCGTGTGCCGGAATACATAAAGAGGGTGAAGGATGGCGAAGGAAAGCTGATGGGCTTCGGACACAGGGTATACAAGAACTACGACCCGCGTGCGCGGATAATCAAACAGATCGCGGACGAGGTGTTCGAAGTTACGGGCAAGAACCCGATCCTCGACATCGCGCTCGAGTTGGAGAGGATCGCGCTCGAGGATGAGTACTTTGTGAGCAGAAAGCTGTATCCGAACGTCGATTTCTACTCCGGGATTATTTATCAAGCGATGAATTTCCCGGTCGACATGTTCCCGGTGCTGTTCGCAATTCCGCGCACGTCGGGCTGGCTGGCGCAGTGGGAGGAGATGCTTCTCGACAAGGAGCAGAAGATTGCGCGGCCGAGACAGGTCTACCTGGGTTACGACGAGCGCGACTACATTGCCATTGAGCAGATAAAAGACAACGGCACCAAAGCAGCAACGGCGGATTGACCTGGAGAACTCGGCTACCGAGCCGCAGCGAGCCGTGAACTTAAGGATCAGCCTGTTATGGCCAACCCCGTAACTTTAGACTGAGCGACTACCGGGACGTGGCTTTCATTGACACATAGCGTATCGCCGTTGTTAAATTGAAATCTAGAATTCACCGGAGACCGCGAAACCGTTGAGAAGGCTTGATAAGGTAAAGAGACCGAGGTCGCGCATCACTTCGATAGCGATGCTTTGCCTTTTGGCGCACGCGTTCTTTGTCAGCGTCACTCATCACCACAATTCGGTTCAGGGCCGCTCGCGCGTGGCCACAACGAGCGTGACCGCAGACGGCACCGGAGGATCGGGCACTGCCCCGGGATCCGCGAGCGACGCTCACTGTCTCTCGTGCCGCCTCCAGCGCAGTTTCAGCTCAAACGTTCATCCCGCTTCCATTGCCGTCCAACAACTCGAAGAGCCGTTACCCCGCGAGACCACGTTGTCGGAACCGTGCTCGCCGGGCTCTTGCGTCATTTTCTCCAACCGCGCACCTCCAACCGCTTGATGATTCCTGCGCAGCCGCAGCCTCATTCCCAGGTTTAAGGCAATCATTTTTGTTGAGCCATTGAGTGGAAATGGCACATGAGATGGCGCAGTGATGGCTGTCCAGCCCCCGCGTCCGCACTTCCCTAAGATGTGAGCCAGCGTAGGGAAGTTATTAGGCAGGCGAGATCGATTCTACCGATCCCGATTTCCCACGTGATTGTTTGATGGTTGTGAATCTATTCATTGCGGGTCTGCCGCCTTTTCGCGGCGATCGGAGCAAAATCAGGTGCCGGCGTTTGGCTGTGGTGCGAGGCGTTCATCGGCAAGAGGGCCTTCTCATGAGATTCCTTGCGTGTCTTGTTTTATTTTCAGTGGCCGGTTCGTCGGTTGCGGCGCAGCAGCCCTCTCAGGAGCGGAAGTCTCTACCGGTATTAAACAGTTATCTGTCGGATCTGGTGAGAGCGCAGCAGCAGGCGCAGTCACCGCCGAAAGACGCCAAACTGGCGAAGAAGGATCTGACCCTCGCGGACGCCGTCGATGTGTTTCTCCGACAGAACCTGGAAATTGTCGCCGCGCGTTTTGACATCGAAACCGCCGACGCCGAAAAGCTCACCGCGAGACTGCGGCCCAATCCCGAACTTAGCGCCAGCTTCGATGACCTGCCTCTGGACTTTAGCGGTCCGTTTTTTCAGGAGCAGGAGATCTCATACGGCCTATCGCAAACAATCGAGCTGGGCGGAAAGCGGCGAAAACGCATCGACGCAGCAAATGCTAATGCCGAACTCGCGAGGGCGAATTTTCAGGTGACGATGTGGCAGCTGACGAACGATCTAAAGCGAAAGTTCTACGCTGTTGTCCTGGCCGCCGATCTGCGAAAACTGGCGGAAGAGAACCAGAAGACCTTCGAAGACATACTCAAGCACACCACCGAGCAATTTAAGCTGGGTGAGATCTCCGGGCTCGATCTTCGACGGCTCGAGGTTGAAAAGCTGAAGTTCGATACCGACGTGGCGAATTCGCGCCGCGATTACGAGGTCGCCCTTCGTGACTTCAGACTGGTGCTCGGCGGTGACTATAAATCGATGGATGTCTCGGTTGCCGGTTCTCTGGATTACACCGCTTATCAGTTCGTGCATGCTGACCTGAGGGACAGATCTCTTGCGTCGCGGCCGGACTTGAGGGCGGCTCGGATCAGCGAGCTGGCGGCGGATTCCAGCATAAAGCTTCAAGATGCGCAGCGAATTCCGGATCTAAATGTCGGCGTCGGCATCAAACGAATCCTTGTCGATAACACCTATAGCTTCGGGCTGGGCATCACGCTGCCCATTTTCGATCGCAATCAGGGCGAGCGCGTGAAGGCACTAATTCAAAAGAAGAGGGCCCAGAACGACCAGAAGGTTCTCACAAACCTGGTGTTGAGCGACGTGGAAAAGGCTCTGGCCTCGTTCGAAAGCCAGAAGAATCGGGTTGAGCTCTATCGCACCGGAGTACTTACGAAGGTCCAGGAGATCCAGGATCTCACCGACTTCTCATTCAAGGCCGGAGAGGGAACGATCCTCGACCTACTGGATGCAATCAGAACGCGCCGCGAAACTCTCGCGAGCTACTATCAGACCCTCTTCGACTACCAGACGTCGCTGTTGGATCTAGAGCTCGCGACAGCTACGCCTCTTCAGAAATAGCGCGGGTGGTGGCGATGTCCGACGAGCTGAAGTTTGTCGTTGGCTGATCGCCGAATCAAAGACCCCGACAAACTGAAGTTTGTCCACAGTTTCAAAGGAGCAAGGATGTCATCTCCAAAATGGATCAAGGCAGCGTTGCTCGGCCCACTCATTTTCCTGGCGGCCTGCGGGAGAGGCGCCGACTCGCCCACGGTTCAGGGATCGTCAGGCCCTGCGCAGCCGTCGCAGGCTGAGGGTGTGGAAACTGAGATTGCCCAGCCAACCGCAATGAATGGTGCAATTCTGGCGACCGGTACCATCCTGGTTCCGGAGAATCATATGGCGGTCATCGGTCCGGTTCATGAGGGCCGCATCGTCCATTTATATGCAGGTCAGGGCAGCCGTGTGACCAAAGGACAGAGGCTCGCGGAACTTGAATCGGCCGACATCGACGAGGCGAAGTCCGATTACCTGAAGGCGGCCGCCGACTACCAGAATGCGCGAAGATCGACCGAAGCGGAGATCAAGCTCGCCCAGACCAATTTTGATCGCACCAAACTGCTCTACGAGAAGAGCATCGCTGCGCAAAAGACCTTTCAGTCCGCAGAGCACGATCTGGAAGTCGCGAAAGCCTCCGGCGAGAGTTCGGTCGCCTCCACCACCGCCGCGCTGGCAGCCGCTCGACGCAAATTGCTAATACTCGGGCTGACACGTCAGGAAATTGATGCCCTCAAAGGCGAACAGGATCTCGGCGCGCTGTTCGCGCTCACATCGCCGATCGATGGAATCGTCGTTGAGCGCAGTGCAACCATCGGCGCTACGGTTGGGGCGGATGCGAGTGTCTTCAAGATTATTGACAGCTCGAGCGTGTGGATCGACGCAAACGTCTTTGAAAAAGATCTCGAGCGGGTGAAGTTTGGGCAGGGAGCTACGGCGTCAGTGCCGGCCGTCCCCGGCACGCTCTATTCCGGCAAAGTAATTTTTGTCTCGAGCGTGGTCGACCCGGAGACACGCACAATCAAGGTCCGCATGGAAGTCTCGAATCGAGATGGCAGACTAAAGCCGGATATGTTCGCCAACGTGCAAATCATCACCAAATCGGAACGCTCCGCTATTTCCGTGCCCCAAACTGCAGTTCTCAACGACGGCGGGCAATCCATCCTCTTCGTTCAAGGTGCTGGAGGATATGAGAGGCGCGTGGTAACGGTTGGTATTCAGAGTGGCGACCGCATCGAGATTCGCGACGGAGTCAAACCCGGCGAAAAGGTTGTGGTGAAAGGAAACTACTTGTTGCTCGAGCAGAGTAAGGCCGCGCGGTAGCGGCGAGATCCTGGGAGCGCAGGCATCCCTGTCCGCTCCCAGTTAGGTGGGAAGAGGCAGGCACGGATGCCTGTGCTCCAAGGCACGAATGGTCCGGTTATGACCGACAACTTCATAGCATTCTTCTATAGAGAACGGCTTCTTGTAGCGGTCGTCTCGATGCTGATTGTCGGCGGTGGAGTGCTCGCGCTGCGCCAGCTCAACGTCGACGCCTTTCCTGACGTCACTCCGGTTCAGGTTGAGATAGACACCGAGGCTCAAGGTCTCGCACCGCAGGAGGTCGAACAACTAATAACATTTCCGATCGAGAACGTAATGAACGGAATCTCGGGTGTGGTCAGAGTACAGTCAATATCCAAGTTCGGGCTCTCGGTTGTCACGGTCTACTTCAATGACGACATAGACATTTACTTCGCACGCCAGCAGGTCTTTGAAAGACTCTCACTTGCGAAGGACAGGATCCCTCAGGGATTCCAACCGGAGATGGGCCCGATCACCACCGGAACCGGACAGATATACCTATATGAAGTCATCGGCGCCGGGAGAAGTTCTCAGGACCTGCGCACGATTCAGGATTGGATCATCAAGCTTCAACTGAGAACAGTTCCGGGTGTGGCGGACGTGCTCAGCTTTGGCGGCGAAGTGAAGCAGTATCAGGTCATCGTGAATCAGGAGGCGCTGGTCAGCTACCACATTCCTCTGAAGGCGGTGTTTGATGCGGTTCAGGCGAACAATCAAAACGCCGGCGCCAATTTCATCGAGCATGGCGACAGCCAGTACATAGTCAGAGGCATAGGGTTGGTCAAGGACGTGGCGGATATCAAGAACGTCGTGCTCGACAATCGGAAGGGCACGCCTCTCCGAGTTAGCGATGTGGCGACGGTTGAGATCGGAAACGAAATCCGCCAGGGTGCGGTCACCAAGGACGGCAAGGGCGAGGTGGTAACCGGGATCGTTCTTAAGAGGATCAATGAAAACACCGAGCAGGTTATTAAGCGAATCCAGGCAAAGGTCACTGAGATCAACAAGGCGCTCCCACCTGGGGTAAGGATCGTCGACTACTACGATCAAGGTGAGTTGGTCGATAGCAGCATCCATACCGTAGTCGAGTCGCTTATCGAAGGCGAGTTGCTTGTCCTGCTGATTCTGGTTTTGCTTCTCGGCGATCTCCGGAGCTCATTAATTACCGCCGCAGCAATCCCTTTTTGCATGCTGGTGGCTTTCATACTGATGTGGTACGACGGGCTTTCGGCGAATCTTTCTTCGCTCGGCGGGCTCGCAATAAGCATCGGCATGATGGTAGACGCCACAGTGGTGATGGTTGAAAACATCTATCGTCATCTCGAGGAGCATCAGGAGACTTCCGTCCGCGAAGCGATACTGGTCGCTGCCCAGGAGATAGGCAGGCCCATATTCTTTGCCATTCTCATCATCATAGCGGTCTTTTTGCCTGTGTTTACGCTGCAAGGCATCGAGGGCAAGCTCTTCAAGCCGCTGGCCTACGCTGTCACATTCTCGATGGTTGGGTCGATGATGATGGCAGTTTGTATCGCCCCGATGCTGTGCGCGCTTTGGCTTCGACTCAAGAAGGGCGACCGCCGCCCGAATCCGATCATGCGGCTTGTCAAGGCGGTATACGTCCCTGTGCTTGAGTGGGCAATCAGACGACGATATCTCGCAATCACCGTCGCGATATTGCTTATCGTATGGAGCGCCGCCGATGTCTTCATTCTTGGCAGCGAATTCCTTCCAACGATCGACGAAGGCAATCTGCTTGTGCGCGCGACCATGCCCGCGAGCATCTCCCTCAATCGCGCGATCGATGTCTCGACTCAGATCGAGCGCGCGTTTAAGGAATTTCCCGAAGTCGAAACCGTTGTCGCCAAGATCGGGCGCGCCGAACTGGGCGGCGATCCGGAGAGCGTGAGCAATGACGAGCTATATGTCCGGCTGAAGCCGAAGAGACAGTGGACCACCGCAAGAACGAAAGATGACCTGGTTGATGCGATGCGGCATCGGATCGAGGGCTTTCCGGGTGTTCGATTCAACTTCTCTCAGGTCATTCAGACCCGAAATGACGAGTTGATCTCGGGAATCAACGCTCAAATAGCGGTGAAGGTTTTTGGTGAGGACCGGGAAATCCTACGAAGGCTCACCGACGAGATCCGGTCCTCAATGTCCGGCGTTCGTGGGGTCGAGGACCTGGCTATCGAACAGGTCGCTGGTGAAGAGCACCTTGAAATTGCGCTGGATCGCGACAGGATCGCGCGCTATGGACTCAACATTTCGGACGTGCTGCAGGCGATCAAGATTGCAATTGGCGGAGACGAAGCGACGGATGTGCTCGAAGGCCAGCGCCGGTTTGCCATCTTCGTTCGAATGAAAGAAACGTTCCGGGACCAGGTCGAGAAGCTGGGCTCGATTCTCATCGCTGCTCCGGCGGTGGGCAGCGTGCCGCTCGGCCAGCTTGCTTCGTTTACGCTATCAAGCGGCGATTCAGTCATAAGCCGTGAGAACTCGCTTCGTCGTGTAGTTGTGATGTGCAACGTGACTGGCCGTGACATTGGCAGCTTTGTTCACGATGCTCAGGCCGCGGTCGCAACCCGAGTTCAGATGGAACCCGGATACTTCATCACCTGGGGCGGACAATTCGAAAACGAACAACAGGCTGTCAGACGACTGTTGATTGCAATTCCCATTTCGCTGTTGCTCGTTTTCGTGCTCATCTTCGCTTGCTTCAACTCTCTGCGGAACACGCTGACGATTATCTTCAACATCCCAATCGCGCTTGTAGGAAGCACTACTTTTCTGCTGATCTCCGGGTTCCCTCTCAGCGTTCCCGCGATCGTCGGGTTCATTGCGGTTTTCGGAGTCGCGGTTCAGAATGGCATGGTGATGGTGTCGTACATAAATAAGCTGCGCGACCAGGGAATCGAGTTGCACGATGCGGTAGTCACCGGTGCGACTGTCCGGCTGCGGGCCGAGTTATTGAGTGCCCTGATCGGCAGCATAAGCTTGATTCCGTTCATCGTGTCATCGGGAACAGGAGCAGAGATCGAGAAACCGCTGGCGATCGTCGTGGTCGGAGGGCTTGTCACCCGTCCGCTCAAGATCGTGATTCTGCCGATGGTGTACGAATGGGTCGAACGTCGCGCCGCAAAACTAGCAGCGGACTAGGCGCCATAAATGGAGTGATTTGTAACTGAGAGTCGAACAGGGAAAAGTTTTGAAAGTGCGAACAAAAACCACGAGGCGAGACCGCCGGCGCTCGAACGTCGCGCTGGCTCTGCTTATCTTGGTCGTGCACGCGTCCCTCATCAGCAGCACTCACCATCACGGCCGAATAGTGCGTCTGGCATCCGCTGCAGGTATATCGTCGGGCGAGGAAAAGAAATCAAACCGCGAGCCATCCTCAAGCGATTCGTCGAACTGCGCGACATGCAGCTTACAACGTTCTTTTGATTCCGTATTGCGAGCCTGTTCGATATGGTTCGACCTCGGACCGCAAGCTACAATTCACGAGATCTGTCAGCATGCGCCTAACTTTCTCGGGCCTTGCGTCGTCTTCTCCAGCCGCGGACCTCCCTTGGCATAAGACCTGATCACCAACCACTGCCTGTCGTCTGACAGCGTCGCATTCCCCAGGATTGGTACGAGTACCTTGGTTTGAATGCTGCGCCTGACAGGTCGGCCGCGTGGGTTGCGAGGCGTCCCGCTAGGCATAGCGGGAGCGACTCCGGCATCAACCTTTGATCACTATGGAGATTTGATTATGCGAGGGAGAAAGTGGTTCTCAGTCACACTAATGCTGGCCTTCTGTATCTGCGGGCTCCCCACGGCTGGGTTGAGTCAAACGAGCGGAACGTTGAAGGGAACAGTCACGCTCGAGACATCGGGCAAGCCGGTGCACAATGTCGCCGTGACGATCATCCAATTGAAGCGGTCCGTTGAGACCGACGACAATGGACAGTATGAATTTCAAAATGTGCCGCCTGGCACCTACGATGTTGTGGCGCATCTGGACCGCGTTCCCGATGTTGTGCAAACGGTCCAAGTCACCGGCGGCAATCCGGTCACCTCCGACTTCCAAATCCGGTTGCGGGTAGTGGGAGAGCAGATCACCGTCACCGCAAGCGGGGAGGGACAAACTTCTTTCAACTCCATCCAGTCAGTCACATCGCTTACGGCCGTTGAGCTGGCCGAGAAGAATCCGCAATCGCTCGGCGATGCGCTTGACCACGAGCTCGGTGTGGCAAAGCGCTCTTTCGGACCAGGCACGTCCAGACCTGTGGTGAGAGGGTTCGATGGGGAGCGCGTGCTGATCTTGCAGGACGGGAATAGAATCGGATCGCTCGGTTTTCAGTCGGGAGATCACGCGGAACCGATAGACGTTCTGAACCTTGAAAAGCTAGAGGTGGTGAAGGGCCCAGCCACTTTGCTCTACGGTAGCAGCGCCACCGGCGGTGTAGTAAACGCAATCACCGGTCACGAGTCCGCGCATCCCGGTTTTCGTGGGTACTTCACCGGCATAGGCGGCACCAATAACTATCAGGCTGGAGGCAGCGCAGGTGTTGAATACGGCATCAAGAATTGGCTGTTCTGGGGCAGCGGCGGAGGTCAACGCGCCGGCGACTACGATACGCCGATTGGGAGGGTCACCAACTCCTATACTCGGGAAGGGAACGGAGCGGGGGGCCTGGGCTACTATCCGCGGAAGGGATTTCTAAGTCTTGATTACACATTTGACACAAGACGCTACGGCATCCCGTTCGACGCTGCCAAAGACGATCCGGAGATCGTGTACCTGAACCCTCGACGACATAGCATTCGACTAAACGGCGGCCTGCGCGATCTCGATTCCTTTGTCACCGGGGCCCAGTTTTCTTTGCAGTACAACGACTACCAACACCAGGAAATTAACGCGGTGGAGAACGTGATCAACACCCAATTCAACAACAAGACGTTTAACTACCGCGGTGTGTTCGATGAGCGGAAGTCGGGAAAATGGTCAGGGACGTTTGGCTTCTGGGGACTGCACCGCGATTACACCTCCAGCGGAGAGGAGGCGCTGGCGCCGCCGACTAAGCAAAACGCATCCGCGGTGTTCGTTTTGGAGAAGCTTGATTTCGAGCACATCGGGTTTCAGTTTGGCGGCCGATTCGAGCACAACGGCTATAACCCCAATCCAATCCTGGATCGGCCGACTCCGGACCGCTCTTTCAACGGGTTTTCGGGTGCTGTTGGGATGCGCGTTCCAACCTGGAGAGGCGGAGCATTCGTCGTCAACTTCTCGAACTCCTATCGAGCCCCTGCGCTTGAAGAACTCTACAATCTGGGTCCGCACGGAGGTAACGCGACCTTCGAGATAGGCGACCCAAATCTGAAGCGTGAGCAGAGCGAAGCGATTGACCTGTCTCTTCGCCACTCCACAAATCGGATACGCGCCGAGTGGAATTACTTCTACTATCACATCAAGGACTTCATCTTCCTGGCTCCGACAGGAGCGGTGGATGCGCGATCGGGACTCCTGATTGCAAAGTACGCGCAGGGAAATTCGCGCTATACAGGCAC
>JACXTT010010482.1_pt1 | contig 12487 bp, 11 predicted proteins | sample 9270951 | NCBI WGS metagenome assembly JACXTT01 (sample SAMN15532306, study PRJNA645909) | rock metagenome | isolation source: weathered quartz diorite | place: Puerto Rico | collected 2017-06-21 | reverse complement strand
GCACCGCTGCGGCGCGCGCTGGCGAGCGCGGCGGCGACGCGAGGCGGCCGCGCGTGAAAGCCCTGCTCACCTTGATCGCCGCCGTGCTCGCCTTGTTCGTCCTGGCCTACGGCATCGGGATGCTGGTCCCGCTCCACCACGTCGCGGCGCGCTCGGCCCGCTACGCTGAGGCGCCCGAGAAAGTGTGGGCGTTGCTCGCCGACGTCTCGGGCTATGCCCGCTGGGCGCCCGAGGTCACCGGCGTCAGGCGGATGCCCGATCGAGACGGCCACGCGGTCTACCAGCTCGAGGGCAAATGGGCGATGCCGCTCGAGATCGACGAGTCGGTCGCGCCGCGGCGCATGGTGACGCGCATCGCGGATCCCAAGCTGCCCTTCGGCGGAACCTGGACCTGGGAGCTGCGCCGGGAAGGACGCGGCACGCGCGTCACCGTGGCCGAGCGTGGCGAGATCAAACCGCCGCCCATCCGGGCGCTGGCGCGCTTCGTGTTCGGCTACACCTCGACCATGGATCAGTACCTCGAGGCGCTCGGCCGCGGTCTCCACGAGACGGTGAAGCCCGAGCCCGCAGAGGCGGGGGCCTGATTGGGACTCGAAGCGCGATGTGTGGCGCGCTACCGGCGCCAGGTCTCGGAGGGACCGGCTCGGCTCGAGACGAAAGCGCTGCAGTTCCGTTATCCCAAGCCCGTGATCGACAAGCGCGGCGTCAAGGCCGGCCAGGCGGTGTCGGTGCTGGGCGTGAGCGACACGGCGTTCCTGCGCGCGGCGCGCGCCCGCGCCGGCGCCTTGGTCGCGGGCCGGGCGGCGCGCGACTCGGACCTGATCTTCTTCGGCGTCACTCGGTTGGCCGAGCTGGCCAAGCTGAAGCGGCTGCGCGAAACCATGCGGCGCGACGGCGCGATCTGGGTGGTGTGGAAGAAAGGCCAGCCCGCGCTCAAGGAAGACCACGTCCGCGCCGCGGCGCTGCGCTGCGGTCTGGTCGACGTGAAGGTGGTCGCGTTCTCCGCCTCCCACAGCGCGCTCAAGCTGATGATCCGCAAAGCCGACCGCTGAGCGCGTCGCCTTGAGCTCGCCGCGCGCACGATCGCCCTGGCCGCTGGCCGCGCTGGCCGTGCTGGCCGCGGCTTGCATCGTCTGGGTGGTGTCGTTCCGGATTTTCGACACCGATCTGTGGATGCACCTGGTCCGCGCCAAGGCGATGCTGGCGCTGCACGCGATTCCCAAGCGGAACATCTGGACCTGGCCGATCTACGGCGCACCCGAGAGGAACGCGGCGTGGGGATTCGCGCTTCTGCTGTGGCCGTTCTGGGCTCTGGGCGGCATCCTGGGGCTGTTCGTATGGCGCTGGGCCGTAGCCCTCGGGGCGTTCGGCCTGGCCTGGACGACGTCGCGCCGCATCGGCGCGCGCGGCCTCGCGCCGCTGGTGGTGATGGTGGCCTGCGCGATGGTCTACCGCCAGCGCGCCCAGCCGCGACCCGAGACGGTCGCGGTGATCCTGCTCGGACTCGAGCTGTGGCTGCTCGAGACGCGGCGCCAGGGCGGTCGCGATCGCGCCTGGTGGATCGTCGCGATCGCGTGGATCTGGCCCAACGTGCACGTCAGCTTCTACCTCGGCTGGATCGTGACCGCGCTCTTCGCCTGGTTCGAAGTCGCGGCGCGGCCGGCGGCGCCGAAGCGCCGACCGCAACGCGCCGCGGCCGTCGATCCCGCGGCCCCGCGCCGCACGTCGTTGGGGACGGTGCTCGCGGCGTCGATCCTGGTCTCGTTCCTCAATCCCTTCGGGGTCGACGCGCTGCGCGGCCCGCTCGACTTCCTGTCGCTGCGGCGCGAGCCGCTCTACCAGGGAATCGGCGAGCTGCACGCGATCGACTGGTCGATCAACTGGCAGAACGGCCTGCCGCTGTGGATGCTGGCGTGGCCGCTGCTCCAGCTGTGGCGGATGCGCGGCGGCCGCGGCGACCGAATCGAGGGCGCGCTGTGGCTGGTGTTCACGGCGATGGCGTTCTCGTCCCAGCGCTTTCTGACCTTCTGGTCGGTGGTGGCCGCGCCCTACTTGGCCCGCGACCTGGCCGAGTGGCTGACCGCTCGCCGCGCGCGGCCGTTCTCGCCGCCGCAGCGCTTCGCGGTCGCCGCAGCGGCCTGCCTGGCGCTGACCGGGCTCGAGAGCACGCGCGAAGCGTTCGTTCCCGGCGTGGCGTTCGATCCCGCCTCGGTGCCGGGGCCGGCGTGTGACTTCATGGCCGCTCACGACGTGCGCGGTCGCGGTTTCAACTACTTCGAACAGGGCGGCTACTTGCTGTGGCGCTTCTGGCCCGAGCGCGATCGGCTGCCGTTCATGACCACCATCCCGGAGCTGGCGACGCCGCAGATCCGCCTCGATTATCAGCGGGCGTTGGGATTGGAGTCGGCGTGGCGGGACCTCGACCGGCGCGATCGATTCGACTTCGCGCTGCTCGAGCGCCTGCGTCAGCCCGGTGACCGTTCGCTCGAATCGTTGGACGCCGACTCGAGCTTCGCACTGGTGTTCTTCGACGACGTCTCGGCGCTGTTCGTGCGAATCGCGGGCGCGATGGCTCCGCTGGCCGCGCGCTCACGCTATCGCTGGCTCCCCGCCGGCCCGAGCGGCCAGGAAGACGTCGTGCACGCCGCGGCCGGCGACTCGGCCGTGCGCGCCGGGCTGCGCCGCGATCTCGAGCGCGCGGTGGCGTCTTCACCGCTCCACGGCGCCGCCTCGAGCATCCTGGCCTCGGTGCTGATCGAGGATCGCGACTGGGACGCGGCCGAAAAGGCCTTGCTCGAGGCGCGGCGCGTGGTGCCCGGGACGCCCAAGGTGCGGGAGCGGTTGGCGATCATCGCCCGGGGGCGGGCGGCAGCCGCGCCGCAGCCCTAGCGCTCGATCGGGAAGACTGCGTGATACCCTTTCCCGCGTGCGCTCCTCCTTCCCGCCCCGACTCCTGATCAACGCGGCGCCGCTCCTGCTGGCCGCCTGGGTCGCCATGATCCCCGACGCGACCACGTCGCTCGACCCGGCGCGCGTCGCCGATGAGCCGCCGAGCGACTGGTTCGGCGATCAGCGCGCCTTCCCCGGCACCGCGATCGATCAAGAGGCCTACCAGCAGGCGGTGAGCTGGGCCCGCGTCGAGCGCTCGGCGCTCGGCACCAGCGCCGCCGGGCCGTTCTGGACCGCCGCCGGGCCGTTCAACATCGGCGGCCGCGCCACCGCGCTGGCCGCGGCGCCGGGCGGTGCGACGCTCTACCTCGGATCCGCCGCGGGCGGGGTGTTCAAGTCGACCAACGCGGGCGTGAACTGGATCCCAGTCTTCGATCAGGTCCTCTCGATCGGAGCGGTCACCCTCGACCCCTCGAACTCGAACGTGGTCTACACCGGCACCGGCGAGGCCAACGCCGCGATCGACAACTACGACGGGGCCGGAGTGTTCCGCTCCAACGACGCCGGCCAGACCTGGAGCTACCTCGGGCTGCAGGAGACGCGGCGCATCGCGCGGGTTGCGGTCGATCCCGCCAATGCCAGCCGCATCCTGGTGGCGGCGATGGGATCGCAGTACTCGAGCGGACCCGATCGCGGCCTCTATCGCAGCGAGAACGGCGGCCAGACCTGGAGCAAGGTGCTGTTCGTCAGCGACACGACCGGCGTGTGCGACGTCGCGTTCAATCCCACGCACAGCGAGACCGTCTACTGCGCGAGCTGGGAGCGCATCCGCCGGCCGACCTATCGCCGCAGCTACGGTCCCGAGTGCGGGATCTGGATCAGCGCCGACCACGGCACGACCTGGGCGCGGCTCTCGAGCGGGTTGCCGGCCCCTTCCGACGACGTCGGCCGCATCGCGCTCGCCCTCGCGCCCAGCCGCCCGTCCACGATCTACGCCCAGATCGGCGGCGGCCCCAACCAGGGGCTCAACGGACTCGGCCTCTATCGCAGCCTGGACGGCGGCGCGACCTGGACGCTGCGCGACGGGAGCTCGGACTTCACCGGCCTCTTCGGCGGCTTCGGCTGGTACTTCGGCGACGTGCGCGTGACCCCGAGCAATCCCGACCAGGTGTTCTGCCTGGGTCAGAACCTCGCGCGCTCCGACAACGGCGGCGCCACCTTCACGACCGTGACCGGCGGCGCGCACGTCGATTTCCACGCGCTGTGGATCGATCCCGCCAACGCGAGCCACCTGATGGTGGGTTGCGACGGCGGCTTCTTCTCGACCTCGAGCGGCGGGTCGACCTGGACCACGACCAGCGATCTGCCGACGACCCAGTTCTACGCTGGCGCGATCGATCCCTCGAACGCTTCGAAACTCTTGGGCGGGGCGCAGGACAACGGCACCAGCGCGACCACCGGGGCCCCGAACGCGTGGAGTGCGTTGAACGTCGGCGGGGACGGCTTCTACTGCCTGGTCGATCCGACCAATCCCAGCGTCATCTTCGGCGAGTACCAGAACATGAGCAGCGGCCATGGGCCGCTGCGCTCGACCGACGGCGGCCTGAGCTTCTTCCAGCCGGCCGGCTTCAGCAGCGCCGACCGCTACAACTGGAACGCGCCGTTCGTCATGGCGCCGAGCGATCACACCCTGATGCTGGCTGGGAGCCAGCGCGTCTACAAGAGCACCAACAACGGGCTGAACTGGGCCGCCATCAGCGGCGACCTCACCACCAACCACCAGGTCGGCAACGTCGCCTACAGCACCATCACCACGCTCGACGTCGCGGCCTCGAATTCGAATTACTTTTACGTCGGAACCGACGACGGCCGGGTGTGGCGCACCAAGAACCAGGGTGGCGCCTGGACCGACGTGACCGGGACACTGCCGCTGCGCTGGGTCACGCGGGTCAGCGCCGATCCACTCGACCCCGAGGTGGTCTACGTGACGCTGTCGGGATACAACCAGGACGAGTTCGGCTCGCACGTCTTCCGCAGCACCAACGCCGGGGACACCTGGACCTCGATCAGCGGCAACCTGCCGAACGCGCCCGCCAACGACGTGCTGGTCGATCCTTCCAACACCAGCCGGCTCTACCTGGCCACCGACATCGGCGTCTTCACCACCCGCGACCTCGGCTCGACCTGGTATCCGCTGGGAGTGGGCCTGCCGCTGGTGCCGGTCACAGACCTCAGCCTCCACGCCGCGTCCCGCACGCTGGTGGCGGCCACCCATGGCCGGTCGCAGTGGAAGTTCGACCTGACCCAGATCCCGGTCGCGGTCGACGCCGCGCCACCTCCGCCGCGGCTCGCGCTGCGCGGGCCGACCCCCAACCCCAGCCACGGCCAAGTCCGATTCATCGTGGAAGTTTCGAGGCCCGGGCACGTCACCGCCGCGATCTTCGATCCGCTCGGCCGGCGCGTCGCCACGCTGCTCGATCGGAGCATGAGCGCCTCGCGCGAGCCGCTCGCCTGGGACGGTCGCGACAGCGGCGGGCGCGCGGTTCAAGCCGGCGTCTACTACCTGCGCGTCGCGGCGGAAGGCGCGGCGGTGACGCGACGTCTGATTCGACTCGACTGAGGCTCGACTCGTCGACGTCGATTTCGACCGCATTTGACGCGGCCCGGAATATGCACCGCTTTCGACCGCTCCAGACCGGCTCGAAATCGTGGTGGGGTCGAGAATTCCCTTTGAAACCGCGGCTCCGCTTGCTATACAAACAAGCGCACGCGGGCGCACTGCCCGCGGTTCGTCTCGCACCTTCTCATGGAAAGGAAGGACATATGGCGAAGATGATGACCAAGTCCCAGATCGCCGGGCACCTCGCGGACAAGTTCGAGATCACGAAGAAGCAGAGCGTTCAGATTCTCGAGGAGCTGGCGACCTTGGCCGCGAAGCAGGCGAAGAACGGCTTCGTGTTCCCCGGCGTGGGCAAGCTGGTGGTCGTGAAGCGCAAGGCGCGCATGGGCCGCAATCCGCAGACCGGCGAGCCCATCAAGATTCCTGCGAAGACGGTGCTCAAGTTCCGCATTGCGAAGGCCATGAAGGAATTGGCTCTCAAGTAGACCGGGGGCAGACTTTCACGAGGCCTCGGACTTCGGTCCGAGGCCTTCGTGCTTCCGGAGCGAGCAACGCCCTCAGGGCAGCCGATCGGCCGCGACCGTGCCTTGACCGGAGGCCAGCACGAAGCGGGCGATCAGCTCCGCCAACGCCTGGGGCTGATCGAGCATCACGAAGTGCCCGCAGTGCTCGAGCCGCACCGGCTGGACCCGCGGCACGCCTTCGTAGCCCAGCTCGCGCGCCACCTGCGGCCAGGTCTCCTTGGCCTCCCAGGAGGGCGGCGCCAGCACCGCCAGGAGCAGCGGCTGGAGCTTGCGCATCTGGGTCGACAGGTCGGCGAAGAGGGCGAGCCGGATCCAGGGCTTGACCATCGCCGGATCCATTCGCGCCACCTCGGCGTAGAGCCGCTCGCCCTGGAGCGAGTCGCGCCCGAAGCCGACGTAGGCCTCGTGGATCAGGCGGTCGTAGTCGTGATCGATCCGCGCCAGCATCAGGTCGCGCGCGCCCATCGGCACCTGCGGCTTGAGCGCCGTCTCGACCAGCACCAGCCCGCGCACGCGCTCGGGGTGATCCAGCGCCTCCTGCGCCGCGACCAGGCCGCCCAACGAGTGCCCGACCAGGGTGACCGGCCCGTCGGTGGCGTCGCGAATCGATTGATCGAGCGCCGCGGCGGCCTGCTCGAGCGAGAACGGCTTGGGCATCGGCGCCAGGTCGTGGCCGGGCAGCTCGACCAGCACCACGCGATGGTGGCGGGCCAGGATGCGCGCCGTCGGCAGCCAGTGCTGCATCTGGCTGCCGAGGCCGTGGACCAGGACCACGGTCGGGCCGCGGCCGAAGGCGTAGTAGCTCGGGGTACGCGCCGGGCGCAGGCTCTGGCGGCCGACGATCACGACGGCCGCCAACACGATCAGCAGGAGCAACCAGCGTCGCGCCAAGGGTTCGCCCTCCGCGCCGCGGAGACGCCGGGCGCGGAAGAGTTATCGGCCGCGGCGACGGAAGGCTGAACCGAGGCGGCGCGCCGTCAGCGCGCGGCGAGGGTGCGGCGGCTGAAGCCGGCGATCAGCGCGGCCAGCGAGTCGGGCTGCTCGCTCGCGACCAGAACTCCGCAGTGGGTCATGTGGCGCAGCGAGAACGGCGGCACGGCCGCGTAGCCCATGGCCGAGACGAAGCTGGCCGAATCCGTGGCGGCGGTCGCGGTCCACAGCCGATCGGTGGTCACCATCATGAGCGGGGTCTTCAGCTTCTTGGCGCCTTCGGTCCCATCGAAGCTCAGCATCTCGCGGACGTAGGCCTTCATCGTGGCCTGCGGCACTTGCGCCGCCTGCGCGTAGAGCGCCACGTTCTGAGTCGAGTCGCGGCCCAGGCCGTTGTACATGGACTTGAGGAAGGTGTCGTAGTTCTGGTCGATGAACGCGAGGAACTCGCCGCGCTGCTGATCGGAGACCGCGAACTGCCGCTTGAGCGACATCTCGATCGCGATCAGCCCGCGCGCGTGGCTGGGATGAGACTCGAGCGCCAGCAAGCCGATCAGCGCCCCCATGCCCTGGCCCACCACGATCGTGCTCTCGGGGTTCTGCGCCGCCAGCACGGCATCGAGCTGGGCCGCGCCGACGTCGAGAGTGAAGGGATCGGGCAGCGCGCTCTCGCCGTGTCCCGGCAGGTCGACCATGACCACGCGATAGCTCGACATCAGCTTGCGCGCGGTCGGCATCCAGCTCGCGCGCGTCGACCCTAGGCTGTGGATCATGACGACCGTCGGCCCGCGCCCCAGCGTTAGCGACTTGAGCGGGCTCGGCGTAGTGGGTGCGGCCGCCGCCAGCAGCACGATCGCCGCAATCAGTCCAAGTCTCTTCATCGCCCCTCCGGACCTCGGCATACCCCTCAGGATCGGCAGCGGTTCGCCGCGGATTGAAGCCTGATCGGATCGTGCTTGAAAACTGCACATGCGTGCACTAGGCTGCCCTGCGCCAGGAGCCAGCCCATGCCCGACATCCACATCGAACGCATCGACGAGGCGATCGCGGTTCGCGCCGACTTCCAAGGCGGCGTCGTGTCGCCCGTCGCCTTCCGCCGCCAGCGCCGCGAGCATCGCGTCTCGCGCGTCAACGCGCGCTGGGTCGAGCGCACCGGCAAGCACGCCAGCTTCTTCTTCTCGGTCACCGACGACAGCGGCGACGTCTACCAGCTCCAGCTCCAGTCGGCCGACATGGTGTGGCGGCTCGACTCGGTCTCGCTCGAGGGATGATGAGCAAACAAAAGCTTCTATTCGATGAAATCGGCCAGTGGTCCGAAATCAAACTAGAGATCCTGAAAAAGTACGCGAAGGCCTACTCGACGATTCTCTCTATGCAATCGGGGTTCAGTCACTATTACATTGACGGCTTCGCGGGAGCGGGTGTGCACCTCTCTAAGGCTACTGGGAGCTGGGTCCAGGGAAGTCCGCTGAATGCGCTCCAAGTTCGGCCGCCATTCAAGCACCACTTTCTGATCGATCTCGATGGTAGCCGCGTCCGCAACCTGCACGCACTGATCGGCAGCCGCCGCGACGTGTCGCTATTCCAAGGCGACTCCAACAAGATTCTCCTGAGTAAGATTCTTCCAAGAATCTCGTACCGTCTCCGTCGTCGGGCGCTCTGCCTCCTTGATCCGTACGGACTGCAAATTAGATTGGGGTGTGATCTCCACTGCGGGCAAGATGCGGACGATCGATCTCTTTCTCAACTTCCCCATCATGGCAATCAACAGGACCGCGCTTTGGACAGATCCTCGGAGAGTCCCTGCCGCCATGGCTGCAATGCTGACTCGCTTCTGGGGCGACGAGACTTGGCGCCAAGCTGCGTACCATCCGAGCGCTCAAGGCAACTTCTTCGAGAACGAACTCAAGAAGCTGACGAACGGCGCCGTTGTCGCTGCCTTTCGCAGTCGCCTGCGCGATGTCGCAGGATTCAGGAACGTACCGGAACCCATGCCCATGAAGAATGATGACGAGCCATCGTCTACTACCTTTTCTTCGCCTCTCAGAACGACACCGGCAATCGAATCGTGCGCGACATCTTCAACCGTTACCGGGCTTCCGAAGACGAATGAGCAACCACTCGACGATCGAATGGACCGACGCGACGTGGAATCCGGTCACCGGCTGCTCAAAGGTGAGTCCGGGCTGCAAGCACTGCTATGCGCAGACGTTCTCGGAGCGCTTCCGAGGCGTGCCAGGCCATCCGTTCGAGCAGGGGTTTGATCTCTGGCTCTGGCCAGACCGCCTCGATCTCCCGCTTAGGTGGAAGACACCCAAACGGATCTTCGTGAACTCCATGAGTGACCTCTTTCACGAGAGAGTGCCGGAGTCGTTCATCGACTTCGTCTTTCAGACGATGCTGAGCGCGCACTGGCACCAGTTTCAGGTGCTGACAAAACGACCGGAGCGCATGGTCGCGTACGTGGCTTCGCGAGGTACGTGGCTCGATGGGCTTGCGTCCCAACATCCAAACGTCTGGCTCGGCACGAGCGTCGAGAATCAGAAGTACATCGGCCGCGCCGAACTCGTGGCGAGTCTGCCTTCCGCAGTTCGGTTCCTGTCGTGCGAGCCTCTCCTCGGCCCGCTCGACCTGCGCGACGTGCTCCGATCGACTGCCATCAATTGGGTAATCGTCGGGGGTGAGAGCGGTCATCGTGCACGGCCGATGGATCCGTCCTGGGCCATCGAGATTCGCAACCAATGCGTTGCTGCCGGCGTTCCATTCTTCTTCAAGCAGTGGGGCGGGAAGAACAAGAAGCGCGCGGGCCGGCTGCTCGAGGGAAGACATTGGGACGGACTCCCGAGCCGCCCCACACTCAGCTCGCTGCCCATTCTCGAAGGCATCGGCGGAGCACGCTAGCCGTGAATCCTTGCGCCCAGTCGGCCTCGACCGACCCACTCGCTACACGGATGTGCAGAGAGGGCCCCTCTCGTACCGTCCTGCACGTCGACATCGACGCCTTCTTCGCCGCCATCGAGCAGCTGCGCGATCCGCGGCTGCGCGGCCGGCCCGTGATCGTGGGCGCGGGCGTGATCGCCTCGTGCTCCTACGAAGCGCGGCGCCACGGGCTCCATGCCGGGATGCCGCTGAGCGAGGCCCGGCAGCGCTGCCCGCGCGCGGTCGTGCTCGAGGGCCACGCCCAGGTCTACCGCGCCTTCGCCGAGGTCATCTTCGAGTGCTGCCGCGAGTTCTCACCTAGCGTGGAGACCTTCCTCGACGAAGCGTATTGCGACCTCACCGGAACCGGGCGCCTCCACGGCGACCTCGTGCACGCGGCGCGCGCGCTCAAGCGCGTGATCCGCGAGCGCACCGGGCTCGGCGTCACCTGCGGGCTCGGGCCCAACCGCATGCTGGCCAAGCTGGTGGGCAAGACGGCGAAGCCGGACGGGCTGGCGCGGGTCGACGCCCTAGAGGCCGACGCCTTCCTGCGCGATCGTCCGATCGAGCAGCTGGCGGGCGTGGGGCGAGCCCACGCCGAGACGCTGCGCTCGATGAACCTCCGCACCATCGGCGAGCTGCGCGCGCTTCCGCTCGAGGCGCTGACGGCTCTGTTCGGCGCCATCGGGCACGCGCTGTTCGAGCGCTGCCGCGGACGCGATACCGCGCCGGTCCACGCCCGCGAAGTGCCGCAGTCGATCTCGCGCGAGACCTCCTTCCACCGCGACACCGCCGATCGCGCCGAGATCGAAGGGATGCTGGAGTACCTGGTCGGACGCGCATGCCGCACGGCTCGAGAGCTCGACCTCGAGGCACGCACCGTGGCCGTGCGGCTGCGCTACGTCGATCACGAAGGAGTGGAGCAGGCGCGCTCGCTGAACTCGCCGAGCGATGCCGATCCGGTCGTGCTGGGGCTGGCGCTCGAGCTGTTGCGGCGCCTGTTCACGCGCCGCGTCGCGCTGCACGGCGTAGGCGTGACGCTCTCCCAGTTCGCCTCCCGCGTCGGCGAGCAGGGCGAGCTGTTCGACGCCAGCCAGGCCTTCCGACGCGAGTCCCTGCTGCGTGCGTTCGACGACGTGCGCGGATCCTTCGGGCACGGCGTACTGGTCTCGGGGCGCGCGCTCCACCTCAAAGGGCGGCTGGCCGAAGACCGGCACGGATTCGTGCTGCGCACGCCGTCCCTCACCCAGTGAGGCCCTCATGAAGGCGCGGGAATTCCTCGGGCTGCGAGAGCGCCTCGCTCCGAGTCGGGCCTAGGCCGCGGGGCTGGACGAGGCTCCACTCCATGCCGATAACCCCGAGGCATGACTCCGTCCGCGGGACCCGCCCGGCGGGAGCCCTCCCCGATGCCGACCGAGCGGCGCCGCCACCGGCGCGGCGCGGTCTCGCGGCTCCTGACCGCGCCGCTGCCGACGACCGCCATCGAGGCGCGGATCGCGCGCTGGACCCGGGCCCTGGCCCGGGCCTGGCCCGTGCTGCCGGCGGCGCTCGTCGCCGCGCTGCTGTGGCTGGTGTGGAACGCGCGCATCCCGGTGATCGCGCCGCGCCATCGGCCCGAAGCGTTGTGCTTCGCCTTGGCGCAGGAGCACTTCGATCCGCCGATGACGGTCGAGCCCAGCGCGGCCGTCGTGCGCGGGCGGTTCAGTCAGGACACGCCGGCCGGAGTGGCGGTGCGCGACGCCATGCACTTCAGCGACGACATGGTGATCCAGGAGTCGAAACGCCGCGTGGGCGACTACGACGTCGACGCGCTGTGGCTACGGATCCCGGGCGGTCAGGGCCACTGGCTGGTGCTGGCCTGGATGGAAGGAGCCGATCTCGAGTTGGCGAGCTTCCGCTTCGCGGGCGACGAGACCGACCTGACCGCGGACGAAGCGCTGTGGGGCCGCCGGCTCGAGCACCTGGTGCTGCGGCGCTCGTACTTCCGCGCGGGCGAGGTGCCGATGATCCGCCTGCGCGGCGCGGCGCCGACGCGCTTCGGGCCGAAGACCATCGAGCGCTAGCGCAGCGGATCGGGATCGGCGCGCGGGCACGAGCCGGAGCGTGGCTCTCACTCGCTTCCGAGGCGTCTCGAGCCGCCGGACCTCAGGATGTGCGTTTAGGCGGCGAGAGGAGCGAGCGGAGGCAGGACACCGTAGCGAGCGCGCCGAGGGAAGCCAGTGAGAGCCTCGCTCCGGCTCCTGCCCGCCGCCGATGAGCGACTTCGTCCCGCTGCGCGTGCGCTCGCACGGCTCGCTGCTCGAGGGCGTCGCCGCGCCCGAGACGCTGGTCGAGCGCGCTGCGGCGCTGGGCTATCGGGCGCTCGCGCTCACCGACCGCAACAACCTGTACCTCGCGATCCGCTTCGACCAGGCGGCGCGGCGCGCGGGCCTGGCGCCGCTGCTGGGCGCTGAGCTGGCGCATCGCGACCACGCCGCGTTGCTGCTGGCCATCGATCGCCGCGGGTACGGCCGCCTGTGCGAGCTGCTGACCGCGCGCGCGCTCGATCCCGGCTTCGATCTGGTCGCCGCGCTGGGCGAGCGCTCGTCCGGGCTGCACGTGGTGG
>JACXTT010010481.1_pt1 | contig 12488 bp, 15 predicted proteins | sample 9270951 | NCBI WGS metagenome assembly JACXTT01 (sample SAMN15532306, study PRJNA645909) | rock metagenome | isolation source: weathered quartz diorite | place: Puerto Rico | collected 2017-06-21 | reverse complement strand
CTATGAGGAGTACATGCTGGGCAAGGTGGACGAGGAGACGATGTGCGGCGAGATGGTGACCGTCCATCAGGGCATCCCGGCGAAAAAGATCGAGACCGCGGCGGAGGAGTACATCGCGGAGGTCATCGCGCCGCGAATCTTCCCGGAGATGCAGGAGCTCAGCCGCAAGCTCGAAGCTGCGGGCTGCGAGCTCTGGGCGGTCTCTTCCACGAATGAGTGGGTCATCCGCGCGGGTGTGAGCAGCTTTGGGATCCCGCCGGACAAGGTGCTGGCGGCGGCGGTCGAAATCAAGAATGGAGAAGCGACCGGCAATCTCATCCGCGTCCCGACCGGAGAAGGCAAGGCGCAGGTGCTGCGAGAGATCATCGGCAAACCGGTGGACGTGGTGTTCGGCAACTCGCGCCACGATGCCGCCATGCTGGCGCTGGCGCGGCACGCCTTCGCCATCGCTCCTGACCCCTACCTGGAGGATGTTGCGCGGAAGAACGCGTGGAGCATCTACCCGCGGGGGTATCAGCCAGCCTGACGCAGCGCCGCCGCGAGGGCATCCATGGCAAGGTGGCTGGCGTGTTGCGATTCGCTGGGCAATCCGCCCAGGACGGCAAGCAGCTCCTCGCGGCGCAGATCGCGCGCTTCCGCAAGTGAGCGGCCCGAGATCATCTCGGTGAGCAGCGAGCCGCAAGCGATGGCGGCCACGCACCCGCGGACACGAAAGCGGGCGGCGGCGATGCGCGGGCCTTCGATCTGCAGGGCGAGCTCCATGATGTCGCCGCAGGCGGGGTTGGAGACCTCGACGCGAACGCCGGCGCCCTCGAGCGCGCCCGAGTTGCGCGGGTTCTGGAAGTGGTCGAGGGTGATCGGCGTGAACATGGCTCGGGTAGAATCCCAGTATAGATGGAGAGCTACGTTCCCCGCCGCGTGGTCTGCCTGCAGCCCAGCGCCACTGCGACCCTGGCCGAGCTGGGCTGTCTGGACCGAGTGGTGGGCTGCACCCAGTGGTGCCGCGAGGTCTGCCCGCAGGTCGAGAGCGCGGACTGCACCATCATCGCCGACTCCTGGACAGCGAAGGCGAGCCAGATCCTCTCGCTCTGCCCGGACCTCGTGATCGCATCGGTCCCCTATCAGGAGAAGGCGCTGGCGGAGATCCTGAAATCCGGCGCGCGCTTCCTCGCGCTGGCGCCAAAGAGCCTTGACGACATCTACGGCGACATCGCGACGCTGGCCCGGCTGATGGACGCCCACGACGCCGGCGAGCAGATCATTGCGACCATGCAGGCTGAGATATCGAGCGTGCGAGTCCTCTGCGCAACCGCATCGCGGACGCGGATCTTCTGCGAGGAGTGGGGCAAGCCGCTCATCGCCTCGCAGCACTGGGTTTCTGAGCTGGTGGCGGCGGCGGGCGGAGAGTTCGTGGGCAAGCCCGGCAGGCAGACCGACTTCGATGCCGTCCGGATGGCCGAGCCGGACGCCATCGCCATGGTGTGGTGCGGAGCCGGTGACCGCGTGCCGCTGGAGCGAATCATCGAACAGCGCGGCTGGCAAGAAATGTGCGCGGTGCGCGAGCGCCGCGTCTTTTGCATTCCCGATCCCTGGCTGAACACGCCGGCGCATACCCTGCTGCAAGGGCTGCATGCGCTGGCCGCCATCGCGCACCCCGAGATCTTCCCTGCACCGGCCGGGCTGCGGCGCATCGAAGAGCGGGCCGCGTCCGCCGCTCCGCGCGTGTGATTAAATAGAGAGGCACGACCGCACCAGACGCAATGAACTTCGCAAGCCGCCGGTTCCGCTCCCCTTCCCCACGAGGTCATCAGCAATGAAGCAGGTGGTGGCGGCGCTCATCGTGCGCGCGGGGCAGGTGCTCATCTGCCAGCGCACCAAGCACCAGCCGTTGCCGCTGAAGTGGGAGTTCCCGGGCGGCAAGATCGAGGAGGGCGAAGAGGCCGGCGCCGCCCTGCTCCGCGAGCTGGAGGAGGAGCTGGGGATCGTGGCTGCCATCGGCCCGGAGATCTCGCGCTTCCAGCATACCTATCGCAACGGGAATTCGGTCGAGCTGAGGTTCTTCGCAGTGCACCGCTACACCGGCGAGATGGAGAACCGCATCTTCAACGACATCCGCTGGGCGGGCTATTCGGAGCTGCCAGGCTTCGACTTCCTGGACGCCGACATCAAGCTGGTGAAGGACCTGGCGAGCGGCGCGCTGCTGATACCGGAGCCGCGCTGAAAATCCTCTCAAAAAGCACCGGGGCTGACGCCATCGTCAACGAACCCTGATCCCCCCGGCCTGAAGGCCGGGCTTCCACCATTTCCTAGAGGGTCCCGAACCAGGCGAGCGAGAGCACGATCAGGATGCTGGCGGTGAGCCAGGCGATGGCGTTGCGGATGGGCGAGTTCACGTGCTCTCCCATGAGCTCGCGCTTGTTCACCAGCGAGAGCATGAAGATGAGGACAAAGGGCAGCAGCACCCCGTTGATGGCCTGTGAAAGCACCGCGACCTTGATCAGCGGGAAGTTCGGCCAGAGCACCACGCCCGCTCCCGCCGCCAGCAGCAGGGTGTAGAGCCAGTAGAAGAACGGCGCCTCGCTGAATTTCTTGTCCACACCGGATTCGAACCCCAAACCCTCGCACACGCTGTAGGCGGTGGAGATGGGCAGGATGGAAGCCGCGAAGATGGAGGCGTTGAAGAGTCCAAGCGCGAAGAGGATGTAGGCGTATTCACCGGCGATAGGGCGCAGCGCGGAGGCGGCATCGGCAGCGGTGTTGATGTTGGAATGGCCGGCGGCAAAAAGCGTGGCGGCGCAGGCCACCACGATGAACCAGGCAACGATGTCGGTGAAGATGGAGCCGGAGACCACGTCGAGACGCGTGCCGGCGTAGCTCCTCGCGGTCACACCCTTTTCGACCACGGAGGCCTGAAGGTAGAACTGCATCCAGGGCGCGATGGTGGCGCCGATCAAGCCGATGACCAGGTACAGGTAGCCGTGCTGCGCGAGCTCGGCCATGGTGGGGGGCTTTACGGTGCTGACCAGGGCGTCCTTCCACTCCGGCCCGGCCAGGAAGCCGGCGATGACGTAGGCGAAGTAAAAGAACGAGGCGATGAGGAAGATCTTCTCGACGCTCTTGTAGGTGCCCTTCACCACCAGCAGCCAGACCACCAGCGCGGCAGCGGGAACAGAAAGATACTTGGGGATGTGGAAGAGCTCGAGGCTGGTGGCGACGCCGGCGAACTCGGCGATGACGTTCATGAAGTTGGTGGCCACCAGCGCGAGCATCATGACGAAGGTGATGCGCAGGCCGAACTCCTCGCGGATGAGGTCGCTCAGGCCCTTGCCGGTGACCGCGCCCATGCGCGCCGACATCTCCTGGATCACCACCAGGGCGATGGTCATGGGGATCATGGTCCAGAGCAGGGCGTAGCCGAACTGCGCGCCGGCGAAGGAGTAGGTATAGATGCCGCCGGCATCGTTGTCCACGTTCGCGGTGATGAAGCCCGGCCCCACGACGGCGAAGAACAGCAGGATCCGGGTCTTCCACAGCCTGAGCCATTTCATTGCAACCGTTTCTCGCGCCGGGCCGTTCGCGCGGCCCGCAGGGTTTAAATCATGCTGCGCAGCAGACTGATGACGTCGTCTGCCGTGATGACCCCCGCCAGCCTGCCTTCGGCGTCAACCACCGGCAGGGTCAGCAGGTTGTACTTGTCGAACAGCTCGGCCACTTCCTTGTCGTTGGCGTGCTCATCGCAGGAAATGAGCGGATCGGTGGTGAGCGTGCCCAGCTCGGTCTCCTGGGGCGAGAGCACCAGGCTGGAGAGCGGCACCGCGCCGATGAGCCTTTCGTCCTTGTTGACCAGATACAGGGTGTTGAGGGTCTCGGCGCCTCCGCTGAAATCGCGCAGCGCCTCGATGGCGTCCTGCACGGTGGCGTGCGGCGAGAAGAAGAGGAAGTCGGTGGTCATGCGGCCGGCGGCGGTGTGCTCGGGGTGCTCGAGGAGCTCTTCGACGTCCTTACGCTCTTCGGGCGCCATCTCCTCCAGGATCCCCTCCGAGGTCTCCTCGGGCAGGTCGGCGAGGAGATCGGCGGCGGCGTCCGGGTTCATCTCCTCGACGATCTCGGCGGCGCGCTCGGAATCGAGCGACTCCACGATGGAGACCTGCAGCTTGGGATCGATCTCTTCGAGCGCGCTGGCCGCCACCTCTTCGTCGAGGGTCTGGAAAACGGCTTCGCGCTCGGCGGGCGCCAGCTCCTCGACGATGTCGGCGATGTCGGCAGGGTGGAGCTGGGAGAGCAGCTTGTGCTCGATCTTGAGCTTCACGCGGCGCGAGGGGTCGGTCTCGATGAGATCCACGAACTCCCAGGGGATGATGCGCGGCGGGATCTTGCTGAGCAACGCGTGCAGCGCCGGGGCGGGCACCATGCCCTGGAGCAGACGGCGCACGGCCCCGCGCGCGCCCACGTCGACGCCGGAGATCTTCAGCGCGATGTGCGAGTTCACCGGCTCGGACTCGAGGTTGATGTCGTTCACGCGCACGACCTTGCGGCCATGGACGTCAATGATCTGCTGGTCGAGCAGGTCACGCTCCAGCAGCAGCAAACCTTCGGTATGGTTGGCGTATTCCAGCCAGCGGTCGGCGGGCTGTGAAGCGCGCACGGCGCGCCCCTCCAGGTCCTTGAGGTCGGCACGGGGGAGCACGCGGCTGCCCTCCGGTGTCTTGACGATGAGCGAGGCGACGCGCAGCCCGTCTTCCTGGGGAGCGATGGCCACTTCGCGCACGCGTCCGCCGAGGACGCCGGTGGAGTCGTACACCGGCGCACCCAGGAGTTCGGAGAGGGCCAAGTGCGCCATCGCTGGCAGAATACCGTGAGTGCTGCCGAGCGGCTAGTGTTTGTTGCAATACTCCGCCTCCGGGGCGCCCTTCCGGGACCGCTGCCTTCCTGTCTTTTCCGGCACTCTTGGTTTGACATTTCTCTGTACGACAGGCAAACTGTCCGCTTTCAGCCCTTCCCCCGGCTCAAGGAAAGTGTTCAGATTGGACTGAACCAATTGAAAATGGCTGGAAATCGGGTCTCCTACACCCTGGATTCGACGCTGGAGAGCGTCAATACGGCGGAAGAAACGGCTGCACAGATCGCGGCCAAGGCGGGCTTTGATGAGGAGACACGGCACCTGATCTCCATGGCGGTGCGCGAGGCCGCAGTGAACGCGGTGCTGCACGGCAACGCCTACGACACCGCCAAAAAGATGCGGGTGACCTTTGAGACCACGGGAGAAGGCATGGTGATCACGGTGAGCGACGAGGGCCGCGGGCTGACGAACGACCAAATCCCCGACCCGCTGGCGCCGGAGAACCTGCTGAAGCAGTCGGGGCGCGGCATCTTCCTGATGAGGTCGTTCATGGATGACGTGCGCATCCGACTCCTCGAGCCGGGCACGGAAGTGACACTCGTTAAACAGCTCCGCAGCGCACCTGCGGACGCAAGGGAGGAAGCAAAGTGAGCATGAAGACCAGCATTCGCCAGGTAGAAGGCGTGACGGTGGTGGACCTGAGCGGCCGTATCACCCTGGGAGAGGGCAGCGTGGTGCTGCGCGACACGGTGCGCGACATTGTGGCCAAGGGCGACAAGAAGATCCTGCTCAACCTGGGCGACGTGACGTACATCGACAGCTCGGGGATCGGCGAGCTCGTGAGCGCCTTCACCTCCGTCCGCAACCAGGGAGGCGAGCTGAAGCTGCTCAACCTGACCAAGAAGGTCAAGGACCTGCTTCAGATCACCAAGCTCTACACCGTCTTCGACGTGAAAGACGACGAAGCCTCCGCCATCGCGGCCTACAAGAAATAGCCCTTCCGGGAGGGAGACGGGTTCCGCTTCCCTCCCCCGTTCCACCCATCGCCATGCGCATATCCCGCCTGGAGAAGTCGCAGGTTGACGCCGAGAGCCAGGCGGTCTTCGACCAGTTCCTGAGCGAGCGCGGCGACGTCCCCAACATGTTCCGCGCCCTGGCCCACCGTCCGGAGATCATGCGCACCCTGGTGGCGCACTTCCGCGCGGTGATGAACACGGGCACGGTGCCGAAGAAGCTCAAGGAGCTGGTCATCCTGCGAACGTCGCAGATCAACGGCTGCGAGTATTGACTGGACTCGCACACCGTCTTGGCAAGACGGCTGGGCTGGAGCGATGACCAGATCTTCAACCTCGCCGGATTCCGCACGCGCGCCGACTTCACGCCAGCCGAGAAAGCCGCTCTCGAGTTCGCCGAACGCATGACGCGCGATGCCAACACGGTGGATGACGATGTGTGGGCGGAGCTGCGCAAACGCTTCGACGAAGGCGAGGTGGTGGAACTCGCGGCTGCCATCGGCCTCTTCAATGACTTCAACCGCCTGGCCGAAGCCCTGCGGCTCGAACCCACGCGCTAGCTGGAATCGCGCCGCCGTCTGTGCTCCAATGAAGGCCGCCATGAGACTCCTCGCCACGCTCATTCTGTTCACCGCGAGCGCCGTCGCTGACTGCATCCCCTTCTCCGAGGCCGCGAGCAAGCTGGGCTACGACGTGTGCGTCACCGGCAAGGTGCTCAAGGTCTACGTGAGCCGGAGCGGCACGCAATTCCTCGATTTCTGCGACCAGCCCAAAGAGTGCCCGTTCACCGTGGTGGTGTTCGCCACCGACCTGCGGGAAGTGGGCGACATCCGGCTGCTGGCGGGCAAGACCATCGAGATCCACGGCAAGGTGCGCCAGTACAACGGGCGGGCGGAGATCATCCTGCGAACGTCGCGCCAGTTGCGCGGCGAGGCAGCCCACCTGCCTGCGGCGCCGCGCGACTACGACGCCGATGTCCGCGGACGCTACAGCGCCGGTTCCCTCGCGCGTTCGAAATCGGCAAAGAAGCAGAAGAAAGGACATGCTCCTTCCAACACCGCCGTCTCCGAAAGCGATGTGATGGAGGATCGCGAAGAGGTCCCTGCCGATAAGCAGCCGCCCAAGCTCTGAATCAGACCAGGCCTTTGCGCAGCTCTTCAAGGGGATAGAGCGTGCCGCGCCAGGTGATGCCGCCATCGCGCACGGCGAACCACGCCGAGCGGAAGATGATGTAAACCGCGATCAGCGCGCTCGCCGGGTAGAAGAAGAAATTGTACAGCGGGATGCGCATCCACAAGCGGAGACCGGCGTAGGAGCTGAATATCGCGAACAACGCGAGAGCGAAACCGATCCGGGCACTCCCGGGCGCCAGCACAGTGCCTATCAGCGGGCCCAGGCTGACACCGGCCAGCGCCAGCGCCGCGAGGCACGCCAGCCAGACCCGATAGCCAAGGATGGCGAAGCCGTTCTTGGTCATGTTGTTCACCACGCCGCGGATGCCACTAGCCCAATGGATACTCAGCATATCCGGGGCGCGAACCATGTGCTGCTTGAGGCCGGCCCGCTTGATGAGCTTGCCCAGCTTGAGGTCTTCCACGACCTCCATACGAAGAGCCTCGAACCCGCCGATCTTCTGGAGGGCTGAACGGCGGACCAGGTTGAAGGCGCCGACGCCGCCATAAACCATGGAACGAGGGTCGTTGGCGCGCCAGGGACGGATGAAGATGGACATGCTCATGATGTAACTCTTCACCATGGCCTCGCCGGCGGTCTTCATCTCCATGTTGGGCAGTGTGAAGACGTGGTCCGGTTGTGAGGTTTGGACGTAAGCCATGGAACGACGGAGAGCATCCGGGCGGAAGACTACGTCGGCGTCGGTGAGCAGGAGCCACTCACCATTTGCCAGCTTGGCCGCCTGAGCGAGTGCGTGAGGCTTGCCGAGCCAGCTCGGCGGGAGCTCGGTCACATGGACCACCTTCATGCGGTCCGGGGATGAAGCGGCGGCGCGATCCATGATGGCGCCGGTCGCGTCGACAGAGCGGTCGTTGACTGCGATGATCTGGTAGTTGCTGTAGTCCAACTTCAGCAGCGAGGTCAGCGCCTCTTCGAGCCGCCGCTCCTCGTTACGCGCCGGGACCAGGATGCTTACGCGCGGCCCGGGCCGCGGGAGTTTGTCCCATTCGGGGGAGGTAAGAAGAGGCGTGCGCTTCATGCCCACGGCGGTCTCGAGCACCGCCTGCCACCAGATGAGCGCCAGCAGGACCCCGATGACCAGAAGGACCGAATGAATCACACCGCTCCCTCTAAGGCAGGCTCGGGCCTGCGCGAAGCAGCGGGGATCTCCGGCGCATAGCGCATACCGTAGAGAAGGATGCCGGCGGCGATGGGGATGGCCACGATCGCGGGCAGGAAGCCCACCAGCAGCGAGCTGCGGTCCGAGATGTAGCCGATGAGCATGGGCGAAGGCACGTCGCCGAGGATATGCGTGACGAAGAGGTTCACTGCGACCGCGGTAGCCCGAATCGGCGAGGAGACGGCATTGATGAGCGCCGCGTTCAGCGGGCCGGTGTTGAGCAGCAGGAAGAAGGTGGAGAGGAACATGGCCACGTACATCCATGGGCGCTGCGTGAGGACCAGGGAGGCCACGCTGAACGGCAGCGCCAGGAGCATCCCCGCGGCGGAGACCAGGTAGTACGACTTGCGCGTGCGCCGCAGCCAGTAGTCGCCCAGCCATCCGCCGAGCAGCGTGGCCACGATCCCGTCCACCGCCGTCATGATGCCGAAGATGAGATTGGCCTGGTCCAAAGGCACGGCGCGCATGCGATGCAGGAAGGTCGGCATCCAGATGGCGAAGCCGCCGAGCGAGAAGGTCATGGCCGCCATGCCCAGGCTGGCGTACCAGTAGGCGCGGTTGCTGGCCAGCCCGACAAGGGTGGCGCGCTCGGGCGTGACCGTAAGCGCGTCCTTGTTGCCGCGCGCCGGCTCGGGAATGAATGCCAGCAGCATGGCCAGGAAGAAGCCGGGAGCGGCCGCGACCAGGAAGGGCGCGCGCCATCCGTATTCCGGGCCGAGCTTGCCGCCCAGCACATAGCCGAGCGCGGTGCCGACGGGAATCGCGAGGTAGAGGACCGAAAGCATGCGGCCGCGCTTGTGCTCGGGATAGAGGTCGGCCACCAGCGCGGGCGCGATGGTGACGAAGCTGGCCTCGCCGATGCCAACGATGGTGTGGCGGATGAGCAGGGTGTCGAAATCGTGGGTGACGGCGGTAAGCAGCGTGGCCCCGCTCCAGATGACGGCGCCGGCGCTGACGATCATCTTGCGCGGATAGCGGTCGGCCAGCCAGCCCACCACCGGAGCGGCGATGATGTAGCAGATGAAGAAGACGGAAGTGAGCCAGCCCATGTCGGCATCGCTGCGATGGAACTCCTCCTGTACCAGCGGCTGGACCGCGGGCAGCCGGGAGCGGTCTATGTAATTGAGGAAGTTGAGGGCGGTGAGCCGAGCCAGCGCGACCCCGGGCCGCATGCGGAAGGTCATGCGCGGCGTCCCGCTTTCGTCCTGGGCCAGTGCGCCTCGACCGTCGTCCCGATGCCGCCTCGCGGCCGGAACTTGCCGCCCACAAAGGCCCACTTCGGCCGCGCCGCCTTCACCACGTCGGCCAGCACGCGGTTGACGATGTTCTCCTGGAAGATGCCGAGGCTGCGATACTCAAGCAGGTACTCCTTGAACGATTTCAGCTCAAGACACTTCTTGTCGGGCATGTAGCGGACCAACAGGATGCCGAAATCGGGCAGCCCGGTCTTGGGACAGACCGAGGTGAACTCAGGGACGTCAATCTCGATCTCGTATCCGGAGAACTGGTTGGGCCAGGTCTCGATGGCCGGCAGTTTCACGCTCAATCCCGAACGCGCGTGCGCCTCGGTGTAGCGGCGGTTCGCCATGGCGGTATTGTACTCACGGCAAGCCGAATTCTCCTCCGGCGCATCCAATCCAAAGGGTTGCAACGCGGGTGCGCAGACCCTTCCTCCGGCGAGACGGCATCGCGCAGGCTCGGCTATACTAGAGAATCCCCGGACAAGCCCTGTGCGCATCGGTCGAGGGGACGTTTTCGCTCATGAACCGCAAGCTGGGAACCATCGTGACGGTCGCGGCAGCACTGGTGCTGCTGGGGGCGGTGCTCTCCATGCGCCGCAGCGACGTCCCGGTGCGCGCCGCCAAAGCGCAGCGGGAACGCATCACCAATACCATCTCCACCAACGGCAAGATCGAGCCGGTGGAGAACTTCGAGGCCCACGCACCCGGGGCCACGACGGTGAAAAAGATCTTCGTGCGCGAGGGCGACCGCGTGAAGGCCGGCCAGCTGCTGCTGGTCCTCGACGATGCCGAAGCCCGCGCCCAGGCCGCCCGCGCATTGGCCCGCATGCGCGCCTCGGCGGCCGACCTGCACGCTGCAAAAGTGGGCGGCACGCAGGACGAGGTCTTGAATGCGCAGACGCAGCTGGTGAAGGCCAAGACCGAGCGCGATTCGGCGCAGCGCAATCTGGAGGCCCTCAAGCGGCTGGAGCAGAGCGGCTCGGCGTCGGCGGCCGAAGTGAAAGAGGCCGACAACCGGCTGCAGCGCGCCGAGGCTGAGGTCGGCGCGCTGGAGAAGAAGCTGCAAGGCGGACGCTATTCGAAACCCGAACTCGAGCACATCCAGGCCAGCGCCGCTGAGGCCAGCGCGCTCTATGCCGCCGCACAGGAGGTGCTGAACTTCTCCAACGTGCGCGCCCCGCGCGATGGCACGGTCTATTCGCTGCCCCTGCGACAGGGCGCGTACGTCACCGCCGGCGACCTGCTGGTGCAAGTGGCCGACCTGAGCAAAGTCCAGGTACGCGCCTTCGTGGACGAGCCCGAGATCGGACGGCTGCAGCAGGGCCAGCGCGTCACCCTCGCCTGGGACGCCATTCCGGGACGCACCTGGGAGGGCAAGGTCACGCGCGTTCCCACCACCGTCATCGTGCGCAACACGCGCACCGTGGGCGAAGTGGTGTGCGGGGTGGAGAACCCGGACCTGAAGCTGCTGCCCAACATCAACGTGGGCGTCACCATCACCACGGCGGAGCACGACAACGCGCTCACCATCCCGCGCGAGGCCATCCATCTGGAGGAGGGCAAGCGCTTCGTCTACGTCATCGTCAAGGGCGAACTGCAGCGCAAAGACGTCGAGACCTCGGTCTTCAACCAGACCCGCATCGAGGTGACGCGGGGCCTGGGAGAGAACGACGAGGTGGCCCTTGGGTCAACCAATTCTGTACAGCTGCAATCTAATATGAACGTGAACGTGGTAAAGGATTAAAATCTACTTATTAAAGGAATGAATTCCAAGATGTGGTTTTCTCGTCCCGCGTCCCGTGTTGCAGCGCGCCTGGCCCTCCTGGCGACGCTCGCCATGCCGTCAGCCGCTGCCGAGCCGAGCGAGGCCCCCGAGCTTGTCTCGGGCGGCCGCATGCAGGAGGCAGTAAAAGCTCTCCTGCCCGTCACCACCTCCTCTTCGCAAAACGCGCAGTCGTTCAACCTGCTTTGCCGCGCCTATTACGGGCTGGAGCGGTGGGATGACGCCATCAGCGCCTGCCAGCGCTCGGTGGCGCTGGTACCAGACAGCAGCGAGTACCACCTCTGGCTGGGGCGCGCCTACGGCATGAAGGCCGACCACTCCGGCTGGTTCACCGCACTGCGCTACGCCCGCAGGACGCGCAATGAGTTCGAACGCGCGGTGGAACTGAACAACGCCAGCGTGGACGCGCGCGCCGATCTTGCCGAGTATTACCTCGAGGCCCCCGGCTTCCTCGGTGGCGGCGACGACAAGGCCCGCAAACAGGCCGAAGCCATGGCGCAGTACAACACCCCCGCCGCCCACTGGGTGAAAGCCAAGCTGCTGGAAAAAGACAAGAAGAACGCGGAGGCCGAGGCGGAATACCGGGCCGCCATCGCGGAGAGCAAGAATCCCGGGGGCGAGTGGCTGAACCTGGCCTCCTTCTACCGCCGCACCGACCGGCTCAAAGACATGCAGGACGCCATCCATATGGCGATCGAGTCGGACAAGAAGAAGGGCAACGTCCTCTACGAGGCGGCGAAGCTGCTGGTCCGCTCCGGCCGCAACTTCCCGGAGGCGGCGCAGTGCCTGCGCAAGTACATCGCCGGAGACAAGAAAGTCGAGGACGCGCCCGAGTTCCAGGCGCACTACCTGCTGGGCACGATCCTGGAGAAGCAGGGTGACAAGCAGGGCGCGGCCGAGGAGTATCGCGCCGCCCTGGCCCTGGCCGCGGACTATAAACAGGCACAAGAGGCCCTGAAGCGCGTGAACCGCTGATCTCAGTTTCAGGAACGAACCTGGCACGGCCTGCGGGCTGTGCCCTTTGTTTTTGCCCGGCTTGGCGCATCGCCGGACTTGCTATACTCTTCCGCTCTCCAAAAAATCATCCTCAGGTGATCTCATGAAATACAAAGTCACGATCCTCGTGCTGCTGTTTGCGGCCGTTGTGACGGCCTCCGCGGAGGTGGTCCCTTTCCGGCGGGCCATCGAGCTGGCGCTTTCGCACAGCGAGACCATGGCCATCAGCGTGGCCGACAAGGAGCGGGTCCAACGGTCCTAC
>JACXTT010010480.1_pt1 | contig 12489 bp, 15 predicted proteins | sample 9270951 | NCBI WGS metagenome assembly JACXTT01 (sample SAMN15532306, study PRJNA645909) | rock metagenome | isolation source: weathered quartz diorite | place: Puerto Rico | collected 2017-06-21 | reverse complement strand
GGCCGCCGGGCTCGTGTGCGACGCGGCGGCACGCTGCGTCGCCAAGTGGGCCGGGACCGCCCGATGGCCGTGGCCGGGCCCGCGCGAGCCCGTCGTGCGAACGGGTGGTCTCGCCTGGCTTCGGCGATGCGGAGATCGCCTGGCGGCCCCGCCATTGGCGCGCCGGCCGCGGGTCAGCTCGGGGATCGGCTCGGCGCGGAGCCGCAGGTCTGGCTCGAAGCCGGGCACGGTCTCCCACGGAATCGGTCCTCGCAGCAGCCGTTCGATGTCCTCGAGCAGGTCCCGCTCGTCGATGCACACGAGGGAGATGGCGTCGCCGGCCAGACCGGCCCGCCCAGTCCGGCCGATGCGGTGGATGTAGTCCTCGGGCACCGTCGGCAGCTCGAAGTTGACGACGTGGGGCAAGCCGTCAATGTCCAGGCCGCGCGCGGCGACCTCCGTCGCGACGAGGATGGCCGCCCGGCCCTCCTTGAAGTCGTCGAGGGCGCGGATGCGCTGGCCCTGCGACTTGTTGCCGTGGATGGCCACGGCGTCGATGCCGTCTCGGTCAAGCTGCTCGGCGAGCCGGTTGGCGCCGTGCTTGGTCCGGGTGAAGACGAGCGCGCGGTCGATCCGGCCGCTCCGAACGAGGTAGCTCAGGAGCTCCCGCTTGCGGCGCCGGTCGACCGGGTACACGACCTGCCTCACCAGCTCGATCGGCGCGTTGCGGCGCGCGACCTGCACCTGCGCGGCGTCCTGCATGAATGTTGCCGCCAGTGATCGAACGTCGTCCGAGAAGGTGGCGGAGAAGAGAAGGTTCTGGCGGCGCGCTGGCAGGAGCGCGAGGATCTTCCGAATGTCGCGGATGAAGCCCATGTCGAGCATTCGATCCGCTTCATCGAGGACGAGGATCTCGACCGACCGAAGATCGATCTTGCCCTGCTCGTGGATGTCCAGCAGCCGGCCGGGCGTCGCGACGACGATCTCGGGACCGCCCTGGATCGCCTTGAACTGGGCCTCGTAGCCGACGCCGCCGTAGATGACGGCGGAGCGGACCGGTCGCTCGCGACCGTACGTCTTCACGAATTCGTCGACCTGGAGTGCCAGCTCGCGCGTCGGCGCGAGCACGAGGCACCGGATCGGGAGACCGCTCGAGATCTGCGGACGAGGGGCGAACGAGTGCCGCCGGGTCCGCGTCTCGCGGATCGGATGTCGCGGGGTCGGCCGGTTCTCGTGGAGCAGCTGGATGATCGGCAGCACGAAGGCCGCGGTCTTGCCCGTGCCGGTCTGGGCGCCCGCGAGGACGTCGCGCCGGGCGAGCACGTGGGGGATGGCCTCGACCTGGACGGGCGTCGGCTCGGTGTAGCCCTCGCGCTGGGCGGCGCGGAGGAGCTCGGGCTTCAGCCCGAGGCTGTCGAATGACATGCGGAGATTGCTCCTGACTGACGGCCCACCCGCTGCGTTCTGCAGCTGGGACCGGTCAGGGCGGATCGATGGGGTCGAAATGGGGATGGTGGGTGAGACCGGGGCGCTGACCGGAGCGCCGCTACCGCATCTAGGCAAGTAACCCTAGCAGGTTTTCCACATTCTGACCATCTGTTCGATCCGTGCTCAGGCGCCGAAGCGGCCGCGATGCTCGACCGGGATCAGCGGCTTCTCAGCGCGGACCCTGAGCTCCTGCACGGCCCAGGTATTGCCGTCGGGATCGGCGAAGCCGAAGAACGTGCCGCCGTCGCGATCGTCGAACTTCATGATCTCGCTGACCTCCACGCCGCGGTCCAGCAGCTCCTGGCGCGCCGCCTGCGCGTCGGACACGACCAGCTGGAGACCCTTGATCGAGCCGGGCACCATCTCGCGCTGCGCCGGCAGGTCGCCGAACACGATCGAACAGCCTGACCCGTTCGGGGTCAGCTGGACGACGTGCATGTGCTCGTTCTTCGTGTCGTGGTCGAGGTGGAAGCCGACCCTGTCGCGGTAGAACGCGATCGAGCGGTCGATGTCGCTGACCGGCAGGATGACGACTTCCAGGGTCCAATCCATGGCCCGATGATGCCAGTCCCGGCGCAACCCCGCCGCTGCGGAGTGTGTTCTGGATTCGGATATCCTCCGGCGCTCGAGGGAGGGCAGCAGCTCGATGACCGTTCGCGATACCACGGCGCACGACACCCGCACCGATCGGCTCGCCCTCGGCGCCGGCCTTGTGACCGTGTCCTTCTGGGCATCGGCGTTCGTCGGCATCCGTGCGGCCGCGGACGACCTTTCGCCCGGCGCCCTTGCCCTCGGCCGGCTGATCGTCGCCTCGATCGCGCTGGGCATCCTCGTCGCGATCCGCCGGCCGGCCTGGCCGGCACGTCGCGACCTCGTGCCGATCGTCGCCATCGGCGTGCTCTGGTTCGGCATCTACTTCCTGGCCCTGAACGCCGCGGAGCGCGAGGTCGATGCGGGGACCGCCGCCATGCTCGTGAACGTCGCCCCGATCCTCATCGCGATCCTGAGCGGGCTGTTCCTGGGCGAGGGATTCCCGCCGCGGCTCCTCGTCGGCTGCGTCATCGCCTTCTCCGGCGTCGTCGTGATCTCGCTCGCCACGTCCGGGGCCCAGCCCGGCGGCGCGACATTGCTCGGGATCGGCCTGTGCTTCGTGTCGGCGACCGTCTACTCGATCGCGGTGACGATCCAGAAGCCGTTGCTGCGGCGCGTGAACGGGCTCATGGTCACGTTCCTGGCCTGCTCGGTGGGCACGCTCGTCAGCCTGCCGTTCCTGCCGCAGCTCGTCGTCGGCGTGGCCGGCGCCCGGCCGCAGACGCTCGCCTGGGTCGCCTACCTGGGAATCTTCCCGACGGCGATCGCCTTCAGCACGTGGGCCTACGCCCTGAGTCATACCGCCGCCGGCCGGCTCGGCTCCCTGACCTACCTCGCCCCCGCGATCGCGATCGCGATCGGCTGGCTGCTGCTCGGTGAGGCGCCGGCGCCGGCCGCCTTCTTCGGCGGGGCGATCGCCATCGGCGGTGTGATCATCGCCCGCTCCCAGCCGACGCGCCTGCCGGTCGCGGCCCCCGCCGAAGGCGTCAGAGGCGCCGCATAGCCGCCTCGGCCGCCTCGAGCGACCACCACTCGAGGTCATCCGCCGCGCTCCAGCCGCAGGCGGTCACGAGCCCCGCGTCCGCGTCGAGGCCCTTCCGCCAGCCGCGCAGCAACAACCCGACGACGAGCGCGAGGTCGCGCTGGACGACCCAGTCCGGGTCCGCGGCGGCGCCCGCCCACCGCCCGTAGCGATCGAGCACCTCGTCGGGTGGGACCTGCAGCCCCGCGACGTTGCAGACGAGGAACCAGCCGATCTCGACCGCGACCGGGGCGACGAGGGTCATCTGCCAGTCGATCAGCCAGACCGTGCCGTCGGCGTCGAGACCGGCGTTCCCAAGCTTCAGGTCGCCGTGGAGCCCGGCCGGAGGCAACCGACCGAGCGCCCGGAAGAGCGGCTCCGGGTCGGCGGTCAGGCGGTCGACGAGCTCCCGGCCCCCGGCCGGGGCGTGGCGGTCGAATGCATCCCAGCCGTGGCGGAACCGCGCTCCGACCGGGTTCCCGGCAGCCTCGTACCGGGCCGCCGACGATCTGGTCAGAAGGAGGAGGCGTCGTCGGAGGTCGGTCCAGGGAAAGCCGCCGGGCAGGCGGCGCTGCCACGGCTCCCGGTGCAGCGCAGCGAGGGCCTGAAGGACACGCTCCAGCTGCGCCTCGGTGACGGGCGACTCCCAGCGCAGCAGGGTCCCGCTGAGGTCGGGCATGAGCAGGCAGATGAGGTCGCCGTCGCGGCCGACGCCGAGGTGGGGCAGCCTGACCGGGAGTGGCAGCTCGGGGCCGGCGTGGGCGAGGGCCGCCTCCCTGAGCTCCGGGACGTCGCCCGTCTCGCGTGCGATCCAGTCGAGCGCGAGGCCGTCGCGCTTCAGCACGAAGCAGGCGCCATCGCTCCTGGTGAGACGGGTCATGCGAGCGCCGGACCAGCCGTCGTTCGGCAGGGGTTCCTCGGCGGCGTCGCTCAGGCCGTGGGCCGCCAGGAGCTCAGCAAGGGGCGGGTACGTCACCGCTCCCGTCCGGCCCACCATCGACGTAGACCACGTGCGAGTCGGGGCAGTTCCGCGTGAGCACGACGACCAGGCGCGCATCCGAGGAAGCGTTCTCCTCGACGTGGACCTCGCCGGCGGGGATGTACACGAAGTCGCCGGCGCTCGCGGACATGACGTGCTCGAGTCCGGTCGGGCCCCATGTGTACCGCGCCGAGCCGGAAACGATGTAGATGCTGGTCTCGCAGGGCCCGTGGTGATGGACTCGCGTCTTCCCGCCGGGGGCCGTCGTGACGATCGAGGAGTACAGGCTCGTCGAGCCGGCGACCGGAGCCGAGACCGCGATCGCCCGCTCCATGTCCGAGTTCTGCCCGGTCCCGACCACGAACTCGGACGGCCCGATCCGCTTCGCCATCCGGCCGATGATACCGGCGGCTCGATACGATCCCGGGATGCCGACGCGCCGCCTCGTCCTGCCCGAGCTGCCCCGGGTCGCGCTGCTCGACGGCCCGACGCCGCTCGAGCCGCTGCCTCGACTTGCCGACGCGCTCGGCGGGGCGGTCGACCTGTGGATCAAGCGCGAGGACCTCGGCCCGCTCGTGTTCTCGGGCAACAAGGTGCGCAACCTGGAATTCCTGCTCGGCGCCGCGCTGGCCGACGGGGCGGACGCCGTGGTCACGTCGGGTCGGCGCTGGTCCAATCATTGCCGCCTCACCGCCGCAGCGGGCGCCAGGCTCGGGCTGGCCGTGCACGTCGTCGTCAGCGGGCCGCCGCTCCCCTCTCCGAACCTCGAGCTCATCGAGCTCCTGGGTGGCACCGTCCACCAGGCGGCCACGGAGGACCGCGACGAGCGGGAGAGCCTCGTCGACAAGGTCGCGCGCGATCTCGAGGGCGTGGGCCGCCACGCCGCTGTAATCCCGGTCGGCGGCTCGTCCGTCGTCGGCGCATGGGGCCAGGTGCTCGCGGCGCTGGAGGTGGCGGCGCAGCTCGAGCGGGTGGCGGTCACGCCGGCTGCGATCGTGCTCGCGAGCGCGACCGGCGGGACGCAGGCCGGCTTGCTCGTCGGCGCGAAGGTCGCCTTCGATCCCCCGCCGCGCGTGATCGGCGTCGTGGTCAATCAGGGCGGTCCCGAGCTGCGGGACGTCATCGAGCCGAAGGTCCGCGACCTCGCCGCGATGGCCGGAATCGAGCCGCCGATCGACGCGGTCGAGCTCGACGATCGCTCCCTCGGACCCGGCTACGGCGTCCCGACCAGCGCCTCACGGGCCGCGACCGAGCTCATCGCGCGGACGGAGGGGATCCTCGTCGACCCGGTCTACACCGCCAAGGGGCTCGCTGGACTCATCGAGCTCGTCCGGTCAGGCCAGCTCGACGGGCGCCGCGTCGTCTTCTGGCACGGCGGCGGACTGCCATCACTGTTCGAGGCGGCCCACTCGCCGGCCTGACTCCTGACGGCGGCTGCTCAGCCGACCGGCATTGCCTCGCCGGCATACGCGCGCTCGAGCTCGGCGACGTCGATCTTGACCATCCGCAGCATCGCCTCCATCGCGCGCCTCGCCGCGGCCCGGTCATCGCTCCTGAGCATGTCGGGCAGCTGCCGCGGGATGACCTGCCACGACAGTCCGAAGCGATCCTTGAGCCAGCCACAAACGCTCGGCTGGCCCCCGCCCGCGAGGAGCCCCTCCCAGCAGCGATCGACCTCGGCCTGGCCGTCGCAGTCGATCGAGAGCGAGATCGCTTCCGTGAATGGGAACTCAGGACCGCCGTTGAGCACGATGAACGATCTGCCGTCGAGGGTGAAGTTGACGCTGAGGATCGATCCCTCGGGGCCGCTCGGTGTCTCGGCCGCCGCGCTGTCGACGCGATCGATGCTGCTGTTCGGGAACAGCGAGGTGTAGAACCGGGCCGCCTCTTCCGCGTCGCCATCGAACCACAGGCACGGGCTGATCTTGTCCATGAGCTGACCTCCTTCTTCGCGATGGCTGAACCGTACACGTCCCTGCTTGACATGCCCGCCAATCGGTTGTTAAATAACCACCACGTTCCATAATACATACGTTATGGACAGACGCAAGGGGAGAGTGTGGACCAGCTGAGCGCGGTCTTCGGGGCGTTGGCCGATCCGACCCGCCGGGCGATCCTCGCCCGCCTTGCGGACGGCGACCTCGCGGTCCGCGACCTCGCGGCCCCATTCCCCATGTCGCAGCCGGCGGTCTCCCGCCACCTGAAGGTGCTCGAGAGCGCGGGGTTGATCTCGCGCAGCCGGCGCGCGACGGCCCGGCTGAGCCACCTGGAGGCCGACCCGCTTCGCGACGCGACGGCCTGGCTGGCCCGCTACCAGGCCTATTGGGATGAGCGCTATGACCAGCTCGACGAGCTGCTCGCTTCGCTCCAGCGCCGTCAAGCGGCCACGGGCGAGGCCCCGGCCGAGAAACAGCCCAAGTCAACGAAGCAGTCCAGGAAGGCCAGGAAGCAGAGAGGAAGGAAACGATCGTGAAGACCGTGATCACGGCGCCCGCGGGGCAGCCATTCGTCGACACGGAGCGGGAGTTCGACGCTCCCGCGGCGCTCGTACATCGCGCGTTCCTCGAGCCGGAGCTCATCGTCCAGTGGCTCGGCCCGCGCAAGTACAGGATGACGCTGGACGAGTGGGATGCCCGGCCAGGCGGTGCCTACCGCTACACCCACGCGAACGACGAGGGCGCGTTCGGGTTCCACGGTGTCTTCCACAGCACCGCCATCGACAACATGGTCCAGACGTTCGAGTTCGACGGCTGGCCCGGCCACGTCTCGCTGGACCAGCTCGTGATCGAGGACATGGACAACGGCCGGAGCCGGGTGCGGGTCCACTCAGTCTTCCAGTCATTGGCTGACCGGGACGGCATGGTCCAGAGCGGCATGGGCGAGGGCGTCGAGGACGGCTACAACCGCCTCGACGAGCTCCTGGCGACGATGGCGGAGCCGGCCGGCGCCCCGCGCTGAGCCGCCTTCGCGCGCGCTCCTGCGCCCCGCCAGGGCTGTCCTGGCGGGGCGCATCCGTGCCCATCCCATTTCCATGCGCGGCGGATCGAGGTAGAGTCCGCGCGATGGTCGAGTACGGCGGCGGCATCTCGCACGGCCCGGCCGGGCAGGTCGGCGGCGGTGCGGGCGCGGGTACGCCCGTCAGCGGCGGCGCGCATGTCGACTTGTTCAGCTCGATCGGGCACACCATCAACGACGTGACGCACACGATCCTGGCGCAGCCGCCCGAGGTTCTCGCGATCGGGATCGTCGTGTTCTTCCTCGGCCTGATCGTGCTGCGGCGGGCCTTCTAGGCGTCATCTCGCTCTCAGACCATCCTCAGGCGAGGGCCGGAGCCTTCCCGGGAAACGACGAGACGGAGGTTCCGATGCCTGCTGCTTCCCACATCCACGTCCCCTACGTCGGACGCCGACGCGGTCCGCTGACCTACGAGGGCCGTACCCTTCCCCACCCCGACGAGCCCGTCTACGACCAGGGCCTCGCGTTCGACGTCGAGACACTGCTGAGCCGGCGCCAGGTTCTGCGGGCGCTGAGCTTCGGGGCCGTCGGTACGGGGCTGTTCATCGCCGGCTGTGGCCCGGCCGCGAGTACCACGCCTGCGGCGAGCGCCACGCCCGCGGCAGCCACCGCCTCGGGCGGCACTGCGGACTGCGGGGCGCCGATCCCGGAGGAGACGGCCGGTCCCTACCCGGGCGACGGCACGAACGGGCCCGACGTGCTCAACCAGAGCGGCGTCGTCCGCGCCGACATCCGCTCGAGCTTCGGCAGCTCGACCACCCTCGCCACCGGCGTGCCACTGACGATCCGCCTCGCGATCCTCGATCTCGCCAGGAGCTGCGCGCCCTTCGACGGCGCGGCGGTCTACGCGTGGCATTGCGACCAGCAGGGCCGCTACTCGCTCTACTCGCAGGGCGCCGAGAACGAGAACTACCTTCGCGGCGTGCAGGCCGCGGCGTCGGACGGGATCGTGACCTTCAGGAGCGTCTTCCCGGCCTGCTACACCGGCCGGTGGCCGCACATCCACTTCGAGGTCTACCCGAGCCTGGACGCGGCCAAGAACGCGGGCAACAGGGTCGCCACCTCGCAGATCGCCCTGCCGCAGGACATCTGCGACGCGGTGTACGCCACCGCCGGGTACGAGCAGAGCGTGCAGAACATCCGGGGCGTCAGCCTGACGACCGACAACGTCTTCGCCGACGATGGCGGCATCCACGAGCTCGGCGCCATCAGCGGCTCGATCGAGACCCGGCTCACCGTCGACCTCGCGGTGCCGGTCAGCGCCTGAAGCGACGGGCTAGAGCCGCCCCCGCACGAGATCGATCAGCCGGGCGAGCACCTTCTCGCCGTCCGCCCGCAAGCCGTTGTGCTCGAACTCGTCGGTCTCCCACGTTCGCAGGCCGCGGATCCGGCGCGCCGTCTCGACGGAAAAGTCGCGCTCGACGTAGAGGTCGTTCGAGTAGATCGTCGCGGCGGTCGGCACGTCGTTGCGGGCGAGCTGTTCGGCGTCGTACAGCTTCGGCCAGGGATGCTCGGCGAGGATGTTCGCTGCGGCCTTGTGGGACCTGAGACCCGCGTAGTCGTCCCACATCCACGGGAACACCTGCTCCGCAGTCAGGTAGCCGCGTTCGGCGATCTCGGGCGGGGTGAGGCGATGCGCCGACCAGCGCGTCGGGAAACCGTCGGCGTAGGACGACTCGTGCAGCGTGGCGTAGATCGGGTTGCGCTCGAAACGGCCGCCGCTGTCGGTCAGGTCGTGCAGGAAGGCGCGGGAGCCGAACGGCAGCTCGACGATGTGGTGAATGAGCTCGCGGCCGGCGCTGTCGCCGAGCTTCAGCCCGATCTGGCGGAAGCGGCGGCTCGTCAGGCGGTCGCCGGTCGGCAGTCGGATGTCCTCGTCGTCGAGGCGCCGGATGATGCCGGCGATTCGAGCCCGGTCCTCCGGGTAGCGCGCGAAGTGGAACTCGTTGAGCTGGATGACTCGCTTCCACGTCGCGCCGTAGACCTCGTCCGGTGACCGGCCGATCGGCGAGAGCCCGCCGGTCAGGAACGCCTCGCGCAGGCCGCCGGGCGCGATCGACAGGTAGGTCATGGTGCAGAACCCGCCGAAGCTCTGGCCGAGGATGCTCCAGCGATCGACGCCGAGCTCCTTCCTGATCAGCTCGGCATCGCGCACGATGCTGTCCGCGCGCAGGTATGTCATGTACGTCGCCTGGGCTTCGGGGGTGTCGCCCGGGATGTCCCCGACGGGGGTCGAGCGGCCGGTGCCGCGCTGGTCGATGAGCAGGACGCGGTAGTCCTCGATGGCGCGCTTCTGCCAGCCGGACGGCGGTGCCGTCGGGCGCGTCGCCTCGCCGCCGGGCCCGCCCTGCTGAAAGATCAGGTACGGCCGGTCGCGGCCGTCGGGCGCGGCGAGCTCGCGGCTGAAGAGGGTGATCTTCGGGCCGTCCGGCCGGGCATGGTCGAGCGGGACGACGTGCTCCCGCTCCGTGAGGACCGCGCCTGGGGCCATATACGTCAGCTCGGTCATCTGACCTTGCCGGCGCGCAGCGCGGCGATCGCCTTCTCAAGGCGTCGGGCCCTCGTCTCGACGTTGTTCGTCCCGGTCACCTGCAGCGCGTGCCAGCTCTTGTTGGAGTAGCTCAGCCCATCGAAGGTGGCCTTTGCGGCGGGATCGGCGTCGAGCGCGGCCTGGAGCTCGGGCGGGACCGCGACCTCGCGCGGCGCGGTGTCGAGCTCGAGGTCGACGTCGACCTCGTCGCCGCCTTTGACCCCGGCTTGCGCCCGGTTCTCGGCGCTCACCCCGATGAGGTACACGCCGCCGTAGACCGCGATCGTGTTGCGGTAGGTGTAGCCATTGATCGTCACGAGGATGGGGGGTCGCTTGCCGGCGCCGAGGGCGTCCACCACCTCGGGCGGGATCTCGAAGCCGAGCGCCGTCTTGCCGGCCATCTGCATGGTCGTCCGAAAGCGCATCGACGGTGCTCAGTCGAGCGAGGCGAGGAAGCGGAACACGGGCGCCGCGGCTGCGTAGCCCTCGGCCAGCCGGTCCGGCAGGTCCGGCGACAGGACCTCGGCGTCCGACATCGGCCGGCCGAACACGACGTCCTTCCACAGGAACAGCCGACTGAGCGGCTGGTCCTGCGGATAGCCGGGGGGAAATCGCTTCAACTCCTCGTGGCCGTGGGCGTCGCCGAACCAGGCGACGAACGCTGGGTCCTCGAGGGCCCCGCGGACGCGTCCCGGCTCGTCGCGCACGGCGGCTCGGAAGGCCTCGAGTCGCGGCCGCTCCATCTGCCAGCAGCCGCCGCCGACGTACATCTCGCCGGGCTGGAAGTGGAAGTAGCCGCCGTTGCCGTGGCCGCGCTCGTCGTGCCCGCCACCTGCCTCGGTCCCGGGCGCGTCCTCGGTCCAGGGAAACGAGGCGCCGAGATGGCTCTTGTAGGGCGACTTGTCCTTGCTGAACCTGGTGTCCCGGTAGATCCGGAACGGGGACCGCTTCGGGTCGGCCAGCATGGGCACGCCACGAGCCTCCAGCCGGTCGGCGAGGGCCGCGATCATCGCCTCGAACGGCTCCTTCAACAGCCGCTCGTATTCCGCCTTGCGCGGCTGGAACCAGGCCCGGTCGTTGTTCGCGGCCAGGTCGACGAGGAACTGGATGGCCTCCGGCTTGAAGCCCCGGAACGTGGCGGACGGCTCGGCGACGGCATGCATGGTTCGAACACTCCTCTCCGTGTCGCGGCCGAGTCTAAGACCCGGTCCGCGCAGGCGCAGGTCAGCCGAAGTCGCGCCGGCCCCTGAACGACTCGACCACGAATGGGCGAGCCGGCTCATAGATGGCGAGGCGCAGGCCGCCCGGGGTGCGGAAGGTGATCGCCGGACCCGGCGGCAGCTCGATCGACCGCTCATGGCGCCAGCCCCGCGCTTCGAGGGAGCGCCGCGCCTCGGCCAGGTCCTCGACCTGGAAGAGGTGGATCGGCCGGTCGCCCTCGAGGTGATCCGTGAGCAGGATGGCCGGCGGCCCGCCCAGTTGCACCATCGCCACGCGCACCCCGCCATCCTCGATGGCGAAGGCCAGCTCGGCGCCGAGGACGTCGACGAAGTAGCGCAGGTCGGCGGCGACGTCGGCGCTTGGCGTGTACAGGTAGTCGAGTCGGCCGAGGGTCATGCTGAGCTCCATCCGCGCGCCCGTGGGGTAGGCTGAGGGCACCAAGGATGACGCGTCAGTGGCGTCCGGAGCCGAGATTTTCGGAGGTACGACATGGCCGACCGAGTGGCCCTCCTCGTCGGGACCCGCAAGGGCCTGTTCGTGCTCGACGGCGACGCGAGTCGCGGACGCTGGGACGTTCGCGGGCCGCTCTGCGAGGGCTGGCCGATCCACGACGCGATCGTCGAGCCGACGTCGGGCGCGGTTCTTGCCGGCGGCGGGAGCAACTGGTACGGACCCGCCGTGTGGCGCAGCGAGGACCTGGGCCGAACGTGGACTCACTCGAGCGAGGGCCTGACCTACGGTGACGAGGGGCCGAAGATCACGACGATCTGGAACGTGACTGCGGGCCCGGACGCGTTGTACGCCGGCGTCGAGCCGGCCGGCCTGTTCAAGAGCAGCGACGGAGGCGCGACGTGGCGGCACGTCGAGGGCCTGACGAACCACCGAACCCGACCGGACTGGCAGCCCGGCAACGGCGGCCTGATCCTCCACTCCATCGTCCCCCACCCGACCGACGCCGATCGCGTCTGGGTCGGGATCTCGTCCGTCGGCGCCTTCGAGACCCAGGACGGCGGGGCGACCTGGGAGCTGCGCAACAAGGGCGTCCGCGCCGACTTCGACCCGGGCCCCGAGCCCGAGTTCGGCCAGTGCGTCCACAAGCTGGTCATGGCCGCGGATGGCGGCGAGCTCCTGTACCAGCAGAACCACTGCGGTGTCTACCGATCGTCGAACGGCGGGATCCAGTGGGACGAGATCACTCCCGGCCTGCCGACGCAGTTCGGCTTCCCGATGGTGGCCCATCCGCGCGACCCGGACACGGTCTGGACGATCCCGCTGACCGAGCCCGATCAGGGCCGGCTCATGGTCGACGGGCACGCCGCCGTGTATCGCTCGACCGACGCCGGCGCGACGTGGCGGAAGTCGACCGCGGGGCTGCCCCAGGACAAAGCCTACATCGCGGTGCTGCGCGAGGCCATGGCCGTCGACGCGCTCGACCCCGTCGGCGTCTACTTTGGGACGAGCACGGGCCAGCTGTACGGCAGCCGGGACGAGGGCGAGAGCTGGTCGCTGGTCGCGGACAACCTGCCCGCGATCTGGTCGGTCGAGGCGGCGATCGTCGACTGAGCGTGGCCGACGTCCGCCTCCCCCGCTCGCTCGTCGGGCTGTTCCCGGGCACGCCGCGGCGCCTCGAGGCGAGCGGCGCCACGGTCGCCGACGTGATCGCCG
>JACXTT010010479.1_pt1 | contig 12491 bp, 12 predicted proteins | sample 9270951 | NCBI WGS metagenome assembly JACXTT01 (sample SAMN15532306, study PRJNA645909) | rock metagenome | isolation source: weathered quartz diorite | place: Puerto Rico | collected 2017-06-21 | reverse complement strand
GTGTGCTTGGCGAGCATGCCGCCGCCCCGCGGCGCATCGCCCGCCGGCGGCGGGGGTGTCGAGGGTCTCCGCGGCTCCGGGCTCGGGCCCCGGTAGCCCTGCTGTCGATATTTTCGGTCGCTCATGGCCGATAAGATCGCAGGGTCGCGCGCGCCAGGTCAAGGGCGGCGCGCCGGCGGCGGCGGATGAGCACGCGGCGCCGCCCGTCGACTTGACCGGCCGCCGGCGGGGGACTACCGTGTCAGCGCCATGATCGCCGCGCTGGTGGGGGCCTTTCGTCGCGGGCGCCGGAACGGGCTCGCGCTGCTGGCCCTCGGCCTCTTCGCGCCGGTCGGTCCCGCCGGCGCCACGACCCTCCTCGACTACGTCACCTTCGACGGCATCGACTACCTCCGCTGGACGACGGAGGAGCCGGGGCGCGCGCTCACGCGTGACGACCTCGGCCCCGAGTTCGCGGTCGTCGAGTGCTCGTTCGGCGAAGACACGCGAAGCTGTTCCTACGGGGTCGACGCGTCCGCGGCCTTCCTGCCGTCGGGAACGCGCGTGTACGCGGTCCGCGGGTATCCCACCAACTTCCGCCTGGCCGCCATCTGGAAGGACCGCATCTTCCTCTATCAGGCGTGGCGCAATCCACGGGCGAAGGTCGGCGCCGATCTCTACGACGTCGTGGGCAAGGTGCGCGCGATCGACGTCCAGCGCGGCGAGCCGCCGCAGGCGGGCGCCACCAGGCCCGCGGCGATCACGGCGCCCCGGGACGTCACCACGCTCGTCGAGATGATCGCGACGGGCGCGGTGCGCGCGCCCCAGGTGCACACGGTTGCCGAGCCGCGATATCTCGTCACGCTCTGGCTCGCCGACGGCACCACGCTCGGCCGTGTCTACTTCCGCGAAACCAGCGAGCTGATGGGCGGGGTGGCGGTGCCGGCCGATTTCGCCCGCATTCTAGAGCGCTATCTGGGACCAAGGTCCGATTGAAGGGCCGGGCCGCTCGTGGCCGACTCGCGTCGGTGCGAGAGGAGGCCCGATGAGCAGGCTCTGGAGGTGGGTCGCCCGCTGTGGCGCGCTGCTCGCGCTCGGCGTGGTCCTGCTGCTGGCCGCGGTGCCGGCGAGCGCGCAGCCGTACGACGTGCCGACCACCTGGGGCGGCGATCTCTGGTCGCGGCCGCGCCTGACCGGCGATTGGTTCGGGCTGCGCGACGACCTCGGCAAGAAGGGCGTCGTCCTCGACGTCGACCTGCTGCTGACGCCCCAGAGCGTCATGACCGGCGGCACCGACACCGGCTCGGAATTCTGGGGCAACGCCGACTACACGCTGAACGTCGACACGGGCAAGCTGGGGCTGTGGCCGGGCGGATTCCTGAAGCTCTCCGCGGACAGCGGCTTCGGCCACAACGTGTTCAGGGACTCCGGCGCGATCGTGCCGGTCAACACGCCCGCCCTCGTGCCGGCCCCCGGCGACCAGACCACCGCCCTCACCAACGCGACGTTCATGCAGTTCCTCAGCACGAAGTTCGGACTGGTGATCGGCAAGGTCTACACGCTCGACGGCTTCCAGGGCGAGTTCGCGGGGAACTACCGGACGCAGTTCCTGAACACGGGGCTGACGATTCCCGCCGCGATGGATCTGGTGCCGATCTCGGCATATGGCGGCGGCGTCATCGTCATCCCGTGGGAGAACGTGCTCATGTCCGCGCTGCTGCTCGATCCGAGCGGCACGCCGACGAATAACGACATCAGCGAAGCCTTCCAGGACGGCTTCGCGGTCGTCGCCGGCGGCAAGGCGACGATCAAGCCGTTCGGGCTGGTGGGCCACCAGGGGCTCGGCGGCATGTGGAGCGACAAAACCCGGCTCGCCCTCAACCAGGACCCGAGCAACATCGGCAAGATGCTCCTGGTCGACCGGTTTCCGGCGCTCGCGGACCCGGGCCCGATCCTGCGGCGCTACCTCGAGAAGTTCTTTCCCCAGCTGCTGACGCCGGTGCAGCCCGCGAGGAAAGAGAACAGCACCTGGGCCATCTACTACGCGTTCGACCAGTATCTCTGGCAGCCCGCGGGCGATCCCAAGCGCGGGATCGGCATGTTCTTCACGTTCGGCGCCTCGGACGGCATCGTCAATCCCATCAAGTACTCCTACAACGTGGGGATCGGCGGCAACGGCATCGTGCCGGGCCGGCCCAACGACAACTTCGGCGTCGGCTGGGCGCGGTCGGACCTCACGTCGAACTTCGTGCCGTTCCTGCGCACGCAGCTGCATCTGGGCCTCGACCACGACGACGTGGTCGAGATGTACTACAACGCCTGGCTCACGGGCTGGCTCGGCTCGACGCTCGACCTGCAGATCGTCAATCCCGCGCTGAAGAAGGCACCGGTCGCGTCCGGCAACGGGCTGCAGGACGTCAACACCGCCGTCGTCGGCGGCATCCGGCTCTATGTCCGCTTCTAGGCGCGTCGGCCCCTGAGCGCCCCGCGAGCCCACGAAGACCGCTCGCGCGATCGCGCGCAATGAGAGACAATCGCGGGCCAACCATGTCCGACGCAAGGAGGCGCGCCAGATGACCGGCCTCGATCAACGTGGCATCGGCAAGCTCCGCGTGCTGCTCGCGTTGCTCGTGCTCGCGGCGCTGGTCGCCGCCTATTTCTGGGCCGCGATGAGCTGGAGCTACTCGTCCGGCGAGCGCGCCGGCTGGGTCCAGAAGCTGTCGCGCAAGGGCTGGATCTGCAAGACGTGGGAAGGCGAGATGGCGATGGTGTCGATGCCGGGCACGACGACCGAGAAGTTCCCGTTCACGGTCTGGGACGAGACGGCGGTGCAGCAGATCAACAAGCTGATGGGCCGGCGCGTGAATCTCCACTACGAGCAGCACGTCGGGCTGCCGACGACCTGCTTCGGCGAGACCCGTCACTACGTGACACAGGTGACCCTGGTGGAAGAGATCCCGCTCGCGCCGGGCGTCGTCGTCCCGACGACTCCGGCGCCCGCCGCGCCGGCGGCGCCGCCGGCCCCGAAGTGAGATCCGCGGGGCGGCCGGCACGATGAGCAGCTTCAACCCGATGGACCCGGAGTTCCTGGCGGATCCGTATCCGACCTATCACCGCCTGCGCGCCGAAGACCCCGTCCATCACAGCCCGCTGGGGTTCTGGGTGCTCACCCGCTACGAGGATGTGTCGGCCGTGCTGCGCGATCCGCGCTTCATCAAAGAGCCGCTCGCCGCACTGGTCGCCGCGCGCGTCGGCGCCGAGGTGCCGCGCGGCGTGGGCCTCTCGATGCTCGACCGCGATCCGCCGGATCACACCCGGCTGCGGAGCCTCGTCAGCAAGGCGTTCACGCCGCGCGTCGTCGAGGGCCTGCGCCCGCGGATCCGCGAGATCGTCGATCACCTCCTCGCGCGTGCCCAGGCCGCCGGCTCGATGGACGTGATCGAGGAGTTCGCGTACCCGATCCCGGTCAATGTCATCTGCGAGATGCTGGGCGTGCCGGTCGAGGACCACGAGCGCTTCAAGGGCTGGAGCCTCGACATCGCCCGCGGGCTGGATTCGATCCTGCTGCCGCCCGACTCGGACGTGCCGCGGCGCAGCGCCGCCGCGCGCCACGCGATCAGCGACTACTTCCGAGAGCTCATCGCCGCGCGCCGCGCCGCGCCCCGTGCTGACCTGTTGTCGGCGCTGATCGCCGCCGAGGAGGCGGGCGACAAGCTGAACGAGGAGGAGCTGCTGGCGACGTGCATCCTGATCCTGATCGCCGGGCACGAGACCACGGTCAACCTGATCGGCAACGGCGTGCTGGCGCTCCTGCGCCACCCCGGCGAGCTGCGCCGCCTGCGCCAGAACCCCGCGCTCATCGCGAGCGCGGTCGAGGAGCTCCTGCGCTACGACGGGCCCGTGCAGCGGACGGCGCGCGTCGCGAGCGACGACGCCGTGATCGGCGGCCGGACGATCCGCAAGGGCGACATGGTGATGCCGTTCATCGGCGCGGCGGATCGCGATCCCGCGCAGTTCCCCGATCCCGACCGCCTCGACCTCGGGCGCGGCGAAAACCGCCACATCGCCTTCGGCTGGGGCATCCACTTCTGCCTGGGCGCGCCGCTCGCGCGCGTCGAGGGGCAGATCGCGATCGACACGCTCGTGCGCCGGCTGCCGCGCCTGGCGCTCGCCACGGAGAGGCCGGAGTACCGGCAGAGCCTCACCCTGCGAGGATTGAAGACGCTGCCCGTCGAATTCTGATACTCCTTGCAGCCTATGGACAGAGTCCGCCTCGCGATCGTCGGCTGCGGCAACATCTCTCAGCTCAACGTGCCCGGGTACCTGCAGCACCCGCGGTGCGACGTGGTGGCCCTGTGCGATACGGCGCCGGAGCGGGCGACACGCCGCGCGCGCGAGTGGGGCATCACGCCCAGGATCTACACGGACTTCAAGCAGGTCCTCGACGACCCCTCCGTCGACGCAGTCGAGCTCCTGACGCCCACGTGGATGCACGCCGACCAGATCGTGGCGGCGCTCGCGGCCGGCAAGCACGTGTCGGCGCAGAAGCCGCTGGCGGTGTCCGTCGCCGAGGCCGATCGCATCGCCGCCGCGGTGGCGCGCGCGCGGACGACCTTCCGCGTGACCGAGAACTTCCTCTACTACCCGCCGATCCTGAAAGCCAAGGAGCTGCTCGACAGTGGCGCCATCGGCGAGCCGTCGCTGGTGCGGATTCACACCACGCGCGCCGTGCAGATCACAGGGCAGGTGATGGAGCTCGATCCCGACGCGATGGTGTGGCGCCGCGATCCTGGCCGGAACCCGGGCGGCCCGCTCTACGACGACGGCGTGCACAAGTACGCGACGGCCGTCCTGTGGATCGGCGAGATCGGCGACATCTCGGCCATCGTCACGCGCGGCTCCGAGTTTCTCGCGGAGACGCCGGCCGCGGCCATCTGGCGCTTCAAGGGGCGCAACTGCCTGGGCGTCATCGACTACACGGCGGCGCCCGAGATGACGATCCGCGCCCGCTACTACAGGGCCGACGAGTTCTTCGAGATCCACGGCAGCCGCGGCATCATCTGGGTGACGCGCGGGACGGGCGAGATGCTCGACATGCCCCCCGTCGTGCTGATCCGCGGCTCGGAGACCGTCAGCTACCAGGTGCCGGCCGACTGGCGGCTCGGCTTCGACGGCGCCGCGGCGGACTTCATCGACAGCCTGCTCGCCGGGCGCCAGCCCGCGCAGGACATCCGCACCGCGAGGCACGTGCTGACCGTGCCGCTCGCGATCTACGAGGCCTCGCGCGTCGGGCGCGCCGTCTCGCCCGACGCGATCGCCTAGGCGCAGGGAGGGCCCCATGTCGACCGCACGATCCGGACCCGGCGGCCGGCCGCCCGGCTGGCAGCAGGCGCACGCGCGCCGCTACATCGACACCGACGGCAAGGACGGCCACGTCTGGGAGGGCGTCACGACGTTGCTCCTGACCACGACCGGACGCCGCTCCGGCCTGTCGAGAACGACCCCACTGATCTACGGGCGCGCCGGCGATCGCTACCTGATCGTCGCCTCGCGCGGCGGAGCGCCGGCACATCCGAGCTGGTACGACAATCTCGTGGCCCAGCCGATCGTCCAGGTGCAGGTCATGGCCGACCGCTTCAAGGCGCGCGCCCGCGCGGCGACGGCCGCCGAGCGGCCGGCTCTCTGGAAGACGATGACCGCGATCTGGCCCGCGTACGACGAGTATCAGCAGCGGACGGCGCGCGAGATCCCGGTCGTGATCCTCGAGCGCGTTTGACACGCGCCGCGGCATCATCGATTATGCTGACCTGAGCATCATCAGAGATTTACGGAGCTTTCACGAAAGGCGAGACCAGAGCCCATGCGTTACGAGGCACCAGAATCGGTCGAGGGGGCGGTAGCCCTGCTTTCGGCGGCGACGGGAGAGGCGCGCGTGCTGGCCGGCGGCACGGACCTCCTTGTCCAGATGCGCGCCGACGTCGTCGATCCGGACCTGATCGTCGACATCAAGAACATCACGGAGACCCGCGCCGTCACGGAAGAAAAGGGCGGCTGGCGGATCGGCGCCGCGGTCACCGGGGCCGAGCTCAAGGAGCACCCGCGGCTCAAGCGCGTGTGGCCGGGGGTGATCGAGGCCGCGAACCTGATCGGCTCGACCCAGGTCCAGGGGCGCGCAACCCTGGGCGGCAACCTCTGTAACGGCTCGCCGGCGGCCGACAGCGTGCCAGCGCTCATCGCCGCCGGTGCGGTCGCCACGCTCGCCGGGCCGCAGGGCCGGCGCGACCTGCCGGTCGAGGACGTCATGCTCGGGCCCCGCAAGCTCGCCCTGCGCAAGGGCGAGATCGTCGTCTCGTTCCTCTTGCCGCCGCGGCCGCCCCGGTCGAGCGACGCCTACCTGCGCTTCATTCCCCGCACGGAAATGGATATCGCCGTGGTGGGGGCGGGCGTAAGCTTGACGCTCGACAGCGGCGGCACCGTCACCGCGGCCCGCGTGGGACTCGGCGCGGTGGCCGCCCGGGTGCTGCTGGTTCAAGAGGCCGCGCAGGCGATCGTCGGCACCCGACTCGACGCGCCGGCCCAGCAGCGGCTCGAGGCCGCGGCGCGGGCGGCGTGCCGCCCGATCGACGACAAGCGGGGAACGATCGAGTTTCGCACCGACGTGGCCGCCGTGCTGACGCGCCGGGCGGCCCTCATCGCGCTGGACCGAGCGAGGACGAGCTGATGGCCAAGCACCATATCGAAACCACCGTGAACGGGGACGCGGTCGAGTTCCTCTGCGAGACCGAAGAGACGCTCCTCGACGTCCTGCGCGACACCCTGAGCCTGACCGGCAGCAAGGAAGGCTGCGCCTCCGGCGACTGCGGCGCCTGCAGCGTGACGCTCGACGGCCGGCTGGTCTGCTCCTGTCTCGTGCTCGGCTGTGAGGTCGGCGGCCGGCGGATCGAGACGATCGAGGGCCTGGCCAAGGGCGAGACGCTCCATCCGCTGCAGCAGAAGTTCCTCGAGCACGCCGCGCTCCAGTGCGGCATCTGCACGCCGGGCTTCCTGGTGGCGAGCAAGGCGCTGCTCGAGCGCATGCCCGAGCCCAGCGAGCACGAGATCCGGTTCTGGCTGGCGGGGAATCTCTGCCGGTGCACGGGCTACGACAAGATCGTGAGCGCGGTGCAGGACGCTGCCGCGACGATGAGAAAGGGATAGCCAATGGCCGAGAACGGCACGAACGGGACCAACGGGCAGGGCTACGTCGGCACGCGCACGATCCGCCCGGACGGCGTCGACAAGGTGACCGGGCGCGCGCGCTTCGGCGCCGACTTCAACCTGCCGGGCCAGCTCATCGGCAAGGTGCTCCGGAGCCCCCATCCGCACGCGCGCATCGTCTCGATCGACACCTCGAAGGCCGAGGCGCTGCCCGGCGTGAAGGCCGTCATCACCCGGGACGATTTCCCGGACCAGACGTCCGAGTTCATCCCGGCCGGCGAGATGATGATGAACTACCGGGACGTCGTTCGGAACGTCATGGCGCGCGAGAAGGCGCTCTACGAGGGCCACGCCGTGGCCGCCGTGGCCGCCACCAGCGCCGTCATCGCCCGGAAGGCGCTCAAGCTCATCGACGTGAAGTACGCGGTGCTCCCGCACGTGATCGACGTCGTCGAGGCGATGAAGCCCGGCGCCCCGATCCTGCACGACGATCTCTTCACCGTCGGCGTCGAGCCCAAGCCCGATAAGCCCTCGAACGTGGCCAAGCGTATCGAGATCAACCTGGGCGACATCGAGGCTGGCTTCAAGAAGGCCGACGTCGTCGTCGAGCGCGAGTTCAAGACCGCGCCGGTGCATCAGGGCTACATCGAGCCCCACGCCGCGCTGGCCAGCGTCTCCGAGGACGGCTCGGCCGAGCTGTGGTGCTGCACGCAGGGCCACTTCATCGTGCGCGCCCACTGCGCGCGCCTGCTGGGGATGGACATCGCCAAGCTCCGCGTGACCGCCTCCGAGATCGGCGGCGGCTTCGGCGGCAAGACGGTCGTCTACCTCGAGCCCCTGGCCCTGGCGCTCTCGAAGAAGGCCAAGCGCCCGGTGAAGATGGCCATGTCGCGCGAAGAGGTCTTCAAGGCCTCGGGTCCGACCTCGGGCGCCACCATCAAGGTCAAGATGGGCGCGACCAAGGACGGCAAGTTCGTCGCCGGCTTCGCCGAGCTCAAGTACCAGGCGGGCGCCTTCCAGGGCTCGCCGGTGCAGCCGGGCGTCTTCTGCGCCTACGCGCCGTACGACATGGAGAACGTGAAGGTCATCGGCTACGACGTCGTCTCCAACCGCCCGAAGGTAGCGGCCTACCGCGCGCCCGGCGCGCCGATCTCCGAGTACGCCGTGGAGAGCGTGGTCGACGAGATCGCCAAGAAGCTCAAGCTCGACCCGATCGATCTCCGCATGATGAACGCGGCGCGCGAGGGCACCAAGGCCGCGTACGGTCCGAAGTTCGGCCCGCTCGGCCTGGAAGAGACGCTCAACTCGATCAAGAAGACCGAGCACTGGAACACGCCGCTCCGGAAGTGGCAGGGTCGCGGCGTCGCGTCGGGCTTCTGGTTCAACATCGGCGGTGAGACCTGCGCGTCGCTCACGGTCAACGAGGACGGCACCGTGTCGCTGATGGCCGGCACGCCGGACATCGGCGGCCTGCGCGCCGCACTCACCAACGTGGCCGCCGACGAGCTCGGCATCCCCTACGAGAAGGTGCGGCCGATCATCGGCGACACCGGCTCGCTCGGCTTCACGTTCCTGACCGGCGGCAGCCGCTCGGCGTTCTCGGGCTCGATGGCGATCGTCGAGGCGGCCAAGCAGATCAAGACCGAGCTCTGCACGCGCGCCGCGAAGCTCTGGGAGCTCAAGCCGGAGCAGGTCGAGTTCTCGAAGGGCTCCGTGAAGGCCGTCGGCGCCGGCTCGGAGAAGTTCAAGCCGATGTCGATCGCCGATTTCGCGAAGATCGCGGGCAAGACCGGTGGGCCGATCGGCGGCTACGGCCGCATCAACGCCCAGGGCGCCGGGCCGAGCCTCGGGACTCACCTGGTCGATCTGGAAGTGGATCCGGAGACCGGGCGCGTGACGATCCTGCGTTACACGGTGGCGCAGGACGCGGGGAAGGCGCTGCATCCCGCGTACGTCGAGGGCCAGTTCCAGGGCGGCGCGGTGCAGGGCATCGGCTGGGCGCTCAACGAGGAGTACATCTACGGCGACGACGGCAAGCTGCAGAACGCGGGTTTCCTCGACTACCGGATGCCCGTCGCCTCCGACGTTCCGATGATCGACGCGATCCTGGTCGAGGTCGCGAACCCCAAGCACCCGTACGGCGTGCGCGGCGTCGGTGAGACGCCGATCGTCCCGCCGCTCGGCGCGATCGCCAACGCGATGGAGCAGGCGACCGGCATCCGCTTCACCGAGCTGCCGATGTCGCCGCCGAAGGTCTTGAAGGCGCTCAAGGAAAAGGGCGTCAGCGGCAAGAGCTGACACCCGCATGGCGCGGGTTGTCCTGATCGGCAACCTCGCGCAGCTGACGGGGGGCGTCGCCGAGTTCACGATCTCGGCGGCGTCCGTCAAGCAGCTCTTCGACCGGCTCGCCGAGCTCCACCCCGCGATCGGCCCCCATCTCCAGGAAGGCGTGGCCGTCGCGATCGACGGCCAGATCTACCAGGAAACCCTCCTGCAGCCGATCGAGCCCGACAGCGAAGTGTTCATCCTCCCGCAGATCGCGGGCGGATGAACCGGTCTTCGCGCTAGCTGTCCTTCCAGGCGCTCGCGCGATCGAGCGTCGCGCGCGCGTCCGCGTCGAGCTGGAGCTCGATCCCGCCGAGCAGCTCCTTGAGCTGCGCCACCGAGGTGGCGCTGGCGATCGGCGCCGTGACGCCCGGACGATGGGCCAGCCACGAGAGCGCGACCTGCGCCGGGGTCGCGCCCGCGCCGGCCGCGACCTTCTCGACCGCCTCGAGCACCGTGAAGCCGCGGTCGGTCATGTAGATCTTCTCGACGTTGGAGGCGCGCGCGGTCTTGGGCAGCTCGCGGCCGCGATGGTACTTGCCGGAGAGAAAGCCACTGCCGAGCGACGAGTAGGGGATGACGCCGATCGACTGCTCGAGGCAGAGCGGCTCGAGCTCGCGCTCGTACTCGTCGCGGAAGACGAGGTTGTACTTGGGCTGGATCGACTCGTAGCGCGCGAAGGCGCGCCGGTCGCTCTCCCAGAGGGCGCGCGTCAGCCGCCACGCCTGATAGTTCGACGCGCCGATGTAGCGCACCTTGCCCTGGCGCACGAGATCGTCGAACGCGCGCAGCGTCTCCTCGAGCGGCGTGTCACGGTCGTCCCAGTGCGCCTGGTAGAGATCGATGAAGTCGGTCTGCAGGCGCTTGAGCGAATCCTCGACGCCCTCGACGATGTGCTGGCGCGAGAGCCCGGTGTCGTTCGGGCCGGGCCCCATCGGCCCCATCACCTTGGTGGCGATGATCACCGCGCGGCGGTTGCCGCGCGCCTTTATCCATTTGCCGAGGACGTCCTCGGACTCGCCGCCCTTGTGGCCGGGCACCCAGCGCGAGTACACGTCGGCGGTGTCGACGAAGTTGCCGCCGGCCTCGACGTAGGCGTCGAGCACCGCCTCCGACGCCGTCTGGTCCGTCGTCCACCCGAACGTGTTGCCGCCGAGGCACAGCGCCGACACCCGCAGCCCGGTGCGACCTAACCGCCGCATCAACATGTAAGGTCTCTCCTCTCGTGGCGGCGCGGATGATCGGGTCGTCCGTCGCCAAAGCGAGTATAGTTGGTCGTGTCAATGAAGACGGATCGGGTGTTCTACGGCTGGTGGGTCGTCGCCGGCTTCTCGTTCATGACGTTCATCTCCACCGGCATCCGCCACGCGGTGGGTCCGTTCCTCAAGCCGATCGTCGCCGATCTCCATCTCGATCGCGCGAGCTTCTCGCTCGTGATCGCGCTGAGCCTCTTCCTCTACGGCGTGTTCGGCCCGCTGGTCGGTCTGGCGCTCGACCGGTTCGGCGCGCGCCTCACCGCGTCGGTCGGCACGCTCCTGCTCGTCGGCTCGCTCGTGCTGACGGCGCAGGTTCACACGTTCTGGCAGTTCGCGGTCGTCTACGGCGTGATCCTCCCGCTCGGTCTGGCGGTCACCGGGCCGGTGATGGCCTCGGGCGTCGTCGCGCGCTGGTTCAACAAGCGGCGCGGCACCGCGCTCTCGCTGCTCGGCAGCGCGTCGATGACGGGCATGAGCCTGCTGGTGCCGCTCGTGACCTGGCTCATCCTCACCAACGGCTGGCGCGTCGCCTACGTCGCGATCGCCGGACTGGTGCTGGTCGCGATCCTGCCGGTCGCGCTCTGGGTGATCCGCGAGTCGCCGGAGCAGATGGGGCTCACGCCGGACGGCGCGCCGCTCGACGCGAAGACCGCCGCCGCGGCGTCGCGTGAGCGGGTCGGCGCGACCACGGCCATGCAGACGCTCGCGTTCTGGCAGCTGGCCGGCTCGTTCTTCACCTGCGGCTTCTCGATGAGCCTGCTCTCCGCGCACGGCATCCCGATGCTGACCGACCACGGCTACACGCCGATGTTCGCCTCGTGGGCCTTCGGCGTGCTCGGCGGCTCGGCGATTGGCTGCACCGTCATGCTGGGCACGCTCTCCGACCGGTTCGGCCGGCGGCCCGTGCTGGCGGCGATCTACGCCGGGCGCGTGCTGATCTTCTCGGGCTTCTTCCTGATCCGCGACAACCCGGCCGCGATCATCATGGTCGCAGTGCTCGGCGGGATCACGATGGCCGGGACGGGCTCGATGACCTCCGCGCTCACCGCCGACATCTGGGGCCGCTTCTCGGTGAGCCCGGTGCTCGGCGTGATCTTCCTCGTGCACCAGACGGGCGCTGCCATCGGCTCGTCGCTGGCCGGGGCGCTCTTCGAGGCGACCGGCGGCTACGGCGCCGCGTTCGCGGTCGCCTGCGCGTTCCTGCTCTGCGCCTCGGTGGTCGCGCTCCGGATCGACACGGGCGCGCGCCGGATCTGGCGCGTCGCCCCCGCGTCGGCTACCGAGTAGCCCCTACTTCTTTCGCGCCGCGCGCTCGGCCTCGAGCTGGCCCAGGCGCGCGTGGTCGATGACCTCGCCCAGGATCCGCGCCAGCTCTTGCGGGGCGTGAAAGCCCATCGAGTTCTCGGCGGCCACGAAGTCGAGCCGCCACTGCGCCTTGCGGTGCTGCGCGGCCGCGAGCCGCAGATCGCTCTCGGCGTCACCGCGCTTCTTCGCGGCGACGATCGCGTCGAGCATGTCCGTCGTCGCTTTCGCCGCGCGCTCGAGCAGTGCCGCGTGGCGGTCCTGGATCGTGAGCACGCGCGCCTCGAGCTCCTTCTCGGACACCGCGTGGCACGGCTGGCACGCGCGGTTCAGGTTCAGGAGCGGGCTCCGCACCCAGTGGTCGCTCACCTTGAGCGCGCCGACGCGCTCGTAGGGCATGTGGCAGTCCGCGCACGCCACGCCGGCGCGCGA
>JACXTT010010478.1_pt1 | contig 12492 bp, 10 predicted proteins | sample 9270951 | NCBI WGS metagenome assembly JACXTT01 (sample SAMN15532306, study PRJNA645909) | rock metagenome | isolation source: weathered quartz diorite | place: Puerto Rico | collected 2017-06-21 | reverse complement strand
CGCCGCGAACAAGGCCATCTACCGCGCTCCATTCGGCACCGCGATGCCGACGCCGACCGTGATCGCCGGCTCGCCTGGCGCGACCGGCTTCAAGGACGGGGCCGGCACCGACGCGCGCTTCGGCAACCTCGCCGGCGTCGTGGTCGACGACAGCAAAGGCTGGCTCTATGTCATCGACGCCGGCAACTGCGCCGTACGCTATGTCGACCTCAGCGGAGCGAACCACAGCGTGACCACCATCATGCCCTCGATCATGACGGGCAGCTGCGGCGGGATCTCGGACGGGCCTGCGAACATGGCGCAGCTCGCGAGCCCGCTCGGCATCACGCTCGATCAAGCGAGCCCTCACGTCTACGCGTACATCACCGACGCGTCGGCCGCGCGGCGCGTGAGGTTGTCGGATGGCACCGTGGCGACGCTCGCCGGCGGCCAAGGCGCGAATGCGTCATTTTCGCAACCCCAGGCGATTCTTGGGAGCCAGCTCAACGTGAACCTGCTCACCGTCGCAGACGCGGGCTACAACGTGCTCAAGACGATCGATCTCGGCAACAGCAACAACGTCTTCACAACCTGCGGCACGATGGCCGGGAATCAGGACGGAACCTGCGATTCGGGCGCGGCGTTCCAGGCGCCCACTGGGATGGCCATCGACTCTCCGTCGAGCCCCACGACGCTCTTCGTGTCGGACTCCGCGAACAACAACATCCGGACGATCGCGCTGAAGAATCCATCCACCGTCGCGACGCTTGCTGGCGGGCTGGGCGTTCACTCCGTCGGTTTGGGCACCAAGGCCGGCATCCTGAAGCCGTCGTGGCTCGCCTACCGCGCCGCCACGCCGGCGGAGCTCTACATCGTGGAGAACGGCGGCCAGCTCCGCCGGATGGTGCTGCCGTAGGAACCACGTGTCGCTATCCCGACAGCGGTTGACCCCCGGGGGATACTTGGAGCGCTGTCGCACGATCGCTCGCGAGCGCGGCGGGGAGTGCCTGTCGGACAGCTACACCAATCAGCAAACGCCGCTGCTGTGGCGCTGCCGGGAGGGTCACGAATGGCGGACTACCTCGGCGAACGTGATCCGCCGGCGGAGTTGGTGCCCACATTGTGCCGGAAACGCGCGACTCACGATCGAGGCCATCCGGCCGTACGCCGCAGCGCACGGAGGGACGCTCCTGTCGGGCGAGTACGTGAACAGTTACCAGCCGCTCCGGTGGCGGTGCCGCATGGGACACGAATTCACCGCCACCGCTCGTCTCGTGCAGCGCGGGCGCTGGTGCTCCCGTTGTCGCGGCGGTCCCGGTGCCCGATACGGCATCGAGCGCATGCGCGCCATTGCGCGCGATCGCGGCGGCGCGTGCTTGTCGGACGACTTCCGCGGAGCTCGCGTCAAGCTTCGCTGGCGCTGTCGGCGCGGCCATGCCTGGGAAGCGGTGCCGAATTCCGTGCTCATGGGGACGTGGTGTCCGACCTGCGCAGCAGCCACGGTTCGGGGGCGCCCCCGGCCCACGGTGACGCTCGACGACATGCGTGCGATCGCGGCCGAGCGCGGCGGCGAGTGCCTCTCCGACGAGTACCGCAACTCAGCGGCCAAGATCCGCTGGCGCTGTGCCAACGGTCACGAATGGCTGGCGACGCCTCGCGCCGTCCGCCAGGGTAGCTGGTGCCGGAGCTGCTCGCATCGCTACTCCGGCAGCATCGATGGGCTGCGCCTCCTTGCCGCCGAGCAGGGTGGACGCTGTCTCTCGACCGCCTACGACAACGCGCGCGTCCCTCTAAGGTGGCAATGCGCGAAAGGGCACCGCTTCGAGCTTCTTGCCGGCGTGGCGAAGAGCGGGGCTTGGTGTCCGCGATGCGCTGCCTCTACGCGGGCCGCGCCGGGCCTTGAATCGGTCGCTCGGCTCCGCGACAGCGCCGGCGCGAGAGCTTCGCCCCCGGACCGGTCGACGCCGACCGGATCCCTGGAACGCTACAGCGAGCTCGCGCGCGCGCACGGTGGAGTGTGCCTGTCCGAATCGTACGTCAACGCCCACACCAAACTGAAGTTTCGTTGCGCGAACGGGCACGAGTGGGCGACCCTGCCACACTGCGTCCGCCACGGCAGCTGGTGCCGCGTTTGCGCGAATAGGGCGCTTTCGGAGCGCAAAACCGCCGAGCGATTCGAGCGCATCAAGCGCATCGCCGAAGAGCACGGCGGGCAATGTCTCTCCCACGTCGACATGGGTCCGCGGGTTCATTTGCTCTGGCGCTGTCGCGAGGGCCACGAGTGGAGCGCGACTCCGGCGACTATCTACAACGGCAAATGGTGCCCGCAATGCCGAGTCCCTCGCCGCGGAGGAATCAAGTGGACGCTGGAGCAAATGCAGCGAGTCGCGCTCGATCGCGGTGGCCGATGCTTATCCAAACGATACGTAAACTTCGAGAGATCCCTTCGGTGGCGTTGTCGGGAGGGACATACGTGGCGCCGGAGCGCGAACTGGGTGGTTCACGGCGGAAGTTGGTGTCCGCACTGTGCTCGAAAGGCGCGCCGTCCTCTCGACGCCGTCCGCTCTCATGCGGTGGCGCACGGCGGGGAGCTCTTGTCGCGCGAGTACGTGACCTGTCGTCACCCACTCCTATGGCGATGCCACATGGGTCACGAGTTCAACATGAGCGCCAACCACGTGCAGAAGGGCCAGTGGTGCCCGCGCTGCCGAGGCGTGCCGCGATTCGGAATCGAGCGGATGCGCGACCTCGCGCGCCGACGCGGCGGAGAGTGCTTGTCGGACGAATTCCGTGCTGTCCTGGCCCCCCTTCGATGGCGCTGCGGCGAGGGACACGAGTGGGACGCCAAACCGTATGGTGTGCTCCGGGGCCAATGGTGCCCGAAATGCGCACGCCAACGCGGTCAGCACCGGCCGAGGTTGACGCTCGATGACATGCACGAGATCGCAAGCGCGCGTGGCGGCCGCTGCATCTCAACCGAGTATCTCAACTGCTTCGTCAAGCTCCGGTGGCGGTGCGCGAACGGGCACGAGTGGGAAGCGAAGCCCGCGGATGTCCGTCGGGGCTCTTGGTGCACATCCTGTGCTTACCGATACCGCAGCAGCCTCGACGGCATGCAGCTACTCGCCGCCGATCGCGGCGGGCGCTGCCGGGCCACCGTCTACGACAACTCGCGTGTACCCCTTCCCTGGCAATGCGCGCTCGGCCACCGCTTCGAGCTCACGGGCGGCGCGGCCAAGAGCGGCGCATGGTGCCCGCACTGTGAGCCAAGCGGCCTAATGAAGCGCGGGCGGGGTGATGATAGGGAAGGCAGCGTGAGGTCGGCATGACCGAAGTCCCCGAGCAGGCGCGGCATTGGCTCGATCGACCCGGCATGGTCGTCGTCGGCCACGTGCCGATGGTCGTGGCTCTGCGCGCCGTCTACAAATCGGCGCCGACGATGCTGCACGCGGCGCGGTTGTTCGACGCGGTCGTCGACCGGCTCGGCGATCGCGGTTTCGTGGATCCGAGCTTTGCGACGATGGGCTGCGAGCGCCGCCTCTATTTGAGAGACGCCGATCGCGTCGGCTGGATCGTCGGCACGCCGATCGTCGAGCACCGCTTCGTCAACCGCATCATCATCGGTGACGACGGCAAGCCCATCCCACCGAAGCCGAGCGCCGCAGGGCCCGACATCGTTCCCTCGGGACCGATGATGCGCGCGGGAGAAATCATCTTGGGTGAGGGCGCGGCATTCGTCAGCGTCGAGTACAACGATCGCGGCCTGCGCAGCGCCGGCGTCCACGAAGGCGGCGACAAGTTCCTCTTCAACTGGCGCCACGATTCTTCGCCGTTCGCGATCGATCCGCTGGCGCGGCCGCCGACGTTGCCCCCGCATTCGGTTCTGTGCCGCGCGGACGCCACCGAGGAGGGCTGGCCGATCGACGCGCTGGCGGACATGGTCGCCGCGACGACGCCGGCGATCGCGGCTCAGATCCACCTGCCGGCGCCGGTCCCCGGCGGCGCGCGCGGCGTGCTCGATCGCGCGATCGGCGCCATGCGCGACGCGCTGTTCGCCGATTTGCCATCGGAGGCGGCGTGGCTTGTCGCCGACGGCTTCGATGGCACCGCGATCGCCTGGGGTGCGACCGCCGACGAAGCGATCGAGCGCTGGCGCCGCGAGCTGTTCCGCAAGAAACCGCAGCCGCCGAAGCCGCCGCCCGAACAGGCCGCGCCGCCTCCGCCGCCGAGCGACGAACCGCGCCGGCTCGAGCCGCAGGGGCCGCGAGTGTTCAAAGACTCCGAGGGTCGCACGACGGGATGGTCGAGCGGGCTCGTCAGCATCGCCATCCCGCCGGGCGGCGGCGGCGCGGGCGCGGCGATCCCCGAGCCTGTGTGGCCGGCGGCAGTGCCCGACAACATCCCGGGCGTGCTCGTGCCGCTTCCGCCGCTGCCCGAGATCGAGCCGCGTTTCCGCCAAGCCGGTTTCAACCGCTGGCTCCGGGTGGTCGGTGCGCACGGGGACGTTCGCCGCGTCCTCGTCAAGCAATCCGAGCGCGGGCTCACGATGATCGGCGAGGGCGTGCTCGATTTGGTCGATCCGACGGCGATCGAGGCCGAGATCGACGCGGCCGACGCCGACTTCCGCGCGTGGATGGAGGGCTCGCACATCGGGCGCGATCCGCACGACGATCCGACGGCCGAGATGTCGCTCGACGTCCACGACTGCTTCGACAATGGCCGGCGTAAACGCATGCCGTGCACGCACGGCGGCGGCCAGATGGGCGCGGAGATCGGCCCATGCGCCTTCGACGGCGACACGCTGCCGTGGCGCGTCGGGCGCCTGCGATCGCGATGATGGAGGAGCGATGATTCGTCAACAGGGCTGCAGCTTCAAACATGTGGGCGTCGATCTCGACGACCAGGAGTTCATCGACTGCCGGTTCGAGAAATGCCGCATCGTCTACCGCGGCGGGCCGCCGCCGCGCTTCGGCGGCAAGACCGAGCTCATCGGCTGCCAGATCGTCTTCGAAGGCGCCGCGGCCGCGACGATGGAAGTACTCGCGCTGCTCGCCCGCAACGGCAACACCGAGCTGGTGCAGGGGATCTTCCGCGGGCTGGTTGGCGAGATCAATTGAACCGCGCGCCGACGCCGCGGTCGCGGATGTGCGTCGGCGCGACGACGAGCACCGGCTGGCTAGGCATCTCGTGTAGTACCGTAGGCGAGCGTGCCGCGCCGCAATCGCCGCGATTTTTCGCTGACACCCAGGATTACCTCGAGCAGTACCGCGCTCTCGCGCGCGAGCGAGGCGGTCGCTGCGTGTCGCGCGAGTACGTCAACGCGCACACAGATCCCGAATTTCGCTGCGCCGATGGAGCGGGCTCGCAGATGCTTGGCCAAAAGGCCGATGCCGAGCGCCGGCTACTGGCTACACGGTTGCCTCATAACGCTGGTAAAGCCGCTGGAGGTCGCCAACGTAGCCGGACTCGCCGGCGGTGTAGTAGTGGGCGAGCTTGAGCGCGTGGCCGAATGCGGCGGGATCGCCGGCGAGAACTGCGGGCCAGGCGGAGGCGAACCTGGTGCGCTGCATCTGGACGTAGTCGCTGGCGCCCTCGTCGAGCGTCGCGAACGCGCGGAAGCAGGCGTACGGGTGGTTCGGGTAGAACCAGACGATCACGTCGCCGTTCGGGCGCGTGCTCGTGATCGCCGCGCTCGGGCCCGGGCCGTCCTTGCGGGGCGCCGCGGCGGCGAAAATGCGGGCGGCGACGGCGGCGGGGAGGATCTCGTTGCAGGAGAAGTACTGCCACGAGCGGCCGTCGGAGCCGTCGGGGCGGCCCTTTGCGTTGCCCAAGTTCCACGCGCGGCATTGGCGGCCTTCGGCCGTTTCGAGCGACCACTGCGCGAGCAGGACGAGCAGGCTCTTGCGCTCGAGATCGGGCGCCACGCGGGCGAGGGCAGCGTAGAGCTCGGCGGGCGTGCATGGCGTGCGGACCGAGGGCAGCTCGCGCGGTCCGTTCGACGCGGGCGGTGGCAGCGTGTCGGGCGCCTGCTCGTTCGGGTCGAGGACGGGAACGCCGGGCAGGCGCGTGAAGGGCAGCGCTTTGCCGTCGCCGACGGCGAGCACGCACGGCTCGGGGTCGGTGAGCACGGCGGCGGTCGCCATCTCGATCCAGTCGATGGCGCCGGCGCGGCGGATCCAGCAGGTGCCGCCGAGGATCTCGCCCTTCTGGCTGTTGTGCGAGAGCATGCCCTCCGCGATGAGCGTGCGCGTGCTGGTGCGAAGGCCGTGGACGGTCTGCGAGCCCTTGTCCACGATCGCCTGCACGACAGCCGCATTGTTCCGGGATCCGCGGCCCCATGGCGCGCGGCCTTCCCAGATGCGACGCGACTTCTCCAGCAGCCGAAACGGCCGATAGGTTCCTACGAGCCGCATACCACCGCGCGGACCGCCGGCGAGGACGCGCATGCAGCCCTGTCGGTTCGCGTTCATGTGGAGCGTGAATCCGGCGTCGGCGAGTAGCTCCAGCGCGCGGGACAAGATCCCTCCCGGGTTCTGGCCGAACCCGGCGGAGCTGCCGGACACCCATCCTTCGCCATCGAGCAAGCCGGCCAACCACGCGCCCGACCACGAGCTGTCCTGCTCCCAGGGCGCGCATAGGCGAGAAATCTGGTCGCCCGGACGCAGGTCCGCCGTGCGGACCCAGCGACGGCCCGGGTTGCCACCCTTGTACCTTCGTGAGCCTTCGACCACCCAGCGATGATCGGCACTCGCCACGACCGCGCCGCGGTCGGTCCTCACCTCGAACGTCGGCGCTTCGAGGATCGAAGTCGCTTCGACGACCGACGGTCGCAAGCGACAGTCGCGGCCAAGCTGCTCATCGAAGCCGATGAGCTCGTCCCCCGGTCTGAGCGCGTCGACCGGCATCCAGCTCAGATCGGTCTTGAGGATTCGTGTGCCAGGCGCGAGGCAGTAATCGTCCTGGTCGCCGGCGCCGTCGTCGCTCTGCGCGACGCCGTGCAGCCGCGTGCCCTGCACCTGGATGGCGTAGAGGCCCTGCGCCGTCGTCGGATAGCAGGGGATGCCGTTTGCGCCGGGGCGGCCCTGAATGGTCGGCAGGCCGCGCGTGTAGTGCCCGCCGAAGTGACCCGCAACGACGTTCTCGGCACCGACGTAGAAGCCGCGGTTGACGCTCGAGGTCGGCGTGCAGCGGCGATCGAGCGTGAAGATCTTCCAGCCGCCGGCGACAAGCCACTGGCCCGACACCATGTGCGCGCAGTTGTTCGCGAGCGCCCACCAGATCCACTCGGACGACTGCTCCTCGGTGATGTGGCGGATGTCGCCGACCAGCGGATCGAGCACCACCGTCGCCTGGCGGCGGCGCTCGTCGGCGAGCTTGTCGGTCAGGAGCAGCGACGGCCGGCCGCGCTCGTCGACGATGAGGTCGGCCATGCGCTGCAAGCCGCGCGCGCCGATCGAGCGCGTGACGCCGGCCGCCTTGAGCGGCTGAGCCGAGACCCGAAACCGCGCGGCGTGGCCGCCGGCCTCGACCGTGATCTCGGCCCAGTCGTGCTCCACTTCGCCGCGGCGCCAGGCTGCGATCCATTCGACCGGTTTCATCGCGCCCTCGCGCGTGCGCGACGGCCGCTCGCGATGCGCCGGCGCCACTCGGGCACCGCCTCGCCGAACACCTGCGTGACCTCGCCGGTCGCGTTGTCGCGCTCCTCGTAGTAGCCGCCCGCGGTGCGCGTGAACGGCGCAGTGAGCACGCCCATTTCATCGAACAGCGCGCCGGCCGCGCGCGGGTCGAACCACGCGGGCGTCACGAAATTCGGCACTGGGTAATCGGCGCCGTCGACCGTCTTCGGGTAGACCGTGTCCTGCACCGGGTCGCACGGCTCCTTCGCTTTGCTCTTGCCCGCGCCGTCGTCGCACCACTGGTTGACCGACGGATCGATGAACGCCTCGTTGCACTCGTGGTTCGACGCCGCGAGCACGCTGTTGGCGTCGTGGGCGAGGTTGCCACCGGCGGCGAGGATCGTCTCGACCAGCGTGCGCGCGAAGAACACGCCACTCGTTGCCTCGGTGTGGTACGCGAGCGCGTCGGGCACGTCGTCGTCGCGGTCGACGAAGTAGTTCACGCACTCGCCGGGCTGAGCGTTCTCGGCGGCGTCGATGCGCACGGGCACGGGCTGCATGCCCCACGCGGGCGCGACGTCCTCGCGGATCTGCGCCTCGGCCACCTTGGCGAACGTGGCGAGCAGCTCGGCGCTGATGCGGCCCTGCGTCGTGCGGTCGACGAACACGAAGCCGGTGACGAGGCCGCTGTTCATTTGACCTCCATCACGGCAGCAACGCGATCGGCGGGCGGCAGCTTGGGCGGTGCGTGCGGCTTCAGCTCGCCGGCGATCGCCGGCTGCGTGATCGGCAGCGATGGCAGCGAATCGACCAGCGCGGCGAGGTCGCGGTAGGCGGCGATCGCGTCGGCCTCGGCGGCGGCGACGTTGCCGTCGTGCGCGTCGGTGGCGGTGGCGATCGCCTCGTTGAGGGCGGCGATGGCCTGCTTGGTCTTGGTGAGCGCGACCGCCACCTTCGCCTGCGCATCGGGATCGGGCTGCAACGCGAAGTACGCGGCGATCTCGGGCTCGGCCGCGGCGACGATCGACTCGATCCACTGCGCGCCCTGACCGACCTTGGCGAGATCGGCCCAGAACTCGGCACAGCCTGACAAGAGCAGCGCGAGCGCCAAGAGTGCAGCGGGCAAGACGTCGGTCGAGGTCGCAGCCGCGCTGGCTCCGGGTGCGCCGCCGTTCGGATCGGTGGGCGGATCGGTCGGCGGCTGTTGGTAGCGGTGCCACGCGGCAGCGCCGCCGGCGACGAGCGCGCCGATGACGACGTGCTTCCAGTCGATCCCCGGATGCGGCGTCGACAGGTATGCGAACGCGCCGCTGACGAACGCGCCGATGAGCGCGGTGGCCCAGATCGCGAGCCATGCTTGGAGGGTTGCGGACATAGGTGTTCCTTTGCGGCTCGAAAGCCGCGGTTGTTGTGGTGCTGACGGCCGCAGCGCTCAGTGCGCGGCGGCGGATTGGTGGATCGGCGCGGGCTCGGCGCTCGGTCGCGTGGTCAGGCGGCTCGCGGCGAACGTCACCGCGGCGCCGAGCACGAGCAGCACGACCGCCTTGAGCCAGTCGTGGCGCCGGTCGTCGATTTTCTCGACGGCGGCACGCAGGCGCGCGACCTCGTTTTCAATCCCTGCGACGCGCTGCTCGAGCGCGGCGTCGGCTTGTCGGGCGGCGCAGAGCTCGTCGAGCTCCTCCTGCACACGCCCGAAACGCGCCTCGTCCTGCTTCTCGTGATCGCGGGCCGCCACGATCTGCGCGTCCTGCTTTTCCTCGATGCGTCCGAGGCGATCGACGACTTCGCGCTCGAAGCCGTTGGCGCGGCGAGCTCGGGGAGACTTTCCGTTGGCCATGATCAGCTCGTCCAGCTCGCGTCCACGACGGCGGTGCCTGGTTGAATGGGGGCTGGCGCGCTCGCGCCCGCGAAGTCGGGGCTGCCCCGGACGACCCACAGCACGACGCCGGGGCCGGGATTGGCCTTCGCGCGCATGCGGTAGGTGATCGACGCGCCGGCGCTCGCGACGAACGGCGCGTCGAATCCGTGTTTCATCGGGTGTCGCGTGAAAACCGCGCTGTCGAGCGAAAGGCCCGGGCTCGAGAAATTGCTCATGGAAATTGGATGCCCGCGACGGTGTTGCCACTGCCTGGGGTGGTCGCGCCATCCCAGGGGATGGTGACCTTGACCTGCCCGACGGTGGCGGAGCCGAGCACCACGCGGCTGAGATCGCTGTTGCCAGTGTGCGTGGCGAGGTTCGCGATTTCGCCGAGGAGCGGCACCGTGCCGAGCAGGCCGTAGGTGCCGGCGCCCTGGCCGTCGCGCAGGCGAATCGTCACGGGCAGCTCGTCGTTGACGCTGCCGCGCGCGCCGTTCGGCTGCTGCTCGGTCGTGAGCACTTGCGCGAGCCGATCGAGCCGCACGATGCGCGGGCCGTCCGCGGGCGAGGCGACCGCACCGCCGCCGCCGCTCGGCTCGGTGGAGTTGTCGAGCGAGCCGACGTCGGTCGTGACCTGCCAATCGCTGCCCGAGAAGCTGAGGCCGAGCATGCAGAGGGGCTTTGGCGCGCTGACGCCAGCCGCGGGCGTGTACGGCCCCACATACACGAAGTTGTCGTACTTGCCGGCGTTGGTGTGGTCGGTCGCGAAGATGAGCGAGTCGTCGTCGCCGACGATTTGCAGGCGCAAGTCGCTCGGGCTGTCCTGATCGATGGTGTGGCACGCCTCGCGGTTGGCGGCGTGCGTGCCGCCCGCGCCGTTCGACCGGGGGAGCACGACGAGCGTGCCGCCGTTCGCAACCCACACGGGGCTGCCTTTCGCGTCGGCGCCGGCGTTGGCGGTGCCGCCGTTCCATGGGCTCGTGCCGGTCGTGTCGAGCGCGACCGCGATGCCGATGCCGTAGCCGCCCTGGCCGGTGCTCGAGCTGAGCGAGCCGGGGTGCCCGTTGCCCGCCTGCCCGAACTGCTCGTTGAACGCCCACTGGATGAGCACCCAGTAGTGCAGCGTCGAGGTCGTCGCCTTCCACACGGCGAATGCGTTTTCGCCGGGCGCGTTCGGGCCGCCGGTGTAGTCGAACCCGGTGCCGCCGGTGCCGTACGACGACGCGATGCGCGTGAACCCCGGGTGCGAGTCCATGAACTTCACGCACGCGACGAAGCAGTCGCGCTGATTCTGTTGCCCGCTGCCTGCGTGGAAGCGGTGCTCGATGCTGCCTCGTTTGGTGCCGGACATGTGCCTCAGGAAAAGTGGAGCTTGCTGAGCTTGCAGACCGCGCGCTCGGGCGCGCCGAGCGCGCCGAGCTTGAGCTGGACCTCGTAGAGCTTGGCGCCCGCTGCGAGCGCGACGGAGGTCGACTTGACCTCGGAGTCGAGCGACACCGAGCTGAGCGACGCGACGACGACGTCGTCGGTGCGGTTGTAGAGGCGCGCCTGCGCGCCGGCCGCGGCGTTCGTGGTGTTGAGGATCGCGACCCACGTCGCGGCGGCGCCCACGAAATCGGCGGAGTCGATCTGGTCGGAGCCGATGACGGTCCAGCCCGCGGTCTCGGATGTCGACTGCGTCGCTGCGCACAAGACGCGCTCGGCGGACTGCCCGAATTTCTTCTGGGCACGGACCGATTGGTTCAGCTCGGCGACGGCGCCGTGGGTCGGGCTGCCGAGCAGGTTCGTGGGCGCGGTCTCACCGGCGACCATCACCTCGAGCCCGGCCGCTGTCGGCACGAACCACTTCACCGCGAACTCCATCGCTGGCGACCAGTTGCCGGTCCGCGGATCGGTGCCGCCCGCGACTTGGCACCGGAGCGAACCGGCCGTGCCGACGCCGGCCGCGGTGAGCGTTGCGGTCTGGCCGACGTTGCCGCTGACAACGATGGTGTAGTCGCTCGGGGCGTGTTGGTCGTCGGTTGCGTCGACCGACCACGCGACCGGCGCGACGCCGGCGATATCGTCGAGGGTCGCGACCACGGCGCCGCCGGCCGCGACCAGGGCCTTGATGCCAACCGGGTTGCCGTTGATCGAAAACCGTGGGCTCGGGATCAGCATGGCTAGATATCCGGCGGCGAGATTGGGGCGGGCGCGATGTCGGGCGGCTCGACGCCCGGCGGCGGCCCGAAGCCATAGAGGTGGACGGCGCGCACGATGCCGGCGGGCTTGGCGCTCGGCGTGGCCGGATCCTCGGCGGCGATCGCGTCGAGGAAGGAGACGATCACCGCGTCGAGCGGCGTCGCCGGGGAGAGCGCGTTCACGCTGTCCGCCAAGCCGTGCGGCGCTGGGGTCGCGACTTGGATGCGATGACGCTCGAAAACGCGGTAGCGCAAGTCCGCGAGCGAGACGACGAGCTCGGCAAGCGTCTTCGGCGGCGCGGTGACGGGCAGGTTCTTGAGATCGTCGTGCGGCTCGCCGCGGGCGTCCTTGTGCCAGTCGGGACTGTTGGCCGAGCCGGTCGTGAGGTGGCCGACGAGGGCGGCGTGGAGCGCGGCCGTCAGCTCGATCGCGCCCTCGATGCTGTTGGCCTCGGTCCGCGGGACGGTATCGACCGTGTCGGCGGCGGCGTGAACGCCGGCGAGCAGCGCGCGATGCGCCTCGTACATCGTCCTCAGCTCGGTCGCGGTTGCCTCGACTGCGGGACCGATCGCCGCGACCGATTGGCCGACGAGCGCGCCGAGCGCGGTGGTGACGCCGACATCTTCGACCGCGGTGCGGGCCTTGGCGGTGGTGGCGTCGACCAAGGAGGCAGCGATCACCGTCTCATCGAGGATCCGCACGCGCAGCGACGCGGCGTCGCCGTGGACCGTTCCGATCCGCAGATCGACATCGCCGGCGACATGCACGGTGCCGGAGTCGCTGGCGACGAGATCGAAGCGCTCGTCACCGGCGGTGTCACCGAGGAAGGTCGGCAGCCCGGGCAAGTGACGGACGATG
>JACXTT010010477.1_pt1 | contig 12494 bp, 9 predicted proteins | sample 9270951 | NCBI WGS metagenome assembly JACXTT01 (sample SAMN15532306, study PRJNA645909) | rock metagenome | isolation source: weathered quartz diorite | place: Puerto Rico | collected 2017-06-21 | reverse complement strand
CCGTGTTCGCGATCATCGGCTGAAGGCGCCGCGCCGCGAAGCAGGCCATCGAAACGTGATCCTCCTGGTTAGCCGAAGTCGGCAGCGAGTCGACGCTCGCCGGGTGGGCGAGCGACTTGTTCTCGCTGGCCAGCGCCGCTGCGGTGACGTGCGCGACCATGAATCCCGAATGCAGACCGGCGTCACTGCTCAGAAACGGCGGCAAGCGCGACACCCCGCTGTCGATCAGCATCGCGACGCGCCGTTCCGCGATCGCGCCGATCTCGGCGATCGCCAGCGCGCACGCGTCGGCCGCCAGCGCAACGGGCTCGGCGTGGAAATTGCCCCCGGATATCAGGGCGTTGTCGGCGACGAACACGAGCGGGTTGTCGGTCACCGCGTTGGCCTCGCGCAGCAGCACCTGCGCTGCGTGGCGCAGCTGGTCGAGGCAGGCTCCGACGACCTGAGGTTGACAACGCAGGCAGTACGGATCCTGTACCCGGTCGTCGCCCTCCAGGTGGGAACGCCGAATCTGACTGCCCGCCAGCAGCGCGCGGTAGTACTTCGCCACGTCGATCTGGCCCGGCTGCCCGCGCAGTTCGTGGATGCGAGGATCGAACGGGCCGTCGCTGCCTCGGGCCGCATCGACCGTCATCGCGCCGATCACCAGCGCCGCTTCGAGCACCGGCTCGAGGGCGAACAGAGCGTGCAGCGCCAGCGCGGTCGAGGTCTGAGTGCCGTTCAACAGAGCCAGACCTTCCTTGGCCTGCAGCGTAAGCGGAGTGATGCCGGCCGCCTCCAGAAGCGGGGCCGCCTCGTTGCGCTCGCCCTCGACCCACATCTGGCCTTCACCGATCAGCGCCAGCGTCATGTGGGCGAGCGGCGCCAGATCCCCCGACGCGCCGACCGATCCCTGGCTGGGCACCCACGGGACAAGGCCCGAGTTGTGGACCGCGAGTAGCGCGTCGATGACCTCTTCGCGCACGCCCGAATAGCCCCGTGCGAGGCTGGCCGCCTTCAGCGCCAGCATCAAGCGCACAACCGACGGCGCGAGCGGCGCACCGACGCCGGCGCTGTGGGAGCGCACCAGGTTCAGCTGCAGCGCATCGACCTGCTCGGTGCTGATCGACTGACTGGCGAGCTTGCCGAAGCCCGTGTTCACGCCGTAAATGGGCGCTTCCGCCTGCGCGGCGCGGTGGACGAGGTCCGCGCCCGCGCTGATCCAGGAGCGGGCCTTCGGAGCAATCTCCAGTTGCGGGCGGGCCGTGTGGATCGCCTGCAATTGCTCCAGCGTCAGTTCACCGGGCTCTAGGACCATCACCGAAGACTCAATCGGCAACCATCGGCAGCTTGAGTCCGAACCGGCGAGCGCAGGCGATCGCGTCCGGGTAGCCTGCGTCGGCGTGACGGATCACGCCGCTCGCCGGATCGTTCCATAGTACGCGCTGGATGCGCTGCGCCGCCGCCTCGGTGCCGTCGCACACGATGACGACGCCGGCATGCTGCGAATAGCCCATCCCAACGCCGCCGCCATGGTGCAACGAGACCCAGGTGGCGCCCGAAGCCGTATTCAGCATCGCATTGAGCAGCGGCCAGTCGGACACCGCGTCGGAGCCGTCGCGCATCGCCTCGGTCTCGCGGTTGGGTGAGGCAACCGAACCCGAGTCCAGATGATCGCGACCGATCACGATCGGCGCGGCAAGCTCTCCATTTGCCACCATCTCGTTGAACGCCAGGCCGGCGCGCTGCCGCTCTCCGAGTCCGAGCCAGCATATGCGCGCCGGCAGACCCTGGAACGCGATCCGCTCAGAGGCCAAGTCGAGCCAGCGGTGAAGATGCCCGTCGTCCGGAAACAACTGCTTCAGTCGCGCGTCGGTGCGCGTGATGTCCTGCGGATCACCCGATAGGGCAACCCAGCGGAAAGGCCCCTTGCCGAGACAGAAGAGCGGCCGGATATAGGCCGGAACGAAGCCCGGAAAGTCGAATGCGTTCTTCACGCCTTGATCGAACGCGACCTGCCGGATGTTGTTGCCGTAGTCGAACACCGGAACACCCATGGATCGCAGCTCGAGCATCGCCTTCACGTGCACGCCGCAGCTTTCGGCCGCGGCGCGCTTGAGCGCTTCGTGCTGCCGGGGATCGGCTTGCGCGGAGCGCCAGCGCTCGATGTCCCAACCGATCGGCAGGTAGCCGTTGATCAGATCGTGCGCCGAAGTCTGATCGGTGACCAGGTCCGGCCTGATACCGCCTGCGCGGGCGCGGCGGACCAGCTCAGGCAACAGCTCGCCCGCGTTGCCTAACAGACCGATCGAGCGAGCCTGCCGTTGACGGGCGGCCTGCCCGATGCGCGCCAGCGCGTCGTCCAGATCGCGCGCCTGCTCGTCCAGATAGCGCGTGCGCAGGCGCGCCTGGATCCGCGAGGGCTGGCATTCGATCGTCAGCGAGGACGCTCCGGCCAGGCTGGCCGCGAGCGGCTGCGCACCGCCCATGCCGCCGAGTCCAGCCGTCAGTATCCAGCGACCGGCCAAATCGCCGCCATAGTGCTGCCGCCCGGCCTCGCCAAATGTTTCATACGTGCCTTGGACAATTCCCTGGCTGCCGATGTAAATCCAGGAACCGGCCGTCATCTGGCCGAACATCATCAGGCCCTTGCGATCCAGTTCGTGGAAATGTTCCCACGTGGACCAGCGAGGCACCAGGTTGGAGTTGGCGATCAGCACGCGCGGTGCATCGGCGTGCGTGCGCAAGACGCCCACCGCCTTGCCTGACTGGACCAGCAGCGTTTCGTCTTCCTCGAGGTTGCGCAGCGCGGACAGGATCGCCCGGTAGCAGTCCCAGTTGCGCGCTGCCTTACCGATGCCCCCGTAAACGACCAGCCGTTCCGGATCTTCGGCAACTTCCGGATCCAGATTGTTCTGGATCATTCGATAGGCGGCCTCTATCGACCAGTTCCGACAGCTCAGCGTGCTGCCACGCGGCGCTCGCACCGGCGCGCCGACTTTCGGTCCACCAGCATCGAGCGGGTCGGCCATACGGTATTTCCATCGCCAATTGTTGACGGCACTGTACTTGTCCGGACTCGCCGCGGCAATTAGCATGGATGATGGGTTTGACTCTCTGGCGCAACGCGCACCTCGCAACGCTCGCCGGGCGCGAACGCTGGGGCTTGATCGATCGAGGTGCACTGCTCGTCGGCGGCGATCGTCTGCGCTGGGTCGGCCCCGAATTAGACCTCGGCTCGGGCCTGGATATCGAGGCTGAGCATGACCTCGGAGGGGCGCTGGTTACACCGGGGTTGATCGATGCGCACACGCACCTGGTCTATGGCGGTCAGCGCGCTTCCGAATTCGAGCTATGGCTTCATGGTGCCAGTTACGAGCAGATCGCGCGAAGCGGTGGCGGGATCCGATCTACCGTGGCGGCGACACGTGCCGCCAGCGAAGAAGCGCTGTTTGCAAGCGCTGCCGCGCGCCTCGATCGATTGGTCGCCGAAGGCGTCACCACGGTCGAGATCAAGTCCGGTTATGGACTGGCGTTCGAGCACGAGCGACGCTGCCTCCAGGTGGCCCGCCGGCTCGGGCGCGACCGCGGCATCGCAGTGTGCACGACCTACTTGGCCGCGCATGCACTGCCCCCGGAATTCGACGGACGCGCCGATGATTACATCGACGCAGTGTGCCAGTGGCTTGCGCCGCTGCAGGCCGAGTCTTTGGTCGACGCGGTGGACGCGTATTGCGAGGCAATCGCATTTTCTTGCGCGCAGACCGCGCGCGTGTTCGACGAGGCGCGGCGTCTGGGGCTTCCGGTGAAGCTGCATGCCGAACAGTTCAGCGATTCTGGCGGCGCAGTTCTGGCGGCAGGCTACCGAGCCTTGTCCTGCGATCACCTGGAGCACCTCGGAGCCGACGGCGTGACCGCAATGGGGGCGTCCGGCAGCGTGGCTGTGTTGCTGCCTGGGGCGTTCTACTTCTTGCGGGAAACCCGCGTGCCTCCAGTCGATCTGCTCCGTCGCGCCGGCGTGCCGATCGCGATCGCGACCGACCACAACCCGGGAACCTCGCCGACGCTCTCCCTGCGGCTGATGTTGAACATGGCCTGTACGCTGTTCGGACTGACGCCGGAAGAGGCGCTTCGCAGCGTCACCGTCAACGGGGCCCTTGCGCTTGGGCTCACCGACCGGGGCCGGCTTGCCGAAGGCTTGCGGGCCGATTTCGTGGCGTGGGATCTTCAGCATCCGGCCGAACTCGCATACTGGCTCGGCGGCAATCCTTGCCTGCGCGTCGTTTACGGCGGCACACAGCGTGTGCCATGAACGAAGGCGAACAGGTCTTCAGCCTGCATCGAGGCGTCGCCCCGCTGCTGGTGAGCTTGCCCCACTGCGGCACCGAGATTCCGGGACCGATGCTGGAGAAAATGGTGCCGCGGGCGCGAGCGCTGGAAGATACCGACTGGCACATCGCCGAGCTGTACGCGTTCGTGCGCGATCTGGACGCCAGCCTGATCGTGCCGCGCCATTCGCGCTATGTGATCGACCTGAATCGGCCGCCGGATGATGCACCGATGTACACCGGCGTCAACAGCACGGGCCTGTGTCCCGAGCGCTTTTTCTCCGGAGATCCGCTGTACCGGGCAGGCCAGCAGCCCGATCAAGTCGAAGTGGCACAACGGCGCGAGCTGTACTGGCAGCCCTACCACGACGCGCTGCAGCGGGAGCTGGTCCGCCTGAAAAGCGCGCATGGTTACGCGCTGCTGCTGGACGGTCACAGCATCAAGTCCGAGTTGCCGTGGTTGTTCAGCGGGCGCCTCCCGGACCTGAACCTGGGCACAGCCGACGGCGCGACCTGCTCGCGGTCACTGCGCACGGCGATGTCGCGCGCGCTACAGGCTCAACGCGATTTCACTCAAGTCGTCGATGGCCGCTTCAAGGGCGGCTATATCGTGCGGCGCTACGGCACTCCGCTCGAGGGCGTTCACGCGGCTCAGATGGAGATGTGCTGGAGCTGCTACATGCCCGAAACGCCACCGTACCGGGTGGAACCGCAGCGATCGGCGCGCCTCGCGCCGGTCCTGCATTCGCTGGTTCGAACCCTCCTCGAATGGAGGCCGACCGATGTTTGAGAACACTGTGCTGTGGGCCCCAAGCGCCTGGCTGTCTGGCGGTTGGCAGCGGGCGGTGCTGCTGGAAGCCGGCAGCGACGGCCTCTGGTCGCGCGTCGAACCTGGCGTGTTGGACCCGCCCGCACGGGCCCAACGACTCGCGGGGCCCGCACTGCCCGGCCTGGTCAATGGGCATAGCCACGCGTTCCAGCGTGCCTTTGCCGGCCTGGCCGAACGCCGCGAGCACGAGGTCGACGATTTCTGGAGCTGGCGCGAGCAGCTGTACCGGGTGGCGCAACGAATCGAACCGAGCCAGCTGCAGGCGATCGCGGCGCAGTTGTACATCGAGCTGCTGCGAGTCGGCTACACCCATGTGTGCGAGTTCCACTACTTGCAACACCGCCAAGATGGCTCGCTCTATCAGGATCCGCTCGACATGAGCTGGGCGCTTGCCCTCGCAAGCGCCGAAGCCGGCCTGCCGCTCACCCTGTTTCCGGTGTTGTACGAACGGGCGGGATTCGACCAGCCCACGCTGGCGCCCGAACAGCGCCGCTTCCGAGCCGGTGCGGATCAGGTGTGGGCGATGCAGGGCGCGATCGCGTCCCGCCACGCGGCGGGCATCCGGGCCGGCGTTGCGATCCATTCGCTGCGCGCTGCGGCGCCGGACTCGATTGCGCGCCTGCGCGAGCTGGCTGAGAACTTCGCCGGCCCGATTCACATCCACGTTGCCGAGCAGGCGCGGGAAGTCGATCAGTGCGTAGCCGCGCTGGGCGCGCGGCCGATCGAATGGCTGGCGCGCCAAGGCAGCGGGCTCGATGCGCGCTGGCATCTGGTGCATGCGACGCACGCCTCCAACGCCGAGATCGAGCTCGTCGCGCGCAGCGGCGCCGGCGTCGTGCTGTGTCCGACCACCGAGGCCAACCTGGGCGACGGGCTGCCCGATCTGACGGGCTGGCTTGGCGCTGGGGTTCCAATCTCGATCGGCTCGGACAGCCACGTCACGCGCAGCTGGCGCGAGGAGCTGCGCTGGCTCGAATACGGTCAGCGGCTGGTCAGGCAGCAGCGCAACATCGCGGCCGCACCCTTGTTAGGACAGCCGTCCAGCGCGGCGCGGCTTCTCGAGCGGGCATTGCAGGGCGGCGGCGCAGCGGCCGGTTTTCCGCGATGGGGGTTCCAGGTGGGCGCTCGCGCCGATCTGCTGGTGGTGGACATGTCGGAATCGAGCCTGCTCGGCGTTCCGCATCCGATGCTGCTGGACGTGGTCATGTTTTCCAGCCCGGGGCGGCCGTGGCGCGATGTGATGGTGGCCGGCCGTTGGCAGATCAAGGACCACGACCATCCACTCGCGAGGCAAGTGGCGGCACGATTCGAGGAGGTGATGCTGCAGCTGTGGCGAGAGGCGCCGCATTAGGCAGCGAGCGTGGATATCCGCTGCGGGATTTTCAGGGTATCTTCGATCCGTCGAGTCCAGCATTCGAGGAATTCCCGTTGAGAGCCGTTCTGCTTGCCGTGGCGGTCGTGATCGTTGCCAGTCTCGCGGGGGCCGAGCCACCCCGCCGGCCCAAGACCAATCACCCGATCCTGGGCACGTGGATCTTCTCGGTGCCGGAGATGGACTGCGAGGAAACCTATTACGTGCGCCAGGACGGAACCACGCTGGTCACCAGCGGCCAAGAGGTCGCCGAGAGCGTCTACGAAATCGACGACGAGCCCACCGCGAAGGGTTTCTACAAGAACCACGACCGGATCGTGAAGGACAACGGCAAGCCGGACTGCGCCGGCAGCATCACCAAGGTCGGCGCCGAGGTGACGAATTACATCCGTTTCCACCCGTCGTGGAACATGATGATCATCTGCAAGGACGAATCGCTGGAAGCCTGTTTCGGACCGCTGTTTCGACTCGGCGGAGAGGCATCCTGAGCACGGGCTGTTGGCGATGCTCCTCAACAGCCTGTCAAGGTGCCTCAATCGTCCGGGTCAACGGTGGTGCTCCTTCACCTTCTGCACCTGGGCCACCAGTTCGCGCAGATCGTCGATCGCCTGCTGCTCCTGAACCGTCAGCGGCCGGCTTGGATTGAAATGGTCGAGCAGTACCGTTAGCGCGTCCTCGATGCGCCCGATCTGCTTGCCATAGCTCGCGACGTCGGTGAGCACCTCCTCCTCGACTTCGGGCTGAGTCGATTGGCCGAGCTCGATGTTAACCAGGCCCACCTGGCTGCCGACCGGGTTGAACAGCATGGTCCACGGATTAATCGATTGCGTGACATTGCCGGACAGTGGAAGACGAAACGAAGGCATCGCAGGCTCCTTGTCTATCTGACCGACGGCCGCCGTTGCACAATATGCAAGCCAACGGATGGCGGCCGCCGCAGCCCTCGATGTTACGTTGACCTCGCCCCTGATCCCAAACGGTCGGAGAATCAAGCCATGGCCGATGACGACTTTGCTCCCGAGGCGGTGCTATCGAAGCCTTTGATGGCGCACCTCGCAACGGGTCCATCGACGGCCCGCGGCATTCACCGGTTTGGTTCTTGTGGGAAGAGCCCGTCGTGTGGCTCGTCGGAAGAACGCGGGATAGTTTCGTGGAGCGACTGCGACTCGAGCCGCGCTGCGCGCTGGGCGTCGTCGAATTCGATGCAAATACCGGCACGCTGCGGCACGTCGGGATTCGAGGGCTGGCTACCATGACGTCGATGGATCCGACGATACGGGACCGGCTGTTGAGTCGATACCTCGGGCAGGCGCGCGATCTGTGGAGAAAGGACTTCCTTGCCCGAGTAGTCGAACCACTCGACGTGCTCCTTCGCGTCGCTGCCCAGTCGATCGTGTGCCGCGATCAATCCTATTTCAAATGAAAGGCGGATCAGCATGAAAACCGTCAGCGCTTCCCTGGCGTTGGTGTCGTGCGGGCTTGCCTTGTCGGCCGGATCGGTGTGCGCTTTCGCACAGGGCGATGGACCCACCCCTCTACCAGTTGACGACCGCCGTGTACTCCAGCACGGCCTTACCCTCCACCGGAACGCGAACCTGCCAGGCTGCGGAACCCGCGCTCTCCTTCACGTGCTCCTGGGTTTCCGAGACGATCTTCCAATCGCCATGCAGCGGTTCGCGCACCGTGACGATGACCGGTTTGGAGTCGGCGTTGCGCAGCTCGATCCGATAGGACGACTGGCGCGAGCGCTCGGATAGCACCCGGAAATCGGTCTGCACGCGGTCGGCGGTCAGGTCGAACGCCTCGCCCAGGCGCAGCGAGACGGTTTCCCCCTTGGCCGTGTGCGCGATCGAGTCCTCGCCGATCAGCTGGGTGCCGCCCTTGCTGTCAGGCATGTACGCGCGCACGACTCCAGCCGGAAGCGGAATGCCAAGTTCGCCCCCCCTGTTCTCGAAGCGCAGATACACGCCGGGCTTCAGTCCCTTCTGAATGTCGGGGCGGCGGGCCTGGTACCACCATTCGATCGCGTTGTTCTGCAGCACGTACTCGCGCTGCACCGGAACATCGGAGGCCGACAGCAGGGCGACCTGCTTGGTCTGGTTGTTCTCGATCGTCGTGGCCCTCGGAAGCGTGTACAGGTGATAGTCGCCGAGCTTCTCCTCGGCCATGTCGGCCGCGCTCGCCGCCTTCGTCGCGAGCTGGCGCAACACCATGGGCTTGGCTTCCGGTGCAACGCGGTTCAACGTACCGGCCACGAGCTGCAGCCTGGCGTTCTCGTAGGCGGTGCCGGACTGATTGGTCAGCGTGACCCAGCCGTTCAGCGTCATGCGGGTGGCGTCCTGATTCAGGTTCGCGATGTAGTCGGCTTTCCAGCCGACCTGATTGGCCAGATAGGTCAACTCGACCTGCTGCTCGCCGGCCTGCGCAGCGTCCAGCACCATCGACAGCGTGGGCCGGTCGCGCAAATTGGCGGGCACATCGGAAAACGACAGGCGTCCGGCTACACCAGTCTCGATCCGGTCGTGATACCGAAGCACGACGCCGTCGTTGGTCGCGAGCACGGTCGCCTGCTCGGAGGTCTCGGCACCGGTGGCCGGGTTGGTGCGTATCACGGTCACCTGCCGGCCGACGTACTTGTGCAGCAGCGCGTTCGGTGTCAGCAGGTCGAAATCGAAGTTCTGCTCCAGCAGATCGAAGCCGGCGCCCGCGACCGATTTCAGCGAAGCCGTCTCGGGCCGGATCGTCGCGGCTACTTCGCGCAATGCGATCCTCTGCGTGCCGCGCGCCAACGTCACGCGCCGCGCGTCGCGCACAAGCGCCTGGCCGTCGTTGTAGATCGTAATCCCCAAGGAGGTTCGAGACGAGGTCGTCAACGACGTTTCCGGCGGGCCGGCGGTTGGCGTCGCAGCGGCCGCGGTGCACGCCAGGGCGGCGGTCAGCGCCAGAGTGATCGGAACCAGGATCCGTTGTGCCATCGAAAACTCTCCTCAGAAAGAAATTCCAACACACCCTATAAACGCCGCGCGCGCGCGCACGGGGTTACCGGCCGCCTTCGCTTGGCTCACATCGTGCGACACGCCAATCAAGGGCGCCTGGGTGGAACGTCGGGATACTCGCCCAAATACTCGGCCGTCCACCAGTTGCCGGTGCGGGCCCGCTCCTGCGGCGTCGTAAAGCGGTACCGGTAGGCGAGCACCCGCAGCATGTTGGGCGGCGCTTTGCCTTCGAATGGATTGCGCGCCAACAGGCGGGTGACCTCCGCCCGGTTCTGCCGCAGCGCCTGCAAGAACGGCTCGAACCAGAATCCGGTGTCGGGCCACTGCGGCGGCAGGAACCACATCATCCAGTCCAGCCGTGGCTGGTGCGGCACGATGAACTGCGGCGCCCTGTCCAACGCGTCGGGTTTGTAGCGGAACGCGTAGGGCTCCCATGTCTGCCCGTCGTAACTGCCGAACACTCTCAACTCCTGCCGCTCGGTTTGCATCGTCGGAAACAGGTGAAAGAGATTGCCGATCCCGAAAGCCGCTGGGATCTGGTTCAGGGCCATCAGCGCTTTCGGAAGTGGCCGTCGCACCTGCGAGGCCAGCATCATGCTCGAGCTCAATGCCAGGATCAGGATCGCCGCAGCAGCGGTAAGTGCCTTTGCGGCTTGGCCTGGATTGTTCAGGTGTGCGTCCCTCCAGATCCGATCATGGAGCGGGCCCGGCAGCGCGTACGCCACGATCCGGTCATCCAGCACGAACAGGCACAGCAGGATCGTCAGCAAGTTGATGAAATTGTGGTTGCTGGTGGCGATGATCAGCAGCTGCGTAAGGATCGTGACGGCCGCAGCAAAGATCCGGAACGGGCGGGGCAGGAAGATCATGAAAGGCACGACGAGCTCGGCGAACAGCGTGAAGCCCACGCCTGCTTGCAGGAGCCACTGCGGCAGCTGATGGGCGTACCAGGAACCGATGTGCGGCAGCGGCTGCGTCTCGAAGTAATACTTCAGGGCCGTGAAGTCGCGCCACGACGGATCGCCGCTGGCCAGCTTGAAATATCCTGACAGGAAGCGCAGCCTGAACAGCAACCACTCGAACAGCAGCACGATCAGCCGCGTCGGGGCATCGGCCAGGAAGATCGCCAGGAATCCGCTTTCCAGCAGCAGGGTATCCCACTGGAAGGTCATGAATATCTGGCCGGCGTGAACCAGCGACAGATACAGGACGAACAGCACGATCAGCGCCGGCCGCGGCCTGATCCAGCCGAGTGCCAGCAACAGCGCGATGATCGCGCCCCCGAACGCGGTTGCCTGCAGCGCGACATCGCTGCTGTTCACCCAGAACAGCGTCGGCAATCGAAGCAGCGCCCAGTAGCCCTGCTCGTCCAAGGCGCCGTCCAGTACGCGCTGAAACGGCAGGATTCCGTCGGGACCTGCCAGAGAAACGATCTGCACCGCCAGTGACGCGAACGCCGCGGCGTACACCAGCGCCAGACCTCTAACGAACAGCCATCCGGCCAGTTCGTGATCGGTCGCCGGCTCGAACAGACCCGTCAGAAGCTTCAACGATGCTTACACCGAGCGAGGGCGCGAGATATTACCGCCCAGGCTCGTGTACACCTGCTCGCTACGGGTTAGGCCGGAGCGTTCGGGTTGCGGCCCCTGCGCCTATGCAGGACTCGTGCTGCCCGGTCGGGCCGACTTATGGTCCCGTCGCTGAATCGTATGTCCAACCGTCGGGGGCGCTGAGCCTGTCCGGACGATTCGCGCCGGGAGGACGCGCCGGCGCCGCGCCCTCGTACGGCCACGGGAACGGCTCAGCCTGACTCGGCGAAGTGCGCTCCCAGTACGGCGCCGTCGCCGGTGATCCCATATCGTGCGGGATGCTGGTCGATGCCGGGGTACGGGTCGACTCGGCCACACTCGGCATCGGATGCCGGGCGAACGCCACAAGGCCCATCACCAGAGCCCCGGCGACGAATCCCGCCAGGCCAATCAAAGCCGTTGAGATCGCGCCCGATTGAAGGCGCGCAACCGCAAATCCGGGTCCCACGTCGCAGCTCCCAAAGTCTCGATCGCCTTACTGGATAAGACGGCATCAACAGACGTTTTCGGACATCGAAGCACCCTGCCTCCGTGGGGTCAAACGCGCGCTTTGTTGGGGCAGCGCCCGCAACGTACACTGCCGGCAATCGAAGGGCGATCCGATGGAAGGCTGCTTTCTTCGCTTCTACGTGCACGAGGGACACCGACACCACCAGATGCTGCTGTGGGAATGGCTGCTGCAGCAGGCCAATCAGATGGGGATACGCGGCGGCTCAGCGTTTCGTGCGATGGCCGGCTTTGGGCGCCACCACGTGGTCCACGAGGATCATTTTTTCGAGCTGGCCGGCAGTTTGACGGTGGAGGTCGAATTCATCGTCACCGACGAGGAGGCCGAGCGCCTGCTGCAACGTCTGCAGCAGGAAAAGGTGCGGGCCTTCTACGCGCGGATCCCCGCGCAGTTCGGCGTGCTGAATCCGGATCCGGGCGACTGAGACCCTCACCCCCGACCCCTCTCCCGCGAAGCGGGAGAGGGGAGTTTCACCTCGGTGGCAGTTCGTGCGGTCGCAGGTCGAAGACCAGGACTTCGGCCGATCGCCCCGCCGAGAAGTGCAGCCGCTGCTCGTTGCGCACGCGCGCCCCGTCGCCCTCGTCGACATGCAGGCCATTTACCCGCAGGCTGCCACGGGCCACGTGAACGTAGGCGAAGCGCCGAGGCGGCAACTCGAGTGTCGCCTCCTCCCCAGCGTCGAACAGTCCTGCGTAGACACGCGCATCCTGGAACAGCGACAGCGAACCCTGAGCGCGATTGGGAGAAATGATCAGGCGTAGCCTGCCGCGCTTCTGCTCGTCGTCGAAACGGGCCTGCTGGTAGTTCGGCCGCACGCCCTTGACCTGGGGACCGATCCAGATCTGAAGGCAATGCACAACCTCGGAACCGGACGGATTTGAATCGCCGTGCCG
>JACXTT010010476.1_pt1 | contig 12495 bp, 15 predicted proteins | sample 9270951 | NCBI WGS metagenome assembly JACXTT01 (sample SAMN15532306, study PRJNA645909) | rock metagenome | isolation source: weathered quartz diorite | place: Puerto Rico | collected 2017-06-21 | reverse complement strand
ATGTCGAAGTCGTGGGCCAGCCAGCGCTTGATCCACACCGCGTACTCGACGTTCTCGATCTCCATGTTGATGCCGATGCGCTTGAGCTGGGCGGCGATGACCGGCGCCCCCGACACCATCGTGGGAAAGGTCGGGATCACCGAGCACTTCACGCTGAAGCCGTTGGGCACGCCGGCCTCGGCCATCAGCTTCTTGGCGCGGTCGAGGTCGGGCTTGTAGTACTTCATCCACTGCTCCTCGGGCAATTGCCACTGCTTCATGGGCGCCGTGCATGGCGCGGTGAGGCGGCCGAAGCCGGCGGTGGCGACGCGCATCACCTGCGAGCGGTCGACCGCCCACGAGATCGCCTGGCGCACGCGCACGTCGCCGATCGGGCCGCGGTTGGCGCTCATGTTGAGGTAGTCGTACCCGAGACGAGAAGACCGGTAGCCGGTCAGCGACTTCTCGTCCTTCAGGAGGTTGTAGTTCTTGTTGTCCTCGATGAACGCGTGGTGCACCTGCCCGGTGCGCAGCGCGGCCACGATGTTGGCCTCGTCGGGGATGACGCGCACGATCAGCTCGTCGGCGTGCGGCAGCCCCTTCTTCCAGTAGTTGGGGTTGCGCTTGAAGACCATCTGCTGCTCGACCTTCCAGTCCTCGAGGATGAACGGGCCGGTGCCGAGGGCGGCCTTGTTGAGGTCGCCGTACTTCTTGACGCCGGCCTCGCTGACGATGAAGCCCCAGAAGCCGCCGAGTGCCGCCACCAGCGCGGCGAACGGCTCTTTGGTGACGAACTTCACCGCGTATTTTCCGGCCGGCTCGATCTTGTCGACGGCGTTGAAGTCGGACTTGCCGGCCGCCGACTTCTCGAGCAGCCGGTCGAAGGAGAACTTCACGTCGGCCGAGGTGAATTCCTGCCCGTCGTGGAACTTCACGCCCTGGCGGAGCTTGAACGTCCACGTGAGCCCGTCGGGGCTGATCGACCACGACTCGGCCAGCTCCGGTACCGGCGTCATGTCGGGCTCGAAGCGCACGAGCTGGTTGTAGGTCAGGGGGGAGCGGCGGCTGCGCGAGAGCGCCGGCACCAGCTGGGGATCCAGACCGGTGGCCTCGGTCGTCTGCGCCGAGATCAAGGTGCCCGGCTTCGTCTGGGCCACGGCCCGGCGGGGGAAGGCGAAGGCGCCGGCGGTGAGGCCGGCGGATTTCAGCACCTGGCGGCGGGTCAGCTGGCTCATGCTCGCGTCTCCTTTGTAAGCGCGCCTCGGCCGGTGGGGCCCCAGCCCCACGACGGCCTGCAGCGCGCACTGCCTCACGATGCGTTCGGGTCGAGAATGTCACGGAGGCCGTCGCCGATCAGGTTGAACGCCAGCACGGCGATCATGATCGCGACGCCCGGGAACACCGAGATCCACGGCGCGGTCTCCAGATAGGTCCGTCCTTCGTTCAGCATGTTGCCCCACGACGGCGTCGGCGGCTGCGCCGACAGCCCGAGATAGCTCAGCGAGGCCTCGATGAGGATCGCCTGCGAGAAGGCCACGGTGCCCTGCACCACGAACGGCGACAGCACGTTCGGGAGCAGGTGCTTGAGCGCCACCACCAGCCGGCTGGCGCCCAGCGCCCGCACCGCCTCGATGTATTCCTTCTCCCGCTCGGCCAGCACCGGCCCTCGCATGACGCGCGCGAAGAGCGGCGTGTAGACGATCGTGATGGCCACGACGGCGCTGTTCACACCCGGCCCGCGCATCGCGGCGACGCCCACCGCCAGCAGCAGCCCGGGGATGCTGAAGAAGACGTCCATCACGCGGTTGATGGCGTTGTCCCACATGCCGCCGACATAGCCGGCCGTCAGCCCGAGCGTCCCGCCGACCAGCATGGCCAGCCCGATCGACGTCACCGCCACGTAGAGCGAGACGCGCGCTCCGTAGATCACCCGGCTCAGCACGTCGCGGCCGAAGCGATCGGTGCCGAACAGCGCGTGCGTGCCGGGCCTCGCCTCGATCAGGTCGAAGTTTTGCTCGTCGGGGGCGACGGGCGCGAGCGCGCCGGCGAACAGGGCCATCCCGACGATCGCCAGCGCGAAGACCGCGCCGACGACCACAACCGTGCTGCGCGCCACCCGCCGCAGGCTCTTCGTCGCGATCCTCCGCGAGCAGGAGCCTAGGCGGGAGCGGCGGCGAGTGTCAAGGCGAAGCCCGGCCCTCTTGCGGCTCGATCCATTCGGCGACTCGACGCCGGATCTGGTCGCGTACCCGCCGGAACGCATCGAGTCGCTGGTCGTCGTTCCCGGCGGCCTGTGAGGGGTCCGCGAAGCTCCAGTGCAGCCGGCGGGTTTTCTTCGGGAACACCGGGCACGCCTCGCTGGCGGCATCACACACCGTGATCACGTAGTCCCACGGCTCTTCGACGAGCCCGTCGACGACCTTCGACGTGTGCCCACCGAGATCGACGCCCACATCGGCCATGGCTCGTATCGCGAGCGGGTGGACGCGCGTTGCCTCGGTCCCGGCGCTCGCGACCTCGAACCGGTCTCCCGCCATCGAGCGCAGGAAGCCTTCGGCCATCTGGCTCCGCGCCGAATTGTGGGTGCAGAGAAAAAGGACGCGCAGCTTGTCCACGCCGGTCTCCGCGTGTAGTGTGCCATCGCGGATCTGGCACCTCACGTCATTTGACGCGACACGCAACGGAAATGCAACGAACGCTCGCCCGGCGCCTGACGGCCGAGGCCGTCGGAACCTGTTTCTTGCTCGCGGCGGTCGTCGGGTCGGGAATCATGGGCGAACGGCTGGCGGGGGGGAACGCCGCGGTCGCTCTGCTCGCCAACACCATCGCCACCGGCGCGGCGCTCGTCGCCCTGATCCTCACGTTCGGGCCGATCTCGGGGGCTCATTTCAACCCGGCCGTGACGCTCGCCGACGCCTCGCAAGGCGGGCTGCCGTGGAACGAAGTGCCGCTGTACGTCGTCGCTCAGGTGATCGGCGCGTTCGGCGGCGTCGCCGCGGCGCACCTGATGTTCGAGGTGCCGGTGTTCTTCGCCTCCCGACACACGCGGTCCGGGTTGGCGCAAGCGTTCAGCGAGTTCGTGGCGACCTTCGGGCTGCTCGCGGTGATCTGGGGCTGTGCGCGCCTGCGTTCGGCCGCGATCCCGTTTGCCGTTGCCGCCTACATCACGGCCGCCTACTGGTTCACGGCGTCCACATCGTTCGCCAACCCGGCCGTGACGCTCGCCCGTTCGACAACGGACACGTTCTCCGGGATCCGGCCCGCCGACGCCCCGGCGTTCATCATCGCTCAGCTGCTGGGAGCGGGAGCCGCGACGGCACTCTTTCGCTGGCTCGTCCCCACGCTGCCCGATGTCGCTCCAACGGTTGTCGTGCCGCACTCGGAAGGACGCTCCGACTCGCGCACCAAGGTCTGAAGCTCCCCGTGAAGGCGGCTTGACAAGAATTCGATAGTTTCATAGACTTCGAAACATGAAGACGATAGCCCGTCTACCGCTGGCGCAGCTGTCCGCCGACGAGACGCACGTCGAGGCGTTCAAGGCGCTCGCCCATCTGAGCCGCCTTCAGGTGTTCTTCCTGCTGGTGAAGGCGGGGAGGGAGATGTCGGTCGGAGAGATCCAGGAGGCGGTCGAGATCCCGGGGCCGACGCTGTCCCATCACCTCGACATCCTGCGACGGGCTGGCCTTGTCGAGAGCCGGAAGGAAGAGCGGTACATCTACTACTCGGTGCAGCGGGAGCGGGTCACCGCGTTGGTGCGCCTGCTGACCGCGTGCTGTTAGGGGGAGCCATGAGCGCAAAAGTCCATCTCCACATGCACGTCGCGAACCTGACGAAGAGCCGCGACTTCTACGAGAAGTTCTTGGGCGGCGACCCGGTGAAGGTGAGGCAAGGCTACGTCAAGTTCCTGCCCGAATGGGCGCCCGTCAACCTCGCACTGTCCACTGGTGGCCCGATCGGCGCGGGGACCATCGATCACGTCGGCGTCCAGGTCGATTCCGTGGAGACCGTGATGTCGCAGCTGGCCCGCGTCAAGGCGGCTGGCCTTCCGGTGAAGGAAGAGATGGGGGTCAATTGCTGCCACGCCAACCAGGACAAGTTCTGGGTGACGGATCCGGATGGCGTCGAGTGGGAGGTGTACCACCTCAACTATGACCTTGCGGGCGAGGAAGACGTGATGGCGAAGCGGCCGAGCCTGGCGGTAGTCGGTGCGAGCTCGTGCTGTGGCGGCACCACCGGCTGCTCATCGTAGGCCATGAGTGACGAGGGCGTTCGGGATCTGGTGAAGCAGAAGTATGGACAGGCGGCGCTGCGTGTGGCCAGTGGTGGGACGTCGTGCTGTAGCGGCACGACCTCGCAGAGCGGCTGCGACCCGGTCACCTCGAGCCTCTATGCGACGGCTGAGACGGCGGACCTTCCGGCCGAGGCCGTGGCGGCGTCCCTTGGGTGTGGAAATCCGACGGCGCTGGCCGAGCTGCGGCCGGGTGAGACGGTGCTCGATCTCGGGTCGGGCGGCGGTATCGACGTGCTGCTCTCCGCCCGACGTGTCGGCTCCACGGGGAAAGCTTACGGGCTTGACATGACGGACGAGATGCTGGCGCTGGCCCGTGAGAACCAGCGGAAGGCCGGCGTGGCCAACGTCGAGTTCCTCAAGGGCGAGATCGAGCACATCCCGCTCTCCGACGAGTCCGTGGACGTCATCATCTCGAACTGCGTCATCAATCTGTCGGCCAACAAGGACGCCGTGCTGGCCGAGGCATTTCGCGTGCTGAAGCCGGGCGGGCGGTTCGCCGTCTCCGATGTGGTGGTGCGCGGCGAGGTGCCCGCCGAGATCCGCCGCAGCATCGAGCTGTGGATTGGCTGCGTCGCCGGCGCGCTCGAGGAGCTCGAGTACCGCGCGAAGCTCGCGAAGGCCGGGTTCGAAGGCGTCGACGTGGAGCCGACGCGCGTTTACACGGCCGAGAGCGCCCGCGACTTTCTCGCCGGGGTCGGACTCGGCGCCGAGGCGATCGCCGCCGCCGACGGCAAGTTCATCAGCGCGTTCGTGAGGGCTCGGAAGCCGGCGCCCACGCGCGCGTGAGCGGTCTGGCGTGGTGAGCGCCGCGTCGCGGCCGCGCGCCGGATGGCGCCAGCGGCTCGGCGACCCCATGGTGAGCGCGGTCCTCGCGCTCGGCATCACGCAGATCACCGCCTGGGGCACCAGCTACTACTGTCTGGGAGTCCTCGCGGCGCCGATCAGCCGCGATACTTCGTGGAGCCGCGGCTTCGTCTTCCTCGGCTTCACCGTCGCCCTGCTCGCGATGGGCGTCGTGTCGAACGCCGTCGGGCGGGCGATCGACCGCCACGGCGCGCGCGCCGTGATGAGCCTCGGTACGGTGCTGGTCTCCGCCGGCCTCTTCGCGCTGTCGCAGGTGCGCAGCGAACCCGTTTACCTGGCGGTCTGGGCGCTGCTGGGCGTCGGAATGCGGTTGTGTCTGTACGACGCCGCGTTTGCGGCGCTGGTGCAGGTGGCGCCGTCGCGCGGGCGGAAGGCCATCTCCTATCTGACGTTGTTCGGCGCGTTCGCCTCGTCGGTGTTCTGGGTGGTCGGCCACGCGCTCGAAGAACAGCTGGGCTGGCGGCAGACCCTCGTCGTGTTCGCGCTCATCAACCTGGTCGTCTGCTTGCCGCTGCATTGGTTCGGTCTCGCCCGGCGCGAGTCGGCCCGACGGGCCGAGCCAGCCAGCGGGCCCGTCACGTCTTCGGACGGGCCGCCGCTCGAGGGCGCGACCCGCTCGATAGCGATCGCGCTCTTCGCGCTCATCATGTCGCTGAACGGGTTCGTGTTCGGCGTGGTCTCGGTCCAGCTCGTTACCTTGCTGGAGGCCGCGGGTCTGGCGACCGCGGCCGCCGTCTGGGTCGCCTCGCTGAAGGGCGTGGCGCAGTTCGGCGGTCGGGTCGTCGAGATCGTGTTCGCGCGGAATCTGCGCGCAATCACGGTGGGCCGCATCGCGATCGGCATCCTGCCTCCCGCGCTGGTCCTCCTGCTGGTCGGTTCGAGCAGTCTGCCGCTGGTCGTCGCGTTCACGCTGCTCATGGGCGCGTCGCAAGGAGTGATCACGATCGTCCGCGGCGCGGTTCCGCTCGCGCTGTTCGGCGCCGAGGGGTATGGCGCCGTGCTCGGCCTGATCGCGACGCCGGTGCTGGTCGTGAACGCCGCGTCCCCGACGATATTCGCCTGGGTCGTCGACCGATGGGGCTGGGGCGCGGGACGTCTCTCGCTCCTGGTCGGCTGCTCGGCGGCATGGGTGGCGATGGAGCTGATGTCGCGCTGGTACGAGCGCCGGCGGGCCGCCGCAGCCAGCATCGATCGGCGTGCCGCTTCCGTTCGAGCTGACCGCGTCCCATAGCCCGATGACGCTGTCGCGGGGCGTCGTCGCGATGTGTGCGGCGCAGGCATGTGCGCAGATCGGCGCGTTCAGCGTCGCCGCGGTCCTGCCGACCCTGATATCGGTGTGGGCGCTCACGAACACCGAGGCCGGCTGGATCAGCGGCATCTACTATGCCGCCTACACGCTGGCGGTGCCGCTGCTCTCGTCGCTCACGGATCGAGTGGATCCCAAGCGCATCTATCTCGGCTCCGTCGCCATGACGGCCGTCGCGTTCGCCGGGTTCGCGTGGACCGCGAGCGGCTTCTGGTCGGCACTCGCGTTCCGGGCGCTGATGGGCGCCGGCTGGGCGGGCAGCTACATGCCTGGGCTCAAGGCGCTGAGCGATGTCGCCGAGGGCCAGCAGCAGTCCCGGGCCGTGGCCGCGCACGCGGCGGCCGTCGGCGTGAGCGGCGCGCTTTCGTTCGGCGTCGCCGGAGCCGTCAATGCGTGGCTCGGCTGGCACTGGGCCATGGTGCCGGGCGCGCTCGGCGCCACGCTGGCGTTCGTGCTGGTACTCGTCGGCCTGCCGTCCCGACCCGTGAGAGCCGCAGCCGGCCCACGCCGCGCCCTGCTCGATTTTCGGCCGATCCTCCGCAACCGATCCGCGCTCGCGTACTCGATCGCCTATTGCGTGCATACGTGGGAGATGTCCGCGCTTCGTGGCTGGGTCGTCACGTTCCTCACGTTCGTGGCCGCGCAGACGACGGGCGCGTGGACACCGCTGGCGCCCGCCACCGTCGCGAGCGTGATGGGCCTCGTCGGCGTGTGGGCGAGCGTCTGGGGCAACGAGCTCGCCATTCGATTCGGTCGGCGGCGCTTCATCCTGGGTACGTTGCTCACTTCCGCCGCGCTGGCGGCCGTGATCGGCTTCAGTGCGGCGCTACCGTACGCGGGCGCGGCTGTTCTCGTCCTTCTGTACGCGATGCTGATCTGGTCGGACTCGTCGTCACTGACAGCGGGGAGCGCCGCCAGCGCAGAGCCGGGCCAGCGTGGCGCGACCCTGGCCGTCCACTCGACACTCGGCTACGCCGGCGGTTTCCTCGGTCCGCTGGCTCTCGGCGCGACGCTCGATCTCTTCGGCGGTGCGAGCGTGATCGGATGGGGAGTGGCATTCGGTCACGTCACGGTCGCCCTGCTTTTGGGAACGCTCGCGTTCATGTGGCTGCGCCCGGCAGATCTGGTCGGCGATCGTTCGACACAGCCGACACCTCCCGCGCCGGCGACCACGACCTGAGGCGGGTTACACTGGGCGCCGGCGATGACACCGCAACACGGCGGGATCGATCTCGAGGATCTCTGGCAGGCCATCGAGGTCTGCTACGAGAAGAATTGGACTGACGGTCTTCCCGTCGTCCCTCCGACCGAGCCCCTGGTCGCGCAGATGCTCGCCGCGGGGCCGTGGGCGGAGGAGGACGTCCTGCTTTTCGAGCCGGCGCGTAACCTCAGCGTCACGGCCTACAAGGCGGCGGTCAACGCCGTCATGGCGGGATGCCGGCCGGAATACTTTCCCGTCGTCGGCGCGGCCTTGCGCGCCGTCGGCGATTCCACCTTCGAGCTGCACGGTCCGGCCACGAGTACCGGAGGCGCGGCCCTCATGGTCATCGTGAACGGCCCCGTTCGTCAGCGGCTCGGCATCCACGGCGGGGCGAACCTGCTCGGACCCGGCTTCCGGGCGAATGCCACGATCGGGCGCGCGCTCAGGCTCGTATTGCTGAACTGTCTCGGGTGTCAGCCCGGTGTGCTGGACAAGTCTACGCAGGGCTGGCCGGGCAAGTACTCGCTGTGCTTCGCCGAAGACGAGGAGTCGAGCCCGTGGGAGCCCTTGTCCGTGGCGCGCGGATTCAAGCCCGGGCAGTCCACGGTCACCGTGTTCGCCGCGGAGTCGGGCCACAACGTCCTCGCCCACGGCACGGCGTCCCCCGAGCGGCTGCTGGCGCTCTTCGCCGACGCCATGGCGGGTCTCGGAAGCCTGAGCCCCGGCCGCTCGGTCATCGTGCTGGCGCCCGAGCACGCCGATCATCTCAAGCGGGCTCGGTGGAGCCGCGCCCGCACCCAGGCCTGGCTCTACGAGCGCGCGTGGCGATCCCTCGCCGATCTCAAGCGCGCGGGGAAGATAGAGCCGGCGTTCTTCACCAATCCACAGATGCTCGGGTGGCTCTATCGTCGCGCCGACGGCGGAGCGCCGATCTCGCCGCCCGACGTGGACACGCTCGACCGTGTCGTCGCGCAGGACGAGGCTGTGCGCGTGCATCGAGGCCTCGGGCCCGACGACATTCTTCTGTGCGTCGGGGGCGGGCAAGCCGGCGGTCACTCCGCCTTCTTTCCGTCGTGGAGCCGAGGTCGATCCGTGCCGTTCGTCACCAAGGAGATCCCGTCATGATGCGCATCCTCGATCCGACGATCCGAGCGACCGGCGTCTCTGCGGCCGCGCAGCTCGCTCCTCGCCCGGCGCGTCTGGCCGGTCTCACGGTCGGCCTGCTCGCGAACGGCAAGTCCAACGGCATGGTGCTTCTCGAACGCCTCGCCGATTTGCTGCGTGAACGCTCGGGCATCGGGGAGGTCGTGCGGCTGTCCAAGACGAACGCGAGCGTGCCCCTCACCGAGGAGCAGGCTGAGCCGCTGCTCAAGCAGTGCGCCGTCGTGATCACGGCGATCGGCGACTGAGGGTCGTGCTCGTCGAGCAGTGTGCTCGACGCCATCTTCTTCGAGAAGCGCGGCATCCCGGCATCGGTGCTCATCACCGAGCCGTTCGTGCCGACCGCCGTCGGGATCGCCGAGCTCGCCGGCATGCCCGGCTATCCGTACGCGGTCATTCCCCATCCCGTCGGCAGCTTGAGTCCCGCCGAGGTCTGTCAGCGCGCCGATGCTGTCGCCGCGGCGGTCGAGGCGCGCCTGCGCAGAGCTGAAGCCGGCTGAACCATCGGGTCGCGCGTGGGGAAGGCAGACGTGCTGGAAATAGCCCTGGTCGTCGGTGGACTCCTGCTCTCGGTGCTGACCTACTTCGCCGGCGTGAGGCGCGGCAGGCGGTATCGAGATGAGGATCGCGCCGCGGCGGTCGAACACGAGGCAGATCACCGAATCGACCGGGTCGTCCAACGGTACGCACTTCGCGTTCGCACCAGCCAGACCGGCGCCCTGCACGGCCTGCTGGTGGCAGGCGTCAAAAGCCTCAAATCGTCTGGCGAGGTGAGGCTGGCGCGAGAGCGGGCCACCGCGCAGACCGGCATCGATCCGCTCCGTCACTATTCGCTCGATGGCGTGAATCTGAAGGAGTTCGTCGACGCGTGCGACTTCGATGACGTGTCCGTCAAGAACGATCGGGAGCTGCTTACACGGTACGGCAAGCACCGCGACGCCTAGAACCACGCGGGACCAACCGCCGCCTCCCTGTACGCACTCGCCCGAGGCGGTACTATGGGGGCAATCACAAACCCTTGCAGGAGCTGGCACCCAGTAAGAGGAGAGCGGCGATGAAGAACCGGACCGTGGCGGTCGGGATCGTTGTGGTCTCGCTCGCCGTTTCGGTGCTGGCCGTCTTGGGCGGCAGGACTGTCTTCGCGCAGGATGCCGGCCAGGCGAAGTACACCGTGCGAGTGCCGAATGGGCTCGCGTTCTCCGAGTTCAGAGGATACGAAGCCTGGCAGACCGTCTCCATCAGTCACAACGAAAAGGTGATGGCGGTGATCCTCGCCAATCCCGTGATGATCAAGGCCTACCAGTCCGGCATTCCCGGCAACGGCAAGCCGTTCCCCGACGGCTCCAAGATGGCGAAGATCCATTAGAACCCGAAAAAGAACGAGACGTTCCCCGATACGATGCAGCCGGCCAGCCTGCATGACGTCGACTTCATGGTGAAAGACGCCAAGAGATTCGCGGACAGCGGCGGATGGGGATGGGGCGCGTTCGCGTACAACGCCGCGTCCGATACGTTCACGCCCGCCGACATGAATGCCACGCCGGCGCAGGGGAACGACGCCAAGTGCGGGCTCGCCTGCCACACGATCGTGAAGGCCAGAGACTACGTCTTCACGAACTACGGGAAGCGATGAACGGGCACATCGACTTCCCTCGCGGGACCGTACAGGAAGACGCCACATGATCGACCCCCGCGCGCTGCTCGGAGTCTCGCTGATCGGGCTGGTGGCGACCGGCGCCGCCGGTTGTGGCGACGCCTCGCGCGCGACCGCGCCGCCGCCGGCCGCCGTCGTGAAGGTCGAGCCGGTGGTGGAGCGTGACGTGCCGATCTCCGTCGAGTACGTCGGGACGCTGGTCGGCTACATCAACGCGCAGATCCGGGCTCGTGTCGCCGGGCACCTCGTGAGCCAGAACTACACGGAAGGGTCGCCGGTGAAGGCGGGCGATCTCTTGTTTCAGGTCGATCCCCGGCCGTTCCAGACAGCGGCCGATCAGGCCGAAGCCAAGCTCAACCTCGCCGAATCGCAGTTGAGCCAGGCCAAGGCGCAGGTCGGCGCGAGTCAGGCCCAGGTCGAACAGGCGATCGCGAAGGTGGCCCAGGACGAGGCGCAGGTGAAGCGGGCGGAGGCGACCCAGCGGCAGACGGAGCTCGACGTCAACCGCTACACGCCGCTGGCCCAGCGCGGGTCGGTCAGCCAGCAGGAGCTCGACAACGCGGTCCAGAGCAATGAGGCCAATCTGGCGGCGGTGGCGGCCGCGCGGGCCGCGGTCCTGAACTCGCAGGCCAGCGTGTCGCAGTCGCGCGCCACGCTCGAACGGTCTCTGGCCGACGTCAAGACGCAAGAGGCCAACATCGCCGCCGCGCGTGCGGCACTCGCGGAGGCGAGACTCAACCTCGGCTATACCCGGGTGCTGTCGCCGATTGCCGGCGTCGCCGGCTTCCGCGGGGCGAACATCGGCGACTACGTCGGGCCGAGTGACAGCACACCGCTGACGACGGTGTCGCAGGTCGATCCCATCTACGCGGAATTCCCCGTCAGCGAGCAACGGGCTCTCACCGTGTTACGCCGGTGGGCGGCGGACCCGAGCGAGCCCCGGAGGCTCGAGCTGCAGCTGATTCTGGCCGACGGCAGCGTCTATTCCCACCCGGGACGCGCAGCGGCTCTCGACCGACAGGTGGACGTCACCACCGGCACCGTGCTCGCGCGAGGCGTCTTTCCGAATCCAGGCAATCTGCTGCGGCCCGGCCAGTACGCCAAGGTCCGTGCCGTCGTCGAGGTGAGGAAGGCTGCGCTCTTGATCCCGCAGCGCGCCGTTCAGGATGTCCAGGGGATTCATCAGGTGGCGGTGGTCCGCCCCGACGACACGGTCGACATCCGCAAGGTCGCCGTCGACGTGCGGGTTGGCTCGCTGTGGACCGTGACCGAGGGGCTCAAGCCGGGCGAGCGGGTCGTCGTCGAGGGAGGCGACCGGGTACGCGCCGGCCAGAAAGTCCGGCTGGCGGCGAACACACCGGCCGAGTCGAGCGCGGGCAAGTAGACCGGCCATGTCCAGGTTCTTCATCAACCGGCCCATCGTCGCCATGGTCATCTCCATCCTCATGGTGATCCTGGGCCTCATCGCGATGGTGCAGCTCCCCGTCGCGCTCTATCCCAACATCGCCCCGCCGGAGATTCTGCTGACCGCGCGGTATCCGGGCGCCGACGCGGTGACGCTCGAGCAGTCGGTGGCCACGCCGATCGAGCAGCAGATGAGCGGCGTCGACAACATGCTCTACATGTACTCGCTCAACCAGAGCGCCGGCAGCCAGATGCAGCTGCGGGTCGATTTCGACGTCACCACCAACCCGAGCGTCGACCAGGTGCTGACGAACCTCCGGTACTCGCAGGCGGCGTCCCAGCTGCCCCCCGACGTGGTGAACCAGGGCGTCAGCGTGACGAAATCCGTGACGAGCCCGCTGGGTCTTTTCGCGCTGTACTCGCCGAAGGGCACGTACGATCCGCTGTTCCTCGCCAACTACGCCTACGTCAACATCAACGACCCGATGACGCGCGTGCCCGGCATCGGCCAGGTCTTGATCTTCGGCGCGTCTCAGTACGCGATCCGCCTGTGGATCAACCCCGACACGCTCGCGAAGCTCGACATCACCGTCAACGAGATCGCCAGCGCGCTCCAGGCGCAGAACACCGTCAAC